>Ga0209640_10001034_pt1 | contig 22994 bp, 27 predicted proteins | sample RifCSP10_1_FD_184018 | JGI IMG/M metagenome (GOLD analysis project Ga0209640, IMG submission 184018) | Soil microbial communities from Rifle, Colorado - Rifle CSP2_sed 10_1 (SPAdes) (version 2) | ecosystem: Environmental > Terrestrial > Deep subsurface > Rock core/Sediment | place: Rifle... | reverse complement strand
GGTGACCTCGAACTCAACTCGATCGCCCTCGGCCAGGCTCTTGAAGCCCTGGGCCTGAATGGCGCTGAAATGCACGAACACGTCCTCGCCATCCTCCTGAGAGATGAAGCCGTACCCCTTCGCGTCGTTGAACCACTTCACGTTACCCTGAGCCATCTACTTACCTCTTTCGTAAGGCGTCGAGCGCCTCGGTGATTCCCCGTCACCATGACGGGGGCGCCCTCCTGGAGCGGAGGACAAACAAAAACGCCACGTGGACTTGAGGTCCTCGCGGCGTTGGCATCGAATCTCTGACTCCGACTACCGAGTGAACCTACAACCTGCGATGCAGGATAGCCGAGCCGCACCGGCATGTCAAGCGATATCCCGGACGGGGACCGTGACGGGCCGGGGGGACGCTGAGCCAGGCCGGCGGCGTGCCGCCGGGGCCCGGCGCTATACTCGGGTCGTGAACCCGTGGCACGACGTGGCCCTGGGGGACGACATCGCGCGCGACTTTCGCTGCGTGATCGAGATCCCGAAGGGCTCCAAGGTCAAGTACGAGCTCGACAAGGAGACGGGCCTGCTCTGGCTCGACCGCGTGCTCCACTCGGCCGTCCACTATCCGGCCAACTACGGGTTCCTGCCCCGGACGTATTGCGGCGACGGCGACCCGCTGGACGTGCTGGTGCTGGGCCAGGAGCCGGTGGTGCCCCTCTGCGTCCTCCGGGCCCGCGCCATCGGTGTCCTGACCATGAGCGACGACAAGGGGCAGGACGACAAGATCATCGCGGTCCACGTCGACGATCCGGAGTACGCCCACTACCGGGATGTCGCCGAGCTGCCCCCACACCGCCTCAAGGAAATCCAGCGCTTCTTTCTCGACTACAAGGCTCTGGAGAACAAGACGGTGGACGTCGAGCAGATCCGGGGGCGGGCCGCCGCCCTGCAGGTGATCCATGACGCGGTCCGGCTCTACCGGGACCAGATCGCGCCGGCACCCGCTAGGCCCGGGCCCGAGTCTCCCTAACTGACCGAAATCCCGCCCATTTTGCCGAAGGCTCCGGCGGCGGGCCTCGGGTCTCCGGCGGAGGTGTGGTGCGTGCGGTCCATCTTGCCGAAAAGCCTAGGATTTCCTTGTGGCGAAAAAATCAGGGTGCTAGACTCAGCCGTGAGTTCGACCCCGTCTCAAACGACCTATTTGATAAGGGTGCCCTATGCTGCTTAGCCTTCTCGCCGGGCTGTTCTCGAACGATCTCGCCATCGATCTGGGCACGGCCAACACGCTGGTCTACGTCCGCGGGGAGGGGATCGTGATGAACGAGCCCTCCATCGTCGCCATCCACCAGGCCGACCACTCGGTTCTGGCGGTCGGGCACGAGGCCAAGGCGATGCTCGGTCGCACCCCCGGCAACATCACGGCCATCCGTCCCCTCAAGGATGGGGTCATCGCCGACTTCGACGTGACCGAGAAGATGCTGCACTACTTCATCAACAAGGTGCACCGGCGCCGCACCCTGGTGCATCCGCGCATCGTCATCGGGGTGCCGTCGGGGATCACCCAGGTGGAGAAGCGCGCCGTGCGTGACTCGGCGATGCAGGCGGGGGCCCGCGAGGTGTACCTGATCGAGGAGCCCATGGCCGCGGCGATCGGGGCGGGCCTGCCGATCCAGGAGCCGGGCGGCAACATGATCGTGGACATGGGCGGGGGCACCACCGAGGTGGCGGTCATCTCGCTCTCGGGCATCGTCTACTCGAAGTCCGTCCGCATCGCGGGCGACGAGATGGACGAGGCCATCGTGCAGTACATCAAGAAGCACTACAATCTGCTCGTCGGCGAGCGGCGCGCGGAGGAAATCAAGATCAAGCTGGGCTCGGCCTATCCCATGGGTGGCGAGCGCATGACCATGGAGGTGAAGGGCCGCGACCTGATCGACGGGATCCCGAAGACCATCGTGGTGACCGACGAGGAGATCCGGGAGGCGCTGCGCGAGCCGGTGATGGCGATCGTGGACACGGTGCGCACCTGCCTCGAGCGGACCCCGCCCGAGCTGGCCGCCGACATCGTGGACAAGGGGATCGTGCTCACCGGCGGCGGTGCGCTGCTCCGCGGCCTCGATCTGCTCCTCCGGCAGGAGACCGACCTCCCCATCACGGTCGGCGACGACCCCCTGTCCTGCGTGGCGCTCGGCACCGGCAAGGTTTTGGACGAGCTCGAGCTTCTCAAGAAGGTGGCGATCCCCGCCTGAACGCCGGCCTCGGGCCGGACTTCCAGCGCTGATCGGCCGTGAGAGGGTGACGGAGCGGTGAGAGTTCGCAGATACGGGATCCTTCTCGCGGTGCTACTCGTGTCCCTGCTGCTGCTGACGGTGCAGACGCGCGGCGGCGGAACCGGGCGGGCGGGCGAGCTGGTCGCGATCGCGGTCACCCCGCTCCAGAGTCTCCTCGTCCGGATCCATCGCGGAGCCCTCGGGTTCTGGGCCAACTACATCGACTGGAAGTCGGTGCGCCGGGAGAACGCCACCCTCCGCGGAGAGAACGAGCAGCTCCGCGTGCAGGCCCTCCAGGCCGGCGAGACCCGGGAGGAGAACGCGCGGCTACGCCGGCTGCTGGTGCTGCGGGACCGGCTGCCCCTGGCGACCGTGGCGGGCGAGGTCATCGGGCGCGAGGCCGGCGGGTGGGTCCGCTCCCTGACCGTCAATCGCGGCCGTGGCGACGGCATCGCCCAGCAGACGCCGGTGATCGTGCCGGAAGGGCTGGTGGGACGCGTGGTTCAGGCGCATCGCGGCACCGCGGTGATCCAGCTCCTGAACGATCCGGCCTCGACGGTGGGCGCGGTGGTGCAGCGCACCCGGACCGCCGGATTGGTGGAAGGGGACGCGGGCGGCGCGGTGCGCTTCAAGTTCATGGCCCGGGACGGCGCCAGCGTGGCGCCGGGCGATCTCGTGGTCACCTCGGGGCTGGGCACCTTGTTCCCCAAGGGCCTCCCGGTCGGGCGCGTGGTGAAGATCGAGGACAAGGGCTCGGCTCTCTTCCACTTCGCGGTGCTCGCCCCCGCGGTCGATTTCTCCCGCGTCGAGGAAGTGCTGCTTGTCACCGGGCAGACCACCCAGGACGTGGCCGGGTTGTTCCCGTCGGACGGCTAGCGATGCTGCGCCTGCTCCTCCTCCTGGTGACCGTGGGCGGCGGCGTCCTGCAATCGACGGTCGTCGCGGTCGCGGGGGTCGGCGGGATCACGCCCGATGTGCCCCTCATCCTCACCGTGCTGATCGCCCTGCGGTACGGCCCGGAGTCCGGCTGTCTGGCCGGCTTCGTGGCGGGACTGCTGCAGGACGCGACCGGAGGCGGGCTCGTGGGCGTGCAGGCCCTCACCAAAGGCCTCGCCGGCTTCGGGATGGGGCTCCTGGTGGGACGCTTCTGGGTCAGCAACCCGCTCGTCCAGGTTCCCGGGCTGGTGCTGCTCAGCGTCGCGGAGGGCCTCGGCCGGTTTCTGCTCCTGCAGATGTTCCACTATCCGGCGTCATTGGGCGACCTGATGCTCCACGTGATCCTGCCGCAGGCGCTCTACAACGGCCTGATCGGCACCCTGTGCATCCTGGCCGAAGCGGCCTATGAGCTGATGCGGAGGCGCACGTGGATGTGACCCAGGCGCCGCCTCGTCGCGAAGCGTGGGGCCGACGCGTGCTGGCCCTGGCGGTGATCAGCTCCATCGGCTTCGTCGCGCTGCTGGGGCAGCTCTGGTACCTCCAGGTGCTGGAAGGCGTGCGCCTGCACGAGCTGTCGGAGAAGAACCGGATCCGCATCCGTCCGGTGGCCGCGCCCCGCGGCATCCTGTTCGACCGGAACGGGCTCGCGCTGGTGGACAATCGCCCCGCCTTCACGCTCTCGCTGATCCCGCGCGAGATGGAGGATCGCAACCAGGTGGTCGCGCGGCTCTCCGTCTTGCTCAAGATCCCGGTGGGCGAGCTGCTGGAGGCGCTGGAGCGTGTCCCCGCCGATTCGATCCGCCCGGTGCGGGTGCGGCGCGGCCTCTCGCTGGAGGACGTCACCAAGGTCGAGGAGCGCAAGCTCGAGCTCCCCGGGGTCATCGTGGAGGTCGAGCCGCAGCGGACGTATCCCACCAGCACGTTCGCGGCGCATCTCCTCGGCTATGTTCGAGAAGTCAGCGACGAGCAGATGAAGCAGGGGCGGTACCGCCGCGGGGACATGATCGGGCAGTCCGGTCTGGAGCGCCTGCTCGACGAATACCTGCGCGGGCGGGACGGCGGTGAGCGGATCGAGGTCGACGCCTTCGGACGGCCCGTGCAGGTCATGCGGCGCGAGGAGCCCGATCCGGGCGCCCAGGTCGTCACGACCGTGGACCGCCGCATCCAGGAAGCGGCGGAGCGGGCGATGGCCGGCAAGGCGGGCGCGGTGGTGGTGATGGATCCGCGCAACGGCGACGTGCTCGCCCTGACCTCGAGCCCCGCATTCTCCCTCGACCGGCTCACCGGCAACCTGGACCGGGACGAGTGGGTGCGCCTGGTGCGCGATCCGATGAGCCCGCTCCTGAACCGGGCGCTCCAGGGACAGTATCCGCCCGCGTCGGTGTTCAAGATCATCGTGGCGGCCGCCGGGCTCCAGGAAGGCTCGCTCACGCCGATGGACCGCGTCTACTGCAACGGTGAGTTCAGTCTGGGCAACTGGACGTTCAAGGACTGGAAGCCGGGCGGGCACGGGCTCGTGGATCTCGGCGGCGCCATCACACAGTCGTGCGACATCTTCTTCTACCAGGCCGGCCTCAAGGTAGGCGCCGACGTCATGGCGAAGTACGCGCAGGCCTTCGGCCTCGGCGCCCCCACCGGCATCGACTTCGGGGGCGAGCGGTTCGGGCTCGTGCCGTTCACGCCCGCGCAGCGCCAGCGTTCCAAGCGGAACTGGCTGCCCGGCGACACCGTGAACATGTCCATCGGGCAGGGGCAGCTGCTGGTGACGCCGCTGCAGACCGCCCGCATGATGGCCGCGGTGGCCAACGGCGGCATCCTCTGGAAGCCGCGGCTGGTCCAGCGCGTCGAGCGCGCGGACGGGACGCTCGCCTACGGCTCGTCGAGCCAGATGACCGGGCGGGTCGAGCTGTCGCCGGTGGTGTGGGCCTTCCTGCGTCACTCGCTGACCGCGGTGGTCAAGGACGGCACCGGGGCGCTGGCCCGGGTGCCCGGGATCGAGATCGCGGGCAAGACGGGGACCGCCCAGACCATCTCCAAGAGCGATGCCTCGAAGGGGCAAGACCACGCGTGGTTCGCCTCGTTCGCTCCCGCCGACGATCCCCAGTACGTCGTGGTGGTGCTGGTGGAGCGGGGCGGCAAGGGCGGCCAGGTCGCGGCCCCGATCGCGCGGCAGATCTACGAAGCCATCTTCCTCCAGAAGGTGGCCCAGGTGAGTCTCGGCGAGTCCAGCTGATGCTGAAGATGGACCGGCGCCTGTTGCAGAACGTCGACTGGCCCTTGCTGGGCGCCGCGTTCTTCATCATCGCGCTCAGTCTGGTCTGCCTCTGGAGCCTCAGTCCAGGCCGCGGCATCTCGGTGCTGATGTGGCGGCAGCTCTCCTGGGTGGGCGTGGGGCTCGTCGGGCTGCTCGTGGTGGTCAGTGTCGACTACCGGAACCTGGTGCGGTTCGCCCCGGTCTTCTACGTGGTCGGTGTCGGGCTCCTCCTCGCGGTATTCGTGCTGGGCCGCACCGTCTCGGGCGCCCGGCGCTGGATCCACGTGGGTCCCTTCACGGTGCAGCCGTCGGAGCTCTTCAAGCTCATCTTCATCATCACGCTGGCGTGGGCGCTCACCTCCGGGCGGGGGGAGCGCTTGACGCGCGGCGCCCTGGTGGGCACCGCCCTGCTGCTGGGTATCCCGTTCTTCCTGGTGGTGCGCCAGCCGGATCTGGGCACCGCGCTGGTGCTGGTGCCGGTGCTCGCGGCCACCCTGGTGGGCCTCGGCCTCCGGATGAAGGTCCTGGGGGGGCTCGCGATGGCGTCGGTGGCGCTCATGCCGCTCGCCTGGTTCGTGCTCAAGCCCTATCAGCGGGACCGGCTGCTGGTCTATCTCGATCCGTTCCGCGATCCGCTCGGAACGGCCTACAATGTCATTCAGGCGAAGATCGCCATTGGTTCGGGCCAGCTCCTGGGGAAGGGCATCGGCGGCGCCACGCAGAGCCGCCTCGCCTTTCTCCCCGAGCGGCACACTGATTTCATTTTTGCCGTGTTCGCGGAGATGTGGGGGTTCCTTGGCTGTCTGGTGCTGATCGTGGCCTACGCATTTCTGGTGTTGCGGGGGTTCGAGATCGCGGCCGGCACGCGGGAGACCCGGGGGCGCATCCTGGCCCTCGGGGTGACGAGTGTGTTCGCGGTCCAGATCCTGGTCAACATCGGGATGGTGACGGGCCTGCTCCCCATCGTGGGGATTCCGCTGCCGCTCATGAGCTACGGCGGCTCCTCCATGGTGGTCTCGCTGACAGCGCTGGGACTCCTGATCTCGATCCGAATGCGGCAGTTCCACTAACCGCATGATTGCTGGCCGGGTCTCCCTCGCGGGACCCCGGATCGAGGTCGGCCGTGGGAAAGCGCATCGTCGTCAACGCCGGTGTGACGGAAACGCGTCTCGCCGTTCAGGACGGAAATCTCCTCACCGAGCTGTACATCGAGCGCACCGACCGGCGCTCCATCGTCGGCAACATCTACAAGGGCGTGGTCACCAACGTGCTGCCCGGCATGCAGGCCGCGTTCGTGGACATCGGGCTCTCGAAAGACGCGTTCCTGTACGCGGGGGACTACACTGCCAACCTCGGCGCGGAAGAGGCGGCCCCGTCCTCGGAGGACGAGCCCTCCGAGATTGACGAGGGCGAGGGAGACGGAGAGGGAGAGGGCGACGCCCTCCCGGAGCCGCGGCGGCAGGCGGTGGCGCCCATCGAAGAGATGCTGCGCAAGGGCCAGGAGGTCCTGGTGCAGGTCTCGAAGGAATCGTTGGGCACGAAGGGGGCGCGGGTGACCTCTTTCGTGTCAATTCCCGGGCGATATATCGTCTACATGCCCCAGTCGCGCCACGTCGGCGTCTCGCGCCGCATCCACGACGACGCCGAGCGGGACCGGCTCCGCGCCATCGTCAAGGGGCTGCCCGCGCAGAGCGGCGGCTTCATCGTGCGGACGGTCGCGGAGGGGAAGGGCGAGGAGGAGCTGGCCGCCGACATCCAGTTCCTGAGCCGGCTCTGGGCCCAGGTGCAGGCACGCTTCGAGTCTGCCAAGGCCCCCTCCCTGCTCCACGCCGAGATGGACGTGACCTTCCGGGTAGTGCGGGACCTCTTCTCGCCCGAGGTTGAGGAGTTCCTGGTGGACAGCCCGGCCGCGTACGAGCAGTGCCTCGAGTTCGCCACCCAGCTCGTGCCGCAGCTCGCGTCCCGGGTCAAGCGGTGGGACAAGGACACGCCGATCTTCGAGGCCACCGGCATCGAGCGGGAGATCGACAAGGCGCTCCGGCGGCGGGTCTGGCTCAAGTCGGGCGGGTACATCGTCATCGACCACACCGAGGCCCTGGTGGCCATCGACGTCAATACCGGCAAGTACGTGGGCAAGCGGGACTTCGAGGAGACGGTGCTCAAGATCAACCTCGAGGCGGCCACCGAGGTGATGCGCCAGATCCGGCTGCGGGACCTGGGCGGGATCATCATCATCGACTTCATCGACATGGAGCGGGCCGAGCATCGCGACCAGGTCTTCAAGGCGCTCACGCGCGCGCTCGCGGACGACAAGGCCCGCACCAACGTGCTCGAGATCTCGGAGCTCGGCCTGGTGGAGATGACGCGCAAGCGCGTCCGGCAGAGCCTGCAGTCGCTGTTCTGCGCGCCGTGCCCGACCTGCAAGGGCAGCGGCGTGGTCAAGTCGGACGTCACGCTGTCCGCCGAGATCTTCCGCAAGATCCAGGCTCAGGGTGGTGAGAACGGCCGGGACGTCGTGGTCCGCGTGCACCCCGAGATGGCGCACCATCTGGAATCGAGCCAGCGGGAGAGCCTGGAGAAGCTCCAGGCCCTGATCGGGCGCAAGGTCGTGGTCCAGGCGGTGCCGTCCTACCACCGCGAGCAGTACGAGCTGACCCTGAAATAGGCGGGAGCGTCGCTGCGTGACTCGACCCTCCCGCATCAGCCGCGCGGTCATCCTCGCCCAGCTCCGGCTGGCCGCCACCAAGGGCGACCGGGTGGCCCTGACGCTGGCGGTGGATCAGATGAAGACGTGGGCCTACTCGCCGCGCTACTGGCAGAAGTACATCCATCTGCTGGCGCATCCGCTCGCGCGCCTCGTCGATCTCACCGTGATCAAGCAGGGCGACAAGATCGCCCGCCAGAAGGGGTGGGTGAAGCTCCCGCGGGAGCCGCGCAAGCCCAAGCGCGCGGCGGGCCGGCCCCCCGCCGGCCGGGCTCGCCGAACCCCGCGCCCGGCGGCCACTCCCGCGCAGCCCTCACTGTTCCCGGAGCCCTGACCGTCCGCTCCGCTTTCGGTCCCGCTCGCGTACCTGGGTAGGGTATAACCGGGACGGCGCCATGGGACGGCGGGAAGCGATCGGCGTGATCGGGGGGCTCGCGCTACTGGCCGGCGCGGTCGCCTGGCTGGCCCCGCCCATCCCTCAGGATCCCGCCTATCACCGCCTGGCTGACGCGCGCGGCTGGCTCGGCATCCCCAATGCGCTGAACGTACTGTCCAACGCGGGCTTTCTCCTCGTCGGCGCGCTGGGACTGGCCGTCGTGCTCGCAGACGGGGGCGCGGGCCGGCCCTTCCGCGAGCCGGGCGAGCGGTGGCCCTACGTGGTCTTCTTCGGGGGCCTGCTCCTGACCGGCGTCGGCTCCGGGTACTATCACTGGGACCCCGGCAATGCGCGGCTGGCCTGGGACCGTCTCCCGCTCGCGATCACCTTGATGGGCCTGCTCGCGGCCACGATCGCGGAGCGGATCGGAGTGCGGGCGGGCCTCCGTCTGCTCGGCCCCCTCGTCGCGGTCGGGGCGGGGTCCGTCATCTACTGGCACTGGACCGAGCAGCACGGCATGGGCGATCTCCGCCTCTACGCGCTGGTGCAGTTCTATCCGATCGTGGCCGTCCCGCTCATGCTGTGGCGGCTGGCCCCGCGCTACACCCGTGGCGGCGACCTCCTCGGCGCGGCCGCGACGTACGCGGCGGCGAAGGTGCCGGAGCTCCTGGACGGGTGGATTCTCTCGGCGACCCGCGTGGTGAGCGGGCACACGCTCAAACATCTGCTGGCCGCGCTCGCGGGGTACTGGGTGGTGCGTATGCTCCGGCACCGCCGGCCGGCCTGAGGACGGGATCACGATGGACAGCCAGACGAAGACGAAGGCGCTGGGCCGGCTGCGCCGGATCGAGGGCCAGGTGCAGGGCATTCAGCGGATGGTCGAGGAGGACAAGTCCTGCGTGGACGTCCTGCTCCAGGTGACCGCGGTGCTGGGGGCGCTGGAGCAGGTCCAGAAGCTCCTGCTGGGCCAGCATCTCGAATCGTGCATCGCGGAGGCGGTGCGCTCGGGCAGCTCGCGCGACCGCCAGCGCAAGATGGACGAGCTGCTCGATGTCTTCTCGCGCTTCTCGGGCCGTTGAGAACGGGTATGCTCTATGGTCAGCGGCCCGGCCGCTGAAAGGAGAGACCACGATGGCCAAGGATCCGGTGTGCCAGATGGACGTGGAGCCGAAACACGCGGCGGCGCAGTCGACGCACCAGGGGCAGACGTACTACTTCTGCGCGGTGGGCTGCAAGACGAAGTTCGACGCCGATCCCCGGAAGTATCTCGGCAAGTGATCGGCTCCCCGTTCCTCGCCGGCCGGGACCGGTACGAGCGGGTGATGGAGGGCTGGGTCGACAGCGGCCACGGCGAGGCCTTCACCCACACCGTGCAGATCACGGACCCGGACGGGGGCGTCGAGGTGAGCCTGGTCTGCACGCCGTCGCCGGGCTACGAGGTCCGGGCCGCGGGCGCCCGGGTGCGGTCGGGGGCCGCCGATCCCGGGATCGCGGCGGACTTTCCGGACCTCGCCGGCACGAGGATGGTGGGGGGATTCGGCAAGCGCCTGGCCGAGCTCTGCGGGGTCCGGTCGGGCGCGGTCTTGTTCGTGGATGCGGGCATCGAGGTGGCGCGGCTGGCCCGGCAGGTCACCAAGCTACCGGCCGCCGCCATCGCGGGGCTCGATCCGGGAGACGCGGTCGCGTGCTGGCGGCTGGACACCACGGGCTGGGTGGACTTGCCCGACTCGTGCTTCACCTACAGCCCGGCGGGCCACGCGCTGTTCGGGACGCGGCCGGTCTCCACGCCGATGGTGCCCACGCTCTATAGCCCGCCCCCGGGCGCGCCGAAGATCTTCACGAGGAAGAAGGTCGCGCGCCTCGTCCTGACGGCCCGCCGTCTGCATCTCTTTCATTCCATGCACGACAACGTGCACGGCTTCGACCTGCACTACGAGGTGGATCTGGACCGGGGCGTGATCGTGGCCGCCGACTCGGTCACCTCGCGCCTGCCGTACGCGGGGATCTGCAACGAGCCCCAGGCCCGGATCAAGTCGCTCCTCGAGCAGCCGGCCGACGCGCAGCTGCGAAAGCGGATCCAGAGCCTGATCGGCGGGAGCTCGGGATGCGCGCAGCTCTACGACTTGACCGCCGACCTGCTCAAGCTGCTGTCCCTCCCGGTCTCGTAAGTACCTGCCAATACGATCTGAATTGAGATATTTGACAGCAGCGCCTTCCTTCGCTATTATTTTGTACCGACTGGTCGGTATAGACAGAAGGGAGCAAGGCGATGACGAGCGCGAGCCCAGCGGCGACCGAGACCAAGAGCCAGCCCGAGACCAAGAGCCAGAAGGGCGCTGCGACCCGCGATCAGATCCTGAACGCGGCCTCCCGCCTCATCCATGTGCAGGGCTACCAGTCCACCTCGCTCGACGACGTGCTGCGGGAGAGCGGTGTCGGCAAGGGCAACTTCTACTACTACTTCAAGAGCAAGGAAGATCTGGGCTACGCGATCATCGATCGCATCACCCGCACCTTCGTCGAGCGCGCCCTGACGCCCGCCTTCGCGGATACCGAGGCCGATCCGGTCGCCCAGCTCCACGCCTTCTTCGACCGGGTCCTCGACGCGCAGCGGCAGCGCAACTGCGTGGGCGGCTGCGCGATGGGCAATCTCGCGTCCGAGCTTTCCGACGTGCACGAGGGCTTCCGTCAGCGGCTGGCCGCCGTCTTCCTGGCCTACCGGAGCCATCTCGCGGAGGCGATCCGGCGGGGCCAGCAGAGCGGCCATCTCAGGCCGGCCGTCGACGCTCCCCGGGCGGCGCAGTTCCTCGTGGCCGGTCTCGAGGGCGCGATCCTGCTGGGCAAGGTCACCCGGGACATCACGGTCATCGAGCGATGCGTGGAGGAGCTCAAAGAGCACCTCACGCTCTACAGGATATGAGCATGACGACGCTGCACGCACCGAACGGACATCAGGACACCGCGGGCCCGAAGAAGCCGGACCGGGACGCCCTGCTGGTGGAGCGCCTGCGGCGGCAGGAGTCCGGCGCGGCGGAGGAGCTGATCGCCACCTACGGCGATCGCGTCTACCGCCTCGCCATGCGCATCACCAGCAACGAGCAGGACGCGGAGGAAGTGGTGCAGGACGCGCTCTGGACGGCCGCCCGCAAGATCGATACGTTCAAGGGCGAGTCCGCCTTCGGCAGCTGGGTCTACCGCATCACCGCCAACGCGGCCTACCAGAAGCTGCGCAGCCGGCAGGGCCAGCGCAACGAGATCTCCTGGGACGCCATGTCCCCCGGGTTCGACGAGCTGGGCCAGCACGCCGAGCCGCTCCGCGACTGGTCGGGCCGGACCGAGGAGCCCGCGCTCCAGACCGAGCTGCGCAAGCTGCTGACCACGGCCATCGACGATCTGCCGGGGGATTACCGGACCGCCTTCCTGCTGCACGACGTGGAGGGGCTGTCCAATCCGGAGATCGCGGAAACGTTGCACATCAGCCTGCCGGCCGTGAAGTCGCGGGTCCATCGCTCGCGCCTGTTCCTGCGCCAGCGCCTGGGCGACTACATGCGGACCGCCTGAGAGCGCCTAAAGCCCCGTCCGGCTTGACTTTCAGGCGAACTCTGTGGTCAGATAAGCGCTCGCGGCTACTCCCGGTGACGGTTGCAGTGTGGATTCCCGTTTGGGCTCACGAGCTAGAGCACGAATCAGGCACGAATCAGAAAGGTCGGCGGCATGGAAGCGGTGATCGCGACAGGGGGCAAGCAGTACCGCGTCGCTCCGGGACAGGTCATCCGGGTCGAGCGGCTGGGCAAGGACAAGGGGGCGGCGGTGGAATTCACCAAGGTCCTCCTGGTCAACCAGGACGGGCAGGTGACGGTGGATTCGAAGGCGCTGGCCTCCGCCAAGGTCACCGGCGAAGTGGTGGCCGAGCGCAAGGGCGCCAAGGTCCTGGTGGTGAAGTTCAAGCGGCGGAAGAACTACCGGCGGCACCGCGGGCATCGGCAGACGATGACCGCCGTGCGCATCACGAAGATCGAGGTCTAGCCCCATGGCTCACAAGAAAGGTGTCGGCAGCTCGAGAAACGGTCGCGACTCCAACCCCCAGATGCTGGGGGTGAAGCGCTTCGGCGGGCAGTTCGTCACCGCCGGCAGCATCCTGGTGCGCCAGCGCGGGACCCGCTTCAAGCCGGGCGCGAACGTGGGCCTGGGCGTGGACCACACGCTCTTTGCCAAGGCCGACGGCTACGTGCGCTTCGAGCGCAAGGGCGACGACAAGTACGTCAGCATCGCCCACCAGCAGCCTGCCTGAGCCAATCCGGCACCGCCGGATCGCCGCGACCACGCCATGTTCATCGACGAGATCGACATCTTCGTCAAGGGTGGCGCCGGCGGCGCCGGCTGCGTGAGCTTCCGCCGTGAGAAATTCGTTCCCCGCGGCGGCCCTGACGGGGGCGACGGCGGGGACGGCGGCAGCGTGATCCTCGAGGCCGATCCCTCCATCACCACCCTGCTGGACTTCCACTACCAGCGCCACTACACGGCAGAGCGCGGGCAGCACGGCAAGGGCGCCAACAAGCAGGGGGCGAGCGGCGCCGATACGGTCCTCAGGGTACCGCTCGGTACCACCGTGTCCGAGCGTGCCGGGGGGGAGCTTCTGGGCGACCTCACCGAGCGCGGGCAGCGGTTGCTGGTGGCGCAGGGCGCCCGGGGCGGGCGGGGGAACGCCCGCTTCACCACCTCCACGAACCGCGCCCCGCGGCGGGCCGATCTCGGCCGGCCCGGTGAGGAGCGCTGGATCCACCTCGAGCTGAAGCTCCTGGCCGACGTGGGGGTCGTGGGCTTCCCGAACGCGGGCAAGTCCACGCTGGTCTCGCGGCTCTCCGCCGCCAAGCCCAAGATCGCCGACTATCCGTTCACCACGCTGGTGCCGACCCTGGGCATCGTGCGCGTGGGCGAGGAGCGGAGCTTCGTGATCGCCGACCTGCCCGGCCTCATCCCGGGCGCGGCCGACGGCAAGGGGCTCGGGCATCGCTTCCTGCGGCACACCGAGCGCACGCGGCTCCTCGTACACCTGATCGATCTGGATCCCTCCACCGGACGCGACCCGCTGGCCGACTACCACGCGATCCAGGACGAGCTGCGCGCGTATTCGGAGGAGCTGGCCGCGCGTCCGCAGATCGTGGTGGTGAACAAGGTGGAGCTGCCGGGCACCGCGGAGGCGCGCGCGGCCGTCGAGCGGTTCTGCGCCGCCCACGGCCTGGCCTTCCACGCCGTCTCCGCGGTCACCGGAGAAGGCCTGCCCGCGCTGGTCCGCGAGATCGCGCAGCGCCTGGCGAGCGAGCCATGGGTCCCCGCCGCTCGCTGAGCCACGCCCGCCGCGTGGTTGTGAAGGTCGGCAGCGGACTGGTCACCACCCCGGGGGAAGGCCCGTCGGGCGAGACGATCGCCCGCCTCGCGGGCGACCTGGCCGCCCTCGTCCACGACAAGCGCGAAGTCGCGCTCGTGTCCTCCGGGGCCATCGCCACCGGCGTGGCGCGCCTCGGCCTCAAGGGGCGGCCCCAGTCGATCCCGGAGAAGCAGGCGGCGGCGGCGGTGGGCCAGTCGGCGCTGATGTGGGAGTACGAGCAGGCGTTCAAGAAGCACGGCATCCCGGTGGGTCAGGTGCTGCTCACCGGCCAGGACATCAGCGACCGCTCGCGCTACCTCAACGCCCGCAACACGCTCCTGGCCCTGCTCGACTACGGGGTGCTCCCGGTGATCAACGAGAACGACACGGTGGCGGTGGACGAGATCAAGGTGGGCGACAACGACAATCTGGCCGCCCTGGTCGCGCACCTCATCGACGCCGACCTGCTCGTGCTGCTCACCGACGTGGACGGCCTCTACACCGGTGATCCCCGTCGCGATCCCACCGCCCGGCGCCTGGAGACGGTCGAGGCGGTCACCGACGACATCCAGAAGATGGTCTTCGACGCCTCCGCCGCGGTGTCGGTGGGGGGCATGAGCACGAAGCTCGAGGCGGCGCAGAAGGCGGGCGCCTCGGGGATCCCGATGGTGATCGCGAGCGGGCGGGAGCCGGGGACGCTGCTGCGGCTGCTCAAGGGCGAGCCGGTCGGCACGTACTTCCAGCCCCGCGACGATCGTCTCGCCGCCCGGAAGCGCTGGATCGCCTTCGCGGTGCCGCCCCAGGGCCGGCTCACGGTTGACGCGGGGGCGAAGAAGGCCTTAACTGAAAGGGGTACGAGCCTGCTGCCCTCCGGGCTCGTGGAGGTGGATGGCGAGTTCCACGCGGGCGAGGTCGTGGCGCTGACCCAGCGAGACGGTCAGGAGTTCGCGCGCGGCCTCGTGAACTACGACGCGGGAGAGCTGCGGCGCATCCGGGGCGCGAAGACGAAGGACATCGAGAAGGTGCTGGGCTACAAGGGCGTGGACGAGGTGATCCACCGGGACAACCTGGTGATCCTGTGAGGGAGGCGAGAGCGTGAGCAGCCGGTCACGGAGTGAAGGGGCGGGCAACCCGCTCCGGAGCGACTTCGCGAGCATGGACGCGGCGGCCCACGTCGAGGCGAAGGCCCGGGCGGCCAAGGAAGCGGCGCAGGTGCTCGCGCTGGCCCCGACCCGCGCCAAGAACGAGGCGCTCGCCCAGATGGCGCGCGGCCTCGATGAGAAGACGGCCGCGATCCTCGACGCCAACCGGCAGGATCTCGAGCGCGCCCGCGCGGCGGGCCACGCGCGCGCCTTCGTGGACCGCCTCACCCTCACCGAGAGCCGCATCGAGGAGATGGCGGTCGGGCTGCGCCACGTGGCCGGCCTCCCCGATCCGGTGGGGGAGACCGTCGAGACATGGCGTCGGCCCTCCGGGCTCGAGATCGCGCGCGTGCGCGTCCCGCTGGGGGTCATCGGCTTCATCTACGAGTCCCGACCCAACGTGACCGCGGACGCGGCGGGCCTCTGCCTGAAGTCGGGCAACGCGGTGCTGCTGCGCGGCGGCAGCGAGGCCCTCGATTCCAATACGATGCTGGCCCAGATCCTGGCCCGCGCCGTCGAGAAGGCCGGCCTGCCCGCCGAGGTGATCCAGGCGGTGGAGACCGCGGACCGCGCCGCGGTACTCGCCATGCTCACGCTGGACCGCTACCTCGACCTCATCATCCCGCGCGGGGGCGAGGAGTTCGTGCGGCTGGTGGCGGAGCGCTCGACGGTGCCGGTGCTCAAGCACGACAAGGGGCTCTGCCACCTGTACGTGGACGAGGGCGCGGATCTCGACATGGCGGTGGCGGTGGCGGTCAACGCCAAGGCCCAGCGGGTCAGCGTCTGCAACGCGCTGGAGACCCTGCTCGTGCACGCGGCGGCCGCGCCCGAGCTCCTCCCGCGGCTGGCCGCCCGTCTCGCGGAGGCGGGCGTGGAGGTGCGCGCCGACGAGCGGGCGCGGGCCCTCATGCCGGGCGCCCGGGAGGCCGAACCCGCGGACTGGGACACGGAATACCTCGACTACATCCTGGCGGTGCGGGTGGTGGAAAGCTTCGACGAGGCGGTGGCCCACATCCGGCGCCACGGCTCGGGCCTGGCCGAGGCCATCGTCACCCGCGACGTGCGGCGCGCCCGGCGCTTCACGCGGGAAGTGGACGCGGCGGCCGTGCTGGTCAACGCCTCCACGCGGCTCGTGGACGGCAGCCAGTTCGGGATGGGGGCCGAGATGGGCATCTCCACCTCCCGCGTCCACGCACGGGGCCCGGTGGGGGTGCGTGAGCTGACGACCACCAAGTTCGTCGTGTGGGGCGACGGGCATATCCGCGAGTAGCCGCCTGCAGCCGCGCATCGGCGTCTTCGGGGGATCGTTCAATCCGATCCACTTCGGCCATCTCCTCGTGGCCGACGAAGTCTGCGAGACCCTCCGCCTCGACCGCCTGCTCCTGGTACCGGCGGCGCAGCCGCCCCACAAGCCGGCGGCCGAGCTGGCCCCCGCCGTCCACCGCTACCGGATGACGGCCCTCGCGGTGCGCGAGCACCCGCGCTTCGAGGTCTCGGACGTCGAGGTGAAGCGCAGCGGCCCGTCCTATACGGTGGACACCCTCACCGCCCTGCAGGATCGCGGGCGCCTGTACCTGATCATCGGCTCGGAGACCTTTCTCGATCTGTTGAACTGGCGCGAGCCGCGGCGGGTCGCCGCGCTCGCGCGCCTGGTGGTCATCCCGCGCAACGGCATGGGTTTCGATCCCGAGACGCCCGCCGCGCTCAAGGTCCTCCGGGAGCTCGGCCTGCCCGGCTTCGCGCGTGACCTGACCGACCCGCCCGAGAGCACCGCCCCCCTGCTGGTGCACGCGGCCTCCCTGCCGATCTCGGGCTCGGACCTGCGCCGCCGCGCCCGCGAGGGCCGCAGCCTCGCCTTCCGCATGCCGGAGTCGGTGGTGGCCTACATCCGCGAGCACCAGCTCTACCGTCCGGAGGCATGATGGCCGGCCTGTCCGCCGAAGCCGTCGTCCGCGTGGCCGCCCACGCGGCCCTGGAGAAGAAGGCGATCAACCTGGTGGTGCTGGACCTGCAGGGGCTGTCGAGCGTCGCCGACTTCTTCCTCGTGTGCAGCGCCCGGTCCACGCCGCAGGCCGACACCATCGCGGAGGCGGTCCGCGGCGCGCTGCGCGCGGAGGGCGTGCGGCCGCGCCACGGCGAGGGCAGCGCGGAGAGCGGCTGGCTGCTGCTCGACTACGGCGACGTGGTGGTGCACGTGTTCCTCGAGGAGACGCGCGAGTTCTACGCGCTGGAGCGGCTGTGGGGCGACGCGCCGCTCGTCTCGGTCGAAGGAGGCCGCGCGCGGGATTGATTTGCGTAGGACCCCATGGTAGCCTGCGCGACTACCGGCGCCGCCGTATGGAGTATCTGGCGGTGTTCGCGACGACGAAGGAGGCCACCGATGAAGAAAGACCGTTTGGCTCAGTTCCGCAAGAAGCTGGAGGAGAAGCATCGCCAGCTCGTGGAGGAGGTGGGCCGGAACGTCCTCTACGGTAAGGGTCCCGAAGACGATTCCATCAAGGACCTGGGTGACCAGGCCTCTTCCGCCTACAATCGCGAGTTCCTCTTCGAGCTGGGCAACGGCGACCGCCGACTCCTCAAGGAAGTGGCCCTGGCGCTCCAGAAGATCACGGAGGGCGGCTTCGGCGATTGCGAGCGCTGCGGCGAGCCTATCGCCGAGAAGCGCCTGGAGGCGCTCCCGTTCGCGCGCTACTGCATCGAGTGCCAGCGCGCCGTCGAAGAGGAAGAGCGCACCGCCGCCCGGTAGCGCGCCCGCTCCCCTCCGTGTCGATCCGCTTCGGGCTGGTCGTCGGGCTTCTCTTCGCCATCGTCGTCACCTACCTGACCTCCATCAACCCGAATCGCGTGCGAATCGCCCTGGGCGGCGACTGGGCCTTCGACGTTCCGCTGATGGCCCTGATCGCGGTCGTCTTCGGCGCGGGAGCCGGGCTGGCCCTCGTGCTCGGCATCCTCCGCGACGTCACCCGCTCCTACGCGCGCCGGCCCGATTCGCTCGCGCCGGCGCCCCGGGCCGTCTCGCCGGACGCCTCCCGCGGGTCGGCCGACACTCCGCGCGAGGCCGCGCGCCCGGCGGGCCTCCAGATCGAGCGCGACGCGTTGATCGAGCGCCGCCGCTTCGCCGACGCGCTCCCGATCCAGGCGCGGGTGGTGCAGGCGGCGCCGCGGAGCGAGCGCGCCGCCGAGGAGACCCTCCTCGCCGGCCTGCACTACGAGATCGGTCGGGAGCGCCTCGACAAGAACGATCGCGCCGCCGCGATCTCGCACCTGAAGGACGCCTTGCGGGCCGATCCCGATTTCGTCCCCGCCGCCCTCCTCCTGGGCGAGGCCCATCTCAAGGCGGGCGAGCCGCGCGACGCGCTCCGGGTCTGGGAGCGGGCCGCCCAGGGGGCGCACCCCGCCCTGCCGGTGCTGGCGCGCATCGAGCAGCTCCACCGCGCCGAGGGCCGGCCCACGCGCATGATCTCGCTCTACCAGGAGGCGCTCGCCCGCCAGCCCGACAACCTGGCGCTGGCATTCGGGCTGGGCCGCGTCTACTTCGAGCTCGCGATGCTCGACGAGTCGGCGGAGCAGTTTCAGAAGATGGAGGTGCGCGCCCCCGAACTGCCGCTCATCCACGCCTATCTCGGCGCGATCCTGGAGCGGCGCGGCCAGTTCCGCGAGGCCATGGAGGAGTATCGGCGGGCGCTCAAGCAAAGCGATCGCATCGAGTGGCCGCATCGCTGCGCGGCGTGCGGCGCCGCTCACTCGCGCTGGGTCGACCGGTGTTCCGCCTGCCGCCGCTGGAACACGTCCCGGCCCTAGACGTCAGCCGTCCCGACCCCGGCCCCTGGGGCCGGTGGGGCGGCGCGCTGCTGGACCTCGTCTTCCCTCCGTTCTGCCCGGTATGCCAGGCGCGTCTCGACGAGGGGCGGCGGGATCCGTTGTGTGGGGACTGCTGGAGGGCGATTGGGCGGATAGGACAACCGTGGTGTCGCCGCTGCGGTATGCCCCTCACGGGGTTTGCCGGAGCGGGGAACGCGGGGGACCTCGGGGTGTCCGCGGATTGGGGGAGTGCGGGGGCCATTTCTGGGCCCCCGCATGTGAAAGAGTTTCTATGTGGTTCTTGTCGGCGGCGCGCGCCGGGGTTCGAGTATGCGCGGGCCGCCGCCCGCTACGACGGCGTGGTGCGGGAAGCGGTGCACGCGTTCAAGTTCGGAGGGCGGCGGGCCCTGGCCGCTCCGCTCGGAGACCTGCTGGTCGAGCTAGCCGGCGGGCTGCCGACCGGACGCCCGGATCTCCTGCTGCCGGTGCCCTTGCACCCCCGTCGCGAGCACGAGCGGGGCTTCAATCAGGCGGCGCTGCTGGCGCGCCGGGTCGGTCGGTCGTGGGGGTGTCCGGTCCGCGAGGATGTGCTGGCCCGCGCGGTGCCGACCCAATCGCAGACCGAGCTCGACGCGGTGGCACGGCGGGCCAACGTCCGGAAGGCCTTCCGGCTCCGGCGGTCCGCGCCCGTTGCGGGGCGCCACGTGCTCCTCGTGGACGACGTCCTCACCACCGGCGCGACGCTCTCGGAGTGCGCCCGCTGCCTTCGGGAGGCCGGCGCCGCGCTGGTCGGGGCGCTGACGGTGGCCAGGGTCGTCTAGCCGCTGCGGAAAGGGCCGTCCGAGGCGATCTTGCGCCCCACCGCCCGGGCTCGCTATAATCAAAGACCTCCGCGGACCGGAAGTATTCGACAAACAGAGACAAACAGGAAGGGGGCGCCCATGGCAGTGCGCGTTGGAGTCAATGGGTTCGGACGCATCGGGAGGATCTTCTTTCGCGCCGCCCTCGAATACCCGGAGCTGGAGGTGGTGGCGGTCAATGACCTGGCCGACGCCAAGACGCTGGCCCACCTGCTGAAGCACGATTCCGTCCACGGGACCCTGAACGCCGAGGTGAAGGCCAAGGGCGAGGCCATCTTCGTCAACGGCCGGGAGATCCGGGTCTGCTCCGCCAAGGATCCGGCCACGCTCCCCTGGGGGGAGATGGGCGCGGGGATCGTGGTGGAGTCCACCGGGGTGTTCCGGGACCGGGCCATGACCTCCAAGCACCTGCAGGCCGGGGCCAAGAAGGTCGTGATCACCGCGCCGGCCAAGGACCCGGACATCACGGTCGTGCTCGGCGTCAACGAGGGCAAGTATGACCCGGTCAAGCATGAGCTCGTCTCCAACGCCTCCTGCACCACCAACTGCCTGGCCACGGTGGCGAAGGTCCTGCTCGACAACTTCGGCATCAAGCGCGGCTTCGCCTCCACCGTGCACTCCTACACCAACGACCAGCCGATCCACGACTTCCCGCACAAGGACCTGCGCCGCGCCCGCGCGGGGGCGGTCAGCATGATCCCCACCACCACCGGGGCCGCGACCGCAGTGGGCCTGGTGCTGCCCGAGCTGAAGGGCAAGCTCGACGGTCTCGCGATCCGCGTCCCGACCGCCAACGTCTCGGTCGTCGACCTCACGGTGGAGCTCGGGAAGTCGGTCACTCCGGCCGCGGTGAACGACGCGTTCCGGGCCGCCGCCGCCGGCCCCCTCAAGGGCATCCTGGACGCCACCGACGAGGAGCTGGTGTCGGTGGACTTCAACGGCAACCCGCACTCCTCGATCGTGGATCTGCCGTCCACCGCGGTGGTGGACGGCAACCTGGCCAAGGTGCTGGCGTGGTACGACAACGAATGGGGGTATTCCTGCCGGGTGCGCGACCTGATCCGGTACATGGCCCGGTCGCTGTAGGGCCGGCCGCGGCCGCGTCGCACGCTCACCGTGGCGAAGCTCGTCGTCGATCAGCTCGACCTGTCGGGGAAGCGCGTCTTCCTGCGGGCCGATTTCAACGTGCCCCTCGACGGCGCCCGCGTGACCGACGACACCCGCATCACCGCGGTGCTGCCGACCATCGACTGCTGTCTCAAGGGGGGCGCCTCGCTCGTCATGGCCTCCCACCTGGGGCGCCCCAAGGGCAAGCCCGATCCGAAGTATTCCCTTCGCCCGGTGGCCGAGCGGATCGAGGCGCTGCTGGGCCGTCCGGTGGCGCTCCTGCCCGACTGCGTGGGACCGGAGGTGGAGGCGCGCGTGCGCGCCCTCCGACCGGGCGAGGTGGTGCTGCTGGAGAACCTGCGCTTTCACGCCGAAGAGGAAGCCAACGACGAGACCTTCGCGCGGTCGCTCGCCGCGCTCGCCCACGTGTACGTCAACGACGCCTTCGCGGCGGCCCATCGCGCCCACGCCTCGACCGAAGGCATCGCCCGCTACCTGAAGCCGGCGGCGGCGGGGCTGCTCATGGCCCGCGAGCTGGCCGCGCTGGCGCGGATCTTCGAGCGCCCCGAGCGGCCGCTGTGGGCCGTGCTGGGCGGCGCCAAGGTCTCGGACAAGCTGGGTCTGGTCGAGCACCTGCTCGACCGGGTGGACGGCCTCGCGATCGGCGGCGGCATGGCTTTCACGTTCCTCAAGGCGATGGGGCACGGCGTCGGTCGCTCGCTGCTCGAGCCCGAGCGCGTGGAGGCGGCGCGCGCCATCCTGGAGCGGGCGCGAAGCCGCGGCATCCCCCTGCGGCTGCCGGTGGACGTGGTGGCGGCCCCCGGGCTGGACGCGGTCAGCGGCCTCCGCACCGTGGCCATCCGCGAGATCCCCGATGACCTCATGGGCCTCGACGTGGGGCCCGCGACGGTGACCCAGTTCGCCGCGGCGCTGAAGGGCGCCAAGACCATCATCTGGAACGGCCCCATGGGCGTCTTCGAGAAGGCACCGTTCGCGGCGGGCACCCTCGGGGTGGGGCGCGCGGTCGCGGACTCCGGCGCCTTCTCGGTGATCGGAGGCGGGGACACGATCGCGGCGGTGCAGCAGGCCGGGGTCATGGACCGGATCGGCTACGTGTCCACCGCGGGCGGCGCGTTCCTCGAGTTCCTCGAGGGCCGCGTGCTGCCGGGCGTGGCCGCGCTCGACGAGGCGCCCTGATGCGCATCCCGCTCGTCATCGGCAACTGGAAGATGCACGGCACGCAGGTCATGGCCCGCGGGCTCGCCCAGTCCGTCCGCGACGGGCTCAAGCGCCCCCGCGGGGTCGAGGTGGTGGTGTGTCCGCCGTTCACCGCGCTGCCCGCGGTGGGCGAGGTGCTCAAGGGCGCCGCGGTGGCCCTCGGGGCCCAGAACTGCCACTGGGAGGAGCAGGGCGCGTTCACCGGCGAGGTCTCGCCCGCGATGCTCGCGGAGCTGGGCTGCCGGTGGGTCCTGCTCGGGCACTCCGAGCGGCGGCACGTCTTCCGCGAGACCGACGAGGAGATCAACCGCAAGGTGGCCGCGGTCCTCCAGCACGGGATGCGCCCCGTGCTGTGCGTCGGCGAAACGGAGGAGGAGCGGCGCACCGGGCTCACCTTCACGGTGGTGGAGGGGCAGCTGCGCGCGGGCTGGGCGGGGCTCTCGTCCGACGACCTGGCGCGCTGCGTGCTCGCCTATGAGCCGGTGTGGGCCATCGGCACCGGGGTCAACGCCACCCCGGCTCAAGCCGCCGAGGTGCACGGCTACCTGCGCGGCCTCGTTTCCGAGGTCGCGTCCAAGGAGCTGGCGCAGTCGGTGCGCATCCTCTACGGGGGCAGCGTCAAGCCCGACAACGCCCAGGCCCTCACCGAGCAGCCGGACATCGACGGCGCGCTCGTGGGTGGCGCCAGCCTGCAGGCGCCTTCATTCATCACCATCGTCAAGAAGGCCGCCGCCCGCAGCGGCGCTTCGAAGGAGTAGGGTCCCACATGTTTACTCTGATCGTGATCGTTCACATCCTCGTGAGCCTGGTGATCGTCGGGCTCGTGCTGCTCCAGGCCGGTAAGGGCGCCGACATCGGCTCCGCATTCGGCGGCAGCGGTAGCCAGGCCGTATTCGGCTCGATGGGCACGCCCACCGTGCTCGGCAAGGCCACCGCGGTGGTCGCGGTCGCCTTCATGGTCACTTCGTTCGCGCTCTCC
>Ga0209640_10001033_pt1 | contig 23004 bp, 19 predicted proteins | sample RifCSP10_1_FD_184018 | JGI IMG/M metagenome (GOLD analysis project Ga0209640, IMG submission 184018) | Soil microbial communities from Rifle, Colorado - Rifle CSP2_sed 10_1 (SPAdes) (version 2) | ecosystem: Environmental > Terrestrial > Deep subsurface > Rock core/Sediment | place: Rifle... | reverse complement strand
GGCGTTGGGCGGGCGACTGTCGATCTTTCAGATCGGTTTCTTCATCACACTCGCCTCGCTGTCGACCTTCGGCTTCGGTCGCGCCAAGTCGGAGCGCTGGAGCGACGCTTTCCGCATGAACCGGCCGGCTCTCGTCTTCGTCGAGGCGCTAGGCCGCCGCCCGTGGGCTGTCGCGTGCGCCACGTTCGTCGTTCTCTGTCTTGGCGCGCTGCTTGTCCAGCACGACCACCCGCTCGCCCAGGATGAGTACCTGGCGCTCTTTCAGAGCCGCGTCTTCGCCGCCGGGCGGCTGACCGGACAATTCCCGCCTGACCTGCTCGATCACCTGATTCCATTCTGGTATCGCGACCGGTTCGTGGTCGCCTCGGCGGCCACCGGAGCCGTGGCGTCGAACTACTGGCCGGGCTTTTCCGCGATCCTTGCGCCCTTCAGTCTGATCGGCGCGCCGTGGGCGTGCAATCCGCTGCTCGCCTCGCTGTCGCTCGTCCTGATGGCTCGCCTCGCCGCGCAACTGACAGGAGCCCTGGAAGCGGGCGGCTGGGCGATGCTTCTGGCCCTCGCCTCGCCGCAATTCACCGCCACTGCAATCACGTACTACTCGATGAGCGCGCACCTGCTGCTCAATCTCGTCTTCGCCTGGCTGCTGCTCGACCTCAATCCGCGCCGGCTGGTCGGCGCCGGGTTCGTCGGCTCGGTCGCGCTGGTGCTGCATCAGCCCGTGCCGCACGTGCTGTTCGCTCTGCCATGGCTGATCTGGGTCGCGCGCCAGCCCGGCGCGCGCGCCAACCTGCTGTGGCTTGCCGCGGGTTACGCGCCGCTCGTGGCGCTCGCCGGCTTCGGTTGGGCGCTGTTCCTCGGAAGCCTGCAGAAAGCGAGCCTGTGGATGGCGCCGTATCCCGACGACGGCGAATTTCTCCATCGCGCCGGCAATTTCGCCTGGCTGTGGCAGATGAAGCTCGGCTGGGCGTTCGGCCTTCCCTCCCCCGGTCTGCTGTGGTTGCGTCTGGGCGAATGGGTCCGGTTGTGGGCGTGGGCCGTTCCCGGGCTGCCGGTGTTGGCCGCAGCAGGTTGGTGGATGGCCCGGCGTCGCACGCCCTTGCTGCTGCTTGGCGTTTCGTTTCTAAGTACCGCATTGGGTTTCCTGTTCGTCGCCTACGAACAGGGTCATGGCTGGGGGGCGCGCTACTTCCACTCCGCGTGGAGTGCGCTTCCCGTGCTCGGGGCGAGCGCGCTCGTCCTGGGGCGCGAGTCGGCCGCGACCGCGTCGCTGCGCGGCACCGTCGCCGTCGCCGCGCTGCTCAGCCTTGTGCTCGCCGGCGGCCTGCGCGGCTGGCAGATCCACGACTATGTCGGGACGACGCTCGAGCGCCGCCCGCCGGTGGAGCCCGACGTGCGCCAGATCGCGTTCATCCCTGCAGACTACCAAACCTACAGCGCGGATCTGGTGCAGAACGATCCGTTTCTTCGCGATCCGGTCATCTACCTGTTGAGCCGAGGCAAGGAAACCGACGCGCGCCTCGTGCGCGAGCGCTTTCCCGGCGCACGCCAGACCGTCGACGAGCCCCGTGGCCAGGTGTGGCGCATCGAGTAATCCGCATTGTGAAGGTGCGTTCGGATGTCGCGCGTCGCCGCGCATGGTGGGCGAATGCAGGGCTGCGCCCGACCAGATCTCGCCGGCATACAATCATTGGCACCCTTTAGAGGCGACCTGGTTCGAGACCGCGATGACGAAACGGGTAGCGATTGTTCAGTCAAACTACATCCCCTGGAAGGGTTACTTCGATCTGATCAACGGGGTGGACGAGTTCATCCTGTTTGACGACATGCAGTACACCAGAAGGGACTGGCGAAATCGCAACCTGATCAAGACTCCGGCGGGTACCCGGTGGCTCACGATCCCGGTGGAAGTCAAGGGGAAGTTTCATCAGCTCGTCCACGAAACGCGCGTCAGCGATCCGGAATGGGCACGGCGTCATTGGTCAAGCATCGTGCAGAACTACGCGCGTGCGCCCTACTTCCGGAATCTCGCGCCGCGCATCGAGGGCATTTATGGCGCGGCGTCGAAGGAGCCGTCTCTCAGCCGGATCAACCGCCTGTTCATCGATGCGATCTGCGACGTGCTCGGCATCGGATCCCGCATCTCATGGTCGATGGATTACGAATTGCTCGACAGCAAGACAAAGCGGTTGGTGGGACTGTGCCGCTCGGCGGGCGCCACGCGCTATCTGTCCGGCCCGTCGGCCCGGCACTATATCGAGCCGCGGATATTCGAAGAGGCGGGGATCGCGCTAGAGTATGCGGACTATGAGGGCTATCCGGAGTACCCGCAATTGTGGGGCGCATTCGAGCACCGCGTCACGGTGCTCGATCTCATTTTCAATGCCGGTCCCGCTGCACCTCGCTACATGAAGAGTTTCGGATGACCGCGGTGGATCTTTCCATCGTCACCACTCTGTACCGTTCGGCGCCGTATCTGCGCGAATTCTGCACGCGGATTCGAGCCGCGGCGCGCCCCGTCGCGCCCGCCTACGAGATCATCCTGGTCAATGACGGCTCGCCGGACGACGATCTGCGGATTGCGCTGGACCTGCAGCGGGAGGACCCGGGCATCGTGGTCGTGGATCTGTCGCGAAACTTCGGCCATCACAGGGCGGCGATGACCGGACTGGCGTACGCGCAAGGCGAGCGGATCTTCCTGATCGACTGCGATCTCGAGGAGCCGCCCGAGCTGCTGACCGAATTCGACGCGCGCTTTCGCCTGGGCGACTGCGACGTGGTGTATGGCGTGCAGGAAACGCGGAAGGGCGGGTGGTTCGAACGCTTGTCCGGAGACCTTTTCTACCGCATGTTCAACTGGCTTTCCAGCATCGAGCTGCCGCGAAACATGGTCATGGCGCGGCTCATGAGCCGTCAATACGTCCGCGCGCTGCTCGAGCACCGCGAGCGCGAAGTCTTCCTGGCGGGCTTGTGGCAGATCACCGGCTTTCGCCAGATCGGGCTGCCGGTGGCAAAGGCGTCAAAGGGGAGGACGACATACACCCTGGGACGGAAGCTTTCGATGCTTACCGAGTCGATCACCGCGTTCAGCAATCGGCCGCTCATGCTGATTTTCTATGTCGGCTGCGCCATCTCGTTCCTCGCCGGGAGCTATATCGCCGGCCTGGTCATCGCCAAGTTCCTGTACGGCGTCGCGGTGGACGGCTGGACATCGCTGATCGTCTCCGTCTGGTTCCTCGGCGGGCTGACCATCCTGTTTCTCGGCGTGATCGGCATTTATCTTTCGAAGATCTTCGCGGAAACGAAACGCCGGCCGCTTTCCATCATCCGGCACGTGCATCGCTCGCATGAATGATTCCTCGCGTGACGTCCTTGGAGCGGTGGAACGCTATTACACGGCGAAACTGATGGCGCACGGCCCGTCGGCACCCGGCGTCGACTGGAACGACGAAGCATCGCAGCGCACCCGGTTCGAGCAGCTGGCGCGCGTCATTTCCGCGCCGGAGCCGTTTTCCGTCAACGATCTCGGCTGCGGATACGGGGCCTTGTTCGCCTTCCTGACCGAGCGGTTCGCCGATTTTGCGTATTCCGGGGTCGATATCTCGGAGGCGATGATTCGCGCGGCGGTCAGCCGGTTCGGCGCGGACTCGCGGTCCCGGTTTTCCGTCGGCGCCGCGTGCCCTGAACCCGCCGATTACACGGTCGCGAGCGGAATATTCAACGTGCGGCTGCAGACGGACCAATCTCGATGGCAACAGCACGCGCTGGAAGTCCTGGACCGCATGAGCGAGGCCAGCCGACGGGGATTTGCATTCAATTGCCTGACCGCATACTCTGATCCGGGGAAGACGCGTCCGGACCTCTTTTATGCCGACCCCTGCGCCCTGTTCGACCATTGCAAACGCCGCCATGCCCGCAACGTTGCGCTGCTGCACGACTACGGCTTGTACGAGTTCACCCTGATCGTGCGCAAGGACGCCTGATCGCACCATGAAGGCGCTCGTGATTTTCGGTGCGGGTGACATCGGCCAACTGGCGCATTTCTACTTCACGCACGATTCGGATTACCGGGTGGTGGCGTTCACGGTCGACCGGGACCACCTGCGCAGCGAGGCGTGTTGCGGCCTCCCGGTCGTGCCGTTCGACGAGATTGCGACGCGCTTTCCACCTTCCGAGTTCGCCATGTTCATCGCCGTCAGCTATGCGCGCCTCAATGCCGTGCGTCAGGAAAAGTACCTGGCGGCAAAGGCGCTCGGCTATCGATTCGCGAGCTATCTCAGCTCGCGGGCAACGACCTGGCCCGGATTCGTGCTGCGGGAGAACTGTTTCATTCTTGAGGACAACACGCTTCAGCCCTTCGCCACGGTCGGCGACAACGTGACCTTGTGGAGCGGAAATCATATCGGCCACCACGCGCGAATCGGGGATCATTGTTTCCTGGCTTCGCATATCGTGGTGTCCGGAGGGGTCGAGATCGGGGAACGATGCTTCGTCGGCGTCAATGCCACCATACGGGACCACGTTCGCGTCGGCGCGCGTTGCGTGATCGGCGCAGGCGCGCTGATCCTTGCCGACGTGGAGCCGGAAGGGGTATTCGCTTCCGAGGGAACGAAGCGCTCCAAGGTCCCGAGCTCGCGCCTGCGGCGGATCTGAGGGGCCCGAATGCGCTGGAGCAAGCTGGGTGCGACGATTTTGCCCGCGGCGAGGCCGGCATGGATGCGCTCGCATGCGGCGCTGCCCTTCGCGGAACCGATGGAGGGCGGCATTTGCCGCATCTATTTCAGCGCCCGCGACGAAATCAACCGCTCCCACACGGGATGGGTCATCGTCGATCTGAAGGAGCCGGCCCGGGTTCTCGAAATTTCCCCCGACCCCGTGCTCTCGCCCGGCGCGCTGGGATGCTTCGACGACAGCGGGGCGATGCTCGCCTGGATTTGCCGACGGGGCGATCGCCGCATGCTCTATTACATCGGCTGGAACCTGGGCGTCACCGTTCCGTTCCGCAATGCCCTTGGCCTGGCCATCAGCCGCGGCTCCGAGGCGTTCAAACGCTATTCCCCCGGGCCCATCGTAGACAGGGCCCCGTTCGAACCGCACTTCGTGGGCAGCTGCTGCGTGCTTCCCGACGGCGACCTGTGGCGGATGTGGTACCTGGCATGCGTGGACTGGGAAATGCGCGATCAAAAGCCGCGCCATCGCTACCACCTGCGCTACGCGGAATCTACGGACGGAATCGCCTGGCAGCGCGGCGGCGCCGTGGCGATCGACTTCCGGGATTCGTCCGAGTACGCGATTTCCCGCCCGTCGGTCGTGCGCGATCCAGGCTGCTGGCGCATGTGGTATTCATATCGCGGCAGTCATTACCTGATCGGCTACGCGGAATCGGAGGATGGCCGCACGTGGACGCGCCACGACGACCGCGCCGGAATCGGTCCCTCGCCGTCCGGCTGGGACTCCGAAATGATCGAGTACCCGCACGTGTTCGATCACGGCGGACGCCGCTATATGCTCTACAACGGAAACGGCTACGGCCGGACCGGTTTCGGGCTGGCCGTGCAGGAGGAGCCTTGAGCCGATATGGGCCAGAGGGACTCCGGTGTGCATCGAATTCTCTCCGTACCGTGGCTGTACGACGCGGTGCAGGGTCTCATGGGGGCGGGCAAGGGTCGTCGTGAATTTGTGGAACAGACCGTACGACCGGCTGCGGGCGACCGGATCCTGGACGTGGGGTGTGGTACTGCACGAATCCTGAGCTGCCTTCCGCGGGACGTGGAATACTGGGGCTACGACGTCAGCCCCGCGTACATCGATGCTGCTCGCGCGCGATTCGGCGGACGCGCGATTTTCGTCTGCGGCGAGCTCGACGAACCGGCACTCGCCCGCCTGCCGCGATTTGATATCGTGCTTGGCAGCGGACTCCTCCACCACCTCGAGGACGTGGAGGCGCGCAAATTCCTGTCGCTTGCCCGGGTGGCGCTCCATGACGACGGCCGCCTCGTGACCATCGATCCGTGCTACGCGCCGGACCAGAAACTCGTGGCGCGAGTCCTGGTCCGCTGCGACAGGGGGCGCAATGTACGCACTCCTGAGGGATACCGTGCGCTCGCCGAAGCGGCTTTTCGCCGCATCGGCGGCACGGTGCGGCACCGCGGATGGATTCCCTACTCTCACTGGGTGATGGAGTGCCGGCCGTGAGGGTTCCGTTCAACTGGCCCTACATGACGGGCAAGGAGCTGCTCTATATCGCGCAGGCGCATTCCGGCGGTCATCTGGCCGGGGACGGTCCGTTCACGCACCGATGCCGAACCTGGCTCGAGGCACGCACCGGCGCCCGCAGGGCGCTGCTGACGCATTCATGCACCGCGGCCCTGGAAATGGCTGCGATCCTGCTCGACTTGCAGCAGGGCGATGAATTCATCGTGCCGTCGTTCACCTTCGTTTCCACCGCGAACGCCTTCGTGCTGCGGGGGGGAATACCGGTGTTCGTCGACGTGCGGGAGGACACGCTCAACCTGGACGAGCGGCTGGTCGAAGAGGCGATCACGCCGCGCACGCGGGCGATCGTGCCGGTCCACTATGCGGGCGTGTCCTGCGAGATGGACGCGATTCTCCGGATCGCCGGCCGCCACGGGCTCACCGTGGTCGAAGACGCCGCCCAGGGCGTGATGGCAACCTACAAGGGCCGTGCCCTCGGCTCGATCGGCTCGCTGGGTGCCTACAGTTTTCACGAAACCAAGAACGTGATCGCCGGAGAAGGCGGCGCGCTTCTGGTCAACGACCCGGAACGGGTCGAGCTGGCCGAGGTCGTGCGGGAGAAAGGCACCGACCGGGGTCGATTCTTTCGCGGCGAAGTCGACAAGTACACCTGGCAACATCTCGGATCTTCCTATCTGCCGAGCGAGTTGACCGCCGCGTTTCTCTGGGCACAACTGGAGGAAGCGGAATCGCTGACCGACCGTCGGCTCGCGGTCTGGCGCGACTACCATGTTCTGCTGGAGCCGATGGAGCGCCTCGGGTGGCTGCGCCGGCCGATCGTCCCGCAGGGTTGCGGCCACAACGCGCATTCGTATTACATTCTCGTCGACAGCGGGTCCACGCGCGATGCGTTGATCGCCAGCCTCAAGGAGAACGGGGTTTCGGCCATCTTCCACTATGTACCGCTGCATTCCTCCCCGGCGGGAAAACGATTCGGGCGGGTTTCGGGTCGCCTCGGTGTCACAGACAGCGTCTCGGAACGGATCCTTCGACTTCCCATGTGGATCGGGATGAGCCGGGAGCACGTTCTGCATGTCGCGGACGCAATCGAACGTTTTTTTCGCCGACGACCGTAAATCACCGCCCCGGGACGCCCGGCGGGGGATTTTTCATGAAGAGAAACGCCTGCCAGCGTCCGCGCTGGCAGAAAAACCGATTCGGCTTCCAGCCGGGTTCGGCGTCGAGCTCGTGAAGAACGTAGCCGCGCCAATCCGCCTTCAGAATTTGCCCGTGCTCGCCGAGCCACGCCGAGCGAACGTCCTGGATCCGGTCCAGGGGGCCTTCGCGATCGGCATTCGCGTCGCCGCGCTCGCGTATTTCCGTGAGCACCACCGCGTCCACCTGGCGGCCGTGGCGCAGCGCCAGCGCGTCCCGATTCCCGAAATCGTTGTGCCTCGTATAACTCCAGCCGGGATGCCGGCGAGACAGCTCGATCGTAACGTCCGGAAACATGGGCACCCAGACCTGCAACGGACTTGCGCCGCGCAGCTCTTTCTCCAGCCCGGCAAGCCTGCGTTCCACGCAATCGACGTACGAGCGGTACGTGTCCCAGTTCCAGGTTCGCTCGCTTCCAAGCCGCGCGGCTTGACTGATGTTGGCGTAGACAAAGACGAGGAGCAGCGCCGACATCAGGCCGAGGAGATGCGCCAGCCACCGGAATTGGCTGCGGTTCCAGCACTCCAGGAGCGCGAGGCCGCAAAATGTCCATAGGGCAAAATGGATGTAGGAACTGAACTGAGGTTCAGGCTTGGTATGCCAGAGCCAAGCCGCACCGACCACCCATGCCGCCGGGATGCCCAGATTCAGGCCGGCGCCTGGCGTAGTCGCGCCCACTGAATTCGAACGTGTGCGAAAAATCTGCTGCAGATGACGGACCGCTGGCCGTGCGAAGCCCAAGCCGATCGCTGTGAGCAGCAGCACCCAGATCCCGCTTCCCCCCCATTGCAATAGGAAAGCGGGCCACGGCTCCGGGTTTCCCCAATCCTGGAACATGCTCGAAATCGCCAACTGCTGCGTGTTGAGCCATCGGTTGGGCACGGCCAGCCTGTTCCATTGAGTCGTCATCTGCTGGATAAACAGATCCAAGTGCATCCATACGGCCAGCAGCCAGGGCGTCAAGTAGAGCGCCGTCTTCGCCGCAATGTCGAAAAGACGGCGGGGCTGTGTCGCGTAGGCGAATAGCACCGGAAACAGAAGATGGATGGCGTTGAAATGCAGATAGGCGGAGGCTGCGAGCAGAAACGCCACCGGATCCCAGAACCGTCCGGCGGTGATTCGCGCGGGGAATCCGAGCGTGAGGCCGAGAACGAGCGCCGTTCCGCAGAGCGCGATCATCGACTCCGGGCGCACAACCACGGAAGTCCAGCGCAGCGCCGGGTCCATGGTCACAATCAGTCCGCACATCGAGGCGAGCAGCGCCGGAAGGCCCGCCCGGTAACACACGATGGACAGAAGTGCGCCAGTCGCCCCCCAGGCGCATAAGGACCAGAGTTTCAGCAGGTGACTTCCGTCGATGCCAATCCATCGCCCTGCGCCGATGAGGATCGGAAAAAGCGGCATCGTGTTGAAATTGAATTCGGCGTAGGTCGGCTCGAACGGGGCCTGCGGCAGCATGACCCAGCGGGGAGGCCACTGGAAGAGCTCATGGGCGGCGAAGTAGAACGCCGCATCATCGGGCCAGGGGACGGGTACGAAAGATAGGGCCGAAAGCCAGGTCCCGGCCGCGGCCGCGAACGGAACCGACCACAGGAACCATTCCCACTTCAACCGGCTCATGGCAGGCCCTCGATCGGGATTGCATGCAGTGCATTCGCGAAGGGCGTGCGCGCTGCGATCACAGGCTTCCCCCCTCTACCGCCAACGCGGAAAAACGCCTGGCGTCCCGCGGCACCTGAGAAGACCGTGGTACGCTGCGACGGATTTTTACACCGTCTTGCCGGAACCCACACAGCGATGCATTTCGGCGTGCCGCACAGGATCGAGCCCGAGATCGTCTGGAAGATTCCGGGCTTGCTTGCATTCGGCGCTTATTTCTGGATTCATCCGCCGTTCCTCGACTGGGAAGCAATTGTCGCCTATCTCGCCCTGACGCTGGGTGCCGGACTTCTGGCTGAATATGCGGTCGCGCCGGCGCTCGAACGGCCGGGTCTGGCGCCGCCGCATGACGGCGCGCCGGGCGATGGTTGCCGGCATCTCAAGTTCAAGGCCCGTCCATGGCGCGATACCTTGCTCGCGCTCGGCGAAGATGGCCTGTGCTACGTTCCGCTCCTGCTGGTGGGGGCGAATCCAATCACCGCCGAAGTCGTCGCCGTCGCATCCGCCGCGCTTCATTTCCCTGCCTATCCCCTGAAGCATTGCGTCTGGAAAGGACTCCATGTATTTTTCGTTGCGATCGTCGTCCTGCCCTATGGGCTGGGTTCGATCGCGATTGGACATCTGATCGCGCGTGCGCTCGCGTATCGCTTCGGCAACCTGGTATTTCTGCGACCGGTCGTCGCGGTGGGCGGCGGGCGATCGTCGATTGCAAACGTGGCGCCTCCGGAATCACCGCACCCGGAAGCGCCTCGGTGACTAGCCGACGATTCGCAGCCACCGTCCCGATCACGGTGCTGCTCGCGTATCTTGGCGCGCAGGGCCTGTCCGCGCCGCTCGTTTTGCTGATTCTGTCTGCGGCCGTGTTTGCCTTTGTCGTTATTGCGGCTGGCCAGGTCGTGATGCGTGTGCCCGGTGCCTCGGACCTGCCGCTTGCCGCGGTTTGGACCTTCGGCGTCGCGGTCACGGGTCCGGCGCTCTATGGGCTCCAGGTACTGCTTCCGGTCACGTCAGCGGCTGCGTTCGCGGTATGGGCTGTGATCGTGATCGGGTTGGACATCGCGCTCCGGCGCCGCGCCAAGCCCGAGCCTGTGCCGGACCGGGTTGATCTCGCCGGGCTGCTGCTCTGCTGCATTTTCACCGCGATCTGGTGCAGAAGCGTCGCAGCAGCGCCCGTAGTGCTCGCCGAACGCGGGTTTCTTCCCGCCTGGGTCGACTACTTCATTCACGCCGGCGTGATTTCGCAGTTGGGCGACGCGCGCGCGATCGACCGCGGCTCGATCTTCCTCGCCGGCATTGCGGAACCCGCCTATCACTATGCCTCCTACACGCTCCCTGCGGTGCTCGCCACGCTGCTGGATCAGCCGGGACTTCCGCTCGCGACCTCCGTCTGGGTTCCGATCGGATTTCTCGCTCTGACCGGGGGCGCATATGCGTTGGGGTCGTCGCTTGCCGGCAGTGCGGGCGGCATCGCGGCACTGATCGCTTTGTTCGTCATCCCCGATTCGTCCAACTACGGCCTGCGAAACGGATACTTCAGCTTTCACTGGAACCTGCTTGCGCATCCGGGGTCCACCTTTGCGCTCGGCGCCGCGCTGCTTTCGGTATCGTTGCTCCAGCGATGGACCGTGTCGCGCTCACGCATGGAGCTTGCACTCAGTGCAGCTCTGGTGGCGGCAACGTTTTCCTTCCGCGTGCATGTGTTTGTGCTGCTCCTTCCCGCATGGCTGCTCGCCGTGGGCGCCGCTTCGCACACGGTACAGCGGCGGCGAGTGCTGTCTCTCCTGGTGACAGGAGCGATGGCAATCGCCGTCGTCGTTGCCTTGCGTGGGCAGCCGACGCTGCCGGAGGGTGATTCCTGGTCGTTTGGCGAAGGCCGGGCACTCGAGCGTTTTCTCCACCAGGTGCACCGCAACCAGGAGCCGACCGCCTATCAGGGCCTCTACAGCCAACTCCAGACCGAATACGGCGATACGGTTGCGCTCGTGGCGGGCGCGATGCTGGTCTACCCGGTCGCGCTCGGCATCTTCCTTTTCCTGCTGCCCATTGCGATGTGGATGGAGCGCAGTACGCTCAGGCTGCGCGGCATCGACGCCTTTCCGGTTGCGTTGGTCGTCAGCTTCGGCGGGCTGATGGCCTTTGCGCCCACGCCGTTTCATCACGACGCGACCGATCTCATCCAACGCCCGTCCGTGCTGCTCTATGCCGCGACCGCGATCTGGACGCTCGCGCTCCTCGTACGGTGGCTGTCCCGCCACGGAATGCACGGTGCAGGTCGAATGTGGCAGACGATGGCGATCGCAGCCGCGCTGACGCTGCCCGTCATGTGGATTTCGGCTGCCGATCTGGCGGCTCCGAAATTCGCCTGGGCGCGCCGGTTTGCCGCGTATGGGCATCTCGTCGAGCGCGAGTTGCTTCAGGCTGCAGCATTCATACGAGGGCGGTCTCACCCCGGGGATACGCTCGCGACATCGGGACTTTTGAGCGGCTACGTTGCGGTCGATCCCCCAACCGTGTTGGTCGCATTGAGCGCCACGCCCTCCTATCTCGCACGCCCCTGGGTGCATCTGTTTCAGGGCCGCGCACGCGCCGATGTTGCCCGTACCCGTTTTAACGCCTTGACTGCGATCGAGCAGACGCCCGACCGCGACACCGCGTTGCAGCAGTTGCGCGAAATCAAGGTGCGATGGTATGTCGCGACGGCGTTCGGCGCGCCCTCATGGGATCCCGGGCATCGACGTTCGGCGTTTGCGCGCGGAAATATCGCGGTCTACGATGCGCTTCCGTAAGCGGCGCGCTACGGGTCCCGCTGGCCAGGCGCGCACCGAAGAGGCATCGGAAAGTCGAGCCATGATGTCTAGCGGCGCTCCCCGGGCGGCAGCGTCCAGTACAGGTTGCCGCGGGCGAGCATCGCGGTAAGCGCAGCGCGGTAATCCCGGACGAAGTCGGGCGGAGCGTTGCGCTTCAGCTCGGCGAAGAACGGCAGCTCCTCCAGGTTCGCACGGTGCCGGACCAGGTCGTCGCAGATCACTCCGACATGGTGGTCGTAGAAGTATGCAATCGATTCGGGAGTCCTGCCCGCAATCCGCGCGTTGTAATAGGTAAAAAACGGAAGCCGGTTGACCTGCGCCTGAAGGTAGGCCGAATACCCGAGGCTGGCGATCACCGCCAGCGCCCAGGCGCGCGCCTGCCATGTGCCGAGGCGCTCCAACACATCGTCGGCGAAAACGAGAAACGGCAACGAAAGGACCGGCAGAATGAAGAGCAGGTAGCGGGGACCGTAGGTCCATTCACCGGCCCAGGACGGCAATTTGGCGAGCGCCAGCAGGAACGCGGCGAAGATCGTCAGCATCGCCACGGCGTCCAACCGGTGGCGCTCGGCGAAGCGTTTCAACCCGAGAAGCGCGAACGGGAGCAGCGGAAAGTACAGGAAGATGCTGAACCGGGGCGAGAACAGAAAGCCCCAGAGTCCGTCGGCGAGCGGGCCGATCGGCCAATGCAACTCGGGTTTCCACTGGTGATAGCCGGTGAGCCACGGCGCGCCGAATTTCACGTGGTTCACCGCTCCGAGCAGCGCGACGATCAACGCGGGCGGCACGAGCAGGGCGGCGGCCAGCCCCGGCGGACAGGAACGCAGCTCGCGCCACGAACGGCCCGCGACGGCCGCACATGCCGCGAGCAGCACGACGAGTGGCAAGAGCAACCCATAGATCACACGCGTGAATACGAGCAGCGCGGCGCACAGCCAGACCGCTGCCAGGCACGCCCAGGCCCGGCTGTCGAGGCCGCGCGGACCGCGCTCGCCGAGCGGCCGCAGGAACGCCACCAGGCCCATGAACAGCGCGGTAAACAGGATCGTCTGGTAAAGCTCCGAGCTCTGCGCGCGCTGGTAGAACCAGAGCGACGTGCAATACATGACGCCGATGACGAACAGCACGCGCACGGACACGTGCCCGGAATAGGCGGCGGACAGGGCATACAGGAGTGCGGCCAGCACCGCGCCGAGCGCGACGTACCAGAGATTGAACAGAAACAGGCTCGGCAACCGGCCTGTCACAGTGATGTCGCCGCCCACGGCCTGTTGCAGCCACATCGGTGGCAGCGTGAACAGGACGTTCGCCACGCCGTACTTCGAGTAATACAGGCCGGTGCGCTCGTTGCGCACGAAGTACTGGCCCGGTTCGCCGAAGCGCTGCGCGTACGCGGCGGGTACTTTCAGCTCGCCATGAAGCAGCAGGCTGCGCGTCTCTTCACGCCAGGCGTGCGGGTCGCCGTCGAGGAATTCGCCGGGCATCCAGACGAAGTTGACCGCCGCCATGCCGAGTACCAGCGCGGCGCCTGCGGTCCAGCGCGATCGCCGCGCCCGACCCGGATCGGTGCACTGCGCTTCTACGCCCGTCTCCCGGTCCGGGCCGCGCGGCGCGGCGCAAAGCTCGCCAGAGGCGCGAAGCGCCATTTGAGGATCGTCCACAGCATGATCACGCCGTGGCGCCAGGTAATCTTCTTGCCGTGCGCGTAACTGCGCGGCGCATAGCGGATCGGTACTTCCTCGAAGCGCAGCCCCTTGCGGAACAGCTTGCACACCAGTTCGTTGTCGAATTCGAAACCGTCCGCCGACACCGCGGTGGAATCGAGGTCGGCACGCGCGAAAGCCTTGTAGCAGCCCTCATAGTCTGTGAATGACTTCCCGTAGAGCACGTTGGTGAAGGCGACGATCATCAGGTTACCGACGTAGTGCGTGAAGTAAGGCGAACGCCGCTTGCCGATGAAGGATGGCCGCTCGAGCAGGAAACGCGATCCCATGACCGCGTCGCAGCGACGTTCCAGGATCGGCTGGATCACGGCCGCATGGTCGTTCGGGTCGTACTCGAGGTCGGCGTCCTGAATGATCACGATGTCGCCGCTGCAGGCGCGGATGCCGCTCTTGACTGCCGCCCCCTTGCCGGCATTGTGTTCGTGCCGCACGCAGCGGATGCCGGTCAGGCGCGCCAGGATTTCGGCGGTACGGTCCTTCGACCCGTCGTCCACCACCACGATTTCCCGCTCCAGCCCGGAAATCTCGGCATGCTGCACGCGGCGCACGACCTCCTCGATCGAGGCGTCCTCGTTGTAGGCCGGAATGATGATCGACAGTTTCATGCAATCAACGTTTCGTCGCCAGGCGCGCTTCGCAGCGCGCCAGCGTGCGCACCACTGCTGCGCCGAGCTCGACGCTCGCCAGCGATGCGGAGCCGCCCGCGATCGCGGCCGCAAAATCGAGCACCGCCCGCGTCAGCGGCAGATCGCCGGGTGCGGCCGGCGGAGAGCCGTCGTACCGCAGGATCTGCGAATCGAGATGCACGACAAAACTGCGGTGCCGTTCGTGCAGCGTGCTCAACCGGATCTCCGCTGCCACGCCGCCCGCGAAGCGCAGGCTCATGCACAAGCACTCGGCCATCGCGCCGGCGATCGGCTGGCGCTCAAGACACACGGCGTCGACCTCCTCGGGCTGCGCGCCGAGCAAGTCGATGCACATTGCGACGTCGTGCGGGCCCCAATCCCACAGCATGGGCACGTCGGGCCGGTAGGGACCGCGATCGCCGGCCCGCGCGTGAATCGCGCGCACCGGGCCGTGCGCGGCGACCGCACGCTTGAGCGCCTGATAGTCCGGGTGAAAGAGGTGCACGTGATCGACCATCACCAGAACCGGCCGCGCGGCCGCGGCCGCGAGGATGCGCTCGGCCGAGGCGACGCCCAGCGTGAGCGGCTTCTCCACCAGCACGGGGAGACCTGCATCGATCGCCGCCAGCGTGATTTCGGCGTGTGCGGACGGCGGAGCCGCGACGATGATGCCGTCGATGTCGGTGGCGCTCACAACCTCGTGCCAGTCGGCCGATACCGCGCAGCCGCGCGGTACCAGCGCCCGGGTCTGCGGATTGCCGCTCGCCACCCGCGCGAGCTTCAGATCGGCCAATCCGGCGATCGTGCGGATGTAATTGCGGCCCCACGGTCCCGCGCCGACCAGGCCCAGTCGCAGCGGTGTTGCCACCGGAATCAGCTCTTCCCGGTATAGGCCGCATCGGACCAGGAGAGGAACCGGCGCAAGCCTTCGTCCAGGTCCACCGCCGGATCATAGCCCAGCTGCAGCCGCGCCTTGCGGATGTCCGGACAGCGGCGCATCGGCTCGTCCGCGGGATAGCTGTCCGGGTACTCGATCACGTTGCACTCGAGCCGCCTGCCGAGCGCCTTTTCGATCCGCCGCACGAGCTCGAGCACCGACACCTCGGGCACGGGATTGCCGATGTTGTACACCTCGCCGGGGGAGCCGCGCAGTACGGCGAGCATGAACCCGAGCAGCGCATCGGCGACATAGCAGAACGTCCGCGTCTGCGCGCCGGAGCCGTATACGTTGAGGGGCCTCGCGCCCTTGATCCGGCTCGCGAAGTTGGGCAGGACGCGGTAATCGCGTTCCGACATCGCGGGCCCGTAGACATTGAACGGGCGCACTGTGGTGGCGGCCGTCCCGAACTTTTCGTGGAACACGTACACCAGCGTCTCGCCGACGCGCTTGCCCTCGTCGTAGCAGGCGCGCGGGCCGCGGCTGGCGACGTATCCGCGATAGCTCTCCGGGGTCGGCACATGCCTGGGGTCCGGATCGCCGTAAATCTCGGACGAGCTGAAGAACGTGAAGCGCGCGCGAGCGCGCGTGGCAAGCTCAAGCAGATTGCGCGTGCCGGCGATCGACACGGCCAGGGTCTCCAGGGGATAGGCGCGGTAAAAAAACGGGCTCGCCACGCCGGCCGCGTGGATGACGTAGTCCAGCGGCCCGTCCCAATCGAACGGCTGGGTCACGTCGTGCCGAATGAAGCGCACATGGGGACGCTGCGGCGGCGAGTCGTCCGCGTCGCCCGAGGTCAACAGGTTATCGAGCCCCACCAGCGCGCAGGGCTTGCGCAACACCCGCTCGTTGAGCAGCGCGAACAGCTCGGTAAAGTGGGTGCCGAGAAATCCGCGCGCTCCCGCGAGGATCACGGTCTTGCCTGCGAGCTCATGCGCGGCTTCCCCCAGCCTGCGTGCGACTTCCTCGATGTCGGAGCGCAACACCCTCTCGACCATGGCTAGCAAACCTCCAACCTGGGAAGCGGGACGATGAATCTCCCGCCGCGCTGCCGGAAGGCGGCGTGCTTTTCGATGATCGGCCGCGCGAAATTCCACGCCAGGAGGAGCAGGTAGTCCGGCCGGCGCTCGATGATCGCCTCGGGCGGCAGCACCGGCACGTGCAATCCAGGCGAGTAAAGGCCCTGCTTGAGCGGGCTATCGTCGACGATGAATTCGATTTGCGCGGGCCCGATCCTGAAGTGATGCATCAGGGTCGTCGCCTTCGCCGGCGCGCCGAACCCGGCGATGCGGCGTCCCTGAGCCTTCAGCTCCCCCAGCAGCCGGCCGAGTTCAGCGCCGAGCGCGTCAACGCGCCGCGCGAATGCGGTATAGGTATCGATCCGGTGCAGCCCGGCCCGTTCCTCCTGCGCCAACGCCGCCCCGACCGATTGGCCGACGGCGCGAGCGCCGCCGAGACGCTGCGCCAGGACCCGAATGCTGCCGCCGTGCGGTTCGACGCGCAGCGCCTCGATCGGCTCGAAGCCGTGCGCGCGCAGGAACGGGAGCAACGGTCGCAGCGCGTGATAGTCGAGGTGCTCGTGGTAGATCGTGTCGAACAGCGTCTTCTCGATCACGTCGAGCAGATAGGACACCTCGAATGACAGCAGCCCGTCCGGCGCGAGCAGCACGGCGACGGCGTCAAGCGCCGCGCCAAGATCGTCGATGTGCGCGAATACGTTGTTCGCCGTGACAATAGTCGCTGGGCCGCGTTTCACCGCGAGTTCGCGCGCCAGCGCCGGGGTAAGGAACTTGGGCAGCGTCTCGACTCCCTGACGCGTAGCCTCGAGGGCGATCCGCCGCGCCGGATCGATGCCCAGCACCCGCGCGCCGTGCTCGCGGAACGCCCGCAGCAGCGTCCCGTCGTTCGAGCCGACATCGACCACGAGCGCCCCTGCGGGCGGGCCGGCAAAGGACCAGAGCCACTCGGCGTACCCGGCAAAATGCCGTACGAAAGCGGGTGAGGTGCCGGACACATAGACATAGTCCTCGTACAGCGCGCGCGGATCCACGACGTCGAGCAGCTGCAGGTGCGTGCATTGGGCGCAGAATTGAACGTCCAGCGGGAAAACCTGCTGCACCATTCCGCGGTTTTCCGCGCTCACGAATGCGTTCGCGGGCGGGGTCGGCGTCAGCGAAAAGGCGGGCAGCACGTCGCGGCTGCCGCACAGCCGGCACGACGATCTTCTGCGAACCGCGTCAGCCATCCCGGCGCCGCTCAGGGATTGATCGGGTCGACGCGGACGACGTCGGCTTCGTACACCTCCTGCGCCCGGGAATTGCGTCCGAAAGCCAGAAACACGGTGTCCTCCGGGAACACCATGGCGTGCTCGATCATCGGCCCGGTGAAGAACAGCTCGCCGCGCCCGATCGTGACCTTGTCCGGCCGGAGTTTGCTGCCGACCGGCCGGTGGTAGTAGTCGATCCTGCCCGAGATCACGTAGCAGTAGTGCCAATCGGTGCGGTGATAATGATTGGCCCGCACCGACCCCTGTTTCGAGGAGATCAGCACGCAGCTCCTCATCGGCACATCGACCAACGGCAGGATCTCGCCACGCGGATCGGCAAACGGACGCTGCAGCGGCACCAGCACCGTGTTCGGCCACGAGCGGCGCTCCTCGTCTGTCACGCGATCGATCTGGATCAAGGCTTTCCTCTCTTCGGTTTCGGTTACTCTACCCTTGACTTGGAACCCGGACAAATCGAGCAGCCGATGAACGGCGCCCAGGTACTCCCGCCCCCCCGACACGACACGCGAACGTTGTGGATCGGCGTGGGTGGGCTCGCTCTGCTCACCCTTGCAATGTTTATCGATGTGCTCATTTTGCCGGGCTCGCGCGTGCTCGGCGCTGCGCAAACCGACCTGGCGCACTATTTCCTGCCTTCGAGGGATTTCGGCTTCGGCGAGCTGGCAAAGGGTAATCTCGCATTGTGGAATCCGCATATTTTCGCCGGGGTCCCGTTCTTCGGGGGCATGCAATCGGCCCTCCTCTATCCGTCCAACCTGTTGTTCCTCGCTCTGCCGCTGCCGCTTGCCGCGAACTGGAGCATCGCGCTCAACGTCTGGCTGCTGGGCGCATTCATGTATCTCTGGACCCTGCGGCGAGGGCTGCATCCGTTCGCGGCGTTCGTGTCTGCCGCGCTGCTGATGTTCTCTGCGCCGCACTTCCTGCACGTGTACGGCGGCCATATCACCCTCTTGGCGGCAATGACGTGGACTCCCTTGTTATTTCTCGCCATCGACGAGTGGCTGGGCTCACGCAGACCGGTTTGGTACCTGTTCGGCATGCTGGCGGTCGGCATGCAGATCCTTGCGGGTTCCCCGCAGTACGTTTATTTCGCTGCGATCGTGGCGGGAGGCTATGCGTTGCTCCGGCTGATCGAGCCGGCCGAGCGCCGGCTCGCGGCTGCAGCCGGCCTCCTGAGTTTTTATGCGGGGGGAGCGTTGTTGGCTGCGGTGCAGTTGCTCACCGGCATCCAGGCGGCAGCGGATACGATTCGCGGCCAGCCGCTCCCCTTCCAGTTCGCAGCGTCGTTCAGCTTCCCGCCGGAGAATCTCGTCACGCTGGTCGCGCCAGGTTTTTTCGGCGACATCGTGACGCAACCCTATTGGGGCAGGTGGTACCTGTGGGAAGCGTGCGCTTTCATTGGCGTGAGCGGGTTGGCTCTGGCGGCATACGGAATCGCGACGGCCAGCATGGCGGGAAAGAGAGCGCTGCTGGCGGTGGCCGCCGTCACTGTGCTTCTCGCGCTCGGCGACAATACGCCGCTGTTCCGTGTGCTGTTCGAGTGGGTTCCGCTGTTCGACAAGTTTCGCGGAGCGGGGAAATTCATCTTCCTGACCGCGTTCGTGCTGGTGCTGTTCGCTGGATACGGATTGGATCGAATCCTGCGCGAGCGCGCTGTGCCAAGGGGTGCGCTCTGGGCCGCGGGGGCAGCTACGATCGTGCTCTGCGCGGCAGCCGTCGCCGTGCGAATGGCCGATTGGGGCTCCGTTACGAGCGCAGTGCTCGCTACGGGCCAGGGCTACGCGGATGCGGGGCGCTATGCCGATCCGGGATTCGTCTCGGCCGCGCAGGTCTTCGCCTCGCAAGGCCTGCTGCTGGCCGCACTGACCGTTGCGGCAACCGGCGGACTTGCCTTGTGGGCCGGCCGGGAACACCGTGCCGCGCTGCTGCTCGGAGCGCTCGCCGTGGCCGAAGTTTTTGTGTTTGCCCGCATGCACCGTCCGACATTCGACAGCGCGAAGATCGTGATCCCGCAGTTGCGCGATTTTCTCGCCGCAAACCCTGGCGACTACCGCATCCTCAATCTGCCGTATTCCAATAGCGCGGTTTCCATGCGTGCGTTCGATGCATGGGGCTACGATCCTTTTGTCACGCGCCGCTATGCCGAGTTCGTCGCGTGGAGCGAGGGCGTGGATCCCGCCCTGGCCATCGAGTACGTGACGTTTCGAAGCTTTCACCGGCTGCTTTCCATGTTGCGGGTGAAATACGTGGTCATGGTGAAGGACGGCGTGATGACCATCATTCCGGCTGCCGTGCCGCCTTTGCGCCGGCTGGAACTCATCGGCTCGTACCAGGTACACGGCCGGCGCGCCGCGGCGCTGCGCGCAATGGGAGAGCCGTCGTTCGATCCGCGCAATGAGGTCATTCTCGAGCGCCAGCCCGAGCCTGCGCCAGTCGGCGGCGAATCGGCGGGCCGCGCGACGATCGTCCGGGAGGGAACCGATTTCATCGAGATCGACGCCGATCTGACGAGCCCCTCGATTCTGCTGGTGACCGACGCCTGGGCACCCGGGTGGCGTGCGGTCGCGCTGAACGGCAGCAGCAGGAACGGATACGAGCTGCTTCCGGCAAACTACGCGCTGCGTGCCGTCGCCCTCGACCGGGGCAAGCACCGCCTGCGCGTGGAATATGCGCCGCCGGCGTTTCGAATCGGCGCGACAACGTCCGTGCTGGCGTGCATCGCATGGCTCGTCGTGGCGTTCTCCATCTTGCGTCGGGGCAGAAAACAAAAGACAGGCTAGGGCTGCGGGCTCGCCTGCGAGATCATCTCCTCGGTCATCAGCAGCCATTCGGCGGGCGAAGCCACTTCGATCCAGCATCGCTCCTGCGCTGGCGGATTCACGCCTTGAGGCAATCGGCTCCGGTACTTGTCCTCGAAGCGTTGCACGTAAATCCGCCACGCGTCGGCGTAGTCGCCGAACGAATTGTGTATGAGACACAAGTCGTGGCAAACCGCGGTGCGGAATCCGGCCAGATGGGCCGAGAAAGTAAAGTCGAGATCGTACAGGTGCCAACCGTCGAAAGTGTCCTCGTCGAAGCGGATCCGCTCGAGGACCTCGCGGCGCGCGGCCAGAAACACTCCGTCGATCGCCTGGATATTCGCAGTGACCGCCCCCTGCACCTTGTAGACGGTCACGATCAGGCTGCCCGGTTTTTCGACGTGCGAGCCGATCTGACCGTGCAGGTGCGGCCAGCCGGCGTCAATCCAGTTGCCGCCGATCAGCCGGGTCGTGCCTGCGGTGCCGATCAGGTCGTATCGCGAAAGGTACGCGAGAAGCTTCGCCGCAAAATCCGGCGCCGCGATTTCGATGTCGTCGTGGGAGAACACCAGGATCTCGCCGCTCGCCCGCCGGATACCGCGGTTGTATCCCTCGCAAAGCGACCGCGCGTCGTGGATGCCGATGATTTCATGCGGCACCGCGCCCAGCAGCGCGCGATAGTTCGCGCAGACCTTGTCGAAGCGTTCCGGGTATACGCTGCAGATGATGACCGAAACGCGGCGCCGGTCGCCCGGTTCGCCTGTCGTGTTCCGCGGTATTCTGCCCAGTGCGAGGTCCGCGCGTGCCCGGGCAAGCGCGCGGCGCATCGCGGCGTGCAATACCATCGGATATCCCGGCTCGAGCGCCTGGCACCGCGCGAATGCCGCTTCGGCGGCCTCGAATTCCCGCGATTCAAGTCGCGCGCTCCCCAGCAGGTAATGGCTCGCCGGCAGTGTCGGATCAAGCTGGATGGCCTGCTCGGCGCAGTGTGCCGCCTCGGCATGAAATTCAGCCCGATAGGCGTTCGCCCCTTGCTGGTACAGGTGATCGACCCGCGCCGCGATGCGCTCCGATGCCTTGCGAGAGACAAACCTGCCCATCAGTCCGCGGACCATGGTGGGCAATCCAGCCCAGGGAGAATCCGCCATCCGTTCAGGCGCTGAGCAGCGCGCGGACCCGATCCCACTCGTTCGGAAACAGATTCAGCTTTTCTGCCTTGCCTTCGTCGAGATATGAGTAGTCGAGCGCCATGAATTCATCGCGCAGTCGGTCGTGGTGTTCGAACAGAAAGCGCGAGCCGGGATCGAGGTTGCGCACCAGCCCGAGGCCCGTCGGCGGGGTGCTGATGGTGCGGATGGAAAGATCCGGACGGTACTTCTTCAGCAGCACGATCAGGCGCCACACGTCGCCGCTCCAGAAATTGGCCCGCCGATCGCGCTCTGCCGTTTCCCGGTCGAGCGGGTAGCAATCGTGGATCAGGATGGTCGAGTCGCGGGTGCAGTACCGTTCGAGGTTGGCGAAATCGCGCAGCGCGAAATCGAAATGGTGCATTCCGTCGATGAACGCAAGCTCGACGGGCAGGCCGCCGAGCTCGGCGCGCAGGTCGTGGTTCGCGAAAAACGCATCGCTGGTCTCCGGAAAGATCCGGGCGTTCGCGCCAGGCGGGGTCGTCAGCCGGGGTTCGGGGTCGACGCCGATCGCCAAAGTCGGGGGCCTTGCGAGACGTAACGAGTCGCCATTGAAGATGCCGATTTCGACATAGGTGCGCGGTTTCACAAATTCGACAATTCGCTCCAGGACGCTTAAATAGTGCTCGTCGCCCAGCGTGATCTGGGCCAGCAACGCACAGCAAACATCGAGATTCTGGGTCAACCGCCGGGCTCGCACGCAGTATTCAAGCGCGCGCCGTTTGTCGCCGCACAGATACCACGCCACGGCCAACTCCTGAAGGCAGCGCGAATCGTCCGGCGCCAGCCGATCGGCGCGATCGAGGTCGGCAAGCGCCTCCACCACTCGTCCGACTTCGCGCTTCGCGGCGCCGCGCAGAATCAGTCCTTCAACGCAATCGGGCTTGTATCCGAGCAGGGTGGTCAGGAGTTCAATCGCCTGCCCACCCCGGGACTGATCCAGGAGCTCCCGCGCGAGCTTGAGAACCTCGCCTTCGTCCGGTGAGGAACCACCGCCCAGCAGATTTTTCAGGGCCCTATAAAGGAGCACGTTCGCAGGTCATCGATCCGCGCGGCGTCATGAAATCATTGTATCGAACGGAGCGAGCGGGGCGCCAGCATCACCCGATCGAGTCGTTGAATCCGATGTTTCCGCTGCTTTCCGGGCTCTAGTCCGCGTCGCGGCACGCGGGGGGCGGCGCGCCGTCGCGATCCCACTCGGCGAGACCCCCGAGATGCACGTACTTCAGCTTGAAGTACGGCACTAGCACGACATGCCCCGAGTGCGTTTCCATGCGTGCTTCGAGGCCGACGTAATCGCGCGACCATTCTCCGCCCAGCCGCTCGGTCACCGACGTCTGGCCGCGAAACAGGCGCGGACAGGAACGCTCGATGCGATCGAAAATGACCGAGATCCGGCGCTCCTCATCAATCTCGCGCGGATCGCGCATCGCCTTTCGGAGTGCGCACGATCCCAGCGACATGATTCGCTCGCGCGACCCTGTTTCACTGGAGACGCGATTCGCCCAACGCGACAGCCGGTCGTCCCCCTCCGGTCGCCAGCCGATGGTAAAGCAGTCGCCCGGATCGATG
>Ga0209640_10001032_pt1 | contig 23015 bp, 13 predicted proteins | sample RifCSP10_1_FD_184018 | JGI IMG/M metagenome (GOLD analysis project Ga0209640, IMG submission 184018) | Soil microbial communities from Rifle, Colorado - Rifle CSP2_sed 10_1 (SPAdes) (version 2) | ecosystem: Environmental > Terrestrial > Deep subsurface > Rock core/Sediment | place: Rifle... | reverse complement strand
ACCTTGAGCTTCCGTGATGACATCGTTGCAGTAAATCCAGCCCTGCGGAAGGGCGACGAACAACGTTTGGCTCCCTGCGCACACAGGAGCCAACGCAGCAGTATTCGTTTCTGCAGGAATCGCTGGCGCTAGCGCCACTGTCTCATTGATGCAGACTGCCATCCCCGTCTGGATGCTGCGCAGCGACTGCTGGGCAGAAGCGATACGAGCCTTGCCACGGGCAGACCCGAGGGAGGCCAAGATTACAGAAGCCAAAATACCAATAATCGCAATAACGATCATCAGTTCAATCAGGGTAAAACCTACAGCCTTTTTAGTGAGTCTTTGCATCTTCATCGTATACTCCTTTTGTTTCACAATAGTTCACTCAATTGACGGCACAGGCTAGTGTAACGTTATTGAGTTAATTGTTAAGTGGATTGTGATTGACAGCACGGAGTGCGGATGAATTTAATTGTGCCTGGACCAGCGGTTTTTCTTAAGAGTTTGGAATAACACTCTCGGAAAGAAACTCTATTAAAAAGAAAATAGCGCTCCATTTAACTTCAATCCCGAAGAACTATTTCTCGTCCCATTCACCGTGTTTCCGTACTACAGCTCCCCCTGTCTCTCCCAATGATTTATTGTGTGTTAACTATACAATTAATTATTTATCCGCGACACTTAATTTTTTGCATGGCATTAACATATCCCATTTACAGCTAAAACTGCGCTTTTAAATCCTAAATAAAGAAATTTATTTTCCTACGTACGGGCTGAAAAATAACACAAGTGTGTGGGTGTGACAACAGGTCAAATGCAGGCAGCGCAAAGCCGCTTGAATTAATTGAGGTTGCCGTTTTTATCTTAATCCTGGCGGATACGTAACATAACGCGAAGCACATAGCCCCGGGGATAAAACGGCCGGATTGACTGGAATAGCGAGGTCCGTCAGAAATGGATGATGGTCAAATGACGCACCATGGTCAGCTGATAGCCGATCAATAGCACATACACGGCGACGCTGAATACCAGCAATTGGTAACAGCTGATGAGGTTAAATAACCGGTGATGCCGATGCATGACAAAAAATAAAATACTAAAACCGGTAATAAAAAACTTCGCTCCAAGGAACGCTATTAAATCCGCCGCTAATAAATGCGCCAAAACGGGATTGAGTTCTTCGCTGCCGTTGGCGATCAACAGCGTTGTGAAAAAGGCATCCAGCACCGATAGCATCATCAACCCGGTCGCCAGATAAAACAGTTTGGGTTCGTGGGCGTCGACATAAACCCCAATGAGATTGTCGCCGTCCCGGCGCAGTTGTTTCCGGCGGTTGCGATAGATGGAATAAAGCGCGGCTTTACGCTGGTTGCTGCGGCGGTCGTTGTCAATGGCGCGGCGTTCAGCGAATAATTCGCCTTGCTTTAACACCCCTTGTTGTAATATCCCCTGCTGCATGATCCCGCGTTCCTTTACCCGTTGCCCTTTCTTGCTACGTTTTGTTGCTGCATTTTGTTGCTTTCTGTTTCCCGGCTTGATGCTGACGGGTTGATTTTTATTATTATCTTCGGCGGACTATTTTTTATATCCCATTGTGCATACAGCAAAGCCCGCTGGCTTCTGCATTTTGCCAGCATTAGCGGTTATTTCAAGTAAAAAATGTTCGTGCGGCTAACTGCTGCTGATATAAGACGTAGTCTATTTCTGTTTTAATAAGCAATCGATTTATCACGCTACTTACGTAGTACCGAAGCTTTGCAGTCCAGCTAACAGTGTAGGAGCTTGGAAATTCATGAGTATTAGCTGAGTGCATTACGCTGCGCCGCGTTGTGAATGCAACTGAGCATGGCGTCAGATTGACCGTATGCTCATTCGCGATAAGGATTCGCGCGATCTGCAAAAACCAGAGACCGCTGCGCCGAACTGCATATTTTTCAAGGATTACGGGAGGTGAATGCCAACCGGGGGAGAATTGGTAGGCGCGATTGGATTCGAACCAACGACCCCCACCATGTCAATTTACAATACCCTATTTCAGGAAATTTAAAAGCATTTCACAAGTCACGAAGGGCGCGCGAAAATCCCTGTATTCACAGTATTTTCGTTGTTCTTTTCATTTCACAAGATTACAATTTTAAGCACCTTCTGTCTCAAATTCCTTAGCGTCATGAGGCAATCCCACACGCATAAAATAACGCGCGAAGGCCTGCGCGACATGTTCTTTATAGGGCGACATAAGCGTCAATCGACTCCCGGTATTTGCAACGTTTTTGTTCAGAACGGATTTTGGTACAACAGACAAGTTATGAAAGTCGATAACAGACCAATCGAGTTTCGGTTCCCCTTCGTGCTTACGTAGCAGTGAAAGTGATGGTATGTTACCTGCAACCAACGATTTTCTAAAATCTTTACTTTTTGCTAACTGATTACCACTTTTAACCATTTGGTCGCGCGCCTTTTCCCATTCTATAACCTCAGCTACTATTACGTCATTAATTTTAGAATTGGCTAAATCGCAACTTTGTGATAATACAATAACGTCAGTTTCTACAAATTCCAAATCCACTTCATCATTTTCTTCAATTGGGTAGCTACTAAAATTTACTATTCGAGGAATAGGACAATCTCTAATAATGTCGCCTTGGGACAACTCTGTACCCTCAAACACTTGATACCATTGTTGAGACTCCACGAGATTAACCTTTTTGCTTAAGCTAACAATGTTATAAGGCTTATTGAATCGTCGAGTAAAAAAGTTCTAATCAGACTACAAATTAAGCGTAGTAATTTCATCGCTAGATAAGTTCAAGTCTTTATTTGACTTAAGTACTCTTACCACCCGTCCTTTCACAGAAATCTTTCTTTTTTGAACTTCTAAAATTTCTACGTCCATCTCTATTTCCCGGATATCTGGTGATCTTAAATACCAGGAGGTAGAGCCGTGTTGTGTAGTGGCAGATTCACTATCACTAGCAATTAGGGCTAATCCGTGAACGACAACAGGGTGCCTAATAGAACTACTATGAGTTTTCTGCAACAAAGATGAAGAACGGTTTGACGGACCGGCAACAATTACTCGCGGAGTAATACCGTACCCAACATCAGCAACTCCAAAATCTGAAAGCCATTTACCGATTTGTTCAGACTCACATTGATATTCGTGCATCCCTTCTACCGTTAAAGCAGAACCTAAACCTTCATAGAGATTTTGTTCAGAGCCTGTCTTTGTTAAAGCAAGTGGATCGGCTGTCGCAGTCAATTGGTGTTCTCTAGCTAGAATATCTCCTATTTGTTTGTACGTACCCCAACTTACACGCTCATTACTTGTATCGCACTTGAAATCGTCATGATTGATATTAACTATGTCATTCATAATTATATGATATCTAAGCTTTCTACTAGTTGATCATATTTTTCTACATCGCGGTCTGAATTTTCGATTGCTGATATTATTTCTTTATAGGCACCAGCTTCAAACCCCCGATGAAAATTAGCACCAATAATAATAACTGGGTTTTCCTCAATAGTATTTCCGACATCACTTGATAGCGTGCCTGAATCTATTGATAAGCCAATTTTTCCGTTATCTATATCGTAATTAAATTTATAACCAACCGCTTGTAAAGGACTGTCTTTTGTATCCCAAGGGCCTTCTTTCAAAAATTTATCTTTAAGATAGGTGCTATCAATACCGTTTGTTATTACACTTCTGAAATTAATTCCAACTGCTTTGTAGTTTATGTTCGGCAACTCCTTTATGTACTTGATTACGATTTCTCGAATCTTTGACATATTATCTTTCGAGCCGCCTGGGTCAGTAACTTGAAGTTTCCCAAACTCTACAGTAATCGTTACACCGTTCTCGTATTGAACTTTAGCAAAAGGTGGAGTTGTAATTTGGTCGCCCTTCAACTTCCAACCCCAAGAAGGATCTACAATACTTTTTCGATCACAAAAATCTGGATTGATAATGGTTGGGTTGTGGTTTTCAGCCAGGACAACTATGGAAAATTGATTTTGCGAAATTTGCATAAATCGTAGTTAGGATTAGGATCACTAGAATAACTATTGACTAAAATCGTTAAGAATCGAGTCCTTTCGACAATAGATTTAGCCCATTGTTTACCTTGATGCTGTTTCTTGTAACGAATACTCGGCTGCTGAAGTATTCTAACTTATTGTTTTATAAATGGTAGGCGCGATTGGATTCGAACCAACGACCCCCACCATGTCAAGGTGATGCTCTAACCAACTGAGCTACGCGCCTATTTCGTATTCAATTTTCGTATTCAAATAAGGGTATGCAAAGATACTCGATTCGCGCCCCCAAATGCAAGCCTCTGCGGCTGTTTGGTTTAATTTCCGGCCGGATTACACCGTTTCAGCGCCAAAGGCCGTGTGGCGGATGTGCTCTATCTGATCACGCAGCGTGGCCGCCTCTTCGAATTCCAGGTTCTGCGCATGCCGGTACATTTTGTCTTCCAGCGCCTTGATTTTCTTCTCCAGCTGCTTGGGCGTCATGGCCGCGTATTCGATGGTTTCTTCCGCGACTTTCGCGTAGCGCGCCGCTTGCCCTTTTTGGGCGGCATAAGCGCCTTCCATGATGTCGACGACGGATTTTTCGATGGATTTCGGGGTGATACCGTGCAGTTGGTTGTACTCCGTTTGCTTGGCGCGCCGCCGGTCGGTTTCACGGATTGCGCGCTGCATGGAGCCGGTTACGGTGTCCCCGTATAAAATTGCTTTGCCATGGATGTTACGCGCTGCCCGGCCGATGGTTTGAATGAGGGAGCGTTCCGAGCGCAGAAAACCCTCCTTGTCCGCATCCAGTATTGCGACCAGGGACACTTCGGGCATGTCCAGCCCTTCGCGCAGTAAATTAATACCCACCAAGACGTCGAATTTGCCCAGGCGCAAATCCCGGATGATTTCCACGCGCTCTACGGTTTCGATATCGGAATGCATGTAGCGCACGCGCGTGCCATGTTCATACAGGTAATCCGTCAAGTCTTCAGCCATGCGTTTGGTGAGGGTTGTTACTAACACCCGTTCATTGACTGCTATACGCTTGTTGATTTCCGACAGCAGATCGTCGACCTGGGTAGTGGCAGGCCTGACTTCCAGTGCCGGGTCCACCAGCCCGGTTGGCCTGACCACTTGTTCAACCACATCGCCGGCGTGTTCAGCCTCATACGGCCCGGGCGTGGCGGAAACGAAAATACTTTGCGGCATCCGTTGTTCAAACTCATCGAAGCGCAAGGGACGATTGTCCAGGGCGGAAGGCAGCCGGAAACCATACGTGACCAGGTTTTCTTTGCGTGACCGGTCACCCTTGTACATGGCGCCCAGCTGCGGAATTGTCACGTGGGATTCGTCGATGATCATCAGCGCTTCGGGCGGCACATATTCGATTAAGGTCGGCGGCGGTTCTCCCGCCTTGCGCCCGGATAAATACCGGGAATAATTTTCGATGCCGGAGCAATAGCCCAGCTCCAGCATCATCTCAATATCGAACCGGGTGCGTTCTTCCAGGCGTTGGGCTTCGAGTAATTTATGGTTGCCGCGCAGCTGTTGCAGCCGTTCCTTTAATTCCTCGCGGATCAGTTCAATCGCATCCAGCAGGGTTTGTCGCGGGGTGGCGTAGTGGGTTTTAGGAAAAATCGTCAGCCGGGGTACTTTTTTGATAATTTCACCGGTCAGCGGATCAAAATAGGACAGTGAATCGATCTCATCATCAAACAGTTCGATACGTACGGCATCCCGTTCGGAATCCGCCGGATAAATATCAATGACATCACCGCGTACCCGGTAAGCGCCACGATGCAATTCCACGTCATTGCGTTTGTATTGCAGCTCGGCCAGCCGCCGCAACAGGTTGCGTTGATCGAGCGTGTCGCCGCGGTCCAGGTGCAACACCATTTGCAGGTAGGTTTGCGGGTCGCCCAAACCGTAAATTGCCGACACGGTGGCGACGATGATGGTATCCCGGCGTTCGAGGATCGCCTTGGTGGCGGACAAGCGCATTTGTTCAATGTGTTCGTTAATCGAAGCGTCTTTTTCAATATAGGTATCGGACGCCGGGACATAAGCTTCCGGCTGATAATAGTCGTAATAGGAAACAAAATATTCCACCGCGTTATGGGGAAAAAACGCTTTCATTTCCCCATAGAGCTGCGCCGCCAGGGTTTTGTTGGGCGCAAGGATAATGGCCGGACGTTGTATTTGCTGGATAACGTTGGCGATGGTAAACGTTTTGCCTGACCCGGTAACGCCCAACAGGGTTTGCATGGCCTCCCCTGCCCGTATGCCTTCCACCAGGCGCCGGATGGCCTGCGGCTGGTCACCCGCCGGTAAGAATTTTGATTCCAGTTCAAATGCCTTGGTCATGGTAAAAAGTCACAACGTTGAGCGTGGCTGATTTAATAAATTCCGCCGAAAAAATTCATGCGGCTGGCCTAAAATTTTTTCATTGGCAGGGTGATTGGTTACAGAATACAATTGTGCCGCACCTGCAACCAAGGTTTGTGCACTATAACTAGAAAAAGACTACGAAAACAAGATAACGAAAACAAGTAAGGATATTGAGTGAAAACGTATTTGTCACAACGCGTTCAACGCATTAAACCATCCGCCACTTTGGCTATTACCGCCCGCGCCAAGGAACTCAAAGCCGCTGGAAAAGACATTATCGGCCTGGGAGCGGGAGAACCGGATTTCGATACCCCCGACCATATAAAAGCGGCCGCTATCGACGCCATTAACCGTGGATTCACCAAATATACCGCGGTAGACGGCACCCCTGAATTAAAACAGGCCATTGTCGACAAGCTGGCGCGTGAAAATTCATTAAAGTACGCGCTGAATCAGGTCCTGGTTTCCTGTGGCGGAAAACACAGCTTTTATAACCTGGTGGAGGCAATGATTTGCCCGGGCGATGAAGTGGTAATCCCGGCGCCGTATTGGGTGTCTTACACCGATATGGTCCTGCTGGCAAATGGCGAGCCCGTGATTATCAAAAGCGGCTTGGACCAAAAATTCAAAATTACCCCGCAACAACTGGAAGCGTCCATTACTCCCAATACACGCTTGCTGGTATTGAACAGCCCTTCCAACCCAACCGGCGCCATGTATTCCGAAGCAGAACTTAAAGCCTTGGGTGAGGTGATCCGGCAACACCCCAACCTGCTGGTGTTAACCGATGATATTTACGAACACATCCTGTTAACGGATCAGCCGTTCGTGAATATTCTCAATGTCTGCCCGGATCTTTATGACCGTTGCGTGGTTTTAAATGGCGTGTCCAAGTCCTACTCCATGACAGGCTGGCGTATCGGTTATGCGGCGGGACCGGATTGGTTGATTCAAGCCATGAAGAAAATTCAGTCGCAGAGCACGTCCAACCCGGCCTCGATTTCCCAAGTGGCTGCGCAAGCGGCGCTTAATGGTGATCAATCGTGTATTGGCGTCATGGTAAAAGCCTTCCGGGAGCGGCATGACTATGTGGTCGCGACGCTGAATAAAATAAATGGCATCTCGTGTTTACCCTCGCAAGGCGCTTTTTATTCCTTCCCCAATTGCGAAGCAGCGATCCAATCTATCGTTGGCGTTAATGACGATGTCGAATTTGCCGAGTACCTGATTAACAAAATCGGCGTTGCCATGGTGCCGGGCTCGGCGTTTGGTGCGCCGGGTTATATGCGCCTTTCCTTTGCGACCAGCATGCAAAACCTGGAGGAAGCCTTAAAGCGGTTGCAGAAGTTGTTATCCTGAAGACAAAGCCTTAATTTTCGCGAATGTGACAAGGGTACCGATTGGAAGAAAATTCGCGAGAAACCACCGGCATTTGTATTGACCGTTTCCGGGCTCGCGGGTAACATACCCAGCCCTAAGGTTCTGAGATATTCCCCAGTAGCTCAGTCGGTAGAGCAGGTGACTGTTAATCACCGGGTCCGTGGTTCGAGTCCGCGCTGGGGAGCCATCTTTCTGCTTACAAATCAATCAACAAGCCTCGCCCAGCTAATTGCGCTCTCCACCGGATTGGCGAATAGTTGCGTTACTCCTCGTAAAACAATGGCGAATACCGTGGTGATCCCTATTAACGGTATGATTCTTACTTGAATTTATAGCGAATTGCTTGGCTGCATTAAATTGTTACTGTAGACACATTCATTAAAGAACTCAGGCGATTTTGACGTTTATCTGTTTGATATTGTCTTAAAGTGAGTGTGTAGGTGCGGCTGACTTCGCTAAGATAACGATAGTCTTCCTTTCTATTTATTAAAGGGACCCGAGTAAACCAAAACCATGACGCGGTACTTCATCCTGTCGCTGCTTTTAACCAGCATTGCCGTACCCTGTGGTGCAGAAGCGCTCGTGGGCAAGGAAACCGCGCCAACAACCACCGCTAAGGAAACACCGCCGGCAACCGAAAAAAATTTAGAAAGCGAACCCATTGTTGGCATCGAGCCTGCCGCTGCCACACCGGCACCACAACAAAAAATTGATACCAAAACCAATCAAGACAAAGAATTCTCCCGCGGCCGGATGGCTTTTTTATTTGGCAATTATGAAACGGCCTACAAAATCTGGAAGCCGTTAGCCGACCAAGACTATGCGAAAGCGCAAGCAACGCTGGGCTGGATGTACCATACGGGAAAAGGTGTCAAGAAGGATTTATCCATCGCTTTCAGCTGGTACGAAAAAGCCGCTCAAAAAAATCACCCGGTCGCGCAAAATAATCTTGGCGTTTTTTATGAGCAGGGCCTGCACGTTGATAAAAACGCTAGCAAAGCGGCTAAGTGGTACAAAGAAGCCGCCGAGTGGGGATATTCGTTTGCACAGTACAATCTGGGCATGCTTTATCTTGAGGGGCGTGGTGTAAAAAAAGACGAAAAGGAAGCACAATACTGGCTGCAAATCGCCGCATTACAAGGTGTGCAACAAGCAGTTCAAGCGTTGCAAACTATGTCTGTTTCGGCACACGGCGCGGATCCTGGCAAGGCTCCGGTTGCCGGCGGGGAAAAAAAGCCTGCACACAGTCCACCGCATGGCAGCAGCCAGCACCAAGGTACTTACGATCGCATCAAATAATCCAGTAGTCCAGCCAAGGCTGGCCTGCAGGGTTCTAAATATGCCAGTTCATTTACCACGAGTCGAAAAGTTACTTGTGGTAATATCAATACTTTAAAGGCGGACTGCCGCCTATACGCCGATGCAGATTGTTGCCGATGCAGATTGTTATTGATGGGTAACAAATTCGGAAGGAAAAGCGACTAACGTAACTCGACCTGACAGTCATTGATGCGAAACCGGCAACTATCAGATTAAGTCGCGAATAGCCAAATAATGCAGCTTAAGAATTACTTTTTTTATCCCTAACTTCCCTGTTCTATAACGGCCGCGGCCCGATTATGTTTCTGCCAAATAGCCAGGGATAACGCTATTTAACGGGTTGCCCGCTTGCAGCGCTTTGCGCATCCAGTTTGATTTTAATATTATGCCGGTGCGCCTCTACCGTGCGTACGCTAATGTTCAATTCATTGGCGATATCCTTGCTGCTCATACCCTGGTCTACCAGCGCCAGAATTGTTCGTTGGCGTTGTGTTAAACCAACTCTGTCAACATTGCTACGATCGACTTTTGAAAAATCATCGTACATCATTTGCGATACGCATGAGCTGTAATACGTTTCGCCGCCAATCACGGTTTTAATCGCATTGATCATCTCTTGCGATGAAACGTCTTTCACGATGTAGCCATGTGCGCCGCAGCGAATAACTCCCTGTATATATTCCTTGTGTTCGTGCATCGTCAGAATAATAACTTTCATGTCTGGGTAATCGTTGCGGATGTGCCTGGCCGCATCCATGCCATTCATCACCGGCATGCTGATATCCATTAATACCACGTCAGGCCTCAGTTCACCGGCTTTGATTATGGCATCCCGCCCATTGACGGCTTCGCCCACCACCTCGAATTCGGGATACTGCTCAAACCTCGCGCGTATACCGTCCCGAACCACGGCATGGTCATCCACCAGCAAGACTTTAGTTATTTTGTTTTCTGCATTGCCCATTGAAAAATCAATTGCGTTCTCATTCATAGTGCTACCACCTTCTCATCACCTACTCTAACGTAAGTGGAGCCTTCACCTCCACGAACGTACCCTTGCCTACATCAGAATGTATAAAGAATGACCCCTGAAGCAACTCAATGCGCTCCCGCATATTCCTTAGCCCCATGCTCTGAGTGGACCTGGTTTTCCTCATGGCTTTTTGGAGATCGAACCCTTCTCCGTTGTCTTCTATACGTATTGTCACATTTGTATCCGTATGTGTCACGTCAATAACCACTTTTGTTGCATTAGCATGTTTTTCTATATTATGTAAGGCTTCTTGCACGATTCGATACATGGCGGTCTCAACATCCGCGGGAAGGCGTTCCAGGATTTGTTCATCGACGCCGTTAACTTCGACATCAATTTGATTTCGCTCAGTAAATTGTCTTGCCAAATTGGCGATCGCAGGCGCCAACCCTAAATCGTCTAAAACGCTGGGGCGTAAAGCGTGAGAGATTCGCCGGACTTCAGATATCGCCTCCTCCAAAAATATGAGCGCCTTCTTGATATCCTTAAGTGCCTCGTCGGGTGAACCCTTAATTTTTTCGTCAAAATTCTCAATTTTATACTTAACCGATACCAGCAACTGATTGATGCCGTCATGGAGCTCCCGTGACACCCGGCGCCGTTCTTCCTCTTGCAGCCGGACTATTTTGTGGGAAAGTTTCTTTAACCGGTCCTGCGTGATCTTCCGCTCCACGATTTCCGACGTGAGTTTTTCATTACGGGTTATAATTTCAGCAGTACGTTCTTCGATCCGATCCGCCATTTCGTTAATCGCAGTTGCCAGCGAGCCGATTTCCCCGCCAATGTTCTCCTCAAGTCTGTGGGAATAATTGCCGCGGCGTATTTCTTCAGCTAAGGCCACGGTTCTTTGCAGTGGCAGCGTGATACTTCTCGCCAGCAAATAGGCTATGAACACGGCCATAACCGATACAAACAGGCCGATAGCGGTGAGCACGTTGCGGGTTTCGCTGATCGGTTGGATGACTTGGCGCATGGGAGTCACATTAATAATATTCCAGTCGAGCGCCTTGTTGGTCCCGAATTCTTTGATATCAGCAAAACCAGCCATTACCTCTTTACCACCGGCGTTGGTGTAAACAACTGAACCGACCGGAATATCACCAAGCATGGCGGGCTGAATACGCAAATCGGGGAAACTTTCAAATACAGGCATGTTTTTATCCGTGGTAATAATGACGTTACCGAATTTGTCCACGATATAGGAATGCGTCCCAGTGATACTGCGTTCGCCGAATTCATCAACAATTTCCTGAATGCCATGCAGGCTGATTTCGAAAAGCAAAACGTTAGTTACATTCATGCCGGTATTCAGAACCGGCGACATAATAATAATCTCTGGTCCTGAACCTAATAGATGGGCTTCGGTAAGAAACACGTCTTCATCGGTTGATCTGAGCGCTTTGTTGAAAAGGTCTTTTACGCCCAAGTGCAAATCCCATGCAACGTAACCCTCTTCCCCTTCATTGCTTGAGCTGATAAGAATAGTTCCGTTGCGGTCCAGAACATTAATATCGTTAATATGTTCGCTTCCTGTTGTAACCGCTTTGAGATAACTCCGAATAGGCTCAATATCGCCTTGCTTAAATACATTGGCATAGCTGACTAAACGTGTATCGGCGACGCGTTGATCCAGAAAACGATTGACTTCTCTTGCTGTTATGAATGACTGTCCTTCAAGGTCATTGCCCAGGAAGTCCAGTAAAATTTCGGACGAGCGTTTAACGCTGATAACCTGGAATAGCGCGAGAGGAACTACTGCCACCAGTAATGCAAGAATAGTAATTCGAAACTTGAGTGATAAAGAGTGCATTAATTGAGTTGCATTTATTGATAGAAACTTTTTTTATCTGATGTGCTTGCCTATTCCAAACACTGACCCGCCATTTTGGTGGCACCATTTACTGGCAACACATTACTGTCAACACATTACTGTCAACACATTACTGTCAACACATTACTGTCAACATTAGTGGCGGTTACTTTAGCCGAAGTTATTTGTCTGCAGAGGTCAATGGATATTTTTATTATTGAAAATCCTCCGCCCCGCGGTAAACATTGACACCTTACCCGGGCAATCATGACTGCCGTTGCCATTAAGTACACAGAAATAGCATTAAATAGTCTTGAAGTCAGCTTCTTTATTAAATTTCTCAACGGCTTATTTTCTATTTTTATTGTCCCGCCATACCTGAACGCAAGACACCGAGACACACCTACGTGGTTCTGTATTATATTCGCAATTTACGTAAGTAATTATGCTGCGAATTATGCTCACGTGGAAAGCTTAAAGCCGTCAACTAATATAATATTTTCTTACAACAACCGCAGTCCTTACCACAATATACAAAATTGAAATTTCAAAGAGCTGCTCTCATAATGCTATATCCTATTGTTAATATTAATTAAATAGTCTTTTTATCATTCCATTATCCATTAGTTATCGCTTTCATTGAGTAACATCCTAAAATTTAAAAAATTCTCAACGCTATTTTGCGGTAAGCATTTATTTTATATCGAAGAAAATATAAACATAAAAATAATTCGTACGTAGGTAGTTGTACTTAGGTATTTGCGTGGTATATTGCGATCCTATAAGTCGGGAAAAAGTTTAACTGACAAAAACAAAAAACAAGCTTAATGCACCGGTAACCCGCTAACGATAAAAGCAAGTTTAGGGTTATCTGCCCTGCAAAGGCAGCAGAAAGATTAGGTTCTAGTTGGGTGGTGAGCGATCTAGAGCCTGTCACATAGCCAGTTGTTGGTGTGTACGCGGCTATGAACGGCAAAACTGCAGTGCCTGATGAGGTAAGGCAGTTTTTCACTTGTGGAGTTACCTGGTACTTACAGGTTCAGGTAACAAGTGTTAGACCAGGGCGGTATGTGGAAAACACCCCACATACGGATGTTAGTAGTGACTTTTTAGGGGGAAAAAAATGAATAGGTACAGCGTGTTTCGTACGTCATTTCTCACTGCCTTAGGGCTGCTGTTGTTGTCAGCCTGCGGAGGGGGTGGAGATAGTGGCGGCGGTAATAACCAAGCACCACAAGGTGTCGCACCGGTAATCACCATCACAGCGCCAAGCGCGGATCCTGCCTACACGGCGGGCACCGGTACCGTCTCTATCGCAGGTACCGCGACCGACGATGCCGGCGTTACTGAAGTTACCTGGACCAACAGTGCCGGCGGCGGTGGAACCGCGACCGGTACTGCGAATTGGAGTTACGCCGGGCTGCCATTGCAATCCGGCACCAACATTATCACCGTCACGGCCAGAGATGCAGCTAATAATAGCGCGACGGATATCATCGTTGTAACTTACGACCTCGTTAATAACGCGCCGCCCCAAATTACCATCTCCCAGCCCAGCGCGAATCCCACGTACACGACAAACACCGGCACTATCACCATCGCGGGCACAGCTACCGATGATGCGGGCGTTACCGAAGTCACTTGGACCAACAGCGCCGGCGGCACCGGAACGGCCAATGGCACGGCCAATTGGAGTTACACCGGGCTGCAACTGGAAGTTGGTTCCAACGTCATCACTGTCACGGCGAGAGACACAAGTAACGCCACGGCGACGGATGTGATTACGGTTACCTACCAGGTAGTGGATAATCAGCCGCCCCAGGTGTCAATCGTTTCTCCGTCCGATAACGGATCGTATACTTCAGGGGTCAATCAAGTGTCGATATCCGGCGCTTCATCGGACAACGTCGGTGTAACCCGGATTAAGTATTCCAACAATGACGGCACGGAATACGACACTGCGACCCGCAACCCATGGTACTTCAATAATATTACGTTACAACCCGGCACCAACCGAATTGTAGTCACCGCGTATGATGCGGCCAACAACCAAAGCTCCTCCACAATTAACGTGACTTATCAGGAAAACCAGGCGGCTGAAACTTGCATGAGTTGCCACAATGGTTCGACCAGAAATGACTACGCCGGTGGTGGTTTAGTAAATCCGCATCCGTTTGCCGGTGCGGATAATATTTATTGCACGGATTGTCATGGTGGTAACGGTCAAGGCGCGGGTAAGGAAGGCAGCCATGTTCCTCCTCCGCCGGCCATGGCCACAGACCAGCAATTGATTAACGACCCGGTCGCTTATTTCAACCGGTTGACGCTGGCGGGTATCGATAAATACCCTGACTACACCGTAAATGGCGTTACTTATACCGCGCTTGATTTTCTGCAATTTATTAACCCCGGCGATTTGCGGGTGGTATCCCTGGGACGCAGTTGCGGCGAATGTCACGATAACCATGCCGATTGGGTATCCCGTAACGTGCTCGCCACGGAAACGGGTATTTTTTCCGGTTCCACCTATGCGGCGGGTATTGATAATTCCATCGCGGAACACCGCGGCCTGTATCAGGATACCGCCGCTGACCTGGGATTCCGTTCTGTGTCTAATCCGCAATTCAATCCATTCACGACTGCCATTGGCGGCATCGGCAGACTGAATGAAGTCCCGGTTATCAGTCAGTACAACGGCCAAACCACCAGCGGTATCCCCCTGGTTCAGGGCGGGGTGTTAAACAATTTCTATAACGCCGCCAACCTGGCGAATGACTTGTATACCGCCGCGGAAGAAAACGGCGCCAAAACCAACCGCGTTCGCGCCAACAGCGCCCTGGCCGCGCTTTACCACGAGCAGATCGCGTTTACTTGCGGTGATTGTCATCTGGGCAGCGCCGGCGCCAATAACCGCTTCGGTGATTTCCGCTCTTCCGGCTGCACCGCCTGCCACATGGCGTACAGCCCGGATGGCCGCAGCCGCAGTAACGACCCCAATGTCAACCGCTTGGAGCCGGCCAATCCCGACGCGATTGCCGCGCCGGAACGCCCGCATGTGCGCATGCACATTATCCAGAATGTCGCAAAAACATTACCGGATGGCAGCTTTGTAACGGGAATCCAGGACATGGCGTGCGCGGGTTGCCACCAGGGATCCAACCGCACGGTGCTGCAATACTGGGGTATTCGCCTGGATCAAAATGCGGACCTGGTAAACAACTTTCAGTATCCCGCCAATCCCAACCGGTTTGTTAACACAGCACAGGATACGCGGTTATTTGATCCGGCGGTGAATAACAATACCTTTAACGGCCGCAACGCCAATCAATATATCGCATTCGAAGATTACGATGGCGACGCCCGCGACGACACACCCGCCGATATTCATCACGAAGCGGGCCTGGGCTGTATCGATTGCCACGGCAGCCGCGATTTACATGGCGGATCAGTGGCCGAACCCGACAGCGGCGGCATCATGAGCCGGCAAGACCAGGTAACAGCAATCACCTGCGGAAGCTGTCACGGTGGCATAGCGGCATACGCGAGCACCAAGTCCTGCCTCACCTATGACGACGTGGAAGCTGAATGTGCGATGGACAGCAAAGGCAACTCATTGCGTCATGTTACGCGTGACCCGAGCGGCAATTTCTTCCTGAAGAGCCGTGTCGATGGAAGCCGGCATTATATTCCACAGACCCGGGATACCATCATCAACAACAACAAGATCAACCCGATAAGCAATCAATTGGTCTATAGCGCGAAAGCGTCTTACGCCATGGGCCGTGCGGATGGTGATATTGCAACGGGTACCGGCCCGATACAGAACAATCCGCAACTGTACACCAATGGCTTTAGCCATACGGATTCAATGGATTGCGTGTCCTGTCATGCGGCCTGGACTAATAACTGTATCGGCTGTCACTTGGGTGGCGAATTCGACAATAACCCGAATAATTTCCGCTTTAGTAACATAACGGGTCAACGAATTGCCTATAACCAAACGGCGGCGGACTTTACCTACATCACGCCGATTCCGTTCACCTTGGGTGTGAGCTCAGAGAACAAAATCACCCAAATGTCGCCGGCGGAAAAAACCTTCTACCGTTTCTTTGACGGCAACAATGAGTCGCAGGTATTTGTATTCAGTGACCGTAACGGTGACGGTAATAACCCAGACACGGCGGGCCGCAACGCCGCCCCTGCTTCGAGCCACAACGTGATGATGCCGCACTCCATTCGCGGCAAGGTCACCGCAAACAATGAAGGACCACGCTATTGTGTCGCCTGTCACTTGAATCAAGCCCAGCTCGCGAATTTCAACGCGAACGATCAATACACGGACTTCTTCAACAATATGGCGAACAATAACTTCGCAGGCCTGGATTTCAACCTGTTGCAACAACATATCGGCCAGAACACCGGTAACCAGCTGAACTCGCCCTACTTTGTTCATATGGCCGCCGGATTGGGAACCGGTCTGTTCTTGTTCGACGAGACCGGCTGTCCGGTGAATCCATTGGATAATAATGCGAACCGGCATTATTGCCCGAATGGCGCACCGGCCGCGAACTTCAACGCGAATACCGTCAATAACGTTGCCGTCTACAACCTGGATCGTATTGTGGAAGCAACCGGTATATCCAACGCGTCTAACAACCACCCGATGAAAAATCCCGGTGCGGGAGGCAATTATCGCGGTGGCTCGCTGAACCAAAATATGTCAGGTCCTTTAGGCGGCGCGTATCTGCAAAAGCTGGCCAATCCTAATCTGGGACTGATATTGGACTCCTGGTTGGACGCGAACGGCGCACCGCAAGGCGGCGCAGCGAACCATCTCAGGTAATCCGGAGAGGTGCCGGCCACAGGGACACGTGGCCAGCCTTTGTAAACAAACCATTAAACGCGGAAGTTATACCGGCAATGTTTAACGCACAAGACAACATGAACACCAATCCAAGCGCGGCACCGATGCGGTTGATCCGGTCCGCCGGGTGCTCTGTTACGAAACACCGGTATAACAAGCCGCGCCGCCAAACCCCGATGCCGGTGTTGTTTCTTTCTCTTCTCAAGATCAACACAGGCTCTACAGCAGCGTTACGCTGCTACTATCCAGTAGCAAGTGCTGGATGATGTTAGCCGGTCCTATCCTCTGGGACCGGCCTTTTTAAATGCGCATTCCTGAGTGCTCATTTAAAAGGTCGTTAGACCCGCACTGGAATGGATTCATCCGGTGCCGAGGAACCCCGATGCCGGTGTTGCCTTTGCCTCTTTTCTTGGCAACACCGCTCAGCGCAGCTTAACGCTGCGGCCTCTATCCAGTAGCAAGTGCTGGATGATGTTAACCGGCCCTATCCTCTAGGGCCGGTATTTTTAATCTACAATTGCGCGGAATGTCACCGTCCAACGGGTCTGTTTTCATAGGGTATGGAACTTAGCTATACTTCAACACAGACGGTTAAGAGTGTGCGCAATGTCCGGGTAATGGGTAGTGACCTAAATTCTTCTAATCCCTCGAACGTCACACTTATAGCACTTTAAGAATTTTCGGCCTTGGTATTGCCTTTGCCCATGGAAGCGGATATAAACAGTGTATTCCGCATTCAACGCTTGGGATCGGAAGCAGCCGATACCGTTGCACTCACTCTAATAAAACATCAATAAAATAACGGATCAATGTAATTTTCGTCTGTCCATAATGAGGTGATATTAATGTAACGCATTCTTTATGGTGATTAACAATGACTTTTCTTGCACCTATTTTTCCTGCAACTATTGCACGGAATATACTTTACCTGACGTCGCTGGTATTCCTGCTGGTATTGATGGCCTGTTCCGGCAATAGTAACTCCACCACTCCGCCACTGGATTCAGGGCTGGATGAACGGCCCGCGAACCTCACCTGCCTTGCTCCTGATCAAGGTCCCCTGTCTTCGCAGGCGCTTTCTGCCGCGCCCGCCTTTCCCAATTTGCCCGCGATGGGCGCTGTTGTTGCGATTCGCCAGGCGCCCGGCGACGCCAACCAATGGTATGCCGCGTTGCAGGATGGCCGGGTGCTGGTTTTCGACAATAACGAAAGCGTCAGCGTTGCCACGGAATTTTTAAATATCCAGTCACAAGTCGTTTATAGCGGCGAGCAGGGTTTACTGGGCATGGCGTTTCATCCGGACTATGCCAATAATGGCGAAATTTACCTGTACTATTCCACCGGCACTCCAGACTTACGCTCGAATATTTCCCGGTTTACCTTTGTTAATAACGCCTGGCGGGAAGAAACCATCTTGGCCGTTAAACAACCCAATACTAACCATAATGGCGGCAACATCCTGTTTGGACCGGGTGATGGGTACCTGTACATCGGACTGGGCGACGGCGGTGGCGGCGGTGATCCGGATCGCAATGGTCAAAACCGCTTAACCTTGCTCGGCTCCATGTTGCGTATTGATGTGAACAGCGGCACGCCTTATTCCATACCCGGCGATAATCCTTACGCCGGTAACCCATTGTGCGCTGATCCGGACATCGTGACCAATGCGCAGTTTTGTCCCGAAATTTATGCCTATGGCCTGCGTAATCCCTGGCGCTGGAGTTTTGACCGGGTGACACACGCACTTTGGCTGGGGGATGTGGGACAAAACCGCGTGGAGGAAATTGACATTATCGAGAACGGACAAAATTATGGCTGGGCAGTCATGGAAGGCAGCGAATGCTACAGCAGTGTTAGCACGGATTGTAATGCCGCGGGCAACTACAAGCTGCCGGTTGCGGAGTATCCGCACAACGGGGGGAGCGCATCGGTGGTGGGTGGTTACGTTTATCGGGGTAATAATCCCGACCTGGCGTTTTTAGTTGGCTCGTATCTGTTTGCGGATACCTATAGCGGCCAGATCTGGAGAACCACCGTGGCTGGCGCGGAATACACGACCAATCCACTGCTGGATACCAATCTTATTGTTTACTCCTTCAGTGAGTCATTGGACGGTGAACTCTTCGTATTATCCCCGAACGGATCAGGTGCAGGAAACAATATCTATACGTTTCAACCTGTATCGGCTCCCGAACCGGTTCCGCCGATACCGGAATTGCTGTCGGAAACCGGTTGTTTTGAATCCACACAACCGTTAACTCCGGCAACCGGGGTGATTCCCTATGACTTAATCGCGCCACTTTGGTCGGACAGCGCCGCGAAGGATCGATTCTTTGCTATTCCCGATGGTACGCAAATCAGCCTGAGCAGCCAGGGGGATTTTATATTTCCGGTGGGCAGCGTATTAATCAAACATTTTCTGCTGAATGGCCAACCCATTGAAACACGTCTGCTGATGCGTCACGGGGATTATTGGGGTGGTTATAGTTATGAATGGCAGTATGATGCCGGTGGTGATCCTGTTGACGCGCAACGGCTAAGCGACGGCAAAACTGTGGTGATCGATGGACAAAACTGGTTGTACCCGAGTGGTTCCCAGTGTTTCGAATGTCACACCCAGGTCACTAATGTTTCGCTGGGTCTGGAAACATCACAATTAAACCGGCCGCTAAGCTACCCTGCAAGCGGCAAAACAGCGAACCAGCTGGATACCTTGCAATCCATCGGCGTGCTGGCCCCGGTATCCAATCAACTGCGTAGCCGCCAGCTATTCGCCCTGGACGACGCCAATGCCAGTTTCGAAATGCGCGCCAAAGCTTACCTGCACGCCAATTGCGCTCATTGTCATCAGCCCGGCGCACCCAATCCTGCGGCCATGGATTTTCGTTTTACCACCACTCTGGCCAACATGAACATTTGTGATGCGGAACCGCAGGCCGGTAATCTGGGCATCGACGGTATCAAACTTCTGGACCCGGCGGGCAGTTTTTTACAAGCTAATTCCGCGATCATTGCGCGCATGGAATCCCTGGATACTACGATCCGGATGCCTCCCTTGGCAACCGAAATCGCCGATGACGCTGCGTTGTTGGTGCTGAAAAGCTGGGTGGACGAATTGGTGAGTTGCGATTAAATCAGCATTAACGAGCCAATAGCGGCGCTGCAAATCGCCATTAAATTGGCGGGAAAAATTCCCAGCACCAGAATAGCCAGGCTGTTTAAACTCAATATGAAGCGCATATCCGGCATTGACGTGATTTGCGCGCTTTCTTCCGCCTTGTCAAAGTACATTAACTTGATCATGCGCAAATAATAAAAAGCGCCAATAATGGAGAAAATCACCGCCACGACGGCAAGCCATACCAGGTCGGCCTTGACAACGGATTGAATAACGGAAAGTTTCGCATAAAAACCCAGTGTCGGCGGTACACCGGCCATGGAAAACATCAAAATCAGCATCATGAACGCATACCAGGGACTACGTTCATTCAAACCTTTGTAATCATCAAGCTGGTCGGCTTCAAAGCCGGCACGGCTCATTAACAACACCATGCCAAATCCACCGGCGCTCATGATGGCGTACACGATGGCATAGAACATGGCGGCCGAATAACCGTCTTGGCTGCCCGATAAAATACCCAGCATGATAAAACCGACGTGCGAGATTGTCGAATACGCCAGCATGCGTTTGATATTGGCCTGGGCAATCGCCACAATATTGCCGATACCCATCGATAATATTGCCATCAGTATCAGGATGTCCTGCCACTGTGCATGCAATCCGCCCAAGCCGTCGACCAGCAGGCGCATGATCATGGCAAAGGCGGCGATTTTCGGCGCCGCGCTGATATATAAAGTCACCGCGGTTGGCGCGCCGTGGTAAATGTCCGGCACCCACATGTGAAACGGTACGGCGCCCAGCTTGAACGCCATACCGGAAATCACCATGACCGTGCCCAGGATTAACACAATGTTCTGGGAGTTGCTGGATAAATCCTTGCTGGCGATCGTTTCCGCGAACACCTTTATGTCGAGTGTGCCGCTGACGCCATAAAGCAATGACATGCCATACAATAATAAACCGGATGCAATGGCGCCCAGTACAAAATATTTCATGGCCGCTTCGGATGCATTACTCGAGTCACGCTGCAATGCCACCATCGAATAGAGCGCCAGCGACAGTAACTCCAGCCCAAGATAAATCGTCAGAAAATTGTGCGCGGATATCATGATCATCATACCCAGCACGCCAAATAATCCCAGGGTATAGAATTCCCCCCTAAAAAGCTTGCGCTCCAGCAGATAACCGCGGGCATAGATGAACACCACGGCGGAAACCAGATAGACGAATAGCTTCAACACATCAGCCATGGGATCTTTAATGAAGGTCCCGCTGAAAGTATAAACAGTTGCCGTATCGTGCAGGTTGATGGTCAGCATGGCGGCGACAACCAAAGTCGCCAACGACAGCAAATAGGTAATCACCCGGCGTTCATCACTGATGTACAAGTCAGCGATGAGAATAATACACGCCATACTCAGAATAAATATTTCCGGTATGGCTGGTATAAAATCGGGTATCTTAATCGTCATAGCGCTACTCGTCACAATTCTGTGTTGGTTTACAACTTACTGACAAAAACCTGGGTTACCAAATTCTCTACTGAGGCCGACATGACTTCGATCACGGGCGCCGGCCAGACGCCAAGCCACAACACCGCAACGGCCAGGATTCCCAGCACCAGAAACTCCCGCTTGTTGATATCAGTCAGGGCTTTGACGCCATCATTCGCAATATCCCCGAACACCACCCGCTTCACCATCCATAAGGTATAGGCTGCGCCGAATATCAACGTGGTCGCCGCGAAAAACGCGATCCAGAAATTGGCTTTAAAAGCCGCCAAAATCACCATGAACTCCCCGACGAAACCGGAGGTGCCCGGCAAGCCGGCGTTGGCCATGGCAAACAACACCATAAACGCCGCAAACACCGGCATGGTATTTACCACACCACCGTAGTCGGCAATCTCACGGCTATGCAAGCGGTCGTACAGCACGCCCACGCAAAGGAACATGGCGCCGGATACAAAACCATGGGAGATCATTTGCACCAAGGCGCCTTCAATACCCATGGCCGCGCCTGAAACGCCGCCGGTGTTTTCGAAAATGGTATAGACCATAAAAAAGCCCAGCGTGACGAAACCCATGTGCGATATGGAAGAATACGCGATCAATTTCTTCATATCTTTCTGCACCAGCGCAACAAAGGCGATATAGACCACGGCGATCAAGGATAACACTATCATTAACCAATCCAGCTCCTTGGAGGCATCCGGCGTGATCGGCAGACTAAAACGCACGAAACCATAGGTGCCCATTTTCAACATGATCGCGGCCAGCACCACGGAACCACCGGTCGGCGCTTCCACATGGGCATCCGGCAACCAGGTGTGGACCGGCCACATCGGCACCTTGACCGCAAACGCAAGCAAAAACGCCAGGAAAATATAAATCTGTTCGGTCAGGGTTAATTTCAGGCCATGCAGGTCCAGAATGCCAAAACTGCCGCCCTTGGTATACATATAGATCAAAGCGACCAGCATAAATACGGAACCCAGGAAAGTGTACAGAAAGAACTTAATGGTAGCGTAAACACGGCGCTCGCCGCCCCAAATGCCGATGATCAGGAACATCGGAATCAACATGGCTTCCCAGAACACATAAAACAAAATGGCATCGAGCGCGCAAAACACGCCGATCATCAGGCCGTTCATGAACAGGAAGGCCGCCATGTATTGCGCGGTTTTATACTGAATGACTTCCCAACCCGCGATTACCGCCAACACGGTGATAAACGCCGTCAATAACACCAGGGGCATGGAAATACCATCGACACCCAGGTGGTAGTTAATACTAAAGGTTGCAATCCAGGGATTCAGTTCCACAAACTGCATTTTGTGCGTGGCGACATCGAATCCGGTGTAGAGTGGAATCGTCAGCAGGAAGGTTACAATGGCGAAAAACAGCGACAACCAGCGCGCGGTATTGGCGTGCTCATCCTTGCTCGCCAGCAATACCAATGCACCACCGATGATGGGTGTCCAAATGACCAGGCTGAGCAAGGGCGAGTCCGCAAACATTAAAACTTATCCTTCTTATTGATTCTTGTCTTCTTATAATGTAACTACTCACCCGTGGGCGGCGCCGGGGTCTCC
>Ga0209640_10001031_pt1 | contig 23020 bp, 27 predicted proteins | sample RifCSP10_1_FD_184018 | JGI IMG/M metagenome (GOLD analysis project Ga0209640, IMG submission 184018) | Soil microbial communities from Rifle, Colorado - Rifle CSP2_sed 10_1 (SPAdes) (version 2) | ecosystem: Environmental > Terrestrial > Deep subsurface > Rock core/Sediment | place: Rifle... | reverse complement strand
AATCGTGCAATAATTCCAATAAATATAATAAGAGATATTCCATTACCAATCCCCTTGTCAGTTATCTGTTCACCCATCCACATCATAAGAATGGTGCCTGAAGTAAGGATGATAATTGTACCAAGCATCCAGCCAAATCCCTGTACTGTCTCTGGAACAATCGGTAATCCCTGCACCTGAATATTTAGCAATCTTATAGTAACTCCCCAGGCCTGCATCGCCGATATCAGGACGGTACCATACCTGGTAAGCTGTGTGATTTTTTTTCTGCCTTCCTCACCTTCCTGCTGAAGTTTTTGAAAGTAAGGGACTACTGCTCCTAATAGCTGTATAATAATTGAAGCAGAGATGTAGGGCATAATACCTAGTGCAAATATAGCAGCATTTGAAAAAGCGCCGCCAACAAACAAATCATACAAACCGAATAAACTATCGGTTGTAGTGTTTTTCACACTTTCCATAACCAGCGTTGCATCAACACCGGGCAGAGTTATATGTGCACCAAGCCGAACAAGAAATAAAATTGTTAAAGAATAGAATATTCTCTGGCGCAGCTCATGAATTTTAAAAATGTTTCTGAAAGTATCTGTAAGTCTTGACATTTATTCCCGGGCTATCGTTTTAATACTACCGCCAGCAGCTTCTATTTTTTCTTTGGCGGAATTACTGAAGGCATCGACTTCAAGATTTACTTTGACTTTCAATTCACCTTTACCTAAAATTTTTACAGGTTTACTTGTGCTCGATATAAGTCCTAATTTCTTTAACGAGTCCACGTTCAATAATCCAGTCCCCAATTTTTTATCAGATACAATTCTTTGTAAAGCATTTATATTTACAACCTGATAGTAAGTTTTAAAAATATTTGTAAATCCGAATTTTGGAATTCGTCTCTGAAGGGGCATTTGTCCGCCTTCAAACCAGGCTTTATGTTTAGCACCTGACCTGGAAAGCTGTCCATTCATACCTTTAGTGGCTTGTCCACCATGACCTGAACCTTCGCCTCTTCCAATCCGTTTGCGTTTTTTCCTGGAGCCTTCTATGTATTTTAGATTACTTAATATATCCATTACTAAATCCTGAACTAGTCTTTTAATTTTTCAACTTTAACAAGATGAATTACTTTGTTTATCATCCCGCGAATCTGGGGAGTATCATTATGAATTTTTTCCCAATTAGGTCTGCCAAGACCAAGAGCTTCAATAGTTTTTTTCTGGATCTTTGGTCTGTCAATTACACTTTTTGTCTGAATAACTTTAATCTTCACCATTTATTCCTCAACTACAAACTAAATACTTCATTAATAGTAATACCCCTTTTGTTCGCCATCTTTTTTGCATCAATAAGATTTTGAAGTCCATTCAACGTTGCTTTTACCTGGTTATGAGGATTACTCGAACCAAGTGATTTCGTTAAAATATCCTGAACTCCTGCTGCTTCCAGCACTGCACGAACACCACCACCCGCAATAAGCCCGGTTCCGGGAGTTGCAGGCTTTAGTAAAACTTTACCGGCACCGAACTTGCCGATTATCTGGTGAGCAATCGTCCCTTTTAAAATCGTTACAGTAACAAGATTTTTCTTTGCATCATCAATTCCTTTTGAGATTGCATCAGTGACTTCGTTGGCTTTTCCAAGACCGATTCCAACTTTTCCATGTCCATTTCCTACCACAACAATTGCATTAAAGCTAAACCTGCGTCCGCCTTTCACAACTTTGGCAACCCTGTTTATATGCACAACTTTTTCTTTTAAACCGTCACTCTCAGTTTGCTTAGTTTGTTTCAATTTCTACTCCTGGAATTCAAATTAAAACCCAAAATATTTTGAGGTTTATAATTATATAAATTATTCGCTGCCGGGAAAGGATTCGAACCTCTACAGACGCCTCCAAAGGGCGTAGTCCTACCATTAGACGACCCGGCATTCTGCATCGTTACTAAAATTTTAATCCTCCCTCTCTGGCTCCTTCAGCTACGGCTTGCACTCTTCCGTGATACCTGTATCCGTTTCTATCGAAAACAACATTTGAGATATTTTTCTCAATTGATTTAGCGGCAATCAGCTTACCAACTAATTTGCCTTTACTAACTTTGCCTTTGACTGACTTTAAATCTTTCTCTAATTCCTTAGACAAAGTTGAAACAGATACGAGTGTTTTCCCGGTTGAATCATCAACCAGCTGAGCATAGATATTATTTAAACTTCTGTAAATTGTTAATCTCGGTCTTGCAGTAGTGCCGGAAATTTTTTTTCTTATTTTGATTTTTGCTCTTGAACGAGCTGTTTTTCTTTTCATTTTAACTTTTCTCCAGAATTATGCACCAGCCGTTTTACCAGCTTTTCTTATAATACGTTCATCTGAATATTTAATCCCTTTGCCTTTGTAAGGTTCGGGCTTCCTAAATGATCTTATTTTAGCTGCAACCAATCCGACAAGTTCTTTATCAATCCCTGAAATATTAATCTGAGTCTGAATCGGAACTTCAAGTGTAATTCCATCAGGAGGCACAAAGTAGATCGGATGAGAATATCCCATGCTTAAAAGAATATTTTTTCCTTTAAGCTCTGCCTTATAGCCAACTCCGACTATTTCAAGAGATTTTTTATATGATTCATTTACACCTTTAACCATATTCTGAATCAAAGCCCGTGTTAGTCCGTGCAGTGATTTATTTATTTTTGAATCATCAGGCCTTTTTACATGGATTTCATTTCCTGAAACTTCAACTTTCATATTTGCATGAAGGTTCCTGAATAATTCCCCTTTAGGACCTTTAACCTTAATAGAGTTTTTATCCTGTGTAATTGTAACACCACCTGGAATTATTATAGCCTTTTTACCAATCCTGGACACTTTAAATCTCCAATTAAAAAATTACCATATATAACAAAGTACTTCACCACCGACAGATTTAAGCTTTGCATCTTTATCGGTTAGTAGTCCGTTAGAAGTTGAGATGACTGCAGTACCCAATCCATTCAGGACCCTGGGAATTTCCAACGAGTTTTTATAAATCCGTAAACCTGGCTTGCTTATTCTTTTCATTCCTGTGATAGCAGAAATACCATTCCTATATTTCAACACAATGTTAAGTACATGTTGTTTATTATCTTTAATAACTTCATAATCAAGAATGTAACCATACTTCTTCATAATTTCAGCTAAACTTATTTTCGTTTTAGAAGCAGGAATCTGAACACGAACTTTTTTTGCTTTAGAAGCGTTTCTTATTCTTGTTAAAAAATCTGAAATAGGATCTGTTACTGGCATTAATTATCTCCTTTTACCAACTCGATTTCTTTACACCCGGCAGTTCACCCCTCAGAGCCATTTCTCTGAAGACTAACCTTGATACGCCGAATTTACGATAAAAACTACGGGCTCTGCCTGTAAACATGCACCGGTTTTTTAACCTTACCCGTGAAGAATTTCTCGGCAGCTTCTGAAGCGCTTCATAATCGCCGTTCGCTTTAAGCGCTTCTCTTATCTTTTTATACTTTTCATACATTCTGCGTCTTTTCGCTTCTCTTGCAATTAAGCTTGTCCGGGCCATTAATTCTCCTGTTTATGCAGTTTTAATTTCTTTTTTAACAAAAGGCATTCCGAAAGATTTAAGTAATTCGTATGCTTCATTATCCGATTTTGCAGTCGTAACAAAAGTTATATCCATCCCCATTACGCGTGTAATTTTATCCACATTTATCTCAGGGAATATAATTTGTTCTTTGATGCCTAATGTGTAATTACCTCTCCCGTCAAATGATTTATCAGATAAACCTCTGAAGTCTCTTACTCTCGGCAATGCTACATTTAGTAACCGGTCCATAAATTCAAACATTTTTTCTTTTCTCAAAGTTACCATACATCCGATGTTCACTCCTTCACGGAGCTTAAAATTAGAAATAGCTTTTTTAGCTTTTCTAATGCTTGCCTTCTGTCCCGTTATCGCTTCAAGCGCCTTAACAGCCTCTTCGAGGATTTTGGGATCAGAAACTGCAGCACCAACACCCATGTTTACAACTATTTTAGAAAGTTTTGGAGTTTGCATTATATTTTTATAGCCGAATGTTTTCATAAGATATGAAATTGATTCAGCTTTGTAATAATCGAAAAGGCGAATTGGAATTTTGAGTCTTGATTCTTTGGAAGCTTCAATTTTCGCTTCCTGTTTTTTGCCTTTCGGTTTAGCTGTTTTCTTAGCTGTATCTTCTTTTTTTTGTTTTTTATCTGCCATCTTAAAAATTAACCTTAAAAATCAGTTTTCTATTGAAGCATTTCACCGCTTAATTTGCTTACACGCGCTATTTTTTTCTTACCAGTTTTTTCATCAAGAATGATTTGTGATCCGATCCGGGTCGGTTCATTTGATTTTGGATCGAGTATCATCACATTGGAAGCGTGAATCGGCGCTTCCTTTTCCGTTATACCACCTTGCGGATTTTTTTGACTCGCCTTGGTATGTCTTTTCCTCATATTAATTCCTTCAACAATCACTCGGTTAGCCTGAGGAAATACTTTAAGTATTTTCCCGGTTTTTCCTTTGTCGTTGCCGGCAACAACTATTACATTATCATTTTTCCTGATCTTCATTTTATAACTATCCTCTATAAAACTTCTGGTGCTAATGAAACAATTTTCATAAAGTTCTTATCTCTCAATTCTCTTGCTACCGGACCAAAAATACGCGTGCCCCTTGGTTCATTTTGAGGATTAATGAGCACTGCAGCATTTTCATCGAATCTAATATATGTTCCATCTTTCCGTCTGATTTCTTTTTTTGTTCTTACAATAACTGCTCTTGAGACTTCACCTTTTTTTACAGTTCCGTTTGGTAATGCAGTTTTAACAGTAACAACAATGGTATCACCGATACTTGCATATTTACGTCCACTTCCACCTAATACCCGTATGCATCTTACTTTTTTAGCACCGGAATTATCTGCAACCACTAAATTTGTTTCTTCCTGAATCATTTCCGCTAAATCTCCTTGCTGCTATTTGGCTTTCTCCACAATTTCGAGTAACCGCCATCTTTTTTTAGAACTTAATGGTCGCGTTTCCATTATTTTAACTTTATCACCGATATTGCATTCTCTCTTTTCATCATGTGCCATAAGCTTTGTAGTCTTTTTAAAATACTTTTTGTAGATAGGATGAGGAACTCTTCTTTCGATTGCTACAGTTATGGTTTTTTCCATTTTGTTACTCACAACAAATCCGACACGGGTTTTTCTAAGTGCGCGTTCTTTCATATCTAAGCAGTGGCTCCTTCTTTAGTTTTACCCTTTGGGGATATATCCACTGATAATTCTCTTTCCTTCAACACTGTTTTCATTTTTGCAATATCTTTCTTAACAATTTTAAGTTTAGCAGTATTAGTCAGCTGCTTTAGCTGATGTGAAAATCTTAAGTCAACCAGACTTCTTTCTTCTTCCTTAATACGCTGCAAGATTTCTTCAGTTTTCATTTCTTTTATTTCATGAATTTTCATAACACGTCCAACATTTTATTCAAAATCAGGTCTGCTAACCACTTTGGTTTTCACAGGTAATTTATAAGCACACAACTTTAATGCATCTGTTGCAACTTCACGCGAAACACCGGCAACTTCAAATAACACTCTGCCTGGTTTTATAACTGCAACCCAAAACTCCGGAGCGCCTTTTCCTTTACCCATTCTGGTTTCAAGAGGTTTTTTAGATACAGGTTTATCTGGAAAAATTCTGATCCAAACTCTGCCATCCCTTTTCATTTTTCTGGATAAAGCAACACGGCAAGCCTCAATCTGGCGACTTGTTACCCAAGCTGGTTCAAGAGCCTTAAGCCCAAAATCACCAAAGCTGACATTGCTTCCTCTTTTTGCTTTTCCCTTGCGTCTTCCACGCTGAGATTTTCTGTACTTTACTCTTTTTGGCATTAACATAATTTTAAAAACTCCCGAGGATTATTCCGTTACTCTTTTTCCAAGGATTTCACCACGACAAATCCAGACTTTGATTCCAAGTGATCCATAAATTGTTTCTGCTCTTGCATTTGCATAATCTATGTCAGCTCTTAGAGTATGAAGAGGAATCCTGCCTTCCTTATACTGTTCTGTTCTTGCCATTTCTGCACCGCCCAATCTTCCCGAGCACATAATTCTGATTCCTTCGGCACCCATTCTCATCGCAGCTGTAATTGCCATTTTCATTGCTCTTCTGAAAGAAATTCTTCCCTGGAGCTGACTTGCAATATTTTCACCAACAAGAAATGCATCCAGTTCAGGTCTTTTAATTTCCGAAATCTGAACTTTAACGTCTTTATCTGTTACTTGTTTTAATTCTTCTTCAAGCTGAGTAATTTCTTTACCACTCTTTCCTATAACGACTCCTGGTCGTGAGGTGTGAATAGTAAGAATAACATTCTTCGATGTCCGATCGATTATAATTTTAGATATACCAGCCTTCTTTAACCTGTTACGAATGTAGCTCCGGAGTCTTTCATCTTCTTTAATTTTTTGCGCATAACTTTTGCTTTCGTACCAATTAGAGTTCCATCCTCTTATAATTCCTACTCTTAATCCTATCGGGTTCGCTTTCTGTCCCAAAAATATCCTCCTGATTTTACGCTTTAGTTGCTACTACAATTGTTAAATGACAGGATCTTTTTCTAATCCTGTATGCCCTGCCCATCGGTGCCGGTGAAATTCGTTTTAATGTTGGTCCAACATTTACAAATGCTTCTTTAATGAACAGATGTTCCGGTTCGACACGAGTAGAATCATCGCTGTTAATAAGATTCGATACCGCTGACCTCAAGGTTTTCTCTGCATCCTTTGAAGCATGTTTTGTAGAAAAGTGCAAAATTTCGAATGCTCTATCAACAGACAGACCTCTGATCAGATCAATTACGAGTCTCATCTTTCTTGGAGACGAACCTATATATCTGTTAATTGCTGTTGCTTCCATTTTTTCAAATTACCTTTAAATCTTTAAGCTGAAGTTGTTGTTGGTGCAGTTGTAGTTGCTGTTGTTGTTGCTGTTGTTGCTGTTGTTGCTTTTGTTGTTGCTGCTTTTTCAGATTTAGTTCCCGGATGACCACGAAATATTCTTGTAGGTGCAAATTCGCCTAACTTATGTCCAACCATATTTTCTGTAATGTAAACGGGTATCATTTTATTGCCATTGTGCACTGCTATTGTATGCCCGACAAAATCGGGAGTTATAGTTGATGAACGAGACCAAGTTTTTAGAATTTTTTTCTGATTGGAATCGTTCAGTTTTTTTATCTTAGCAATCAACTTATAATCTATATATGGACCTTTTTTTACAGAACGTGGCATTTAATCCTACTATTTTTTTCTTCTTTTAATAATAAATCTGTTTGATTGATTTTTTCTTTTCCTTGTTTTTAATCCTTTGGATTTCTGACCCCAGGGAGATACCGGGTGACCACCGCCTGAAGTTTTTCCTTCACCACCACCCATTGGATGATCAACTGGATTCATCGCAACTCCGCGTACACGAGGTCTTCTTCCAAGCCATCTTGATCTGCCAGCTTTTCCAAGACTTATATTTTCATTCTCAGCATTTCCTACTTCACCATAAGTTGCCAGACATTCCACTCTGACTAGTCTGACTTCACCAGAAGGCATTTTGAGTTGAGCAAATTCACCTTCTTTAGCCATTAATTGAATTGCTGTCCCGGCGCTTCTGCCAAGCTGACCACCTTTGCCGGGTTTCATTTCAACATTATGTACAAAGCTGCCAAGAGGCATCTCTCCAAGCGGTAAAGTGTTGCCGACTGTAATTTCACTTCCGGCACCTGATCTTACTGTATCCCCAACCTTTAATTTATTTGGAGCTAGTATATATCTTTTCTCGCCATCAGCATAGTGCAGTAAAGCAATCCTGGATGATCTGTTCGGATCGTATTCAATCGAAAATACTTTTGAAGGAACACCAAACTTGTCTCGTTTGAAATCTATTATCCTGTATCTTCTTTTATGGCCACCGCCTCTGAATCTCGTGGTGATTCTGCCAAGATTATTTCTTCCACCGGATTTTTTTAAAGACGCAGTTAATGATTTTTCTGGATCCTTTTTTGTGATCTCTTCAAACGATGCATTAGTTCTGAATCTTGTACCTGGTGTAACCGGTTTATATTTTTTTATTGCCATTTAAATTCCTGCCTGAGCTCTATACTTCTTCAAATAGCTCAATTGACTCACCCTCTTTAAGAGTTACAATTGCTTTTTTTGAGCTTGATGTTTTTCCCGAAAACCTACCGCTTCTTCTGAATTGCGTCTTGGTTTTGCCTGGATGATTAATAGTTTTAACAGATAAAACATGAACATTAAATTTTTCTTCAACTGCTTTAGCAATTTGAATTTTATTTGCTTTAGGATTTACTAAAAACCCAAACTTGCTTTTATCAGCTGACAAATGGGTCATCTTCTCCGTAATGAGCGGTCTGATCAAAACCTGATGCATAATTATTTCTCAGCCTTTGTGTTTTCTTCGAATATTTTTTTTATTTCACCAACTGCACTAGCCTGCAAAATCAAAAGCTGATTATTCAGTATATCATAAGTGGAAGCTTTATTTGCCTCAAGCACTTTTACTTTTGAAATATTTCTTCCGGATTTAAATACATTAGGATTGTAATTCCCTGTAAGCAACAATACTTTTTTACCCGTTGCCTTAAGTGCATCAATTACATTCACAAAATCTTTTGTTTTTGGCTTATCAAAGTTGAAATCCTCAACGACCATTAACTGTTCGTCTTTAGCTTTGTAGCTAAATGCAGATTTCCTTGCAAGTTTATTTACTTTCTTTGGTAAATCCTGCCTGTAATTTCTTGGTCTTGGACCAAATATAGTTCCACCACCAACCCAAAGCGGAGATCTTATAGTACCAGCACGTGCAGTACCACGGCCTTTCTGTCTCCATGGTTTTTTCCCACCGCCTCTAACTTCTCCTCTTTCTTTTGCCTTATGCGTTCCTTGTCTTTTGTTTGCAAGAAGTGCTTTTACAGATAAATAAATAGCATGATCGTTTGGTGTAATTTTAAAAATGCTATCGGCTAATTCTATTTTCTTGCCGGAACTTTTACCATCTATTTTATAAATATCGAAAGTCATTTTTAAACCAATTTAATATTTGATCAGTTCTACAATTGAATTTTGCGCACCGGGTACAGCACCTTTAACCATAATAATATTCTCTTGAGGAATAATTTTAACAACGACTAAATTAGATATGGTCACAACCTGATTTCCCATTCTGCCGGCCATTCTCTGTCCTTTAAAAACTCTCGAAGGATATGAGCTTGCACCAATGGACCCGGGAGCTCTTAATCTATCACTTTGGCCATGAGTAGTACCTCCAACTCCGCTAAACCCATGTCTGCGCATTACACCCTGAAATCCTTTACCTTTACTTTTACCTCTGACTTTAATTTTTTCTCCTTCTGTAAACATCTCAACTTTTATTTCATCTCCCACTTTCAATGTATTCATATCAAAACCTTTAAATTCTCTCAATGCCAATGCAGGTTTAAGATTGTTCTTTTTAAACTGTCCGAGCACAGGTTTGCTTATATTTTTTTCCTTCCGTTCCCCATAACCTAACTGAACTGCGTTATAACCATCTTTTTCTTTTGTCTTGATAGAAATAATTTTGCACGGATCAGCATTGATAATTGTAACAGGAACCAGGTCACCCTCAGCATTAAAAACATTTGTCATTCCTAATTTTTTACCTAACATACCAGGCATTTGAATTTCACCTATATTATAATTTAATCTCGATATCTACACCCGCGGGAATATCCAGCTTACTCAGAGAATCCACGGTTTTGTTATTCGAGTTATAAATATCAATTATTCTTTTATGTGCCCGTGTTTCAAACTGTTCACGTGATTTTTTATCAACATGAGGAGATCTCAAAACAGTATAAATAGTTCTTCTGGTCGGTAATGGAATTGGTCCTGATACAACAGCACCAGTACTTCGAACTGTTTTAATAATTTTTTCAGTCGACTTATCTATCAGTATGTGATCGTATGACTTAAGTTTTATTCTTATCTTTTGTCCGGCCACTAAATAACTCCTTATAATTAATCACGATCGAAAAGGAATCGGAATTACCTCTTCAAATTCTAATTGAACAAATTTATTTCATAATCTTAGTAACAACGCCAGCACCAACTGTTCTACCGCCCTCACGAATAGCAAACCTTAATCCCTCTTCCATAGCGATTTCAGAAATCAATTCAATAGAAAGTTTAATATTATCACCCGGCATAACCATTTCTGTACCTTCCGGTAATGTTGCGACACCAGTAACATCGGTGGTTCTGAAGTAAAACTGTGGCCTGTAACCATTGAAGAATGGTGTATGTCTACCGCCTTCTTCTTTTGAAAGGATGTAAACCGATCCTTCAAAATTTGTATGAGGAGTAATAGAACCTGTTTTTGCTAATACCATTCCTCTTTCTATTTCAGTTTTGTCAATACCTCGTAAAAGAATTCCGGCATTATCACCAGCAATTGCAGACTCAAGTTCCTTCCTGAACATTTCAATACCAGTAACAACTGTTTTCTTATGAACTCCAAGTCCAATAAGCTCAAGTTCTTCCTGAATTTTTACCTGGCCTCTTTCTACTCTTCCGGTAGCAACAGTACCACGGCCAGTAATTGAAAAAACATCTTCAACGGGCATCAGGAACGGTTTAGCCGTATCTCTTTGCGGAATTGGAATATAAGTATCAACTGCTGTCATTAAATCCCAGATACATTTAAGTCTGGGGTCATCTATTGTTACATCACCGGAGGCTGCTGCTTCTAGTGCTTTAAGAGCGGAGCCTTGTATAATTGGAATTTCATTACCGGGAAATTCATAATAATTCAACAGATCTCTTAACTCAACTTCAACAAGCTCAAGTAATTCCGGATCGTCAACCATATCAACTTTATTCATAAATACAACTATTTTGGGTACGCCTACCTGCCTGGCAAGGAGGATATGCTCTCTGGTTTGCGGCATAGGACCATCGGTAGCAGCAACTACCAGAATAGCGCCGTCCATCTGTGCTGCACCTGTGATCATATTTTTCACATAATCAGCATGTCCGGGACAATCTACATGTGCGTAATGTCTTTTCTCTGTTGAGTATTCAACATGAGCAGTTGCAATTGTAATACCTCTCTCTCTTTCTTCAGGTGCGTTATCGATACTGTCAAAAGTTCTTATTTCAGATAAGCCCTTTTTGGCGAGAGCCATTGTGATGGCAGCCGTCAAGGTTGTTTTACCATGATCAACGTGACCAATTGTTCCAACGTTAACGTGAGGCTTACTCCTATCAAATTTTTGTTTTGCCATCATTATCTCCTTTATATTTTTCTTTTAATAATTGTATTATTCATTTAAGCTGTTGCTGTTGATTTTTTACCTAAAGATTTTTCCGAAATTTCCTCAGCAATTGACTGCGGAATCTGTAAATAATGTTCAAACTGCATTGAGTAAATTGCCCTGCCTTGTGTCATCGATCTTAAGACAGTTGCATACCCGAACATCTCCGAAAGAGGAACCATGGCTTTTATAACCTGGGCATCCTTTCTCGCAGAGAATCCTTCAATCTTTCCTCTTCTTGAATTTATATCGCCCATAACATCACCAAGATATTCTTCAGGGGTTACAACTTCTACTGACATTATTGGCTCAAGCAGAATCGGTTTTGCTTTCTTGCAGCCGGTTTTGAATGCCATAGATCCGGCAACTTTAAATGATAATTCATCCGAATCAACATCGTGATAAGAACCATCGAACAGTTTTGCTTTGACATCAACAACAGGATAACCGGCAACAACACCGTTTCTCATTGCTTCCTGGATTCCAGCCGAAACAGCCGGTATATATTCTTTTGGTACTGTGCCTCCAACTATTGCATTCGTAAATTCATATCCTTTTCCAGGTTCATTAGGCGATACTTCAATCCATACATGACCATATTTTCCTCTGCCGCCTGACTGCTTAATAAACTTTCCTTCGACTGAAACAGTTTCCGTGATCGTTTCTCTGTAAGCTACCTGCGGCTTTCCGATATTCGCTTCAACTTTAAATTCTCTTTTCATCCTGTCAACAAGGATTTCAAGATGAAGTTCTCCCATACCGCTTATTAATGTTTGTCTAGTTTCATCATCAACGTGAACCCTAAATGTCGGATCCTCATCTGAAAGTCTTGATAATGCATCAGATAGTTTATCCTGATCAGCTTTTGTTTTCGGTTCAATTGCAATTTGAATAACCGGTTCAGGGAATGACATTTTTTCGAGAATGACAGCATCGTCTTCTGTGCAAAGAGTATCGCCAGTTCTGGTATATTTAAGACCAACGGCTGCAGCAATATCTCCGGCTTTAACTTCGCTAATATCTTCTCTGTGATTTGCATGCATCTGAAGCAGCCTACCTATACGCTCTTTCCTTTCACTAACTGGATTATATATATATGATCCTGATTTGAGCATTCCTGAATAAACTCTGAAGAAACAAAGCTTACCCACGTATGCATCATTCATAATTTTAAATGCGAGAGCTGTGAATTTTTCTTTTTCATCAATTTTTCTTTTTACTAAATCATTCATTCCAACATGGTGCGCTTCTATTTCTTTAAAGTCTACCGGAGATGGTAATAGATCTACAACATAGTCGAGCAGTTTCTGCACGCCTTTATTCTTAAAAGAAGATCCGCACAGAACCGGAATAATTTTTAATTCAATAGTTGCTTTCCGAAGAACCTTCTTTATTTCTTCGGGACTTATTTCTTTACCATCAAGATATTTTTCAAGCAAGGTATCGTCAATATCCGATACAGCTTCAAGCATCAGAGTTCTGTATTTGTTCGCAACTTCCAGTAAATCCTGGGGAATTGCAATTTCTTCAAAAGTAGCACCAAAAGTTTCTTCGTGATACATCCGTGCTTTAAATGAAATAAGATCGATTATTCCTGAAAACAAATCGCCTTCACCGATGGGAAGAGTAACCGGAATGGCATTTGCTTTTAGTCGGTCTCTCATCATCTGTACTGCATGATAAAAGTCCGCGCCAATTCTATCCATTTTATTAATAAATGCAATCCTTGGAACACTGTATTTATCTGCCTGACGCCAAACAGTTTCAGACTGTGGTTCAACGCCGCCAACTGCACAAAATAGTGCAACAGCTCCATCTAAAACTCTTAATGATCTTTCTACTTCAACAGTAAAATCAACATGCCCAGGTGTATCAATAATATTTATCTGATGATCATTCCAGAAACAGGTAGTAGCAGCACTTGTAATTGTGATTCCTCTTTCTTTTTCCTGTTCCATCCAATCCATTACAGATGCGCCATCATGAACTTCGCCTAAACGATGTACTTTACCTGTGTAGAATAATATTCGCTCTGTAGTTGTTGTCTTCCCAGCATCTATATGAGCCATTATTCCAATATTCCTGACTTTATCTATGCTAACTCTTGTACTCATCAATTAACTTTCATTTCGCTTATGTGACTATTATTACCATTTAAAATGTGCAAATGCTTTATTGGCTTCTGCCATTCTGTGTGTGTCATCTTTTTTCTTAACTGCCGAACCATCATTGTTTGAAGCAGCTATCAGTTCATTTGCTAATTTCTGCGCCATTGTTTTTTCACTTCTCTGTCGTGCATAAGTTTTAATCCACCTCATGGCTAATGCAGATCTTCTTTCAGGTCTGACTTCCGTCGGAACCTGGTAAGTTGCGCCGCCAACTCTTCTGCTTCTGACTTCTATAACCGGCTGCACATTATTAAGAGCTTGTTTAAAAACATCTAATCCTGATTTTTTGGTTCTCTGTTCAATAATTTCGAATGCATCATATATGATACTTCTGGCTATGGATTTTTTTCCTTCATACATAATAGAATTGATAAATTTTGAAACCATCATGTCGCTGAATTTTGGATCAGGTTTTAAAAATTTTTTACCGGATCTTTTTTTTCTCATGTCTTATTTCGCCTTTGGTTTTTTTGCGCCGTACTTGGATCTTCCTTTTTTTCTATCTTCAACTCCGCTTGTATCCAATGTTCCTCTGATTATATGATATCTAACACCTGGTAAATCTTTAACCCTTCCACCTCTTATCAAAACAATTGAATGTTCCTGAAGATTGTGTCCTTCACCAGGAATGTACGCTGTAACTTCCATATGGTTTGTCAACCTGACCCTTGCCACTTTCCTGAGTGCAGAATTTGGTTTTTTTGGAGTTGTCGTATATACTCTTGTACAGACTCCTCTTTTTTGAGGACAAGCATCTAAAGCCGGTGCTTTATTTTTTGCTAATATGTGAGCACGACCCTTCCTGACGAGTTGATTAATAGTCGGCAATAAATACTCCTAATTAAATATCATAAAAAAATTCAGACTTGAAATATACTTTTTAAGTGAAATTAAGTCAAGAAAATGAAATATAAATAATCTTGATTCATACTTTAAATTCATTTGATCCGTTCAGAATCAAAGTTATACTAATCTTTAAGCCAATTCTACTGGTTTACTCAGCAACTACCGGTTCTTTCTCAGCGAATTCCGGAACCGTAATTTCAGACTTAAGTAAAATCTTACGGTATTTTTTCAGTCCTGTTCCAGCAGGAATTAAGTGTCCCATAACAACATTTTCCTTTAATCCGATAAGTTTATCAATCTTTGCCTCAATAGCTGCATTAGCTAACACTTTGGTAGTTTCCTGGAATGAAGCTGCAGAAATAAAACTCTCGGTCGAAAGTGCGGCTTGTGTTATGCCTAACAAAACATGCTCAAATGTTGCCGGGTAGGCATCTCTTGCAACAGCTAACTTTTTATCTTTCTTTTTAAGATCTGCATTTAACTCTCTGAACTTTGCCTTACTTATCAGTTGATTCACTTTCAACCTTGAATCACCTTTCTCTTCAACATAAACCATATTTACAATTTTATTGTTTTCATCTAGAAACTCATTCCTGTCAACGATATCTTCTTCAAGGAATTTTGTATCCCCAGGAGAAACGATTTTAATTTTCTGAAGCATCTGACGGACTATTACTTCAATGTGTTTATCATTAATCTTAACACCCTGCAGACGGTATACATCCTGAATTTCATTTACAAGATATTCCTGTACTGCACTTGTACCTTTAATTCTTAAAATGTCATGTGGATTAATCGGTCCATCAGTTATTTTTTCACCTGCCGGAATATCGTCACCATCCTGAACTAAAATATGTTTACCAAGGGGTACATTATATTTTTTCTCATCAGATCCATCATGGGCAGTGACTATTATCTCCCTTGAACCTTTTTTTCTTGCACCGAATTTTACCACGCCTTCAATATCGGAAACTATAGCTGGTTCCTGCGGACTTCTTGCTTCAAACAGTTCAGTTACTCTTGGAAGACCACCTGTTATATCCCTGCTCTTTGTTGTTTGCTTGGAAATTTTTGCAAGCACGGTTCCGGCTGCAATTACATCACCTTCATCAATTGAAAGATATGACCGGGTTGGAAGGTTAAACGATTTCTTCTCCCCGTTTCCATTTTCTATAATTATACTCGGCGTGAGGGTTTTATCTTTTGAATCAGTTACAACTTTTTGAACGTGACCAGTCTGTTCATCAGTAACCTGCTTTAAAGTTGATCCGTCAATCAAATCTACAAATTTTACTTTCCCGGAAATATCAGATATAATTAATGCATTATAAGGATCATGATTATAAATCGGTGCATTTCTTTTAACAAGCTGACCTTCGTTAACAACTAGCTCAGCACCATAAGGGACATCAAATTTTTTGAGCTGACGGTTGTTGTCGTCATAAATTCCGATTGCACCTCTTCTGCCGGTTACAACTTTAACTTTGTAATCCGGTCCACCAAAAGGATCTGATTCGGTTTTTTCCACGAATGAGATTTTTTCGAATTGAACTTTGCCATCAATATTTGTTTCCACCTGCGACTGACTTGCAATTCTTGAAGATGTACCTCCTAAGTGGAAAGTTCTAAGTGTAAGTTGTGTTCCGGGTTCACCAATCGACTGTGCGGCAATAATACCAACGGCTTCTCCAATTTCCACAAATTTTCCATTCGTAAGATTTCTGCCATAGCATTTTGCACAAACACCTCTTTTTGATTCACAGGTCAAAACTGTTCTTATGTAAACGGAATCTATATTCGCATCTTCAATTTTCTCTGCTAATTCTTCAGTGATGTGCTGCCCGGCTTCGATTATAAGTTCCTCAGTAATCGGGTGATAAACATCTTCCTGCGCAACACGTCCAGTGATACGTTCAGACAACGGTTCTCTTTCTTGTTCAACATCTTTAAGAGCTTTAATCTCAATACCTAAAATAGTGCTGCATTCGTCTTCAGTAATGATAACATCCTGAGAAACGTCAACCAGTCTCCTGGTTAGATATCCAGCATCTGCAGTTTTCAATGCAGTATCCGCAAGTCCTTTTCTAGCTCCGTGAGTTGAGATGAAATACTCGAGAACAGTTAATCCTTCTTTAAAGTTTGCAACAATTGGGTTTTCAATAATTTCTCCAGCCTGACCGGAAAGTGTTTTTTGCGGTTTCATCATAAGTCCGCGCATACCCGCCAGTTGCCTGACTTGCTCTTGTGAGCCTCTTGCACCCGAATCAACCATCATATGAATTGAATTGAATCCGCTATCGGCAGCTTTAATTTTTTCCATCAAAGCTCTGGCAACATCATTCGTGGTATGAGTCCAAACGTCAATTATCTTATTATATCTTTCGGCATCAGTTATTACTCCCTGCTCATGCTCATTTAAGATTCCATCAACTTTTTTATTTGCTTTTGTAATTAAAGCTTCCTTCTCTTCAGGAACAATCATATCAGCAAAGCTAACTGACAACCCGCCTTCAGTTGCATATTTAAAACCGAGATCTTTAAGATCATCAAGGAATTTTGCAGTCACTTTATTCCCAAGAAGCATGAACGTTTTACCAATAATTCCACCAAAAGTTTTCTTTATAAGCAACTGATTGATAAACCCAATCTCCTTTGGCACTATCCTGTTGAATATGACACGACCTGTTGTGGTTTCAATAAATTTATCATCTATCTTAACTTTTATTTTTGCATGCAGACCTACCACGTTGTTGTCATTTGCAATAATAACTTCTTCAGGAGAAGAGAATGTCATTCCTTCACCTCTATCGCCGGGACGCATCTTTGTTAAATAGTAACATCCTAAAACTATATCCTGTGTCGGTACAACGATCGGGCTACCATTCTGAGGAGACAAAATATTGTGACTGCTAAGCATAAGTAATGAAGCTTCCAGTTGTGCAGCGAATGAAAGCGGAACGTGAACAGCCATCTGATCTCCATCAAAATCCGCATTAAATGCAGTACAAACCATAGGATGAAGTTGAATTGCTTTTTCATCAATTAGTATGGGCTGGAATGCCTGAATTCCTAATCGATGAAGCGTTGGTGCACGGTTCAGTAAGATCGGATGTCCTTCAATAATCTTTGCGAGAATATCCCAGATTATCGGGTCTTTTCTGTCGACAACTTTCCTGGCACTTTTAACTGTTTTGTTATGCCCTCGTTCAATCAACTTCCTGATAATAAATGGTTTGAATAATTCAACTGCCATATCTTTTGGCAGTCCACACTGATGTAGTTTTAGTTCCGGACCGACAACAATAACTGAACGACCAGAATAATCAACTCTTTTTCCAAGTAAGTTCTGACGAAACCGTCCCTGCTTACCTTTCAGCATATCGCTTAAAGATTTGAGTGGACGATTATTATCACTTCTTACAGCACTGCCTCTTCTTGAATTATCAAAAAGTGCATCAACTGCTTCCTGCAGCATTCGTTTTTCATTTCTTAGAATTACTTCAGGAGCTTTGATGTCAATCAATCTGCGTAACCTGTTGTTACGGATGATAACTCTTCTGTAAAGATCATTTAAATCGCTGGTAGCAAATCTGCCTCCTTCAAGCGGAACGAGTGGTCTTAACTCCGGTGGAATAACAGGTATATAATTCAACACCATCCATTCAGGTTTATTTTCGACATTTACGTTTTCTTGTTTGAAGGCTTCGATAACTCTTAATCTTTTCAGAAGATCAGCTTTTTTCTGCTGGGAAGTTTCAACTGTAACCTGGTCTCTTAATATCGAAGAAAGATCTTCGACGTTAGTGTTTTTAAGTATTGATTTTACAGCATCACCACCAATCTTGGCGATAAATTTATTTGGATCTGAATCATCAAGCTTTTCATTTCCTGTAGGAAGCGAGTTAACTACCTCAAAATACTGGTCTTCAGAAATGAGATCTCTTTTACTTAAACCAGTTGGTCCGGGATTAATTACAATGTAAGATTCATAATAAATAACTTTCTCAAGTTCCTTTAAACTTAAGCCAATTATATTGCCGATCTTGGATGGTTGTGCTCTGAAAAACCAAATATGAACGACCGGAACAGCAAGGGAAATATGCCCCATCCTTTCCCGGCGAACACTTTTCTGGGTCACCTCAACTCCGCATCGGTCACAAATGATTCCCTTATATCTAATTCTCTTATATTTTCCGCAGAAACATTCCCAATCGCGTGTTGGACCGAATATTTTTTCACAGAATAGTCCATCCTTTTCAGGTCTGAACGATCTGTAATTAATGGTTTCAGGTTTTGTAACCTCGCCATAAGATCTTGAAAGAATATCATCGGGACTTGCTAAACTGATAGTAATACTATCAATGTCAATCATCGCATGTTCTTGAACTCTATATGCCATTTTTATAATCTCCTAATTTCTATGAAGTTAATTTTTCAACGTTATTAATTAATAGTTATATCAAGACCAAGGCCTTGAAGTTCTTTTATAAGAACGTTGAACGATTCAGGAATATTTGGTTCCTGAAGGTTTTCACCTTTAACTATTGCCTCATAAGCTTTTGCTCTTCCGGCAACATCATCACTCTTAATTGTTAAAATTTCCTGCAAGGTATGAGAAGCACCATATCCTTCGAGTGCCCAGACTTCCATCTCACCAAATCTTTGTCCGCCAAACTGAGCTTTTCCACCGAGCGGCTGCTGTGTGATCAGTGAATATGGGCCAATAGACCGTGCGTGAATTTTATCATCAACCAGATGGCTAAGCTTCATCATATAAATATATCCGCAGGTAACTTTCTGATGAAATTCTTCTCCGCTTCTTCCATCGATCAAAATTGTTTTACTTCCGGTGTCAATGCCTGCTTTTATTAACCATTCATTCACATCTTCTATTTTAGCACCATCAAAAATCGGCGTTGCAAATTTAACCCCGAGCTGATGACCAACCCATCCAAGTGCCGTTTCATAAAGCTGTCCTAAATTCATTCTTGAAGGAACTCCCAGTGGATTCAGAATTATATCAACCGGTGTTCCATCTGGTAAAAACGGCATGTCTTCAGCCGAGACAACTTTTGCAACAACACCTTTATTACCATGTCTTCCTGCCATCTTATCACCAACAGCAAGTTTACGTTTTTTAGCAACGTATACTTTTGCCAGTTGAACGATGCCGGGAGGTAACTCATCACCACTGGCAATTTTTATTTTTTCTCTCTTATATTCTTCTTCATATTCAGACAGCTCTTTGAAGTAATTTTTATAAAGAGTTTTAACATGATTGTTTGTTTTTTTGCTGTCGAACCAGTCCATTGTAGAATCCAGCTTTGTAACGTCTTCAATTGCAGAGAACGTAGTTTCCTTAATTGAAGTACCGCTCCTTAAGGTCATGGTTCCGTCAAGATCTCTGATACCGGTAGTAGTTAAGCCTTCGCAAAGTTTTGTAAGTTTGACCACTAATTTTTCATAGTGAGCTTTTACTTTTTGCCTGTGATCAGATTCAAGTTTATCAAAAGCATTTTTTTCAACTTTCTTTGATTCCGTATCTCTGCGTTTTCTGCTGAACAGCCTGGTTTTAATTACGATACCTTTAAGTCCCGGAGGTGCCTTTAATGAAGCATCCTTCACATCTCCAGCTTTATCTCCGAAGATTGCTCTTAATAATTTTTCTTCAGGTGTCGGGTCTGTTTCACCTTTAGGTGTAATTTTACCAATCAGAATGTCGCCTTCTCTAACTTCTGCTCCTTCTCTTACAATTCCATCCTCATCCAAATTTCTTACTGCTTCTTCACTTACATTTGGAATCTCACGTGTCAGTTCTTCTTCGCCTCTTTTAGTTTCCCGTACCTGCAGTTCAAACTCTTCGATATGAATCGAAGTGTAAACATCTTCTTTAACCATTTTCTCACTGACGATAATAGCGTCCTCAAAGTTGTATCCGCGCCATGGCATAAAAGCAACAAGTACATTTCGTCCGAGAGCAAGTTCACCATTTTCAGTTGCTTGCCCATCAGCCAGAACATCTCCAGCTTTTACACGCAATCCTTCAGCAACAATCGGTTTTTGATTAATAGATGTTTCCTGATTTGTACCGCTGAACTTAATCAGCTTATAAGTAACTCTTCTTACATCATTAAAAGAAGTTAATGCTTCAATACTATTTGGATTTATATCGTATTTAACAATTATTTTATCTGAATCAACATATTCAACAACACCATCATCTTCAGCTAAAATCATTGCTCTGGAATCACGGGCAACTTTCTCCTCCATCCCGGTTCCGACTATTGGATTCTCAGGTCTTAATAAAGGTACTGCTTGTCTCTGCATATTGGAACCCATAAGTGCCCTGTTAGCATCATCGTGTTCAAGAAAAGGAATAAGTGCAGCAGCTGCACTAACAAGCTGTGCCGGTGCAACATCCATATACTGTACTTGTTCAGGAGGAACAATTGGAAATTCTCCTTTTAATCTTGACTTCACTCTTTCATTCACAAATTTTGATTGTTGATCTAAAGGAGCATTCGCTTGAGCGATTGTAAAAATATCTTCCTGTTCAGCTGTTAAATATTCTACTTCTTTAGAAACTTTTCCCTTGCCCACTTTTCTGTAAGGGGTTTCCAAAAATCCGTAACGGTTTACTCTCGCATAAATTGTAAGAGATGAAATCAATCCAATGTTCGGTCCTTCCGGAGTTTCGATCGGACATAATCTTCCATAATGTGTATAGTGAACATCTCTGACTTCAAACCCGGCTCTTTCACGCGTTAATCCACCAGGACCTAAAGCAGACATTCTTCTTTTATGTGTCATTTCAGCTAACGGATTTGTTTGATCCATAAATTGTGATAACTGGTTGGTACCAAAGAATGCATTAATAACACTCGTTATTGTTCTGGCATTTACCAAATCCTGCGGAGTAAAACTTTCGGTATCACGCATGTTCATTCTCTCTTTAATTGTCCTCGCCATACGAGCCATACCGATATTAAATTGCTGGCTTAATTGCTCGCCAACTGTCCTGATTCGTCTATTGCCTAAATGATCAATATCATCAACTGCTTCATTTCCATTTTTAAGCTTGATGATATATTTCATTATCTCTATTATATCCTGGACTGTAAGTACGGTTGTTGTTTCAGGAATACTGAGATTTAATTTATCATTCATCCTGTGACGTCCAACATCACCAAGATCATATCTTTTGTCGTTGAAGAATAATTTTTCAATTAATGCTTCTGCTGTTTCCATATCAGGTGCTTCACCGGAACGAAGCTGTCTATAAATTGCAAACAGCGCTTCTTCTTTGTTATGTGAACCATCTTTTCTTAAAGTATTAACGATGAGATCCTGTTCAGCGGAAGTTTCAATTGTTAAAAGCTTAAGCACTTCTACTTCGGCATCTTCAAGTCTTTCAATATCTTTTTCTGTCAAAGCACTATCCCTGGTCAAAAAGATTTCGCCGGTTGAAACATCAAATACATCACTCGCAATAACTCTGCCTATGTAAGAACTTAAGTCAACTTTATGAACATTTACATCTTCAACGAGATTAAAAAGATTTAAAATTTCATCATCAGATGTATAACCGAGAGCTCTTAGTAATGTTGTTGCTGGAAACTTTTTCCTTCGATCGATATAAACATACATCACGTAATTAATATCGGTTGCAAATTCTACCCATGAACCTCTTAGCGGAATAATCCTCGCCGAATAAATAGGAGTGCCATTTGGGTGGAGTGTTTGAGCAAAAGCAACACCTGGTGATCTGTGCAACTGTGAAACGACAACACGTTCGGCACCATTTATAATAAAAGTACCGCTCACTGTCATAAACGGAACGTTTCCAAGATAAACTTCCTGTTCTACACTATTTACAAATTCTTCTGTGTCAGGATCTTTTGTGGACAATCTTAACTTTGCTTTTAACGGAGCCGCAAAAGTAAGACCTCTTTCCATACATTCTTCAATTGAAAATCTCGGTGTTTCTATAACATATTCGATAAAATCGAGTCTGTAATTTTCCTTGTTATCGAAAATCGGAAAATTGGCTGTAAACACATTCTGCAAGCCTTTGTTTTCACGTAGTTCAGGGGCAACATCCTGCTGAATAAATTCTTCAAACGTTTGAGTTTGAATACTCAACAGATCAGGTGCATCTAGAATAGTAGGAATTCTTCCAAAGGAAATTCGCTTATTATTCAATTGTAAACCTCCTGTAAATATTAAATTTCTTAGTCTTCATAAGTTGGATTAACGCATCATAATAAATGCAAAAAGCGATAAGACAGATTTTTCCACCTTATCACTCTTTAAGTAACAAATTAGAAACAGTAATTTTAAAATTGATTACTTTAAGGCTACAGTAGCGCCGGCTTCTTCAAACTCTTTTTTGAGTTTTTCTGCTTCGTCTTTAGAAATGCCTTCCTTAACAGTATTGGGTGCATTATCAACAAGGTCTTTTGCTTCCTTTAGTCCCAAACCTGTATGTGCTCTTACAACTTTAATTACATTGATTTTCTTCTCACCTGCAGCCTGAAGCACTACGCTGAATTCAGTTTTTTCTTCAACTGCAGCAGCTGTATCTCCACCACCAGCAACGGTTCCGGCC
>Ga0209640_10001030_pt1 | contig 23022 bp, 19 predicted proteins | sample RifCSP10_1_FD_184018 | JGI IMG/M metagenome (GOLD analysis project Ga0209640, IMG submission 184018) | Soil microbial communities from Rifle, Colorado - Rifle CSP2_sed 10_1 (SPAdes) (version 2) | ecosystem: Environmental > Terrestrial > Deep subsurface > Rock core/Sediment | place: Rifle... | reverse complement strand
ATCTCGGCGAAGTCACAGTTCGGGCAGTGCCACGTGGCCGCCGGAACCATGACCTGCTGGCAGCGGCTGCAGTGGGCGCCTATCAACCGGCCGTCACGCAGCGCCATGAAGAATCGGGAGTGCTCGCCGTAGGTCTGGCGGTAGAAGGTCACCATGTGCGTGGTGAACTCGAGGTAGGTCTCTCCGTCGCGGCCCTCGATCTCGCTCACCGCCCGTGGCAGGTTGAATTCGGGCGGGAGTACCGGTTGTCCCTCGGTCGCCCTCATCGAGCACCTCCCTCGTCGAGTTCGAGAACCATGGCGCCGCCAAAGCAGGCGTTGATCGCACCCGTTCCGTGGACCAGGCCCAGCGGGACCTGACGACTGATCATCTCGCGGCGGCAGGACCAGGTGGAGAACATGTTGGAGCCCCCGACGAAGTGTCCGCCGAAGATCAGGCCACCCGACGGGTTGATCAGGAGCTGTCCATCGCCGGGAGCCTCATCATCGCCCAGGTCCTTCGGGTCGAGCATGATGCCGTCGTCGATGAGCCTCCGAGTCTCCCCGATCGGAACAAACCCCAGCTCGCCCATGGTGATCATGAGCTGGGCGACGAACGCGTCGTGGGCCTCGATGATCTTGATGTCGGAGGGTTTCACTCCCGCCGCCTCATACGCTCGCTCGGCGGCGATGCGGTCGGAGGCGATACGGTCGAGAGGCTTGTAGTTGCCGCCCCGGCCCGGCGAGTAGCTCTCGTTGGCCGCGCCGACGCCACGGATCCAAATGGGCGGTTGGCCGGTGCGCTCGGCGATCTCCCGAGCCTTGTCCTCGGCGGCGAACACGATGGCCCCGGCACCCTCGGTGTACATGCAGGCTTCCAGCAGCCGCAGGAAGGGGGCGATGATCCAGCGAGACGCCTTCACCTGCTCGGCGGTCACCGACTCGTCGCGCCGCTGGGCGTAGGGATTGCGGTTGCCGGAGTGGCACAGGATCTCGATGATCCGGGCTCGGACGTCGGAGTCCCCGATGTCGCCCGGATAGGTGTCGTCGTACCCCATGCACATCTGCATGTACGAGTCGCTGGCGGTGGCTCCCAGCGGGTACTCGTAGAACGGGTCCCACGACTTGGCGATGGTGTCGATCACCATCGGCGTCGCCGACTTCGACCGGGGATCGAAGCAGTCGGTTGCCTTCTCCCCTCCGACGCAGAGCACGACGTCGGAGGTGCCGCTGGCCACCTCCATGTAGGCGGTGCGCATCGCATAGAACCCGGTAGCCCCCCCGCTGGTGACCCGGGTGCCGGGCTTGTTGGCCATGCCGATGAGCCCGGTCAGGCTGCTCTCCGGGATCGCCTGATGCTCGAAGATGTCGTTGTAGATGCCGTAGACGACCGAGTCGAACTCGTCGACCGTCATGTTGGCGTCCTCGCAGGCCCGACGGGTCGCCTGTTGGAAGAGATCCCAGTATGTCGCCTCGACCCATCGACCTCGGCAGTCGGTGATGCCGGCACCAACGATGGCAACCTTCCTCATCGCGATCGATCTCCTCTCGCTCGGGCGGCATCCACGCTACCTGCCGTGATCGAGGTTCAGGGCGGTCCTGGGGTTTGTGTCGTATGTGGTTGGGAGTATTGGGGGATGGAACGTGTGCTGCTCGACGATGCCGCCGAGTTGCTGGAGAAGGCGAACGCCGGGTTGTGCCTCGAGCCTTGCCCGAGGGCCGAGGCCGTGAGGCTGTTGCGGGCCTACGCCCGGGTGGAACGGCTCGCCGGCTTCGGTAAGGCTGCCTTGTCGGCCCGACTGGATGATCCGGCGGTTCTCTCCAGGGTGACCGGCACGTCGATGGGTCACGCCCGTGAGACCATCGAGACCGGCAAGCGTCTCGCCCAGGAGCCTCGGCTCGCCGATGCGGTGCGCCACGCCGAAGTGTCCTTGGACCAGGCGGAGGAGATCGCCCGGACCGTATCGGTTGCCCCCGGCTCCATCGACGAGCTGCTGACCCTGGCGCGTACCCAGGCCTTCCATGTCCTCAAGGACCGGGCCCGTGCCATCCGGCTCGACGCCATGGTGGGAGACGAGCTGGCCGAGCGCCAGCATCAGGCCCGCATGGTGCGCCACCGGATCACCGAAATCGGCATGATCCGGATCGAAGCCGACCTCGAGCCCCACGTCGGGACCCCGATCGTCAACCGCCTCGAATCCCAGGCGCGGCGGCTGGCCAGGTCGGCCCGACGAGACGGTGCCCCCGACGAGCCGTTCGAGCGGCACCTCGCCGACGCCCTGCCTGCACTACTGGCCGGCAACGGTGGCCCGTCGGGCCGCACCGAACTGGTTGTGCTGGTCAGCCACGAAGTGACCCAGCGGGGATGGCACGACGTTCGCGATGGTGAGAAGTGCTCGATCCCCGGCGTGGGACCCATCCCAGCTCGGACCGCGCGGAAGATCGCCCAGGACGCCTTCCTCAGCGGGCTCTTCTACGACGGGACCGACCTACGACACCTGAGACGCTGGACCCGGGCCATCCCCACCCCGGTCCGCACCGCCCTCAACCTCGGCGACCCACCCGGCTTCAATGGCCCAGTCTGCGTCGACTGCGGCAACCGGCTTCGCCTCGAATGGGACCACCAGCAGCCCCACGTGGCCGGAGGCGCCGCCTCGACCAGCAACCTCAAACCCCGCTGCGCCCCCTGCCACGACAAGAAGACCTCCACCGACCGTAAAGCCGGCAAGCATCACCCCCGAACGATCCGCGAACCGGCCCCGCCATGAGCGAGCGCTGGTGTCCGAGAGCCTTTGATTCCTGAGGTAGACCAGGCCTGGAGGCTCAAGCCTTGGGCATCACTCGGCGTTTCCGACTCCCTTAGGGTCCCCCCCGTCGATCCACGGGAGGGAAGTTGAAGAAGTGGGCCTGACCGGTGCGGGACGCACCCCCTCCGCCTCGCTGCGCTCGGCACCTCCCCCTGAGGGGGAGGAACGGACCCGCTGGTGTCGGAGAGAGGACTCGAACCTCCACGCCCTATTAGGGCACTAGGCCCTCAACCTAGCGCGTCTACCAGTTCCGCCACTCCGACGTGGGGAAAGAGATTGTATCGCCCGCGGTGACCTCTCGATCGCCTCATCGACGGCTGTCCACCTGCGCCTAAACAACCTGCGCTCAGACGACCTGCTTGACCTCGGGGAAGTGGCAGGCCACCCAGTGCCCCGGTTCGATCTCGCGCAGGTGCGGTTCCTCGTCGGAGCACAGCGGAAACTCGGCGCGGCTGCATCTCGTGTGGAACCGGCACCCACTGGGCGGGTTGATCGGCGACGGGATGTCTCCCTCGAGGATGATCCGGCGCCGCGCCTTCTCCTTGCCCGGATCGGGAATCGGCACGGCCGACATGAGCGCATGGGTGTACGGGTGCATCGGCCGCTCGTACAGGGCCGCACGATCGGCCATCTCAGCAATCCGGCCCAGGTACATGACGGCCACCCGGTCACACGCATGACGCACGACCGACAGGTCATGGGCAATAAAGAGGTAGGTGAGGTCGAACTCGTTCTGCAGGTCCTCCATGAGGTTGAGCACCTGCGCCTGGATGGACACGTCGAGGGCTGACACCGGCTCGTCGAGCACCATGAACGTGGGGTTGAGCGCCAGAGCCCGGGCGACCCCGATGCGCTGGCGCTGCCCCCCGGAGAACTCGTGCGGGTACCGGTTCGTGTGCTCCGGGTTGAGGCCAACGACCTTAAGCAGCTCCTTCACCCGGTCGATCCGCTCGGCCCGATCTCCGATGCCGTGCACCACCAGGGGCTCGGCGATGATGCTGGCCACGGTCATCCTGGGGTTCAGCGAGGCATAGGGGTCCTGGAAAACGATCTGCATGTCCCGGCGCAGCCGACGGAGGGTGTCCTTGTCGGCGCTAGCGATGTCGATGATCTCGGTCCGCTTGCCTGCCGTGCCGGCGGTCTCCGCCCGGTAGAGCACCCTGCCCGACGTGGGCTCGATCAGCCGCAGCACGCACCGTGCGGTGGTCGACTTGCCGCAGCCCGACTCCCCCACCAGGCCCAGGGTCTCGCCCTTCTTGATCTCGAAGGACACACCCGACACCGCCTGCACCGCGCCGACCTGCTTGCGGAAGAAGATGCCCTTGTTGATCGGAAAGTGCTTCACCAGGTCGTTGACGCGCACGAGTGTGTCGGCCGCCACGTCGCCCTGGCCGACTCCGGCGATCGAATCCGGGGCCATGATCTCGTCGGTCATCCGACCGCCTCCTCGCGCTTCACTCTCGCCAGGTCGAGGTCGGGTGCGTAATGGCACGCCGCCCAGTGGTTCGGGGAGATCTCCCGTGGGAGGGGCGTCTCCTTGTGGCATCGCTCTGTCACGAAGTCGCATCGGGCCGCGAACCGGCAGCCGATGCCGGGATTGATCAGCGAGGGGGGCGCTCCCTTGATCGAGTAGAGCCGCTCGGCCCGGACCTCATCGAGTCTGGTCATAGCGCCAAGCAATCCACCTGTGTAGGGGTGGTAGGTCTCGCTGAAGATCTCATCGGTCGTTCCCCGTTCGGCGAGGCGGCCGCCGTACATCACCTGGATCGTGTCGCAGAACCCTGCCACCACCCCGAGGTCGTGCGTGATCAGCATCACCGCGGTGTCACGGTCTTCGGCGAGATGGAGCATCAGATCGAGAATCTGTGCCTGGGTGGTGACGTCGAGGGCCGTGGTGGGCTCGTCGGCGATCAGCAACGAGGGGTTGCAGGACAGCCCCATGGCGATCATCACCCGCTGGCGCATCCCGCCGGACAACTGGTGCGGATAATCCTTCATCCGTTCCTTGGGGTTGGGGATCTGGACGTCGTTGAGAGCGCTCACGCCGATGTCGAACGCTTCGTCCTTGCTGACCCTCTGATGCAGGGTGATGGTCTCGATGAGCTGATTGCCCACGGTGTACACCGGGTTCAGCGCGGTCATCGGGTCCTGGAAGATCATCGCGATCTCCCCGCCCCGAACCCGGCGCATGCTCTCGTCGTCCAACTCGAGGAGGTTGCGGCCCTTGTAGATGATCTCGCCGGTGGCGATATTCCCGGCGGGAGGTTCGATCAACCGCATGATCGACAAGGCGCTCACGGACTTCCCGGACCCCGACTCCCCCACGACACCGAAGCGTTCGCCTTCATGGATGGTGAACGAGATGCCGTCGACAGCTCGCACGATCCCTTCTTCGGTCGAGAAGTATGTGCGGAGGTTGTTGACCTGCAGGAGAACGGTGTTGGTCGCCACGGCCGGAGAGCCTAGTTCCTTTCGCCGGTCCCTCGGGCTCTTCGCGGACCGGAAAGTCCAATCACTGCCACGCTACCTACCTCGATGCCCAGGGGCGCAGCGGGCACCCGCACCTCAGGTGCTGGGCGTGCTGGCCCACGCCACCTGAGGGAACACCGGGCCTACCTGCGCTCGATGCTCTGCGTGGGATCCAGGGCGTCGCGGAGGCCGTCGCCCAAGAAGTTGACGGCCAGCACCGTGATGATCAGGGCGGCCGACGGGAAGACCACATACCACCACGCCCCGGAACCGCCCACGGCGACCCGTCCTCCGTCGGCGGCCATCTGGCCCCATGCGGGCGTCGGAGGGCGCACACCGAACCCGAGGAAGGACAACGCCGCCTCGAGGATGATGGCGGCACCGATGACCAGCGTCGTGTTCACGATGATCGGGCTGAGAGCGTTGGGCAGGACGTGGCGGAAGATGATCCGCCGGTCCCGGGCACCCGAGGCCCTGGCTGACTCGACAAACTCCTTCTCCCGAAGAGAGAGGAACTCGGCCCGCACGATGCGGGCCAGCGATCCCCAGAGCAGAGTGCCAAGAAGCAGAGCCAGGGCCAGCGCCTCCCGGCCTCGGAACATCTCCCGTAGCGACGCCGCAGCCACGATCGCCACCGGCAGCAGCGGCAAGCTAAGGATCAGATCGGTGAACCGCATCAGGACGGTGTCGATCCAACCGCCGTAGTACCCCGCAATCGCCCCGACCAGGGTGCCGAAACCGGCGACCATCAGGCCCGTGAGGGCGGCGACGGTGAGGCTCGTCCTGCCCCCGTAGACCACGCGGGACAGCAGATCCCGCCCCAGCTCGTCGGTGCCGAACCAGAACTCCGCCCGCGGGGCCAGCAGGTTCGCCAGGCGCCCCGTCGAATCCTCCAACCCCTTGATCGGATCGGCGAGTGGGAGCAGATCGGCGAACAAGGCTGAGCCCACGATCAACCCCAGCACCACCGCCGATGCCATCGCCAAGCGATGCCTCACGAACCGTGTGCGGAACAGCTTCCATTGGGTGAGGGGCTCGACCGAGATTCCCTCGGCGAGGTCGAGAGCCCGATAGTCAACCCCGCCGTTCGAACCCGGCTCAGTCATATCTCACCCGTGGGTCGAGCCAGCCGTACGACAGGTCGGCGAGCAGGTTCATCACCACGACCATGAACCCGATGATCATCACCACCGCCAGCACCTCGGGCCAGTCACTGGCCCCGATCGCCTGGATGTACAACCGGCCCATTCCCGGCCAGGCAAAGATGGTCTCGGTGATCACCGCTCCACCGAGGAGACCCGCGATGTCGAGCGACACCAGGGTCACGATCGGTATCAGCGCATTGCGAAGGGCGTGCTTGACGATGACCGACCGCTGCGACAGCCCCTTCGCCTTGGCGGTCCGCAGGTAGTCGCTGTGCATCACCTCGAGCATCGAGGCCCGCTGGTACCGCGAGTACCCGGCGATCGAGATCAGGGCGATGGCGATCGCCGGCAGCGCCAAGTGCTGGGCGGTGTCCCCGATCCGGGCCCAGAACGAGAAGTCGGCGTAGTGGGCGGAGTTCATCCCGCTCGTGTAGAAGAACTTCACACCGGTCCACTTCTCGAGGTATAAGGCGAAGACGATCTGTAACCCGATCGCCAGAACGAAGATCGGCGTGGAGTACGTGACGAACGACGCGGTTGTCATCGTCTGGTCGAAGAACGAGTATTGCTTGAGGGCCTGGTAGATGCCTAAGGGAATGCCGATCAAGACGGCGAGCAGCAGGGCGGTGCTCATCAGCCGCAGGGTGCCGCCGAACCGTTGGTAGACCAGCTCCTGGACCTTCTGCGTGCTCTGGAACGACGTGCCCCAGGCGTCCGGGTAGTTCCACACCTGGACGAAGTTCTTCGCCCATGTCAGGTACTGCTGAACCTTGGGCTTGTCGAGCCCGTAGAACTCGGTCTGCGCCTGGATGATCGCAGGCGTGTTGCGGGGGTTGGACTTGAGCCGGTCGAGGGCATCGCCGCCGGTGTTGTTCATCAGCCAGAAGGTGATCACCGAGAGGGCGATGAGCGTGATCACACCGTATACGAGGCGTCTGACGACGTACTGCAGCATGTCCGCCACCTCCTCCCCGTGCCCCCGGAACCCTGGAGCGATTGAGCAGAACTATACAGGTACCCAGGTGACGCCGACATAAATCGCGGCTAACCCCGATACGCGGAAGGGGCCCGCCGAAGCGGGCCCCTTCCAGATCGTCGCTGGTGCGACGTCGTCGTCCGAAGGGTGTTAGCCCTCCATCAGGTCGACGCGATACCAGAACTCGACGTTCCACGTGTCGCCAGCCTGCGACGGGTTGTGCTTGTAGCCGGCAATGGTGTCGGCCCAAACAGCACCCGGATCGAGGCGCTGGTACAGCGGAATGAACACGACCTGGTCGGCGAGGATGTTCTCCGCCTCATTCAGATAGGTGATGAGGTCGGCCTCGACCACCGTGCTGTTCATCAGGTCACGCAGCTCGGCGAACCGAGCGGAGTGCTCATCGATGACCGAGCTGGCGGCCTGGTTGAAGCCCTCAGGCTCCTTGCCCTCGACCGCGGCGGTGCCCCAGCGATACGAGTTCTGACCGTCCGGCGGCGGCTGCTCCGGGTCCCACACGTCGTGGATCCCGATGAGCCCCGCGAAGCCCGGCGTGCCGACCCAGGCGAACTCGCCAAGGTCCGCAGTGCCGAAGTCGAGGGTCTCACCGAAGAACAGCGCGCTGTCCTCGAGCTGAGCCTCGTACAAGATGCCAGCGTCGGCCATCATCTCGACGAAGAGCACCGAGAGCTGCTCACGGGCATCGTTGCCTGCCGTCGTCGAGAAGATTGCCATCGGCGGGTTCGCCGCGCAGTCGACGCCTTCCTCTGCACAGAGGTCGGCGATGTACTGCGCTGCGACTGCCGGGTCGTAGTTGTACTGCGCCCACGAACCCTGCGACAGGGTCGGGCTGAACGCGTCAACATACGAATCCATCGGCTCGACCTGACCCGCCAGGATCTCATCCACGATCGTCTGGCGATCGATGGCGTGAGCAACTGCCTTGCGGAAGTTCAGATGAGCGTTGTACGTGCCGGCATTGCGGTTCATCTCACCGAAGTTGAACCACATGTGCTCCCAGATCGGGCCCGACAGCACCTCGACCGATGCACCCTCGGCCTCCAGGGTCTGGAGGTCCTCGATGGTCTCAATCGCCGGCGGCGGGTTGATCATGTCGACTTCACGAGCCTTGAACGCGTTGATCAGCGACGCGGTGTCCGGAATGAACCGGAAGATCACCCGGTCGAGATAAGGCAGCTGCTGCCCAGTCTCGGGGTCGGTCTTCCAGTAGTTCGCGTTCCGCGTGACGCTGAGGAAGTCGCCCTTGTTCCACTGCTCGAACTCGAACGGCCCACCCGACATCCACATGGTGTCGTTGTAGTCGTTGATGAAGTCCGAACCCTCGACATCGTGCTTCGGGAGAAGCACGCCGAACAGGAACTCGGCCTGGACGGTCGGGGCGGCCAGTGTGAACTCGAACGTCTTCGGTCCGGCCACGATCGACTCGGGGATGATGTCTTCGTAGATGGTCTTCGAGATCGGAAGCTCAGGATCCATGATCGTGTCGTACGTGAACTGGAAGTCGTCACCCGAAATCGGGGTTCCATCCGCCCACACAGCCTCGTCACGAATCGAGTACTTGATCGTCTCAGTGCCATCTGCATTCACGGTGATGCCACCGTTGTCGACGCTCGGCAGCTCGGTGACGACGTCAGGAGTCAGCTCGAGGGTAAACCCGTCGATCTCCTGGACGCCGACCCAGTAGGTCTGGCCGACAATCGAAACGATGAAGTTGTCGCCGCCCGGCCCGAACGTGTTCAGGGTCGGGGGCTCCTGGTCAGCACCAACGATGACCTCACCACCGTACGGCTTGCCCGCGGGGGCTTCCGTGGTGGTGGTCCCTTGCGTCGTGGTCGTCGCTGCCGTGGTCGTGGTCGCCCCTGTAGTCGTTGACTCCACTGTGTCGTCACCGCAAGCGGCGACGACGAGAGCAAACGCCAGGAGAAGCCCGAGCCACGTCAGACTGCGACGTTGCCACAGATGCTTCAAGCGCTTTCCTCCTTGTTGTAAATGTCCGGGGAACCGAGCAGTGTCTTCCGCTGAAGCCTCACTACAGCACCCACGCAAGCGCGAGTGTTGTGGCCGCAAACAGCATCGCCACGCTCACCGTCAGCCTGTCCAGGTTGCGCTCGGCCACGGTGGAACCTCCAAGGTTCCCCAACGGACCCATGCCGCCACCAAAGGCGTCGGCCAACCCTCCCCCCCGGCCCGCGTGAAGCAGGATGAGGGCGATGAGCGCCAAGGACAGGACGATGTGTATCGCGACAATGATGCCGGCGACCAAGTCGGAATCCCTTCTCATGCTGCCGGTCCGCCTTTTGAGCGCGGACCGGGCACCGGAAAGTATGGGGAACCAAAGCGTTCTTGGCAAGTCGCCCGGCAAAGACGGGTTATGCTCCGGTTAGGTCGAGGGCCTCTGGCGGACTCACACGGTCCCCAGCCCGATTCGAGGGATGTCGCGCGACGGCGCTCAGGAGTGGGGTTTTCCTTGATCGGCAACCGCCTGCGCCTTCGCTGCCACGGTCTCAGGATCGCCCAGGTACCTGCTTCCCATAGACCTCAAGTTCGAATCGAGGGTGTAGATGAGAGGCACGCCTGTGGGGATGTTGAGCGAGACGATGTCGGCGTCCGAGATGCCGTCGAGATGCTTGACCAGGGCACGAAGGCTGTTCCCGTGTGCCGCCACCAGGACGGTACGGCCGCGGCGCAGATCGGGGACGATCGCGTCGTACCAGTAGGGAAGCATTCGAACCACTACGTCGTGCAGGCTTTCCGCCCCGGGAACCAGGTCCGGAGCCAGCTCGGCGTAGCGTGGGTCGTGGCGCGGGTGCCTGTCGTCAGCCTCGTCGAGGGCTGGCGGGGGGACGTCGTATGACCTGCGCCACACCTCGACCATGTCCTCGCCGTGCTGGGCGGCGGTTTCGGCCTTGTTGAGCCCCTGCAAGGCTCCATAATGCCGTTCGTTGAGCCTCCAATGCCTGTGGACCGTTATCCACAGGCGGTCCATCTCCTTCAAGCTGAGGTAGAGGGTCGAGATCGCCCGCTGAAGCACCGAGGTGTGGGCAACCCAGGGAGCCAGGCCTTCCGCGGCCATCACCTGCCCCGCGCTGATCGCCTCCGCCACCCCGCGATCCGAAAGTGGCACGTCGGTCCATCCGGTGAACCGGTTCTCGAGGTTCCACGTGCTCTCGCCGTGGCGAAGGAGGATGAGGGTGCTCAGGTCGCTCACAGCCAAAACGCTAGCCCTCCCAGGTCACGGGTTGGTCGACACCACCGGATCTGTGACCCTGCGGGTCCACGACCCGATGCCCCATGTCACTCCCCCGACGGCGTCGAGACTCGGCCCCGCCAGCTCGCCGGACCGGTAGGCGAATCCGGCGCGGCCGTCGACGACGAGAGGGATGATCACCACCTGATCGGCGAGGATCTCCTCCGCCCTCTCCACGAGTCGCTCGACTTCGGCGGGGTCTGCCTCCCCTTGCAGCGAATCGACCAGCGCCTCGTACTCCTCGGTGGCTTCGTTCGAGACGGTGGAATCGATCGTGCCCCAGCGAAAGAAGTTGTTGCCGACGAATGGCAACCCTGCGGGATCGAAGACGACAGCGAACGCCGCTGCCCGAGCGATCCCGGGACCCGCGGTGAACCGTCCGACCGACACGTCCCACGTCCCGTTGTCGAACGTGGGACCGTAGAACGTGGCTGCATCCTCCAGTTGCAGCTGCGCATCGAAACCCGCCTCCCGCAGCATCGTCACGACCTGCCCGGCGAGGGCAATCACGGGCGCGTCGTCGGCGGGAACTGTGACCACGACCGGAGGCCCAGCCCCGAGGGTGAGGTCGGCGCCCAGATCGAGGCCCAACTCGCCGATCAGCGCCGCAGCATTCCCCGGGTCGTGGGGATATCGATCCCACAGGGTCGCCCCGTAGTCGCCGTATGGCGACAGAGCGGACGTGAGACCGACCGTTCCCCGTTGCGCGGCAAGGCCGTTGCGATCGATCGCGTGAGCAATGGCACGCCGGAAGCTGAGGTGCCGGTTGAGGCTGTCCTCGTTCCGGTTCGCCGGACCAAACTGGAAGCTGACGTAGTCCCAGGACGTCGTCCCCGCCGCCACGAGCTCGACTCCGCCGAGCGCCTCGTACTCCGCCGCGTCGTCGTCGATGCTCGGGAGGGTGACGACGTCGAGTTCCCGTGACGCGAACCCGTCGAACAGCCGCGGGTCCGGATCAGGGCCCGGCTCGTAGAACCGGAAGATGACCCGGTCGAGGAATGGCAACGGACCATCGTCCTGCGTTGTCCGCCAGTAGCTGTCGTTGCGGGTGAGTTCCAGTGACTGACCCGGTATCCACGACTCGAACTGGAACGGGCCGCCTGCGACCCACATGGTCGAATTCCAGGCGTCCGCGAAATCCGATCCCTCCACGGCGTGTCTCGGGATTATCACGTCGAACATCAGCTCGTACTCGGTCGACGCGTCCATTCGAAATGTCAGGGTCCGGCCCTGCGGGTCGAGCGATTCGACGAGGATGCCGGCGTATCGCTGTGCCACGTCGCTCCGGATCGGCAGTGCCGGATCGGAAGCAACGAGCACCGTGTAGGCGAGGTCTTCTGCGGTGATAGGAACGCCATCCGCCCACATCGCCCCGGTGGCGACCGTGGCGCTCACCTGGATGGTGCCGTCTCCGAGATCGACAACGGTGCCGGCGGCAACCGAGGGAATCGCCTCGAGGACGTTGGGCACAAGGGTCATGGCGCCCTGGCCGACGTCATAGCCCTTGGCGAAGACAGCGGGTGCGATCAGGTCCAGGACGGCGGTGTCCGGGCCGTCGAGGAACGGGTTGAGTGTGCGAGGGGACCCGCCCCCGCCGACGCCGATCACGACAGTCCCCCCGTAGTCGGACACAGGAACGGTCGTCGAGGTCGTGGCGGGAGCCACGCTGGTGCTGGTGGTCGCCGCCTCCGGATCCGGGCGTATTCCAGATGTCGAGGCACACGCCCCCAGCAGGAGAGCGGTCAGGGCCAGCCAGGGACGAGCTCGGATCACGGGAGAAGTATCGCGGCCTGGAGAATTGCGAATGGCGGTCCTGCTAGACCCAATATCTCACGATGGAGGCGAACTGGTCCGGGTCCAGAGAGGCCCCGCCGACCAAGGCGCCGTCGATCTCGCGCTTGGCCATGAATCCCGCGATGTTCCCCGGATTGACCGAACCCCCGTACAGCACGCGCATCGCGGTGGCGGCCTCTGCGCCGTACGACTCCTCGGCGACGGAGCGGATGGTGGCTGCGGCCTCCGAGGCGATGTCCGGGTCCGCGGTGCGCCCCGTGCCGATCGCCCATATCGGCTCGTATGCCACCACCAGGGAGGCGACCGTGTCCGGGTCGAGCCCGCGTAGAGCTATCCGTGCCTGGCCGCCGATGACCGAGTCGGTTTCGCCGCGGTCTCGCTGCTCGAGGCTCTCGCCCACCGCCAGGATCGGAGTCATGCTCCGGTCCAACACCGCCCGGAGCTTCCGTGCGACCACGGCGTCGTCCTCCCCGAACAGCTGCCGACGCTCGGAGTGACCGACGATCACGAACCGCACGCCGAGCTTCGCCAACATCGTCGGAGACACCTCCCCGGTGAATGCGCCCGATTCCTCCCAGTGGCAGTTCTGGGCCCCGAGGTGGATCTCCAAATGATCCGCCTCGATGACCGTCTGCACGGACCGCAGCGCGGTGAAAGGCGGGCACACGACGACATCGACCCGCTCGTAGTCCGCCGGGTCGAGCCGGTACGACAGCTTCTGGACCATCTGGATCGCGTCGAGGTGCGACGCGTTCATCTTCCAGTTGCCGGCCATCAGGTTCTTACGTGCCACCAGACCTCCTCAAGAGGGTCGCCTTCTCAAAGCGTCGAGACCGGGAAGCGAGCCCTGCTCGATCAATTCGAGGCCCGCTCCCCCGCCGGTCGAAAGATGCGACACCGCCCCGGCGAGGCCCATGGCCCTGAGTGCAGCCACGCTGTCGCCTCCCCCAACCACCGAATAGGCCGCAGAGGCGGCAATGGATTCGGCAACCTGGCGCGTCCCGAAGGCAAACGCCGGCCATTCCGATACACCCATCGGGCCGTTCCAGAAGACGGTGGCGGCCCCGGCGACGATCGTGGCGAAACGACGCGCCGTCTCCGGGCCGATGTCGAGTCCCATGCCCTTGTCCGGCACGTCGCCGGCGGCGACGACACGATGAGGCGTGTCGGCGGCGAACGATTGGCCGACCACGAAATCGACGGGCAGAGAGATCCGCGAACCGCTCGCCGACGCCAGGACCTCGGTCACCTCATGAAGCAGCTCCTGTTCGACCAGAGAGTCGCCGACCTGGTACCCCTCGGCGGCCAGGAGCGTGAAGCACATCGCCCCACCGATCAACATCACGTCGACCTTGGGGAGCAGTGACCGTATCACCCCCAGCTTGTCGGACACCTTCGCCCCCCCGAGGAGGACGACGAAGGGCCGATTTGGGTCTCCAAGGATCCGGTCGAACGCGCGAACCTCGGCCAGGAGCAGGCCTCCTGCGGCCGACGGCAGGCGTTCGGCGATACCGACCGTCGAGGCGTGGGCACGATGTGCCGACCCGAATGCGTCGAGGACGAAACAGTCGGCAAGCGAGGCGAGACGGTCGGCCAGCTCGGGGTCGTTCTCGGTCTCACCGGGCTCGAAGCGAGTGTTTTCGAGCATCACGACCGTGTCGCCGGCAGTCCTCACCGTCTCGACCGCCCCGGGGCCGGCGACGTCGGGCGCAACGATCACAGGAAACCCGCCGATCACGGAGAGCGCCGACCCCACCGGTGCCATCGAATAAGAGGGATCCACACCCTTGGGGCGCCCGAGGTGGCTGCACACGACGACCTTGGCGCCACGGTCTCGCAATGAGACGATCGTGGGCACCGCCGACCGGATCCGAAAGTCATCCCCCACTGAACCGTTGGAGATGGGTACGTTCAGGTCGGCACGGACGAGGACGGTGCGTCCGGTGACTTCGAGGTCGTCGATGGTCGGAAGATCGCTCACCGACGCTTCACGCTAGCCGCCGAAGAATCGCGCCCAGTCGGGCGGGGTCGTGCTGTGGCCAGGCCGCCTCAGGATCCACGATGTCCCCCGCCGCCACAACCATGTCCGCATCCCCGTGCGCCAGTCGCACGGGCGTGAGACCGTCGGGAACGCGCAGAGGGCCGTCGTGCACCACGACCGCGTCCGGCATCCGAATCCCGCCGAACCCGGCCAGGGCATCCAGGTGGTCCTTGCCGTCCATCCCAAGCGTCTCACCATCCTGAGTCGTGAGATTGCACACGTAGACCAGACGCCCCGCCGACTCGTTCACCGCGTCGGCGATGCCGGGCACCTTCAGACCGGCGATCACCGACGTGAACAAGCTGCCCGGCCCGAGCACGATCTGGCCGGCGGAGCGAAGCGCCGCGCCAGCCGCATGGGTGGCGTGGGTTCCCTCGGGAAGGACCCGCAGGTCCGTGATCTTCCCGCGGGATCGGGCGATCGCCACCTGCCCGCGCACGAGCTCACCGTCGACCTCGGCTTCCAGCACCAGGGGGACGATGGCCGCGGGCACCACCGCCCCACGCGCCCCCAGCAGCCGACCGACGGTGTGAAGTGCATCCTCGAAGCTGCCCGACAGCTCCGTCAGGGCCGCAATGATCAGGTTCCCCAAGCTGTGCCCCGCGACGTCGGCTCCCTCGAACCTGAATTCGATCAACCGCCGCCACACCGACTGCTCGGGGCTCAACGCGAGGAGGGCCCGCCGGATGTCCCCTGGAGGAGGAATGCTCAATGCAGGGGCGAGCCTGCCCGACGAACCGCCGTCGTCCGCGACGCTCACGACCGCCGTGATCGAATCGGCGTATCCGAGAATCGCCTTGAGCGCGCCGGCGAGGCCGTGGCCACCGCCGAGAGCGACCACGTGCAGCCCGTCGTAGCCCGCCTCCAACTCCTGGAGCAGAGGCTCGACGAGCAGGTCGGTTTCCTTCATCGGTCGGAATCCCGGTGGCGGACGGTGACATCCACGTCGCCCCTCGTCCGCAGCCAATCGCCTAGCGCCTCGGCGATTGCCACCGAGCGATGTCTCCCTCCCGTGCAACCGATCCCGATCGTCAGGTAGGTCTTTCCCTCTGCGGCATACCGGGGAAGCAGGAAGTCGAGCGTCTCGGTGGTCCTGCGGAGGAACTCGGCCGCGTCGGGTGAAGCGAACACGTGGTCTCGGACTGCCGGATCCAAACCGGTCAGCGGCCGGAGATCCGGAACCCAGTGCGGGTTGGGCAAGAACCGCACATCGTGGACGATGTCCACGATCCGGGGGACGCCGTGTTTGAAACCGAATGACACGACGGACACCTGCATCGCCCGCGACCGCTCTCCGAACGCGTCGGCCATGGCGTCTCGAAGCTCATGAACGTTGAGCTCTGACGTGTCGATGATCAGGTCGGCCAGTCCTCTCACCTCGTCGAGCGTCTGGCGCTCGGCCGCGATCGAGTCCGCCAGCGTCGCCCGGGGCACCGGATGCGGACGGCGGGTCTCCTCGAATCGAGCCACGAGAGCGTCGTCGTCGGCGTCGAGGAAGAGGACGGTGGTCGGGACGCCGACCTCTGCGAGGCGATTGAGGGCGCCATCCAACGCCGCGAACTGCATACCGCTGCGAACGTCGACGACCACGGCGATTCTCTCCCGGACGGAGCCAGGCGAGGATGCCCGTGACACCACGTCGCCGATCAGATCGGCCGGAAGGTTGTCTACTACGAAGAATCCAAGGTCCTCCAGGGCCCGCGCCGCGTGCGAGCGGCCGGCGCCCGACATGCCGGTGACGATGGCCAGGCGGGGGCCCTCGCTCATCGCGCTCGTTCCACGGCCAGCAGGCTCCGCTTCATCTCGAGCCCTCCTCCGTAACCGCGGAGCGACCCGTCCGAACCCACAACGCGGTGACACGGGATCACGGGGGCAAAGCGGTTGGCCGCCATGGCGGTGCCAACGGCCCGGGCGGCCCCCGGTCGACCGGCTTCGGCGGCCACCTCGGCATAGGTCATCGTCGCTCCCCGAGGAATGCTGCAGACCACCTCGTAGATTCGCCTGGTGAACGCCGTCGAACCCGCCCGCTCCACGAATGGCTTGCCGTCGGGAAGGTCACCCCTCGCGGCGAAGTACGCCTTCAACCGGTCACACAATCCCGCCACCTCTGGCGGCACCATGTCGGTGATCAGTCCCGGGGCTTCACGCCCAGGGAGCACCAACCCGACCACCCCCTGGTCGTCGAATGACACCCACCCGGGACCCCACTCAGTCGCGTACGGTGCCGACCGCATCGCCTGCTCCTCCGTGGAGTCGTTCGTATAGGGACACCGCGACCCGGTTCGGGACGACTGCCGCCAGTTCTTCCACCGACGCCTCCCTCATCCGTTTGACCGACCCGAATGCCCGCAGCAATGCCTTCTTCCGCTCCGGGCCGATACCGACGACGCCATCGAGGATGGAGTCAACCATACGACGCCCGCGCAGCGTTCGGTGGTAGCCGACGGCAAACCGGTGAGCTTCGTCGCGGACTCGTTGCAGGAGGAACAGCGCGTCCTCGCCACGCGGGATCCGAAGAGGTTCGGCCCGCCCGGGCAAGTAGACCTCCTCCATCCGTTTGGCCAGCCCCGCCACCGGAATCTCCAGGCCGAGGGCGTCCACGACCTTGACCGCCCGGGAGAGCTGACCCGCGCCACCGTCGACGAGGAGCAGGGAGGGCGGATAGGCGAACTTCTCCCGCTCCTCCACGGGTTGCTCCCGTTCCCGCAGGTAGGCGGTGAGCCTCCTGGTGAGCACCTCCTCCATCGAGGCGAAGTCGTCCTGACCGGCGACTCCCCTGACCTTGAACCGCCGATACTGGCTCCGCTTGGGGAGCCCATCCTCCATGACGACCATCGACCCGACCGTGTCCGCGCCCTGGATGGTCGAGATGTCGAATGCCTCGATTCGGAGAGGGGGCTCGGGGAGGTCCAGCACGTCCTGGAGGCTCCGGAGCGCCTTGGCCCGCGCATTGTGATCGGCGTTGCGCCGGAGCCGGTGACGCCCGAACTCGTCGCGGGCGTTGGCGCGGGCGGTCTCCATGAGCCGCCGCTTGACGCCGCGCCGGGGAACCCGCAGCGAAACCTGGGCGTCCCGGCGTCGTTCGAGCCACGACTGCCACACATCGGGGTCGTCCGGAAGCTCCTGTACCAATACCTCACCCGGTGGGCGGTCGTCCCCGTAGATCTCGCGGAGCATCCTGCCGATCAACTCGGACGTGGTCACGTCCTCGACCCTGTCGACGATCGATGCGATCCGTCCCGTCACCCGCCCGTTCCGCACCGACAGCACGACGAGGGAGGCCTCCAGCTCGTCCTCTTCGACGGCGAGCAGGTCGAAGTCCTCGCCGGTTGTCGACGCGATCTCTTGCTTGGCCAGCGCCCGTTCCACCGCCCCGAGGCGATCCCTGACCCGTGCTGCTCTCTCGTACTCGAGTGCGTCGGACGCTTCGTGCATCTCCTTGCGAAGTGCTGCGACGATGTCGTCGCTTCGGCCGTTCAGAAAGTCGGCCAACCCCTCGACGTGCTCGGCGTATGCCTCGGTGCTGATTTCTCCAACACAAGGGCCCGAGCACCTCTCGATGTGGAACAGCAGGCACGGCCGCCCCAGACGGGCATGTCGTCCGAACTTGGCATTGGTGCAGGTCCGCACCGGAAATGTCCGCAGCAGGAGATCGAGGGTCTGACGGATGGCATAGGCGTGGCCGTACGGGCCGAAGTACTGGTTCCCTTTCCGCCGCTTCCCCCGCATCACGGTCGCCCGAGGCCACTCCTCGGACCGTGTGATCGCCAGATACGGATAGGACTTGTCGTCACGCAACCGGATGTTGAAACGGGGTTTGTGCTTCTGGATCAGGCTGTACTCGAGCAGAAGAGCCTCTACCTCGGTGTCGGTGACGATCCATTCCACGGTGTCCGAGGCGTCGACCATCGCCTGGGTCCGGGTCGCAATATCCCGGGCGAAGTACGAGGTGACCCGCGATCGGAGCGACTTGGCCTTCCCCGCATAGAGCACCGCGCCGTGCCGGTCGCGAAACAGGTAGGCACCGGGCGTGTCGGGGATCTCAGAAGGACGGGGCCGGTGCTCCATGGGGCGAGTGTAAGGAGAGTCGCCCGTCGCCCGACACCCGCAGGGGCGGTCTTACGGGCGACGGGCGACGGGCGACGGGCGACGGGCGACGGATCACCGTCGCTCACGGAGAACCCACCTCACTCCGAGGAGCCGGGGGATCCCCTGCTGGGCAGCCAGGAGCGGGTCGGCGTGGGCCCGCTCGGGCGCCATGCCCCGTTCGACCATTCTCTCGAGGCTCCACCCGATGTCGGCCGCCGCCGTGAGCAGCTCCCCTGTTGGATGGTGGTTGAACCGGATCGTGCCCGCGCCTCCAGCGGGCTCTTCGGTGAACCCACGGCCCAGGTAGTCGCCCCAACGCCACAGAGCCTCTCCGTCGTCGGGATCGAGCACCGGTGCCGATCCCGGGGCGGTAAGCACGGGGTGGTTCACGATCAGGACGAAGACACCACCGACTCGCGTGAACCGCGCCGCCTCCGCCATCAGCGCTATCGGATCCTCGAGATGCTCCAGGACCAGCACCGTCGTGACACCGTCGACCGATGCCCCTCGGAGGAACCCGAGTTCGGGTAGCCGAGCGACCACGACGGGACCGGCGACCGCGGCCCGTGCCACCAGGCGGGCCGAAAGGTCGACACCGATCACCGTCGCTCCGGCGTCCCGTACCCGGCGCATGAGTCCGCCTTCCCCACAACCCAGGTCGACGTAGGTGCGGCCCGCCTCTGGCGCGAGGAGGTCGAGTGCCAGTGGGAGGACCTCCAGTTCGTACGCAGGATCGTCGCGTACCTCGGTGAGCCACCACTCGGCGAGGTCGTCGCCCCATCCGGTCACGCCGTCAAGACCTCCCTGAGGAACTTGCCCGTGTAGGACTCGCCGACCCCGGCTACGTGTTCCGGTGTTCCCTCAGCCACGATGCCGCCGCCCTCATCTCCTCCTTCGGGCCCGAGGTCGATGATCCAGTCGGCCGACTTGATCACATCGAGGTTGTGCTCGATCACGACCACGGTGTTCCCACCGTCCACCAGGCGTTGGAGAACGCCGAGCAGCTTGCGGACGTCATCGAAATGGAGGCCGGTGGTCGGCTCGTCGAGGATGTAGAAGGTGCTCCCGGTGGATCGCTTCCCCAGCTCGCTCGCCAGCTTCACCCGCTGAGCTTCCCCGCCGGACAGGGTGGGTGCGGGCTGGCCGAGTCGGACGTAACCCAGGCCGACGTCGTACAGGGTCTGCAGCACCCGAGCGATGGACGGCTGATTCTCGAAGAACCCGAGTGCTTCCTCGACGGACAGGTCGAGCACGTCGGAGATCGAGTGTCCCTTCCACAAGATCTCCAGCGTCTCCCGGTTGTAACGCCGACCCTTGCATTGTTCGCACGGGATGTACACGTCGGGGAGGAAGTGCATTTCGATCTTGATCGTGCCGTCTCCCTTGCATGCCTCGCACCTGCCACCGGGGACGTTGAACGAGAATCGCCCCGGTCGGTAGCCCCTCGCCCTCGCCTCGGGTACCGATGAGTACAGCGTTCGGATCTTGTCGAACAACTTGGTATACGTGGCGGGGTTCGACCGCGGTGTGCGCCCGATGGGCGACTGGTCGATGTCGATCGCCTTGTCGATCTGCTCGAGGCCCTCGACCCTGCGGTGTCGTCCGGGGAGGTCGCGGCTCCGGTACAGCTCGAAGTGGAGGGCCTTGGCCAGGATCTCCTCGACCAGCGTCGATTTGCCGCTGCCCGACACCCCGGTGACGGCGACGAACATGCCGAGCGGAAACTCGACATCGAGATCCTTCAGGTTGTTCTCGGTGGCGCCGACCACCTTGATCGCTCGCCCGTCACCGATTCGCCTGCTCGGAGGAATGTCGATGGCCCTGCGTCCTGCCAGATAGTCGCCGGTGATCGAGGTCTTCTCCTTGATGATGTCGGCCACCGTGCCCTCGGCGACGATCCGACCTCCGTGCTCGCCGGCGCCGGGGCCGATGTCAACGATGTGGTCGGCGACCCGGATCGTCTCCTCATCGTGCTCGACCACGAGCACCGTGTTTCCGAGATCACGAAGGCGGACCAGGGTCTCGATGAGGCGCTGGTTGTCCCTCTGGTGGAGGCCGATCGAGGGTTCGTCCAAGATGTAGAGGACCCCTACCAAACCAGACCCGATCTGGGTAGCGAGCCTGATGCGCTGGGCCTCTCCCCCGGCCAGCGTGGCCGCACCGCGTGCCAAGGTGAGGTAGTCCAGGCCGACGTCGAGCATGAACCGGAGCCGGGCTCCGATCTCCTTGAGAACTGCCTCGGCGATCGTCCTGTCCCGATCGGTGAGCCCGAGTCCGTCTATGGCGGCGTGGGCATCCCTCAGAGACAGCGAAGAGAGCTGGTGGATGTTCTGCCCATCGACGGTGACCGCCAATGCCAGCGGGTTGAGGCGAGCCCCACCGCACGACTCGCAGGGCACGAGGCGCATGAACTGCTCATACATCTCGCGGGCGCTCTCGGTGTCGGCTCCCTCATGACGCCGCGTCAGCCACGGGATCAATCCCTCGTATGACGTCTGATACCGGCGCTGGCGGCCGAATCGATTCACGTACGCGACCGTGATCGGCGTCTCCCCCGAGCCCTCCAGGACCACCTTGAGGGCCCTCTTGGACAACTTGGAGAACGGCGTGTCCATCGAGAACCCGTATTGATCGGCCACGCCCTCGAGCACCCGCTGGTAGTACGACGATCGGTGTCTGCCCATCCACGGCGTGATCGCACCCTCAGCGAGCGACTTCTCGTCGTCGGGAACGGCAAGGTGCCAGTCGACCTGGAACCGCGTTCCCAACCCGCTGCACACCGGACACGCGCCGTATGGGCTGTTGAACGAGAAGTTCCGCGGCTGGAGCTCCTCGAAGGAGAGCCCGCAGTGCTCACAGGCGAGGTGCTGGCTGAAGGTGAGCGTCGGACCGTCCACCACGTCGACGACTGCCACGCCCTCAGCCAGACGGAGCGCGGTCTCGAGCGAGTCGGTCAGGCGGCGCTGAATTCCTTCCTTGGCCACGAGCCGGTCGACTACGACCTCGATCGTGTGCTGGAAGTATCGGTCGAGCTTGATGTCCTCCGTGAGGTCACGCACCTCGCCATCGATCCTCGCCCGGCTGAACCCCTCCCGGCTCAGCTCCTTGAGGAGAGCCTCGTATTCGCCCTTCCGGCCACGCACCACGGGGGCCAGCACCTGGAATCTGGTTCCGTCGGTCAACTCGAGTATCTGATCCACGATCTGTTGGGGGGTCTGGCGGGCCACGGGACGCTCGCATTGGGGGCAATGCGGCACCCCGATCCTGGCGAACAGCAGACGCAGGTAGTCGTGGATCTCCGTGACCGTGCCGACGGTCGATCGCGGGTTTCGGCTGGCGGTCTTCTGGTCGATCGAAATGGCCGGTGACAGCCCTTCGATGAACTCGACGTTCGGCTTCTCCATCTGGCCGAGGAACTGGCGCGCGTAGGCCGAGAGGCTCTCTACGTACCGGCGCTGGCCCTCGGCGTAGATGGTGTCGAAGGCGAGCGAGGATTTCCCGGACCCCGAAAGCCCGGTGAACACGATGAGGCGCCCGCGCGGGAGCTCCAGCGAGACGTTCTTGAGGTTGTGCTCGCGCGCACCCCGTATGACGATCGATTCGGCTGACACCTGCCCGTCCCCAACGGCTGGTGGGCGATTGTACTTCCCGCCAATGACCGAACTTCAGGGGTGTAAGCAGGGGCGCCACCCGACGACAGCACCCAAGCGCTCCCGGCTCCTACACTCCTGTGGTACCCGAGAGGAGCCAATCAGATGTTCAAGCAGATCGGCGCAGGCGAGATCATTCTCATCCTCGCCGTCCTCCTGCTCCTCTTCGGTGCCAAGAAGCTCCCCGACCTCGCCCGCTCCATAGGTAAGTCGGCCCGGGCGCTCAAAGACGGCATGAAGGACGGTCTCGAAGAGGACGACGACGAGGAGACCAACGCCCCGTAGCCGGGAGTCTCACCCGGTGGCCCGCGCCATCTCCTTCAGTTCCCGCCTCAACTCATTGACCTCGTCCCGCAGCCGTGCGGCGTACTCGAATCGAAGCTCCGCCGCCGCTTCTCGCATCTCCTCCTCCAGGCTCCGGATCAGCCGCGACAGATCGTCATAGGGAAGGTCGATCGCCTTGCGCTCTGCGACATCCCGTCTGCGCCGCTCGACGGCAGGGGCGTCCCGAGACTGGATCAGTTCGAGGATGTCGGACACCTTCTTGCGGATCGTTTGCGGGTCGATTCCGTGCTTCGTGTTGTGGGCGACCTGAAGTGCCCGGCGGCGGTTGGTCTCGCTGATGGCCCGCCGCATCGAGTTCGTCACTGCGTCCGCATACATCATCACCTGACCGTCGACATTGCGCGCCGCCCTGCCGATGGTCTGAATCAACGACGTCTCCGAACGAAGGAATCCTTCCTTGTCGGCGTCGAGGATCGCGACCAGCCCTACTTCAGGGAGGTCCAGGCCTTCGCGGAGCAGG
>Ga0209640_10001029_pt1 | contig 23059 bp, 21 predicted proteins | sample RifCSP10_1_FD_184018 | JGI IMG/M metagenome (GOLD analysis project Ga0209640, IMG submission 184018) | Soil microbial communities from Rifle, Colorado - Rifle CSP2_sed 10_1 (SPAdes) (version 2) | ecosystem: Environmental > Terrestrial > Deep subsurface > Rock core/Sediment | place: Rifle... | reverse complement strand
CGCCAGCAAACAATGCGTGCGGCGGATTACGCCGCTGCGCGGCTAATCCGCCCTACGAACTACAAGCAACATGCTTCAGCCGGCGCGGATCACGCCGCAAGCGATACGCGCGCCTGCGTTACCGGTCGGCTGGGTCTTGTAGTCGTCGGGATCGGCATGCACGATCAGGCCGCGGCCGATGATGCTCGCCGGTCCAGGTCCCACGGTGATGACGTCGAGATCGATCTGGACGTTGGCGCGCCCCCTCTTGTTCGCCTTGAGCGCCGGCAAGTCGCCGGCGTGCCGGTTGGCGCTGCCGTAATGCCCGTGCGGCTTGCCGAAGGGATTGAAGTGCCCCTTGGCGCTCATGCCGTCGCCCGAGCTGCAGTCGCCGGCCTCGTGAATGTGCAGGCCATGCTCCCGCCCCGGCTTGAGTCCCTGCACGAACACCACGACGCGTACCTTGTCGCCTACCTGCTCGAAAGTGGCTTCGCCGAGGGTCTTGTTGCCCTTGGTCGGCTGTAACTGCGCGGTGGCGCGCAACGGCTCGGGGGGCGTTGTCTGGCAGGCGGCCAGCAAGGCTGCGGTTACGGCAAGGGCAAGTAGGGTTTTCATGGGGTTCCTCCTTGGAAGCGCCAATTTACTCAATTCCGGGCCGTCTTGGAAGCCCTAGGAATTTGTCGGGGCAAAGCCCGACAAATTCCTTAACCGAAAGAATTCCGACACGCTCGTGGGGAAACAGCTTGGTTCGGCCCCCCGATGGCGCCCACCACCTTCCCCCGCCGATGAGATAATGGGCCCCATACCCTTCTTGATCTTTCTCGAAAACAGACCATGGGACCCGATACCGCCATCCGGACGCCGATCCCGGCCGAAGCGCCGCGCGTGCCCGAGGGCACGGACCTGATCGAATGGTATTACGAGCGGGGCTATTCCGACGGCTTCCCGCTCGTGCCCCCCACGCCGGAAAAAATCGCAGCGATCATGGCCGCACTGGGCGGCGAGCCCGGGCGAGTGGTAAGCCGGGTGCCGCCGCGATGGGGCAGTCTCACGCGCGAAGTGCTCGCGATCAACATGGTGATGGCGGGCTGCCGGCCCGAATACGCGCCGGTGGTCGAGGCAGCGATGCTGGCGCTGTGCGATTCTCGCTTCAACCTGAACGGCGTGCAGGCCACAACCCACATGGCGAGCCCCCTCCTGGTGGTGAACGGGCCGATCCGCAATGTGATCGGGATGAATGCCGGCTGCAACGTATTCGGCTCGGGCAACCGCGCCAACGCCACCATCGGCCGCGCCCTGCGCCTGGTGCTGCTCAACGTCGGTGGCGGCTGGCCCGGGCTGCTCGACAAGAGCACGCTCGGCCATCCCGGGAAATACAGCTACTGCATCGCGGAGAACGAGGAGTCAAGCCCGTTCGCCCCCTATCACGTGGAACACGGCCACAGGGCGGAGGATTCGACCGTCTTCGTGCTCGCCGCCGAGCCGCCGCACAGCATCACCAACCACTATGCGAACGACGCGGAAGGCATACTGGACAGCGCGTGTTCAGCGATGAGCACGATCTGCAACAACAACGCCGTCTCGGCCGGGCACTGCGCGGTGGTGCTCGGACCCGAGCACGCGGCGACCATCGCCAAATCCGGCTGGAAACGCCACGACATCCGCCATTACCTGTGGGCGCATTCCGGCAACCGCTGGGGCGATCTCTACGGCAATGGCCGCTACGGCAAGGTCTACAACCGCAACCTGCCGGTGTGGTACAAGCGCGAGCCCGACGCGCGCACGCCGATCGTGCCGAGTCCCGACCACATTCATCTCTTCATCGCCGGTGGCGAGGCCGGGCGCTTCTCCGCGTTCATCCCCGGCTGGGGGCACATGTCGTCGCCGGTGCTGCGCAGCGTGGACGGCGCGCAGCCCGCCGCCGGGGCGCAGTGCGTGGACGGGAGTTGTGCTGTTTAGTAGAAGAACATCAGCCGCCGATGAACGCCGATAAACGCCGATGAAAATCAAGAATCAGCCACGGGGGATACGGAGTTCACAGAGAATATCGAGAGACGAGCAGCTTCAGGTTCTGGTTATGCATACTCGGTGGTCTCTGCGCCAAATCCTCTCTTGATCTTGAGTTTGATCTTGTCGGCGTTCATCGGCGTCCATCGGCGGCTCAATGCGTTTTAGGGTTTTGCTTAAGGCGCTTGCAAAAGGAGGATACGATGACGAAATCGATACCGGTTTATGATCCGCGCGGCGTGGTGGAAGCGGCGCCGCTCGCGACTGCACCGCGCGTGAAAAAGCTGGAAGGCCTGCGGCTCGGCCTGCTCGACAACACCAAGTGGAATGCCAATAAACTCCTGCGGGGCGTGCGCGGCCGCCTCGCGGGCAAACACGCTTTCAGCGCGGTGAACTACTATCGCAAGGAGAGCTTCTCGCTTGCCGCCGCGCCCGGGCTGATTGCCGAAATCGCGGCCAATAACGATCTCGTCGTCACCGCCATCGGCGATTGAGGCTCCTGCACGTCGTGCTGTATGCACGACACAGTCATGCTGGAGTCGAAGGGCCTGCCGACCGCCGCGATCGTCACGACCGAGTTCGTGCTCGAGGCCGAGATGCAGCGCGACGCCCTCGGCATGGGGGGGCTGGAACCGGTCGTGATCGCCCATCCCCTGAGTTCTCTCACCGACGAGGAGATCGGACAGCGGATCGATCAGGTACTCCCGCAGATCGAGCGCGTGTGGCTCACCGGCCAGGCTTCGCCGCGCAAGTAACCGGCAGATCTTTCCGGTCACTGTTCACTGTTCACCGCTCACCGATTTTCAGACCGTAGGTTGGGATAAGCAACGCGCATCCCAACAGTCATCACAGCGCGTTCGGCAGCGTTGGGGTTCGCGGTGCTCACCCCAGCCTACGATGTTTTCTGTGTTCTCTGTGCTCTCTGTGGCTAAAGCCTTTTTCGAGTCTGCATTCACGCGGGTGTGTCGCCCGCGAGCGTCACGCGGTGCATGACGCGCCGGTAACCGTGGTAGTCATTGACCGGGTTATGCTGGGCGCAGCGATTGTCCCAGAAGGCGAGCGAGCCGCGCTCCCAGCGAAAGCGGCAGGTAAATTCCGGCTTGACCTGATGTTGGAAGAGATAGTCGAGCAGCGGCGCGCTTTCTTCCTCCGTACAACCGTCGAATCGCGCGGTATGTCCGGTGTTGATGTAGAGCGCCTTGCGCCCGGTCTCCGGGTGCGTGCGCACCACGGGATGCTTTCCGGTCAGCGCTTTCAGTTCCGCGCCGGCCTCGCGCAGGCGGTCTTCGCGCGTCTTCGAGACCTCGGCCTTGGTCGAAGTGTTGACGCCGGTGAGTCGCGCAAGCACTTCCTTCAAGCCGTCCGAAAGCGTCTCGTAGGCGAGGTACTGGTTGGCGAACAGCGTATCTCCGCCAAAGGGCGGAATCTCCACGGCGTAGAGCATGCTCGCCATCGGCGGGCGTGCGAGGTAGGTCGTGTCGGAATGCCACACCCCGCCGAAGTTCACGCGTTCGTGCGCCTCCTTGATCACCGGCGTGATCAGTGGACATTCTTGCAGGCCTTTCAACTGCGGGTATTCCATTGGTTCGCCGAAGCGGCGCGCGAACGCGAGTTGCTGTTGGGGCGTCAGCGCCTGATTCGGGAAAAAGATCACCAGATGATCGAGGAACGCCTGGCGGATCTCCAAGACGACTTCATCGTCCAGCGGCCCCGCAATATCCACGCCCGCAATCTCGGCGCCAAGCGCTCCGGCAATGCGATGCACTTCGACGTGACGGTAACAGCGGCCCGACTCGCCGCCGCTTGTTCGCTGCGCCGCCGGGTTGAGCGTCACAGCGGTGTTCACAGTCACTTGAAGACGTCCGTCACGAGCAGGTTCGGCAGCCAGAGCGCGAGAGCCGGAAAGAACACCACGATCACCAGCACGGTGAGGTCACCGACGAAGAAGGGAATCGTTCCCTTCGTGACCTCGATCACGGGTATCTTCGAAGTGCCGCTCACCGCGAAGACATTCAGGCCGACCGGCGGTGTCACCACCCCCGTCTCGACGGCGAGCGTCACGATGATGGCGAGGTGGACCGGGTCGATCTTGAGCGCCAGTGCAACCGGGAACACAACCGGCACCGTCAGGAGCACCATCGCGACCCCGTCGACGAACATGCCGAGCAGCAGCAGGACGCCCACGTACGCGAAGATGAAGCCGTGCGGCGTCAGGCCGACGCTGACCACGGCCTCGGTGATTTTCTGCGGCCAGTAGAGGTTGGCCATCAGGAATTGAAACACGCCCACGCTGCCAACGAGGAAGAGCACGACGGCCGTCAGGTTCAGCGAGCGGGCCGCGACCGGCAGCAGTTGCTTGAGAAATTCCCCCCGTTTGCTGATGAAACCGTAGAGCAGGGCGTAGCCGCAGGCGGCCGCAGCAGCCTCGGTGGGCGTGAAGAGCCCGCCGTACAGTCCGCCCAGGATCACCACCGGCATGCCCAGCGCGAACAGCGCGGCCTTGCCGTCGGTCCACACCCGCCGGCCGTCGAACGTCCCGCGGGGCAGCTTCAGGTACCACGCGATGATCATCACGGTAAGGATGTTGCCCATGGCGAGCAGCAGACCCGGGATCACACCCGCAAAAAACAGGCGTACCACGGACGTTTCGGTCACGATGCCGTAGAGGATCAGGATGATGCTGGGCGGTATCAGCATTGCGATGCCCCCGGCGGTTGCCACCAGGCCCGCCGCGAGCCACGGCGGGTAGCCGCGTTTCAGCATTTCCGGGATGGCGATGACGCTCATCGCCGCCGCCATCGCGACGCTGGAGCCCGAAATCGAGCCGAACAGCACGCACGCGAGCACGGTCGCCACGCCGAAGCCCCCGGGCATCCAGCCCACCAGCGCGTCGGAGAAACGGAAGAGCTGCCCGACGAGGCCGGTGCGCTCCATGAGAAAGCCCGCGAAAATGAAGAGCGGAATCGCCATCAGCGAGTAGCGGCTGATGAAATTGAAGAACTGGCGGAAGATGACCTCAGGCTCGAGCAGCGGATCGATCAGGATGTAGGCCGCGCTCGCCGCGGAGAGCGCGATGCCGATCGGCACGCTCAGCAAGAGCAGCACGAGGACCACGATCCCTGTGACGTTCATCCGTTCTTCCTTCCCGGGTCAGCGCATCAGTCCGGCACCGGATGCACTTCCCGCGGCTCTTCGAGGACGCTTCGGCCGCGCAGCCCCTGTATGCAGCGGTAGATCTGAAAGAACAGCGTCACCGCCATGAACGTGAACCCGATGAGGAGCACGGCCAGGAACGGCCACATCGGAAACGCGAGGCTTTCGGTGCGCGTCTCGTAGCGCACCGCGTCCACGACCTCCGGGATGCCCCACCACACCACGGCGAGAAGGAACAGGAAGGACAGGACGAAGGCGACGAGCTTGATGAACTCGGCCGCGCGCCGCGCCCGCGGGCCAACCGCTTCCAGCACCTCAGGCACCACCGTCACCGCGAGATGGTCGTCATGCCGCTGCGAAATTGAAAAGTACAGGTAGACCGCGCTCAGAATGAAAAACGTGACGGCGTCCTGCTGCCACTCAAACGAAAATCCGAGGATGTAGCGACGGAAGATTTCAAGGAGAGCGAGCAGCGTGCAACCAATCAGCAACAGCGACGCGATGCGTCCCAGGATGCGGTCCTGGAACGCGCGCCAGATGGCGTAAGCTTTCTCCACGCGCGAACCCGGCTGCCTTCAGGCCTCAGGCGGCCGACAGGCGCCTAGTGACACTGCGGCCCACGGCCTTCACTTGATGACGATCTTGCCGGCGTGCTTCGAGCAATCGACCTTTTCGATCCAGGAGGAACCGGGCGGGTTCTGTTTCGACAACTCGCGGCCTTCCTTGACGAAGTCATCGACGCGTGGCCACGCTTCCTGAGGCGTCCTGCTTTTCACATAGCGAATAGCCGAATCACCAATTGCGTTTACCATGGTGGAGACCTCCTGCGGCGTCAACCAGTACACGCCCGGCTTCGACGGGTCCTTGGTGCCGTACTTGTCGTAGGCCATCTTGTCGAAGCACCAGTTGTATTCCTTCTGCACCTGTATGGTTTCCTTGATCAGTCTCTCCAGCGCGGTGCGGGTGGCGGCCGGGAGACGGTCCCACCATCGGCGGCTCGCGCTGATCATGTAATAGTCGCCGACAAATGCACCGGCGCCACCCATGGTGTAGTACGGCGCCTGCTCGCGCACGCTGTTCCAGCCGCCGAGGCTGGTCATCAGCCCGTCGATGACACCGGATTCCAGGGCGCTCGGTACTTCACCAAAATTCATGACCACCGGGTTCGCCTTCCAGGATGCGAGCGAGGCGTTCTCGACCGGACCCATGCTGCGCACCTTCTTGCCCTTGAAGTCTTCGGGTTTGACGTAGCGTATCTTGCCGCCCACGCCCATGCCGAAGCTCATGTGGCCGGCGCCGAACACCTTGATGAGCTGTTTCTTCTGAAGGCGGTCGACCAGCGCCTGGTAGGTCTTCGTCTTTTCGAGACTGTCCACCGCGCCAACCGTCGTGAGTATGCCCGGCCCGACCAGGGACATCATCCAGGGATCGACGGGCGCTGCCTTACCGATCTGCATCCACGTCATTTCCAGGTTGCCCTGGCGCATGGCTTCGAACGCCTCGGGTACGGTGTAAAGCGCGCCGGCGTAGTAAAGACGCGCTTCGCTGCCGGGGATGACCTGCGGCAGGCGGTCGGCGAAGTAGCGCATCGCGAGGCCGGCCGGGTGCGGCGGCGGCGGAAAGTCCGAGACGAAGCGCAGCACGACCTTCTGCGGCGTGCCCTGCGCAGCCGCTGGCTGGAGGGCTCCCCAGGTGGCGGCAATCACAGCCGCGAAAATCGCTGCCGTGGCCAGTGTGCTGAAACGGTGCAGCAGGTTGCGATCCATAAGCTCCTCCATCATTAGTAATTATGCTCGGGATGCTGGTTCGAGCGCCCCGACTCCAAGCTGAGATTGCCTAGAACCTATCTCAATAATGGACGCGTGATGCGTGCCCATTATTGAGGTTCCAGTGACCGTATATGAACCGCCCGCCACCGTCAAGGTTCCTGCGTATTACATGGCGCGCACCCGATTCATGGCGATCGCAGCTTGCTGCACTGCAAGAAGTGGAGACTGGCGCGGTGGCATGCCGACCGCTATCCCCCTGACTGCAACTTCGGCGTACGCTTCCGATCGTCTGGATGGTCCCAGCCCTTGAAGCGCGGCGGGCGTTTCTCGGCGAAAGCCTTGCGCGACTCCATCAGGTCCTCCTTCGCGCCGTGATCCTTCAGTTGTGCGGCAAGTTCCTCGAATTGGTGCGCCACGCGTGGGCGCATTGCCCGCATCAGCGTCAGGGTATTGACTCGGGACGCCGGCGGAAGCGTCATGAGATGGGCCGCCATCTCGCGCGCCGCCGGAAGAAGTTCCTCCGGTTCGACCAAGCGGTTGAGGAAACCGAGTTCATAAAGGCGCTCCGCCTTGAAGCGAAAGGCGAATGCCAGCTCGGTTGCCACGGTGTGCGGCAGATTGCCATTCACACCGTGATCGTAGCCGCCCAGCAACCAGCGCTTCGCCTCGGAAGATTCGAAGGTCGCGCCGCGCACCGCGACCCTGAGGTCCGCCCGCTCGACCAGCTTGAAGCCCCCGCCCATGGCAAAGCCGTTGATCGCCACGATCACCGGCTTGTCGAGTGTGCCGTCGTTGTACGGATTGTCGGTCTTCAGCCCCGGCGCGCCTGCGCTGCCGGCCCTGCCGCGCTCGACGGATTCCTTCATGTCCTCGCCGGCACAGAAGGCGCGCCCGGTGCCGGTGAAGATCGCAACTTCCAGATCGCGGCTGTCGCGGAACTCGCACCATGCATCCGCCAGCCCGTTGCGGATGTCCGTGCCGAGCGCGTTGAGCCGCTCCGGCCGGTTCATCCGGATCACCATCACTCCGTCATCGCCCCGCTCGATTTCGACATAGCTCATTTCGACCTGCCTTTCACTTGCGTGGTTGTGTCAGGATCCACTCCGGCGGCGCCGCTCGCCTTGAGCGCCGCGATTTCATCGGCCGTGTAACCGTACTCTTTCAATATCACATCCGTGTCGGCTCCGGGCGCCGGAGCGGCCCGGCGCAATGACGTTGAAGTGCGCGAGAGCCTGACTGGGGAACGCACCAGCGTAATTTTCTTCCCGTAGCGCTCGCTCTCGATTTCCTGCGCCAACTTCAGGTGCCGAACCTGAGGGTTCTCAAACACCTTGTCGATGGTGAGGATGGGTCCGCTCGGCACGCCGACAGCGTTGAGCGCATCGATCAGGTCTTCGGCCGGCCAGGTGCGGGTCTTCTCTTCGACCAGGGCGCGCAGTTCCGGCCGGCGCTTGCCTCGATCCGCACGCGTCGCAAATCGCTCGTCTTTGACCAAGTCCCCGGCACCGATGACCCTGAGAAAGTCGTGAAACATGCGGTCCCCTCCGGCGGCGATATTGATCATGCCATCCTTCGCCGGAAAGACCCCCATCGGAAAGGAGGTCGGGTGGTCGTTGCCGGCTTGAGGCGGAACTTCGCCGCCTATCAGCCAGCGCGTCGCCTGGAAGTCGAGCATCGCGATCATCGCCTCCAGCAGCGAGGTCTGCACCCACTGGCCCAGGCCGGAGCGCTCGCGCTCGATCAGTGCAGCCATGATTCCGTGCGCGAGATACATCCCGGCGCACAGATCGGAGATCGGGATGCCGACGCGCCACGGGCCGCCGCCGGGCGGGCCGGTGATGCTCATCAGGCCGCCGAGCCCTTGCGCGATTTGATCCACGCCTGGCCGCTTGCCGTACGGGCCGTCCTGCCCGAAACCCGAGTTGCTGCCGTACACGATGCGGGGGTTGATCGCTCGCAACGTCTCGTAGTCCACCTTGAGGCGATACTTCACCTCGGAGCGGAAGTTTTCCACCACGACGTCGGCATCCTTGGCCATGCGGTAGAACACCGCGCGGCCCGCGTCGGTCTGCAGATTGAGGGCGAGCGAGCGCTTGTTGCGATGCAGGTTCTCACGGTCGAATGCAGGAAAGGAGGCGTCGAGCCCACCTTGCTCCGGGCGCAGCACCTGGGTGACTTGGGCGCCGTGATCTGCAAGGACGCGCACACAGGTGGGCCCGGCCCGCGCGATGGTGAGGTCCAGGACCTTGATGTGTGCGAGCGGGCCGGCGCTGCCGTTGGTGCTGTTTGCTGTCATGATTTCCTCAGGCGTTTGCGATCATGCATCGCGAAGCTGTGTGCGTGTCAGCCGCGTGGCGGCCAGACGGGTTTATGGTAGCCGCGCGGCACCGACGGGCGCGCCCACCGGGCCGGCGTCTCGGACATCTGCACCACCGGCGCGAGATGTGTGATGCGGCCGATCGGCGATTCGTGCTCCATCAGCAACGGCCGCAATTCATCGGCCGGCAACTCCACGGGAAGATGCGCGTATTCGGAGGGCTCGAGCACGCCATGCTGCAGAATCCAGTGGCCCGCGCCGGCAAGCGATGCGCGCACGAGCCAGCTCCCGCCTTCGCGGACGCGCCGGGCGAGCGCCACCATCGCGCCGAAAGCGAGCACGTAGCCCGCGACATAATCCTGCGCGGAATAAGGCAGGAACGCCGGTCGTTCATTGTTGGGCCTCCAGGCCATCCCGTTCGCCGACTGCACGACGGTATCATAGCCGCGGCGCCCGCTCCACGGGCCTTCGCGTCCCCAGGCGCTCAAGGTGACATAAACGATGCCGGGGCGCACTTGCGCGAGCGCCTCCGGCGACAGGCCGTGGTGTGCGAGGGCGCCGGGCCGGTACGATTGCGAAAATACGTCGCACTCGCGCACCAGCCCGCGCATCGTTTCCGCCTCGGGAGGATTGCGCAGATCGATGTGTGTGCAGAGCTTGCCGATGCCGGTATCAAAGTCGGTCGGGCCCATGTCGGCAAGGTCCTCGCGCGTGACTCGCAAGACGTCCGCGCCGTGCTCGGCGAGGGTGCGCGCGCAGGTCGGCCCCGCCAGCACGCGCGTCAGATCCAGCACGCGCACACCGGAGAGCGGCCGGTCCCCCGCAGGCAGCGGTTGCGCCGGTGCATCGCCGATCTTGACGATCTCCAGCAGCGGCAGGCGCGCCACCGCCTGCATCTGCGGCAACGCGCGCCACTCCTCTTCGCTGCGCACGAAGCTGCACGCGCCCCCGCCCTCGAAGATGGCGTTTTCGAGCTCGAGCCCGTCCCACTTCGCGACGGCCCTGGCGACGGCGTCCCGTTGCTGGGGCGCGCCGAGCACAGCGAGGTTGCAATCGCGCAGGTTGAAGAAGTTGCAGTGCAGATACATCCAGCGGCCATCGCGCAGCGGGTAGAAACCGGTGATTTTTTCGGGGTCCTCCGCCGGCTTCTCGCCGTTGATCCTGAGGTAGCGCGAACCACGCAACGCTGCAGCCGCCGCGCGCATGTTGACTCGCACCTGCTGGCGTCTCCCGGTCTTCAGCGCCCACAGCTCGGCCGCCGCCAGCCCCGTGGCCGCCATCGCCGCGGCGCCCGGCGCGACGGGCTTGTAACGGGTCGGAAAAACGGGTTCGGAGCCGGCGATCTCGACCACGTCGGCAGCCGATGCGGGTAGACCCGCCAGCTTGATCAATTCAACTAATGAGGCATGCGCCATGGATGTGCCTTCAGGTCATGGGGTTGAGCACCGGCTTGCCGGCAAAATACGCCCGCAGGTTCGCGAGCAGCTTGCGGCCGCGTTCCTCGCGTATCTCGAGCGTCGCGGAGCCCAGGTGCGGCGACAGCACGACGTTATCCATCATCATAAGTTCCGCCGGCACCCGCGGCTCGTCCCAGAACACGTCGAGACCGGCGCCCGCGATGCGCTTCTCTTTCAGCGCCGCGATCAGCGCTTCCTGGTTTACCACCGGCCCGCGCGCGATATTGACGAGGAAGCTCTCGGGACGCAGCGCATCGATGACGCGTGGATTGACCAGATCGCGGGTCGCAGGCGTCAACGGGCACATCACCACCAGGCAGTCCACCTCCCGTGCCATCGCCTCAAGGTCCGGAAAGTAAGGGTAAGGCACGTCGTCCTTGCGATGCGGCCCGTGATAACACACGGACATGCCGCATACCTCCACGCGCCGCGCAATCTCCCTTCCGATCCGGCCGAGCCCGACGATGCCGCAGGTTTTGCCGCCGAGATCGCGGCCCGGCGCGAGCGGCCCGCCGAGCCACCGTCCCGCGCGCACGAAACGGTCGCCCTCGGTGATGCGCCGCATCGTCGCAATGACGATCCCCAGCGCGAGGTCCGCAACGGTCTGGGTAATGGAGTCGGGCGTGTTGGTGACGGTCACGCCGCGCGCCTTCGCCGCCGCGAGATCGACCAGGCCGCTGTGCGGATTCCCGTAAGAAGCAATCAGCTCGAGCCCGGGAAGCGCGTCCATCTGCGCGGGACTGAAACCGGCGAGCCCCGAGGTCACGACCACGCGCACTCTTTCCGACAGGTCCCTGAGCAACGCCCCAGGATCCTTCGCCAGCCAGAGTTTGTGTACAGTGAAATCGCGCTCGAGTTCAGCCAGCGTCGGCGTGTAAAACAGCCGCGTCACGACGATCTCAGGTTTCATCGCTTCACTTCGTATAAGTCAACTGTCGAGCCACGGGCAAATGCCGATCAACGCCGGGATTTTTATCTCAATAGTGCGACTTGAAGCTGATCCCTTCGCGCTTGCCCAGTTCCTCGAGATCGATGTAGGAACGCCGGGTTTTCTTGTCCACCGTGAACTGCATCTTGCGGTTGGTCTCGTTGGTGGCACGGATGTCGATCAGCTCCAGCGCCTCCTTGACCTGCCACTCGTGCGCGCCGGCGTATCCCGGCGGCGCGTAGATGATCGACCCGGCCGAAACCTCATACTCCCGGCCTTCGACGTCGCGCACCGTCGCGTGTCCGGAAATCACGTAATAACAGGCTTCGATCGGGTGCCAGTGGAGCTGCTCGTAGGTCCCCGGCAGATAGCTCGCCCGGCCAAGGCGCACGCGGTCCGTCATGAAAACCTCCGGCCACCCCACGAGACGCGTGTAGGTCTGCCCCTCGGTCACCCCGGGCTGTCCGTTGAAATCCTTCTCGTTGATCACCTTGAGCGTCGCTTTCACTTCCATCCCGGCTCCTCCTCCTTGTTGCTGCAAACGTGGTTGACAGGCATGACATCGCCGATGGCGGGCATGCACGGACCGCTACCCGGATGAGGACCGCTGCAGCGTCGCTGCCGGATCCGGCGCCGGCATTCGCGGCTGCTCGCCCTCCAGGGGCGGCGGCGTGCGCCCTCCCCCGTCGCGTTCGTCGACCAAGGCTTCCGGCTTGGCGATAAAGTACCCCTGCACGTAGTCGATGTCGAGCGCCTTCAACTTGTCGAGCGTCACCGCGTCCTCCACCGACTCGGCGACGGTATGCATGCCGAGGATATGGCTGATCCGGTTGATCGCGTCCACGATCGCGTGGTCCATTGCGTCGTTCACCATGTCCTCGATAAACATGCCGGCGATCTTGAGGTAGTCCACGGGCAGGTACTTGAGGTACGCGAACGAGGACATGCCGGTGCCGAAATCGTCGAGCGCGAACCGGCAGCCCATGCCTTTCAGGTCGTGCATCAGCTCGGCGGCTTTGTTGAGGTTGGAAATCGCCGTCGTCTCAGTGATCTCGAAACACAGGAGTCCGGGCGGCAGTTCGTAACGGGTCAGCAGATTATGCAGGAAATCCGGGAAACTCTTGTCGTTGATGCTGGCGCCCGATAGATTCACCGAGTAGAAGCCGCGCTCGCCGGTGGGCCCCGGCGCGTGGGGAATGGCGCCGGCTTTCCATTGCCGGTAGAGATACTCGACGAGCGTGCTGATCACCCACCGTTCGAGCGAGGTCAGGAGGTTGTAACGCTCCGCCGCGTGCATGAACACGGCAGGCGGAACCAGTTCCCCGGAGGCATCCAGCATGCGCACCAGCACTTCGTAATGCCCCGGCAACCCGCCGGCTGCGTTGAGCGGCGCGATCATCTGCCGGTAGAGCTGGAAGCCCCCGGTTTCGAACGCCCGATTGATCTGGGACACGATCTGCAGTTCGCTGTGACGGTCCGAGGGCTCCGGCTCCTGGGGACGGTAGACCTGCACGCGGTCGCGGCCCGTGCTCTTCGCCTGGTAGCAGCACGCATCCCCCAGGCTCAGCACCTGGTTGAGATCACCGCTCGCCGCGTTGATCGGCACGACTCCGATGCTGACCCCGACGCTGAAGGTCTTGTCTTCCCATACGAACCGGAATTCACGCACCGTCTCCCGCGTCGCGTTGGCGATGCGCAACGCCTGGTCGTCCGGACAGGATTCGAGCAGGGCGCCGAACTCGTCTCCTCCAAGCCGCGCGAGGGTATCGCTGCCGCGCATGCACGTCATCATGACCGTGGTCAGCTGGCGCAGCAACTCGTCGCCCGCCAGGTGTCCGCAGCTGTCGTTCACCCGCTTGAAGTTGTCGAGGTCCATGTACATCAGCGCGTGCTCGCGCTCCTGGGTGCGGGCGGTTTCGATGAGCTTCTCCAGGCGCCGCTCGAATTCGAGGCGGTTGACGAGCCCCGTCAGCGCATCGTGGCTCGCCTGCCACAGCAGCTGCTGCGCCATCTCGCGGATCTGGCTCACGTCGTGAAATACGACGATGGAACCGACCGGCTCGCCGTCGCGATTGCGTATCGGCGTGCGGGAATACCGGATCGAGAGATCGCGGCCGCCGGTGCTGACGAGGCGCAGCGCCACGCCTTCCTTCCCGGGCACGGCCGCGTCGCCGCCGCTCTGCAGCACGAAGTCCACGCGCTGCCCGGTCTGCTCGTCCACGACGTGACAGACTTCGGAGAGCATGCGGCCGCGCGCAACCGACTCGCCCCAGCCGGTGTACTCCTCCGCCACCGGGTTCATGTAGTCCACGCGCCCTGCGACGTCGGTCGTGATGACGCCGTCCCCGATTGAATGCAGGGTCACCTGGGCGAGTTCCTTCTCGCGCTCGAGTTCGTTTTCGGTGCGTATGACCCGCCGGGTCGCCGCGACGGCGATCGCCACACCCCCGAGGATGACAAGCGCGCCCACACCGGCCACCAGCAGCGGGTCGCTGTGAAGGTAACCCAGCGTCGCCACCAGCAGGATCAGCGCAAGCAGCGCGGTGAAACTGGCGGGCAGCAGCCTGCTGGTCTCGCCCGGAAACAAACGCCGCAGCATCAACTATCCCCCCTGCGCCGGGGCGAGCGCATCGGCGTAGCGCGCCTCGCGCACCCGCGCGGCGGGGTCCTGACGGTAAAAGCGGGAAAGCTGGTCATACACGTCCGGGTACTGCGCCCGCACCACCATGGGAAGTTCGAAGAACGCCTCGCTCATCACGGCGAAAAACTCCGACGGATGTTCGCCGGCATAGGAATCGATGACGGTTTTCTCCCCGCGCTCCAGGGCAGCGCAAAAGTCCTCGTATGCCCGTGTGAATACCCGGCCCCACCGGCTCCGGTCCATGTCCGCGTGCAGCGGCGGGAACCCGTTGGCATCGCCGTTCAGCATGTCAATCTTGTGCGCGAACTCATGGATGACGACATTGTACCCGCTCGCCTGCCCTGACCCTTCGGCATCCGCCCACGAAAGGAGCATGGGGCCCGCGAGCCAGGATTCACCCGTGATGGGTTCCCTGACGGCATGCACCACGCCATCCTCGTCGGAGTACTCGTACTCCACGACGAACTCGCCCGGATAGACGACGACGTCCGACCAGCCGCGGTAGAAGTCGATGTCGAGATTGAGGATCAGGATGCAGGCCTGGGCCGCGATCGCAACGCGCATGTCCTCGCGCACGGTGAGCCCCCGCGCCCCGTAAATCGACTTCTCGTCGAGGAACAGCAGCGCATGATCCCTCAGCCGGGCGCGCTCCTCCCCCGAGAGCGCGCACAGGAAATCGTAGCGCTCGAGGGTCGCACGCCAGAGGGGCTCATCGATTCGGGCCTGTTTCAGGACGCGCCTGCGTCGCCAGTCGCGGAACCACCCCATGTCTCAGAGCGGCCGGATCATGCGCCGCCGGTGTTTTCGTCGCGGGCCGTCTCCACCACCCGCAGCGCGGCCGGCTCCGCCGCCTCGATCTCGACGCCCTCGATCTGCGCGAAGCGCTGGGAGATCTTCCCGCTCGTCATCTGCACCTTCTCCGCGTCCTCGTGCGCCAGGCGGATGTGTTTCACCAGATCGCGCATGCGCTGGTCGAAGCGGCCGAATTCCACCGCCAGCCGCGCAAGCGAGTCCTTGATCACGTGCACCTGCTTGCGGGTCTCGACATCCTTCAGCACTGCGCGCGCGGTGTTGAGCACCGCCATCAGCGTGGTCGGCGAGACGATCCACACCCGCTTCGAGAGCGCGTAGTCGGCGATCTCGCCGTGATGCCCGTGTATCTCCGCGAACACCGCTTCCGCCGGCACGAACATCACCGCGCCGTCCGAGGTCTCGCCGGGTATGATGTACTTGCTGCCGATCGCGTCGATGTGGCGCCTCACGTCGATGCGAAACTGTTTCTGCGCGAGCGCGCGATCGACTTCGTTTGCTTCCGGGTCGAACATGCGATTGTAGTTCTCGAGCGGAAACTTCGAATCGACCGCCACCTTGCCGGTCGGCGGCGGCAGGATCAGCACGCAATCGGCGCGGGTGCCGTTGGAGAGCGTGGCCTGCATTTCGAACGCGCCCGCAGGGAGCACGTTGCGCACCAGCGCCTCGAGCTGGACTTCGCCGAACGCGCCGCGCGCGCGCTTGTCGCCGAGCAGTTCCTGCAGGCTCACTACGCTGCCGGTGAGGCCCTCGATCTTCTTCTGCGCTTCATCGATGGTGGCAAGCCGCATCATGACGTTGACGAAGGTTTCATTGGTCTTGCGAAATCCCTCGTCGAGCCGTTCGCTGACGCGTCCCGCGATGTGATCGAGTCGCTCATCGATCTTCGCGTTGAGCGCCTGTGCCGCCTCGGCGAGTTTGGCGATCATCGCCTCGCGGTTCTCTGCGAGGTTCCCGGCGACGCCGAGCTGCAATTGATGCACCGCTTCGCGCGCCTGCCGCAGTTCCTCGCCCACGCCCGAGCGCAGGCGGTCGCTCGCCGCGCCCTGGGTCGCAATCAGCCGGTCGGTCTGCTGCGCAAGCCCGGCGTGCAGGTCGCTCAGCATGGCCCGATGCCTCGCCTCGACCGCGGCCCGCGCTTCCTCCACCTGCGAGGTCATGAGTTGTGCGTGCCGTTGCAGCCGGAACGCAACCCACGCGACGGCCACCAGGCTGGCGAATGCCAGCGCGGCGATCAGCAGCAATACGGTGTCAACCATGGCGCATTGTACCGCACCCGGTTCGGGCGGCTGCACGGGAGCGCCGCCGCATTGGGATTCAGAGACGGGACCGCGCCCTACTCATCGCGCAAGGTCAGTGCGGGCGCCACCGCCAGCGCTTTGCGCGCCGACAGCCACGCATTGACCGACAGCAGCGCAAGGCCCGCGAGCGGACCGATCGCCCACAGCGAGGGATTCACCGGCAGATCGAGATCGAACACGCGGCTTGCCAGCACCTGGCCGATCGCGGCGGCTGCAACCGTCGCCAGCGCGCCCGCCAGCGCGCCCATCACCAGGAACTCGATGCGCTGGCTGTTCACAATCTGCCGCCGCGAGGCCCCGATGACCCGCATCAACGCCGCCTCGCGACGCCGTTCGTCCTCGGTCGAGACGAGCGCCGCGTACAGCACCAGCACCCCCGCCCCCAGGGCGAACAGGAACACGAAGCGCACGGCCAGTATGAGCTGGTCGATGACCTCGTTTGCCTGGCGCACGACCGCGCCGACGTCGACGATGGTGAGGTTGGGAAACCGCGCGGCAAGCCGCCCCATCAGCAGCTCCTGCGCCGGCTCGATGCGAAACGCGCAGATGAAACTCGCCGGAAACTTCTCCAGCAGCCACGGCGGCCCGATGACGAAGAAATTGACCTTCATCGAGTCCCAGCGCAGCCGCCGCAGGCTCGTGATGCGCGCGCTGAAGCTCTCGCCGCCCACGTTGTAGGTCAACGCGTCGCCCAGCCGCAGGCCGAGCGTCCTGGCGATGCCCTCTTCGACCGAAATCTCGGCACGCGCGCCGCCGGACGCGGCAAACCAGCTGCCCGCGGCAAGCGTGTTGTGTCCCGGCAACTCGGCCGCGTAGGAAAGATTGAACTCGCGCTCGATCAGCCGCCGCGCCCTGTCCTCAGGATAGTCGCCCGCCTGCACTTCCCGGCCATTCACCGCCGTGAGGCGCCCGCGCACCATCGGGTACAGGTCAGGAATCGCAACGCCGTTGTCGGAAAAGAACCGTTTCACCGAGGCGAGTTGATCCGCCTGGACACCCAGGATGAAACGATTCGGCGCGTCCGCCGGCGCCGCGCGGCGCCATGCATCGACCAGGTCGCGATGCGTCACCGTGAGCAGGAGCAGCGCGGTCAGACCCAGCGCAAGGCTGGCAACCTGCAGCGCATTCGCGCCCGCGCGGCGACGCAGATTCGCGAGCCCGTAGCGCAGCGCCGGACTGCCGCGCGCGAACAGGCTCACGGCGCCCGAACCCGCAAGCCCCTTCAACGCGAGCCACCCGACGCCGACGAATGCCGCTGCCGCAGCCGAAAAACCGCCCACGACATAGGCGCCGAGCTTGAAATCGCCGGCCTGCCACAGGAGCAATGCCGCGAGCGCCGCGAGTCCGCTGCCATAGGCGAGCAGCACGGATTGGCGCAATGGTCCCGCCTCGCGCCGGATGACACGCACCGCCGGCACGCCGTTGAGCTGCAGCACCGGCGGGAGCGCGAAGCCGAGCAGGAGCACCAAACCGACCAGCAGCCCCTGCGCCGCAGGAAGCACGCCGGGGGCCGGCAACGGCGCACGGATCAAGCCGGCAAGCCAATGAGCGATAAGCGCCTGCGCCCCATAACCGAGCAGTGCCCCCGCGCCGCATGCGATAAGACCCAGGAGCAGAAACTCCGACCCATGGAGCGCGAGGAGACGCCCCTGCGTGGCGCCCAGGCAGCGCATCACGGCACAGCCATCGAGGTGGCGCTCGACGAAACGGCGCGTGCCGAGCGCGATCGCCACGCCGGCGAGTACTGCCGCGAGCAATGCGGCGAGTCCCAGAAAGCGCTGTGCCCGCTCCACCGCGGCGCGCACTTCGGGCCGCCCGCTCTCGAGGTTATCCACCCGCTGACCGCGCGCGAGGCGCGCTTTCGCCCAGGTCTCGAAGTCTGCGACCGCCACGCTGTCGCCCGACGCGTACAGGTAGTAGCGCACGCGACTCCCGGTGCGTATGAGACCGGTGGCGGCGACGTCGTCGGCGTGCATCATGAGGCGCGGCGCAAGATTGAAGAAGTTGGCGCTGCGTTCGGGTTCGAGAGTGAGGACCGCCGCGACGGTAAACTCGCTTTCGCCCAGCCGCACGCGCGTGCCCACCGGCGCGGCCAGTGTCGAGGTCAGCCGCTCGTCGAGCCACACTGTGCCGCGATCGGGCCCGGCGGCGGCCGGCTGGTCGGGCATATTGAGCCCGGGGGCGATGCGCAGTCTGCCCCGAAGCGGATAGTTCGGAGTGACTGCCTTGACGCCCGCAAGCTGGCTCGACTGGTCGCCGGCGCGCGCCGGCTGCATCATGCTGATGAAGTTGAGCGCCGCCGCGCGCTGCAGGCCGCGCCCGGCGATCTCCTCCGGCACCGTGGGCTGCCACGGGTGATCGGAGACGAGCACCAGGTCCGCGCCCAGCAATTGGTGCGCATCGCGCACCAGCGCGCGCCCCAGCCGGTCGGAAAAGAAGGCGACACTGGTGATGCTCGCAACCGCGATGGCGAGCGCGGCCGCGAGCAGCCGCACCTCGCCGCTGCGCCAGTCACGCGCCAGCATGCGCCAAGCCTGCGCCAACGTCGCCATGCTATCCCTGGACGCGCCCTGCCGCCAGCCGGATGATGCGGCGGCAGCGCCTTGCGAGTTGTTCGTCGTGAGTCACCATCACCAGCGTGGTGCCAAAGTCGTGGTTGAGCCCGAGCATGAGCTCGATGACGCCCGCGCCGGACGCCGCGTCCAGGCTGCCGGTCGGTTCGTCGGCAAGCAGCAGTTTCGGGCGCACCACGAACGCGCGCGCGAGCGCCACCCGTTGCTGCTCCCCACCGGAGAGATGCTTGGGATAATGATCGAGGCGCGCCGCGAGTCCGACGCGTGCGAGCATCGCCCGCGCCGCCTCTGGTGCGTCAGCGCGCCCGGCGAGTTCCAGCGGCAGCATCACGTTTTCCAGTGCGGTGAGCCCCCCGAGAAGCTGAAACGACTGGAACACGAATCCCACCATGCGCGCGCGCAGCCGCGCGCGGCCGTCCTCGTCGAGCGCGAACAGATCGTGGCCGTCGAGGTTCACCCGCCCGGCGCTCGGCGTGTCCAATCCGGCCAACAGTCCCAGCAACGTCGACTTGCCCGACCCGGAGGCGCCGACGATCGCCACCGCCTCGCCTGCATTCACCTCGAAACTCACGTCGCCCAGGATGGTCAATCGGGTATCGCCCGTGGCAACTTGCTTGGTCAGCGCGCTTACGCGCAAAATGGGCGCAACCGTCATGGATAACATGGAACGTTCATGTTCGTACGCTGGTTGATCGTGCTTCTGTTAGGCGCGCCGTCGCTTGCCGCGGCGGCGACCATCATGGTCTTCGGCGACAGCCTCTCAAGCGCCTATGGCCTGCAGCGCGATCAGGGCTGGACGACTCTGTTGCAGCAGCGGCTCACTGAAAAAAAGCTCGATTATAGGATAGCGAACGCCAGCATCAGCGGCGAGACCACTTTCGGCGGCCGCAACCGGATCGACGCCGCGCTCAAGACTCACCGGCCCTCGATCGTGATCATCGCGCTCGGCGGCAACGACGGACTGCGGGGGCTCGGCATCGACGCGATGCGCGCCAACCTGGAAGCGCTGGTGCGCGCAAGCCGCAAGAGCGGTGCGCGGGTGCTCCTGGTCGGAATGCACATGCCACCGAACTTCGGCCCGGCGTACACGGAAAAGTTCCGGCAGACGTTCCGTGCCGTCGCAGCAAAGGAACGGGTGCCGCTGGTGCCGTTCCTGCTCGAGGGATTCTCGGAGCGGCAGGACCTGTTTCAGCCCGACGGCATACACCCCGCGGCCCCGGCGCAGGTGCTTGTGCTTGAAAACGTCTGGAAAGGGTTGCAGCCGCTGCTCAAAAAGCGGTGAACAGTGAACTGTGAACAGTGTCGTAGGTTGGGATAAGCGCAGCGCATCCCAACGATAACCGTGCACCCGGGATGTTGGGGTTCGCTTCGCTCACCACCAACCTACGCACCGGTCACCGGTCACGTCACAATGATGCGCGGCGCGCCGGCAACCAGCCGGCCGATTTCGGCGACGTGGCCGAAACCCTCGCGCCTGAACACCGCCAGCACTTCGGGCGCGGTGGCGGCATCGCACGCAACCAGCAGTCCCCCGCTGGTCTGGGGATCCGTGAGTATATTGCGGTGCCAGTCCGGCGCGCCGGCAGGTATCGCCACGTCACCCTGATAGCTCGCCCAGTTGCGTTCCGACGCCCCCGTCACGAAGCTCTGCGTCACGAGGTGGCGCGCTGCCGAAAGGATCGGGATCTGCTCGAACCGCAGTTCCGCCCCAAGCATCGAGCCGCGGCAGATCCCGAGCAGATGGCCAAGCAATCCGAATCCGGTGACGTCGGTCATCGCATGCACGCCTTCGATCTCGGCAAGCGTGATTCCCGGCGTATTCAGCTGTGTCGCAGTCTCCAGCATCTGTGCGTACGCATTCGGGGGCAATTCACCCTTTTTCAGCGCAGCACCCATGATCCCGATGCCGAGCCCCTTGCCGAGGATCAGAACGTCGCCGGCACGCGCGCGGTCATTGCGCTTCACCCGATCGGGATGGACCAGGCCCAGCGCGACCAGGCCATAGAACGGCTCGGGCGAATCGATCGAATGCCCGCCCGCGATCGGGATGCCTGCGACATCGCACACGGCATGCCCGCCGGCAACGATGCCCTGCATCGCTTCGCGCGGAAAGTCCTTCATAGGCACGCCAAGCAGCGCAAGCGCGAATATCGGCTTGCCGCCCATGGCGTAGACATCGGATATCGCATTGGTCGCGGCGATGCGGCCAAAATCGTACGGATCGTCCACGATCGGCAGGAAAAAGTCGGTGGTGGCGACGACCGCCTGCTTGTCGTTCAGGCGGTAAACGGCTGCGTCGTCGCTCGTTTCCGTCCCGACCAGCAGGTCGGGAAAGGCGGACATGAGCGGCGACTGCCTGAGAATTTCCCCCAGCACCGCTGGAGGTAGCTTGCAGCCTCAACCGCCGCCGTGGGAGAAATGCGTCAGCCGGATCGGAACTGCGTCAGAAGGTTTGTTCATTTTTCCCGTACACTATGCGCCATGACGGCCCGGATGGATGCCACAATCGCGCGGTCCCAGGCGCCGCGTCACACCGCGCGTGACTCAACGCTCGTTACCGTAGCACAACTTGCCGAGTTTGACGAGTTCATCGATGTGCGATCCGAGAGCGAATTCGCCGAAGACCACATTCCCGGCGCGGTGAGTTGTCCGGTGTTGGACGACGCCGAGCGCGCACGCGTGGGCACGCTTTACAAACAGGTGTCGTCCTTTGCCGCAAAGAAGGTCGGCGCGGCCCTCGTCAGCGCCAACATCGCCCGCCATCTCGAACGGCGCTTCGGCGACCGCCCGCGTGAGTGGCGGCCGCTCGTGTACTGCTGGCGCGGGGGCAGCCGCAGCGACGCCATGGCGCACGTACTGCGGCAGGTGGGTTGGCGCGCAGGCCGGCTCGACGGCGGCTACCGTGCCTATCGCCGCGTGGTCATCGCCGATCTCGTCGGCGCGCCGGCCCGCTTCGAGTGGCGCAGCGTGTGCGGTGCGACCGGGTGCGGCAAGAGCCGCCTGCTGCGCGTGCTCGCAGCGAGCGGCGCACAGATGCTCGATCTCGAGGCTCTGGCCGCGCATCGCGGCTCGGTGCTCGGCAATCTGCCCGGGCGGCCACAGCCGTCCCAGAAAATGTTCGAAAGCCTGGTCCGGCACGCGCTGCGCGGTTTTTCCGCGGCGCGGGCGGTCTACGTGGAAGCTGAAAGCAGGAAAGTCGGAAATCTGCGCGTACCCGAGGCTCTCATCGCGCAGATGTGGCGCAGTCCCTGTATCGTGCTCGAAGCGCCGATTGCCGTGCGCATCGCGCAGTTGAAGGATGAGTACGTCCATTTCATTTCCGATCCCGCCGCGCTCGGCGCGCAGCTCGATTGCCTCGCCGGCCTGCATGGCCACGAAACGATCACAAAGTGGAAACGCATGACGCTCGCCGGCGACTGGGACGCGTTCATCGAGGACATGCTGGTACGACACTACGACCCCGCGTATCGCCGCTCCACGCTCAAGCACTATTCGGGTCTTTCCGCCGCACTGCGGCTCACTGCCAGCTCCGGGGACGACGCGGACTTCGAACGGCTCGCGCGGCAATGTGTCGCGGCAGAAATCGAGCGATGAGCGACGCGCGGGAAGGCTGCCGCTTGCGCCGCATGGACATTTGCGTCAAGATGGGCCGCATCGTTCAGTGCATCCCAAGACCTGTATGACGGGAAAACCCGCGCCGGATTTCGCGTTGCAGGCAACCGGCAACACGTCCTTTCGACTTTCCGGCGCACAAGGCAGACCGCTGGTCCTCTATTTCTATCCCAAGGACAACACCCCCGGCTGCACCGCCGAAGGTCAGCGCTTCCGGGACCTCCACCCGGAATTCGCCAAAGCCGGGTGCGCGGTCTACGGCATCTCCCGCGACAGCATCAAGTCGCACGAGAATTTCAAGGCGAAGATGCAGTTCCCCTTCGACCTGCTCTCCGATGCCGACGAGATTGCGTGCAAGCTCTACAGCGTCATCAAGATGAAGAACATGTACGGCAGGAAGGTGCGCGGCATCGAACGCAGCACGTTCGTGATCGACGCGCGCGGCATCGTGCGCCGGGAGTGGCGCGGCGTGAAGGTGCCGGGACACGTCGAGGAAGTGCTCGAATTCGTGA
>Ga0209640_10001027_pt1 | contig 23081 bp, 22 predicted proteins | sample RifCSP10_1_FD_184018 | JGI IMG/M metagenome (GOLD analysis project Ga0209640, IMG submission 184018) | Soil microbial communities from Rifle, Colorado - Rifle CSP2_sed 10_1 (SPAdes) (version 2) | ecosystem: Environmental > Terrestrial > Deep subsurface > Rock core/Sediment | place: Rifle... | reverse complement strand
TCGATGGGTCATGATTTCCCAACATAGCACATCACCGATTTCGCCAGAAGAAAATTTCCCAACCCGGCACCAAAGGGAATCTCGTCCCCGGTTCAAGACATTGTGATTCGTGGGTGCAAATGAGACGGGCGGTTACGTCCGAACGAGCTTCGCTTTACACCGGCTTAACATTATCTAACAGGAGCAGGACGGCGCGCTTGACCTTCCATTGGCGATCCATCAATCGCCGGCCAGAACGAAGTTTCAGCCGCTCTCGAAACGTCCGAGTATTCCGAAGGGCTTGAACGCAGCACTGCGATTGAACGTTTCGAATTATTCGAATGATGCCTAGGACCCTGTGTCCTTCTCACGCCGCGTAACAGTTCGAGAAACTTCTGCGCCAAAAGTGATAAAGGTCGTTTCTTCGAATAGATGATAAAACTCTCGACTTCCAGCTCGAGGCCGCGCACTTTGAGGATTTTGAATTCGCCGGCGTCAATTTCTGCTTTTAGCGAATCCTCGAACGCGAATCCCACGCCCATCTTCTGGCGCACCGCGGCTTTGATAGCCCCCGGCGCGTCACAGCGCATGCCAATCTTGATCGTCCATCCCTGGTCACGCAGCCGTTTCAATGCGTTCTCGGTCGTCCCTGAAATCCCTCGGCCGCCTCGTACGATCAGCGGCTCAGCCAAAACATCCGAAAGGTTTACAATCTTCCGGCGCGCCAGCGGGTGACGTGGCGGCACAAACGCGAGTACCGTCTCGCGCCGCAACGGATCACACGCCAGATCTGCCAACGAGGACTTCCGGTCCGTCACGGCCAAATCCATAGTCGATTTCAGGACAAGTCGTTCCAACTGCTCGGTTGAGGCGGTTCGAAATTCCAACTCGGCTTTTGGATGACGAAGCTGGAAGCGTGCCAATAGTGCCGGTAACAGCACAGCCGATGCGCCATACGTCCCACCGATGCTAAGAACTTTGGGAGCCAGTCTCTCGGATAACGGTTTTGAAACTTCGCCCAGTTTTGCGACCAACGCCAGGATCGGTGTAATGTCGCGCAAGAACGACTGTCCCGCCTCCGTGATCTCAATCCCTTTACTCAAGCGCCGGTATAATTTCACCCCGTAACTTTGTTCCAATTGTCTCAATTGCTGTGAGATCGCGGGCTGGCTGACCCGTAACGCTGCGGAGGCCATCGTCAAGTTGGAGTACTTCGCCACCGCAGCAAAAGATGCCAACTGATTGAGTGTCATGCCTAGGCGGCGAGTTACGTCCGCCTCAAACCGACTTACGCGTCGAAAATCACCGTCAAACCTATGGCCATTTCGTTTGGCAGACGAATCGATGTCCTTTTGCTGGTTGTGGTCACGTGTCATAGTCGTCCCTTCCGCTGCGCTCATGGGCCATTCGGACAAAACCGCGGCGCTAGAGAATCAAAGTTCGGGCCAAGAGACAAGCCCCCCCTCTTTAGGATTAAAACAGAGGCTCATTTGCGTTATTTCGCTGTTCGGTAGCCACCCAATTTGCATTGGATCGGTTGACTCCCACTTCCAGCTGTTGGAGAATCCCGCAAAAGCGCTACGAGGAGAAAAATCAGATGATCACAGCCAACGATCTAAACGGCATTATGGCGATGATGCCGGCGTTTACGACCGAGGATGGGAATCGACCGGACGCGACCGATACCATCGATAGCGATGAGCTGGCGCGTGCGGTGGATAAGTTGATCGGTGATAGCGGCGTTAACGTTCTTACGACGACAGGCAGTTTCGGCGAGTTTCACACGCTCCTGTGGGAGGAGCATAAGAAATTGATCGAAGCCACCGTGGCAGCGGTGAAGAAGCGGGTGCCCTTGTTCGTGGGCTGTACAAACTTGAATCCGCGCGAAGCGATCCGGCAGGCGAAGTTCGCGCAGGAAGCGGGCGCCGACGGCTTGCTGCTCGGCGTGCCGTTCTACTATCAGGCGACCGTGGACAACGCCGTGCAGTTTTACCGGGATGTGGCGGATGCACTGCCCAAAATGGGCGTGATGATTTACCACAACCCGACGCATCATCGCGCGACGATTCCGGTCGGCGCGTTTAAGAAAATAACCGAGAAGCCCAACATCGTCGCCATGAAAGACAGCCACCGGACGCCGCTTCAGTTCATAGAGTTGTGCAATATCACCAAAGGAAAAATGAGCATTTTCGTCAACCAGACGCAGATGTTTCCTTTTTATCAGCTCGGCGCTGCAGGTTGCTGGTCGTTCAACGTTTGGATGGGGCCATCGCCGGTCATAGGTTTGCGCGAAGCGTGCATGGCCCAGGACTGGGAAGCTGCGAAACGAATTTGCCTCGATCTCGATGGCGTCGGCAAAGTTGGCCCAAACATCGGCAATCTTTCGTGGCGCGAAAACGTATTTAAACTATCCGTCAACGAGGCCGGTTACTGCACCGCCGGTCCGCTGCGCGCGCCGTGGCGCATCATACCTCAGGAAGTCACAGACAACAGCAAGAAGATCGCCGCATACTGGAAAGCATTGTGCGAGAAATATCCGCTGGTCCGCGAGGCAGAGAGAAAGACAGCCTAGGCTGTCTTTTCTCGTTCAAGGTTCAAACGTTCAACGTTCAACGTTACGCGAAACCTCCCGGCATCTCCGCGCCGGGAGGTTTCGTCGTTTCCAGCCAACCCACCGGAGCATCCCTTCTGGACGTTACTGCAAATTCGGTATAAGAAGCTTTAAAGCCCACAGCGATCCCCAGCCCAATTTTCAGGGAGAAATCATGAGCATGGCGACACAACACAAAATTATCGACGGCGACGGCCATGTGGTCGAAGACATCGCCAGTATCGTCAAATACATGCCCGAAGAGTACGTCGGTAGAAGTTTTTCGGAAGCGCGCGGCAAGAATCCGTTTCCACCGATCGACCATTTGCATTCCGCCAACCGCCACTTCACGCCGAAGGGCGCTTTCGCCAACGTCGGCCGCGAAGGCTGGGAGCTTTTCCTCGAAGACGTGGGCATCGGCACCACGGTCCTCTATACCAGCGCGGGGCTCGCCTTCGGCAAGATCGTCAGCCGCGACTGGGCCATCGAGCTGGCACGCGCTTACAACAACTGGATGTACGACACCTACACGTCAAAAAGCCCGAGCTTCAAGGCGATGGGCCTGATTCCGCTGCAAGAGCCCGCCGAAGCCGTCATCGAGCTGCGCCGGATCGTGCGCGATCTCGGATTCTGCGGCGCGATGCTGCCTTCGATGGGCGTCAACATGCCGCACCTGGGGTCGCAGAAATACTGGCCCATTTACGGCGAGGCCGAGCGGCTCGGCTGCGCCATCGCGATCCACGGCGGCGCCCACGAGAATATCTTGATGGACGACATGAGCCCTTATGCCGTGGCCAATGCGCTCGGCCACCCGATGAGCCAGATGATCTGCTTTGCGGGCATCATCTTTAACGGCGTCTTCGATAAATTTCCAGGCTTGCGCATGGGTTTCATGGAAGCGGGCTGCGCCTGGCTGCTCACCTGCATGGAGCGCTTCACCGGCTCATGGGAAAGCCACGTCCAATTCGATCCGCGCGGCCGCTTCCTCCAGCTAAAAAAGGGCGAAAAGATTATCGACTACATTCTGCGCCACATCGACGACGATCGCATCTTCGTGGGCTGCGAAGGCGAAGAGCTGAGCATTGCCGAGGCGGTGCGCATCACTGGCAACAAGCCCTACGTGTTCTCCACCGACTATCCGCACGAGGTCGACGCGCAAACATGCAAGCACGAGCTGGAAGAGCTGCGCGAGAACGCGCAACTCAGCGACGGCGACAAAGACGCCATACTGTTCGGCAACGCGCAAAGGTTTTATCAGTTAACCCAATGAACCGAACGTTCGAATATCCGTAGGGGTGGGTTTGAAACCCGCCCCTACGAAATCCAAGAAGACATACGACACATTCGGAGATAAGGACCTTTCCATGAACCCCAAAAAACACAAAATTATCGACGGCGACGGGCACGTCGTGGAAGATCATGCGGCGATCGCCGCGCGGATGCCGCAGCAGTATCGAGATCGCTTCGGCTCGAGCCGCAGCCCCTACCCACCCAACGATCACTTGCATGCGGCCAATGCGCATTTTCTGCCGCCCGGCGCCTTCGCCAAGGTCGGCCGGGAGGGCTGGGTCGACTTCATGGAAGACGTCGGACTTGCGAGCGCGGTGCTTTATCCCACCAATGGACTGTCTTTCGGCCGTGTCGTCAGCTTGGACTGGGCGATAGAGCTTGCTCATGCATACAATGACTGGATGCATGACGAGTATCTGAGCAAGAGCAGCCGGTTTCAGGCATTGGGCTTGATACCGTTGCAGGAGCCCGCGGAGGCGGCGAAAGAATTGCGCCGCATCATCAAAGAGCTCGGATTCTGCGGCGCCATGCTGCCGAGCACGGGAGTCATGGGGGCGCAGAATCATCTCGGCGACGACCGCTACTGGGCGATCTACGAGGAAGCCAATCGTCTCGAATGCTGCATCGGCATCCACGGCGGCGTGCACGATCATATGGGACTGGACGATATGACGCCCTACGCGCCCGTAAACGCGCTCGGCCATCCCTTCGGCCAGATGGTCAATTTCGCCGGGATTCTATTCAATGGGGTCTTCGACAAGTACCCCAAGGTCCGCTTTGGATTCATGGAGGCCGGCGCCGGCTGGTTCGTCAACTGCATCGAGCGGTTCGAGCGCGCCTGGAACAGCCACGTGCAGTACGATCCCCGTGGGCGTTTCTTAAAGCTGCGCGAGAAGGAATCGATCAGCGACTACATCAAACGACACGTGGACGAAGGCCGTATCTACGTCGGCGTCGAGGGTGATGAGCTCACGCTGCCTTTCGCTGTCAGCATCGTCGGCAACAGGCCATTTATTTTTTCGTCGGACTTTCCCCACGAAGTGAATAACGACACCTGTAAAGCGGAGCTGGTAGAACTGGACGAAAACAAGCGCCTCACGGACCATGACAAAGACGCGGTGCGCTACCGCAACGCCGAGCGCTTCTACGGCCTGCCGACCGATTGAACTAGCCGTCCCGCGCTGCCAAATGGGCTGACGCCCCCGCTAGCGCGGGACCCAGCGCGCCATTGCCACGCATGGAAAAGACGGCGCCAACCCGGCTCCCCAATGGGCTTGATCCGGGAGGTTGCAGTTGTGAGTAGGGAAACGGATGGATTGAGGCCCAGGGGGAGTATCAACGGCGCATCTGCGGCACAAGCGCTTCTTAGTTGGACTTTTTCCGTGAAAGGTTAGAATTTTTCAGCAACCAGTTCTCAAGCTGTTTTCTCTTGAAGCGCCACTGATTACCCACCTTAAATGCCGGAAGTTCCTTATCCGCCAATAAACGGTAGACGGTAAATTTATCCACATTCAAATATTTCGCCACTTGTTCGAGCGTGAGCAACTGTTCGGGCATAGACCCTTGTCCTTACATCTAGGCTAGCCTTGGCATACTGTAAAGTTCCTTTACAACATTCATTCTGCTGTCCCAATCGCCGGAATTGAGGAGCTTTCAATAGATCAATTGCGAAAGAATAGCAAGCGCAACGCTCAGGTCAAGAATTGTCGGATCAGCGCGTAGACCGTGAGGAGTAATTGTAATAATTGGAGCGAATTTCGCGCGAAAACGCAAAGCGCTCACATTGATGGAATTACTTAACGGCGCAAATCGTGATCTCGACCATAGTTCCGGGCGTGAGCACCGCGCCGACCGCCGTTCGCGTCGGTAAATTCGACCGGTCAACCCAGGCCATCCACGCTTCGTTCATTTCATCTTTAAGGCTCGCGTCAGCCATATAAACCGTCGCGCTGAGAATGCGCGATTTGTTCGTGCCGGCCTTGACGAGCACCGTGTCGATCTTTTGCAGCACCTGCGCCGTTTGGCCTTTCATGTCGAGAGACTTATCGTCGGCCACGGTACCGGAAAGAAATACCAGATCGCCGAACACTGCGGCGCTGCAGTTCCATTCGCGCGGGTTGATTCGTTGAATTTCCATGTTTGCCTGTCTCCTTATATTCAGATCCGTCTCTGTCCAGTCGCTAAATCTCCGGTCTGTGCTCGTACCATCTCATATGTTGTTGATAGGTGTATCCCGCGCGCAAGACGGTCAATTCGTCGAATGGCTTGCCGACGATTTGCAAGGCGATCGGCAGATTATTTTCCGAAAATCCGCACGGCACCGACAGCGTCGGTAGCCCGGTTAAATTAAACGGGCCGTGATATTCGGGCACGACATGCTTGAAGAGCGTATCGATCGGTCCCACGTCTTTCATTCTCGGCGCCGGACCCGCCTGGTTGGGCAACGCCAGGCAATCGACTCTTTGAAAGACTTCCGCTAACTCGCTCCGGCAACGGCTGCGGATACGTTGCGCTTGAATGTAATCGGCGGAGCCCGTGAGCAGGCCCAAGTAAATCCGCGCGCGCCGCTGTGGCGCGCCGGTTTTTAGAACCTCACCCGCCGCACTTTTGTGCGCCGCCCAGAACTCGTTGTAGTAAATAACCGCGTTGGCGATGGTCGCCAAATGCAAGGTCGGCACTTTGACGTCTTCGACGCGCGCTCCCAGCGACCTCAGTTGATCGATTGCCTCATCGACCCGTTTGAGAACGATCGCATCAGTGCGCGGCGCGCACTCGTCGATGTAGGCGCGCGGCACGCCGACCGCCATGCCCTTCACGTTTTCGCGCAGCGCGGTCGTGTAGTCGACCACCGGGACGTTGCTCGATGTCGGATCCTGCGGGTCGTGACCGGCGATCGCGTTAAGCATATGCGCCAGGTCTTCGACGACCCGCGCGATCGGCCCGCAGTGATCGAGCGACCAACTGAGCGGCGCCAACCCATGACGGCTCACGCGCCCGTAGGTTCCCTTTAAACCGGCGAGCCCGCAGAACGCTGACGGATTGCGGATCGAACCCGCCGTGTCTTCGCCAAGCGATCCGAGACAGAGCCCGCCCGCCACGGCAGCACCCGAGCCCGTGCTCGATCCGCCGGTGATATGCTCCGTGTTCCATGGGTTCCGCGGCGCAGGCAAGTCGGCGTCGGGCAGACTGCTCATGTGCAGCTTGCCCAGCATGACTGCGCCCGCGTCGCGCAGCTTGCGCACTGCTGTTGCGTCGCCCACTCCTTCAGTGAACTGACGAATGCGCGCCGGCGCGCCCGCAACGTCCAGTTGGTCCTTAACCGCGATCGGAATGCCGTGCATCGGACCTCTCCAGTTGCCTTTCGCAATCTCCATCTCGGCCGTGCGCGCCTCCTGCATTGCGCTATCCGCCATTAAGTTAATGTAGGCATGCAGCTTGCCATCGACGGCAGCGATGCGGTCGAGAACGGCTTGCGTCAACTCGACTGGCGAGAGCTTGCGGTCTTTGATGAGTTGCTGCGCTTCATGGATCGACAAGTAATAGAGCGGTTTCTCAGCGACGGCCATGACAGCCTCCTCTCTTTCAAATCCTACTTCCCCGTCCATTCCGGCCGAAACACCGGCGCCAGCTCTTCCGCGCCGAGGTTCACGGAGTGGAGTTGTTTCAAGTTCTCCATGTAGAGATCGATGATTTCGCTGAACTGTTCTAGATCGCCGGGCTTCGGTTCCAGTCCTTCGCGCTTGAGCACCGCCAGCAAATTTTCCTCAATCAGTTTATTCATCGTCTCTCCTTACCGCGGCTGTGTGACCACATCCACCACCGCCGGTTTGCCGCTTTCAACAATCGCAATTGCCTTGTCCAGCGTCGGTCCGAGCTGATCAGGTTCCGTGATCGGACCAAAGGCATCGACGTGAAGCGCGCGCGAAATCGCTGCCAGGTCCGGCGCTGGTTCCTCAATGCGGATGCCGATACCTTTATTTTCCACCGGCCGCTGGCGCCAGCGCGCCATGCGCTCCTGGTGTTCTTCATCGTTATAGTAGGAACGGTTGTTCAGCACCACGGCCAGCAGCGGAATCTGATACTTCGCCGCCGTCCAAAGCGCATTCGACGTCATCAGAAAATCACCGTCGCCGAGAATGCCCACGGACAATCTGCCGCTCTCCTTAAAACCCAGCGCCGAGCCGATGGAAGACGGCAGGCCGTAACCGACGCCGCCGCCGCGGCCACCGCCCATACCATGGGCGGGCTCGGTCACATCGATCGCCTCGCGCCAGCGCCGGCCATGTGTCGATACCAGCGCCCACGACTTTCCTTGCACGCGTTTGTTGATCTCGGTGAAAAAACGCGCCTGTGAGATCGGCTTTTCTCCCCAGGTTTTCTCGATCCACTCCTGGCTTTTTTTCTTGGTCGCGTGATATATCGCTTCGACTTTGTTGCGCCGTTCTTGCACCTCGCGCGCCGACTCCTTGTTCGCGCTCAAGCGCTCGCGCACCTGCTCGAGCAATTGCGGCAAGACCACCGCCGTATCGGCGGCCATCGGCATATGCACGGGCAAGAGCCACATGTTATCGCTCACCCAGCTCTGTCGCTCGAGATCCAGTAAAGTGATGTGAATGACCTTGCAGCTCGGTGAAATAATCGGTGCAAAATTGCCGCGCTCGCGCACAGACGGCCCGAGCGGCACGCCCAAGCTCGGAACATCGAGCGCGAGCACGACGTCGGCGCCACGCAAGGCTTCTTCGCGAGCATTGGTAAGGTTAAGCGGGTGCGTGCTTGGAAAAGCGAAGCGGCCGTCGGAATCGACGACGGGTGCACCCAAAGCTTCGGCCAAATCCAACATCGGCGGCAGCGCCTTCGGATTGCGTCCCACTTCGCCGGCCACGATCACCGGCCACTGCGCCTCGGCGAGAAAGCGCGATGCGCTGCGCAGCGATTCCGGATTGGCTCCGGGTCCGGCGGGCGGTCGAAAGAACTGTGCGTGCGGCACGACCATCGGTTTTTCGACCTTCGCCTCTTGCACGTCGGTGTCGAGACAGATGTACACCGGCCCTTTCGGCTCGGTCATGGCGATCCGGTACGCTTTTAAAAAAGATTCCGCGACAGCGTCCACCGAGTTCGGCTGATCGTCGAACTTGACGTACTCCCGCACCGCGTTACCTTGCACCAAGGCCGTGTGCACCCAGTCCGTGGAGCGCCGGTTCGTCGTGTCCTGAGGGCCGCCACCGCCGAGATTCAGTATCGGCGTTCGATCACACCATGCGTTGAAGATCGCCATGCTGGCGTGCTGCAGGCCGACGATATTGTGCAGTCCCGTCGCCATGATCTCGCCGGTCGCGCGCGCGTAGCCGTTGGCGATCGCGACCGCGATCTCTTCGTGCGTGCACATGATCATCTCGGGACCTTTGCCGGACTCGAAATTCACCAGCGAATCGTGCAAACCGCGATAGCTCGCGCCGGGATTGAGCGCGATGTATTTGATCCCCAGTTCGCGCAACATCTCGGCCATCAGGTCAGAGCCGTATTGGGCGTTGCTCTTGCGTCCGATCCCGGCCGCCCAAACTTCAGGTGTCCCCTTCGACTGTTCCGCCACGGATTATTCCTCCATCGAATGAATTCGGATGAGAATCATGCACCCATAGAACACAAAGGTCGCAAAATTTTTCTATGTGTACTCATTACTGTTCGTGAACATATGCGCGGGTCGGCCATCCATTTTTTGCGTTCTTTGCGTTCTTTGTGGTTAAATCTCTCCGGTCTCTTTTTCTTCTCAACGTGGCTATCGTCCCAGCCGGTCCAAGGTCGCGACGTAATCGCGCACGCCGCGTTCCACATCGTAGGCGGGCTCGTAGCCGATGCTTCGCGCCGCCGCGGAAATGTCGAAGACGCAATAGCTCTGTTTGCTGCGCCCTAACTTACTCGGGCCAGGCCCCAGTTGAATCTTGTGATTAGGAAATAGCTTCGCCGCGGCATTCAAAAATTCGCGCGGCGTGGAAGCTGTCCCCGTGCCTATGTTGAGTGTCCAGTCGCTCGGCCTCGGCGCTTTGAGCGCCAAATAAACCGCACGCCCCACGTCGCCAACGTACATGGCATCGTTCAGCTGGTCACCGCCTTGCGCGATATTCCATGGCTCGCCGCTGCGCGCCTTTTCGATCAGCTGGCCATAAAAGGACAGCGGCCCATGTCGCGCTTCTTTGCCCGGACCGTAAATCGAAACGAAGCGCAGGGCGATAAATTCGATGCCGTAAGTCTCGCGGTAATAACGGCCGAGTTCCTCGCAACAAACTTTGATCGAGCCGTACAGATCCGCAGGGCGCTTCGGGAAATCCTCGCGTACCGGCTTACATGTCGGCGGGGCGTAGTCGCCGGCGATTTCACCGTACGCCGCCTTGGAACTGGTGAACACCACGCGGCGAATCTTTTTCGCCCGCGCCACTTCTAGAACATTGATCGTGCCATCGACGCCGACTTTGACACCCAGCCGAGGATCGGCTTCAGCGGGCTCGGGCATCAACGCCGCCAGATGCGCGATATGGGTGACTTGATAATCGTCCACGGCTTTTTCCAACCCGGCCGGGTCACAGATATCGGCGATGACGACGTCGACGTGATCTTTGACGTCTGCCATCAAGCTCAAATCCATGCGATTATCCATCAACACCGGCCGTAATCCGTCTTGCACCATCAGACGGGCGGTGACCGCGCCATTGACGCCGAGACCGCCGGTAATCAGCACTTTCATTTTATTGCTTACCTCTGATTTGAATCAGCCTTTCTTCTATCTGTTTTCCCGCGTCTTTGTCTAGCGGGACCCGTTGTGGTTTCTAGCTTCGAGTTTCTAGTTGAACGAGGACCAGAGACTTGAGACTAGAAACTCTATTCCAGTTATTGACACGCGTTCGCAAGTCCTAGTAGAAGAAAAACGAGGAAACAAAAATGACTAACGCAAAATCCGGCTGGCAACCGCCGGAGTTCGTCGCCCGGGAGCAGTGCATCAAAGATAGCGAAGAAGTTCTCGGCATGGCCGACATCGCCATCAAGAGCATGGAAGATATTTTTCGCATCAACGTGCTCGGCATGGATTGGGATCTCGGCATGGTTGTGCACGAACCGGTCGATTCTAGCCGTATTCCGCTCGGCGCCGATGGAAAAAAGGCCGGGTTTTTCTTGCTGCACGGCGGCTCGAGCGATTTCAAAGGCATCGAGCGCCACGCCAAATTACTGGCGAGCAAATTCGGCTATCGCGTGCTCGCCGGAACATTCCCGGGTCGGTTTTATTTTCCGGACGCCACCCGCGACTGGCCGGACGACACAATTCACCCCGATGGGACCGTGCGCACGCCGATCTGGAAACAAAATGAGCCGATCACGCCGGATCAATACGATGTAGTGAAGGACCCTTCAAAGCGCGATCGCTACGGCACGCGCACACTGGCGCGGGCCAAGCCCGAGACCCACTTCTGGTATCGCCTGGCCGCGTGGCCAGCCGCCTTCGAAGAAGGCATGATCGAGGCCTGCCGCCGCCATTTCCCGGAAAAGGAATTTTCTATATACGGCCAGGGCCACTCCACCGGCGGGCCGTTCGTGTGCATGTTATCGCAGCGTATTCCCAATATGGCCGGTGTTTGCGCTACCGAGCACTCGCCCTTCGGATATCTCTGCTGTGACCGCGACAAGTGGGGCGGCGATATGGGCAAGATCAGCGGCTACGAAAAGATCGAGAAGAAAGGCAAAGGCCGCACCGACCCCTTCAATGAGCTCTACATCCGAACCTGGCGCGACTTGGCCCGCTATCAAGGTCCCGAAGCACTCGGCCAAGAGGGACCGTCGGCGCTGATGCGTCTGCCGGCGATCATGGAGGACGTACTCGAAGCCTGGGAGAAGGCGAAAAGCCGTCCGCAGTTCAAAGCCGAATACATTGTCACGCACGCGATCGTCGATTCGCTCGCGGAAGGCGCGCGCGTGAGCGCAGCGCGGCTGAAGATGAATCGAGATGAAACCGATGCATTGGTCGATCGTTTCATCGGCTACACTCGTGAGCTGGCGGGTCCGGATACCAAGCCTGTGCCGCCGTTTCTCTTCGAGATTTCCAAAGACAGCCGCGATCACAGCACGGAAGTGTACCAAGAAGTGATCATGCCCGGCTTCCGCGCCATGAAGCCCGCGCCGAGGATCGGCATCACGCGTTTCGGCGCCGGCGTCCATAGTTTCTGGAAAGCGGAGAAAGATTTGCCTGCCGGTATCGTTCCGTCGGTGATCAAGTCATGGGATCAAGCCGTGCGCGGTGGATACTTTGTGTCCTAGCCCACCGCAAATGCGGCGAGCCATTCGGCAATAAACAATCATTCATTGTGAATACGACACGATTGCATCCAGTCGCGCTGCCGGCGATCAACCACCGCAGCAGGCATCCTGATTTGCTCGGAAACGTTTGACGCCATCCAGTCGAACCGCTACATTCACGGCTACTGCTTCGACCCTCACAAGGATTCCATCACGAGTGTCATCGCCGCAAGATCCCCCTCCATCCGAGCCGCAAGGCGTGCCGGTGATCCGCCCCTGGTCCTCGCTCCTGATTCACGATTATCGTTTGATCTTCATCACGATCCTTTGCGGCAATACGGCGAACCACATGCGCAACGTGGCGAGCCTCTATCAAGTTTATCAACTCTCCGATTCCTCGGTGCAACTCGGCTTCACGGGATTCTTTCAAGCCGCGCCATTTATATTCTTTGGCTTATTCGGCGGCGTGCTCGCCGACACGCTCAATCGCAAAAAACTTATCGCCATCACCCACACACTCAACATGGTGCCGGGGCTGGCGCTTGGGATGTTGACAGTGACCGGTGTGGTGCAAGTGTGGCACATCAACGCCTTGAACGTCCTGGCCGGCGCTCTGCAAGTGCTCGGCGGTCCGGCGCGGCAGGCGATCATTCCGAGTCTCGTGCCCCAATCGCATCTGCTCAACGCCGTCACGATGACCAGTCTGATGATGCAGGGCACGCAGCTCACGGCGCCGGTGATCGCCGGCTTTCTGATCGATTTTTACAGCGTCGCTGCCTCCTATTTTACCGATGCGGCGCTGCTTTTGCCGTCGGTGCTGTCCGTGTATTTCATTCGGGCCTCCGGTCAGCCGCAAGGCCGGCGCAGACAAATCGGTTGGCACAGCCTCATCGAAGGCTTCGAGTTTCTTTGGCACACACGGATTATTCTTTCGCTTTTCATCCTGGATTTTTTCGCGGTGCTGTTCGGCTTCTATCGGCCGATCCTACCGATTTTCGCTGAGACGATTTACAACGTCGGCGCGCGCGGGCTGGGCATGCTCTATGCGGCACCGGCCATCGGCGCATTGATTGGGTCCGCGCTTGTTCTGGCCGCCGGCAACATCGAACGCAAAGGCGCCCTGTCGGTGATCGCGACCCTCGTGTTTGCTCTCAGTCTCGGATTCCTCGGCTTGTCGCGGTGGTTCTGGATCGGACTGATCGCCCTCGGCGTTCTAGGCATCAGCGATGCTATCAGCGTCGCGATTCGGCGCACCGTGGTGCAAGTTCTCGCGCCGGACGATATGCGCGGGCGCGCAACGAGTTTTTTAACCGTGTTCGCGCAGACCACCAACGCTCTCGGCGCCGTCATCGCCGGCGCTGGCGCGGCGCTGCTCGGCGCGCCGAACGCGGCGCTGGTCGGCTCGCTCCTTTGCACGTTGATTGTGATCGCGACCTGCTGGGCAATTCCCCAGCTATGGCATTATCGGTCGGAATAGCAGGCTGCTGAAAAAGACTCATATCCTTCGTTGCGCTCGATCGTCTCGCTACAACGTACTGACTAAGTACGCCTCCGCTCGCCGATTCTTCGCACGCCTCGGCTCTGAGTCTTTTTGAGCAGCCTGCAACCCGCGTTCTTCATCACTCTGCTAGTCTAGAGGATTCTCTTCCTACTTACGACTGACTACTTACTCTTTACTGCTAGCGCCCCTTGAGCAAGAGCACTACGTTTTCCACTTCTTCGGTCTGCGGAAACATATCGAACGCTTGCACCCGCGCGACCCGATAGCCGGCGGCGACCAAACGGTCCAGGTCGCGGGCCAAGCTGCTTGGATCGCAGGAAACATAGATGAGCTTGGGTGCATTGACCTTGATGATCGACGTCAACGCAGCGGGTTGTACTCCTTTGCGCGGCGGGTTGATAACCGCCAAGTCGATTTGGGATAGAGTCCGTTGCAATTGCGCCGCGGTTGCGGCGACGTCGCCAGCGACAAAGCGGCAATTGCCGCGGCCATTGCGGCGCGCGTTCTGTTTCGCCGAGCTAATCGCCGGCTCGCTGTCATCGACCGCCCATACCTGCCGCGCGCCGCGTGCGAGGTAGAGTGAAATCGGTCCGACGCCGCAGTAGAGATCGAGCACGGTTTCGTCGCCCCGCAACGCCGCCACCTCGCACACATGCTCATAGAGCTTGCGCGCCGTAAAAGGATTAGCCTGCGAAAACACACCTGGTGGAAAAACCAGTTTGAGATCGCCGACGCGCTCGAGAATCGTGTCGCGGCCGCTGAGCGTCCGGAAACTTGGTCCCCAGATCACGTTGCCGCGTTGCGCGTTGACATTTTGGATCACACCCGAAACGAAGGAGAAACGCTGCTGCAGAGACCTCCCGAGCAGCGCTCCTTGCGGAAAACCGCTATGTCGCGTGATCAAAGTCACGCTGACTTCTCGCCGCGTCGCGCTGTAGCGAAGGTCGAGGTAGCGCAGGTTACCGCTGTCGTCGCGCTCGTCGTAGGGGGCGATGGCGAGCTCCAAGATTTTCTTTTTGAGATAACTGACGACCTGATTCACCGGCTGCGGATGGACCGGGCAAGCTGATATATCGATGACCCGATGACTCTGCGGCACGTATAGGCCGGCGGCAACGGAGTTTCGATTCTTGCGCACCACCAACTTCACACGCGCCCGATAGCCCAATCGCTGCGGCGAAGCGATCACCGGCGGGACCTCCACTCCTTCGAGCGCGGGATAAGCCGAGAACGCCTCCCGAACGATCGCGCGCTTGCGCGCCAATTGCTCCGGATAGGGTACGTCGATCAACGGGCAACCGACGCATTGCGGATAGTGCGGGCAGTAAGGTTTATGCGAAATCGGATCCTCGCCGAACGAGCGCCTCGCCTCGGCGCCGCGCCGCTGGTGAATTGTGTTAGGCCGGTAACCGGGCATGAACGAGCTCACTCACCAATGATTTTAACCAGTACGCGCTTACGCCGGCGCCCGTCGAATTCGCCGTAGAAAATCTGCTCCCAGGGACCGAAATCGAGTTGACCGCCGGTAATCGCCACGACCACTTCCCGGCCCATGACCTGCCGCTTGATGTGCGCGTCGGCGTTGTCTTCGCCGGTGTCGTTGTGGCGATATTGCTTGATTGGCTCGTGGGGCGCCAGTTTTTCGAGCCACGCGCCGTAGTCGTGGTGCAACCCCGATTCGTCATCGTTGATGAAAACCGACGCCGTGATATGCATGGCGTTCACCAGCGCCAGCCCTTCTTTAACGCCGCTCTCGCCAATGCAGTCCTGCACCTGTGGGGTAATGTTGACGAATGCGACCCGCGTAGGCGTATTGAACCACAACTCTTTCCGATAAGCTTTCATGGCATTGCTCCCGCCAGTTTGATCTATCGCTCTAGAATTTATACAGGTATTAGACGCTAAAGTCAGTCGTGAGCGCGGCGTGAGGAATTCATTTCCTCGTTCAGAATAAACGATTGGAACGACTTGAACGGCTGGAACGATTGAGACGTTTTCTGGAGGATGGATGAGCGACGAAGTTCGTTTTATCGACACCACGGTGCGAGACGGCAACCAGAGCTTGTGGGCCTTGAATATGCGCATCGGCGCCATGCTGCCGGCCGCGGAGCACATGGACCAGGCCGGCTACGAATCGATGGAATTTTTTTTAAGCGTCATGTTCAAAAAATATGTGCGCGAGCATAAAGAAAACCCATGGTTTTGGCTTAAAGAGGGAACCCAACGCATCAAGAAAACCCGGCTCCGTTATCACGGCGGCATGCACAGCGCCTTTGAGAAAACGCCGCACGCGCTCCTCAAACTGTTCGTCGAGCGGTTGGTCTCCTACGGCCTGACGCTGACGCGGACGTCGAATTGCTGGAACGACTACACTGCGTTCAAAGAAGAAATCGACGATCTCAGAAAAGTCGGCATGGATACGGTGGCGAACTTAATTTATTCCGTTTCGCCGCGCCACACCGATGAATACTACGCGAAAAAGGCCAAGGAAGCCGCTGCGGCCAGACCGTGGCGGATTTGCTTCAAAGATGTCGGCGGCTTGCTCTCACCCGAACGCGCGCGCACGTTGATCCCGATCATTCTCAAAGCGGCCGGCGATATTCCCGTCGAATTCCACGCGCACTGCAACAGCGGCCAGGCGCCGTTGTGCTACCTGGAAGGAGTCAAGCTCGGCATGCGCATCTTGCACACGGCCACGCCGCCGCTGGCCAACGGCTCATCGCAGCCCTCGATCTTCAACATAGCGCAAAATCTCAGAGCGCTCGGCTACACTCCTCGTATCGATCTAAAACCCCTCCAAGAGGTGGAGAAACATTTCACCCGGGTGGCTAAGAAAGACGGTCTGCCGATCGGCAAGCCGGCCGAATACGACCAATCCCAGTATCGCCATCAAGTCCCGGGCGGCATGATCTCCAACATGCGGCATCAATTAAAAATCGTCGGCTTAGAACATAAAATGGAAGCAGCACTAGAGGAATCGGGCCGCGTCCGCGCCGAGTTCGGCTACCCGATCATGGTTACGCCGCTGTCGCAGTACGTCGGCACCCAAGCGGCGATCAACGTCATTGTCGGCGAGCGTTACAAAGAAGTGCCCGATCAAGTCATTCAGTACGCGCTCGGAATTTGGGGCAATGAAGCGGTCGAGGTCATGGATGCGAACGTGAGAGACAAAATACTCAGCCGTCCGCGCGCCAAGGAATGGACGCACTGGGAGCAGCCCCAGCCGTCGTTGCACGAGCTTCGCCAAACGTACGGCGTGCATCTGTCGGACGAAGACTTAATTTTGCACTATTTCGCCGGCGAAGATCACGTGAAGACGCTACCTAATGGCGGCAAACCGCGCGATTATTTGAATGGTACTCAGCCGCTTGTGAAACTCATCGAGCAAATGGCGAAGCGCAACGACTCGAAGCAGGTCTATATCAAGCAACCGGGATTTTCGCTCAGGATAGCAAAACGATCGGGCGTCGGAACGAGCACGTAAGCGTTTACGTTCAGCGTCTCGCATCCCGCTTGGCGAGATCCTCTGGAGCTCCTACCCGCCTCTGCTTACAAAGGCTGCTCAAGAAGGTCATATGCGAGGCGCACGATGATCGACGAACGGAGGCGTACGGGTTAGTACGTCGAAGTGAGTCGGACGAGTGCAACGACGCAGATGACCTTTTTCAGCAGCCGCTCAAGGATCGTCGCCTTCGCTCGCCGCCCCCGGCGCCAGATGGCTCACATCGCCCCAAGTGAGAAGCATCCAGTACTCCTCCTCGTACGCAAAAACATTGACGCCGGCATTGACGAACTCGAAGCGGCGCGGCGCATCCAGTGGTATCGCAAGCGTATGACGAAAAAACCCGCTGACCACGCCGCCGTGCGTCACCACGACGATCGTTTCGCCGACATGCTTGTGCGCGAGATCGTTCAGATAAGCCACGTTGCGCTCGACCTGCTGTTTCATGCTCTCGCCGCCCGGAATGATATAGTCGGGGCCCAGGGTGCGCAGCATGCGGCGCTCTTCCGGATATTTTTCTAAGATCTCATTGCCGTTCAGCCCCTGAAAAATGCCCAGATGCCGCTCGCGCAAACGTGGATCGGTAACGACCTCATGCCCCGTGAGATCCGCGATCGCCATCGCGGTTTGAACTGCGCGGCCTAGATCGCTGCTGTAAAGCGCCGCAAATCGTTCCCGTGCCAGCCGCTGCGCCAGCGCCTTCGCCTGGGCCATCCCCCGCTCCGTCAGCCGGCTGTCAAGATGACCCTGGCGAATACCAGCGATATTCCACTCGGTCTGACCATGCCGAACCATAATAAGTTGAGTGCGTTGCATGAGCGACGATTTTCCCAGTCACTGCTTACTCTCATAGCAGAACTGACAAAGTCAACTGTCAGCGATAGTGTGCGCCGCGCATTTGTGAATCCGCTTTCAACATCTGCGGATTGGTTGCGGTTCGATGATCGCTCTTCTTGAAACGAAAACCCGGACGAAGCTTTCTCCGTTTCAAAACTCTGGACTTGGAAAGCAAAATCCTAAACACTTCGATCCATCTTGACAACATCAAGCTCACTAACCTAGAAGAAAAACAGATTCCATGGATGGAGGACAGCCATGATCGCAAAAATCCGCCACGTCGCCATGTATACTCACAATCACGCTGCCGTGGACAGGTTTTATCGGACGGTTTTCGGTATGCGACGCATGACCAGCAACACGCTTGATGAGACCGGTAAGCAGAACACCAATCGCGGCCACATCAGCGACGGCGTTATCGGCCTGGCGATCTTATCGCGTTATGCCGGCATGCAGTCCGGCATGGATCACTACGGCTTCGAGGTGAGCGACATCAAAGAGTGCGTGCGGCGCATCGAGCAACATTACCCGAAGACGCTGATCGCCCAAGGGCTGGAATATGTGCCCTTCGCAGGGCTGCGCAGCCACGATCCCGCCGGCGCCCAGTTCGATATCGCACAGGCGCATATCGGCAACGTCCGCGAAGGCTACAATGAAGACGGCTGGAATCAGCCGCGCTGGATCAATCATATTTCCATTCGCGCCGACGACCCGTCCCGAGTAGCCGAGTTCTATGAAAAGATCTTCGAGCTCAAAGAAGCGGAAACCTACCGCGAGGACGGCTCGATCTGCATGACCGATGGCAAGGTGAAGCTGCTGCTGCGCGCGCGCGATAAAAGCCTTTACCGCGGCTTGCGCGAGGGACTCGATCACATGGGCTTTAAGGTGGAGAGTTTGCAGCGCGTCAAGGAAGATTTGCAAGCACTCGCCGCCTCGGCGCCCGAATCGACGGATGGAAAACTCGGCGTCGGCGGCAATGGCAAGAAAAATGAAGAAGACTTTCGCCGCTGCTGCTTAGGTCAACACTTTACCGCCGATCCCGACGGCGTGTTGATCGACATGTCGGAGTAACGAATTGATGCAAACAAGGACGCCATGGCGCAAGGGCGCGATGCAAAACCGCTTCAAGTCGACGGAGCGCCTCAGTTGAGCGTGCGTGGCGGCATTTCCGACTCGGGGTCGATCGGCCCCGCCCCGAGGCTAAGTAAATTGACCAGCATGGTCTCGCGGTCTTTCAAATCGCGCGCTTCCAAAAGCGCTTGCTTCTCTGCAGGATGAAACGGCAGCGACACCGCGAGCAGATTCACCAACTCCAGATCGGAGAATTTTTCCGCCTGCTCCGGGCGCACCTGCATGCCATGAGCCTTGCCGTAACTGGAGAGTGCTTGCACAATCTTTGAGCGGTCGCACTGCCAGCTCTGTCCCAAACTCGCGTCAGGAAACTCTTGATAGCTGGCTTTGACGCGCCGATAACCTCGTTGGAGTTCCAACTCTTCACCGAAACGAAAACGGTTCACACCTTTGAGTTGGAGGAAGAAACGCCCGTCCGGCAACTTTTCACACTGCTCGATATAGCCGGCGCAGCCGACTTTGTACAAATCGGGAGCCATGTTGTCCGCGCCGGGTTGCGGGCCGCGATTGTCATTCTGCGGCGTGAACGGCTGGACCATCCCGAAAATCTTGGCGGATTCAAGCGCGTCTTCGACCAGAGCGCGATAGCGCGGCTCGAAGATATGCAGCGGCAGCACCGTACCCGGCAGCAACATCACTCCGGTCAACGGAAATACCGGCAATATTTCCGGCAAAGGTACTTGTGGTACCGTCATCGCCATGATTTTTTCCTCATTCTGATTTTGTTATAGGGCAATGCACTGAGCCGGTCAAGTTGGATTCCACGTTTAATACCCCACGTCAACCTCTTGCATTGTACTCGACCTGTATTCTAGTTTATTCGCAATTGTTCAATCATTAGCAGATTGCCGAAACTCTGATTGCAGGAACACGTCTCAGACGCGAGGCGCCTGTCAGCTTCGAGTCTTGGGTTTCGAGTTTCGAGTAGACCCGAAACCTGGAACTCGTAACCCGAAACAGCAAATGTGCATAGAATTCTTTTTCATCAGCCTGCTGGACTAAAAAGCCCGGTCTCGGGGAACACACGATGGCGGATTTTACGCCGATGGAAGTCGAGCGCGCTCGCGAATTTTTGACGAAACACCACTGGGGTATTCTGGCGACCCGGCGCAAAAACGGTCATCTGCAGATGTCGCCGGTCACCGTCGGTCTGGATAGCGAAGGGCGCGCGATCATCAGCAGCCGCGAGACCGCTTACAAGGTGAATAATTTACGGCGCGATCCGCGCGCCGCGCTGTGCGCGATTACGACGACGTTCCACGGCGAGGGTTGGGTGCAGATCAACGGCACGGCCGAGGTCATCTCGCTGCCGCATGCGCTCGACACGCTGATTGACCTGCAACGCCAAGTCTACGGCGAGCACAAGAACTGGCCCGAGTTTCATGAAAGAATGGTCCGGGAAAAGCGCGTGATCATTCGCATCGATATCGAAAGCGTCGGGCCCAAGGTCCGCGGCTAAGACTTTCATCATGCTGAACGCCATCGAAGATCGCGCCGCAAAAATGTTTCTCTGGTTTGGCGCTCTGATACTCTTGGCTTGCTTTCAGTCGGAACGCTCGCCGCTGATCGCCGCGGAAAGCGAGCAGGAGCCCATGGCCGGTAAACTCCTCGTTGCCGGCGAGGCGATGAAGGATCCGCGGTTCTTCGAATCGGTCATTTATCTGGTCAAGCACGATGCTGACGGGACACTCGGTCTGGTAATCAACCGGCCCTTGGCTAAAGGTCCGATCGACGATCTCCTCAAAGGATTTGGCGCCGAAGCAACCGGGTCGCCGAGCGAAATCACTGTCCATTACGGTGGGCCGGTGAGCAGCCGCCAGGGTTTTCTGCTGCACAGCGACGACAAAACTCTCGAGAGCTCTTTGAAATCGCCCAATGGCATCGCCATGACTTCGGACATCAAAATGATTCAAGCGATTGCGACCGGCACGGGGCCGCAGCAGTTTCTCTTTGCACTGGGCTATGCCGGCTGGGCGCCAGGACAATTGGAAGATGAACTCAAGGCGAATTCCTGGTTTCTTGTTTCCGCGGACAAATCATTAATCTTCGGACAAAATGCCGGCGAGAAATGGCGCCGAGCGTTGGACAAACGGCAGATTCGGCTATGACGGCGGCCATTTCAATCGACGACTCCAATAAAAGCGAGGAGAACGATGAAGCTCACGATTGATAAGGCGACGATGATCATCGACCGGGCATTGGAGCATGCCCGTGCGAACAAGATTCGCCCGTTATGCGTCGCCGTGCTCGACGACGGCGGCCATGTGAAGGCGATCAAGCGCGACGACGGTGCGAGTATCTTGCGGCCGACCATCGCGGTCAGCAAAGCGTGGGGGGCGGTCGGCATGGGCGAATCGAGCCGACACCTGGGCAGTCGACTAAAAGACATGACCGCATTCCTGGGCGCCCTCTCCGACATGAGCGGCGGCAAAGTCGTCCCGGTCGCGGGCGGCGTGCTGATCATGGACGGCGAAACGATTATCGGCGCCGCCGGCGCGAGCGGCGCCAGTGCGGATGAAGACGAAGCGGCGGTCGTCGCAGGCATCAAAGCCGCGGGCTTGGAATATAAGATTTAACTTCAATCAGGAGGACAGTGTGAAAATCACCCGGCTCTATACCGGCAGCGACCAGAAATCCTACTTTGAAGATATCGAGCTAAAGTTCGGCGGCGGCCAGAAAATCCTCACCACCGATTCGCGTCCGGCGACGCTGGCGGTTTTCCGTTGTGTGCCGCCGGGCACCGTTCTCGATCTCCATCCAGCGCCGCGGCGCCAGTATCTTGTCACCATGTCCGGCTCGTGGGAGATTGAAGCAAGCAACGGCGTCAAAAGAGTTTTTAAGGCCGGTGACGTAATGCTCGCCGACGACACAACCGGCGAAGGACACAGCTCCCGCGTGCTCGGCAACGAACCGCATGTATTCATGACCGTGCCGTTGGCTGACTGAAACCGTAGACGGAAGGGCAAGGGCGCGATCCGAATTTGAACGCTTGAACGTTTGAACAAAACGACGGTTCAAGGTTCAATATTTCAAAGTTCAAGGCAAACCCTTGTGGATCACAGTTAGTTGTTGGAGGAGTACCCATGCTACGCATTGCCGTTCCCGATCTAGTTTCGAATTCATACTTTCCAGCGATTGCTGCGGTGGAGGCAGGTTTTTTCAAGGCTGAAGGTTACGATGCCAGCATCGACTTGCTGTTTCCGATTCCGAAGACCTTTGAAGCCCTGCGCGATGGCGACCTCGACTTCGTCGTCGGCTCGGCGCATGCAACCTTGCTCGCCTTTCCTGAGTGGCAGGGCGCTAAATTGCTCGCTGCCGTGGGCCAACATACCTACTGGTTTCTCGTCATCCGCAGCGATCTCAAACCGACGCGCGGCGATCTGAGAATCGTCAAAGGACTGCGTATCGGCGCCGCGCCCGGCGTCGACCTGAGTTTGCAACGCATGCTGGTCGAAGCCGGGATCGATCCGGAAAAAGATAAAGTGCAGATCATGCCGATTCCCGGCGCGGCGGGACCTAATGTATCTTTTGGCCTTTCCGCGGCGAAAGCTCTAGAAGACGGCAAGCTCGACGGTTTCTGGGCCAATGGTATGGGCTGCGAAGTGGCAATGCGGAGGGGTGTCGGCACCATGGTGCTCGATGTGCGGCGCGGCGACGGACCGCCAAGCGCAAGGGATTATACGTTCTCGGCTTTGGTCACGACCGAAAAACGCATCAAGGAGGAACCCGGGTCGGCTCGGGCCGCGATCCGCGCGCTGATGAAAGCGCACAAGGCGCTCAAAGAAGACGTGAGCCTCGCCACCGAGATCGGGAAGAAGCGTTTCCCGCCGTCGGAAGCCGAGCTTATCGCCGAATTGGTGCGCCGCGACCTTCCCTACTATGATCCCAACATTCCGAACACCAAAATTGTCAGCATGAATCGCTTCGCCCAAGATATCGGCCTACTCGCCGCGCCAGTGCCCTACGACCGC
>Ga0209640_10001026_pt1 | contig 23087 bp, 15 predicted proteins | sample RifCSP10_1_FD_184018 | JGI IMG/M metagenome (GOLD analysis project Ga0209640, IMG submission 184018) | Soil microbial communities from Rifle, Colorado - Rifle CSP2_sed 10_1 (SPAdes) (version 2) | ecosystem: Environmental > Terrestrial > Deep subsurface > Rock core/Sediment | place: Rifle... | reverse complement strand
GCGTTCGATCGTGCCGAGCTCGTTTCGTTTACCCCGTTGACGCGCGGAGTTCACGGTGAAGAGATCGATCGCTTGCTCGAGCGAGATTCTCTGGCTTGCCCCGAGCACTTCGCCCGCGCCGCCGGGCGCCTGGCGTGTCACGAGCGTTTCGATCGCGATCCACGGATTGACGGATGGCACGACCGACCAATCCGAACCCGGCACGACGAGCGCGCCGGCGTCGATTGCGTCCTTGAGCGGAATCCAGCGCTTCATGCGCTCCGCACCGACCGCCTTCATTATGTCGGGAATGATTGGATTCGGATACCAGATGTACGGAGACATCTCGAACGTCGCCGCAATGTCGCGCGCGCGGCGGATGTCGTCCATCTGCACGAAGCTGTTGTGGGCGACGTCATGGAGCAGGCCGCTGAAGCCGTTTGCCTCGCGCGCGGCGGCTATGGCGTCGAGCCCGGCGCGCACGGCGGCGTCGCCGGCCGCGTGCATCTTGACGGTCAAGCCAAGCGCGTCGAGCCGCGTGACGAGGGCGTTCAGCGCGTCGGGCGGCATCATCAAGAGTCCCCTGTCGCGCTCGCCGGTGCCCTCGGCGTCGGCGTACGGCTCGACCATGGCCGCCGTATGCCCGTCCGTCGGCACACCGTCGAGCAGGAGCTTGACGCATGTCGGCGACAAGCGGTCGCGCGCGTACAGGTTGCGGTACGCGAGGTAGTCGGGCAGGCCCGCGTTGCCGCCGAACGTCCCCGTCATGCAGGCGGTTACGCGTTGCTTGAGAAGCCCCTGGTCGGCGAGCGTCGCGTACGCCTGCAGCGCCATCTCGCCCACGACGGCGTCCGTGAACGACGTGATGCCGTGCGAAAGCATCCGATCGAGCGACCAGCGCAGCGCCTGCAGGGCCTGCTCCTCGCTCGTGGGGGGAATCAAGCGCCGGACGAGGCCGCCGGCCGACTCGCGCAGCACGCCGGTCGCGCGGCCGTCGGCATCCCGCTCGATGATGCCGCCCGGCGGGTTCGGCGTCGTCGCCGTGATGCCGGCGATCTCCAGCGCCCTCGAGCTCACCCATATGCTGTGCCCGCTGATGTCGACCAGCGAAACGGGGTTATTCGGGGCCGCCTGATCAAGGATCGCGCGGTCCATCGGCTCCGCGCCAAACGACGTCGCGTCCCATTGTCCGCCGACGATCCACTCGCCACCCGCGCGTTGCGCAGCGCAGGCGTCAACCGCAGCGACGATCTGCTCGCGCGTCGAGCCTTGGGGGAACTGACATTGAAGCTGCGCAAGCCCCGCTCCCATCGGGTGCACGTGCATGTCGTGCAAGCCCGGCAGGACGGCCGCGCCTTCGAGGTCGATGACTTGCGTCTCCTCGGTTCGGTAGGCGTCCACGTCCGCTTGGTTGCCGACCGCGATGATGACGCCGTCTTGGATGGCCATGGCTTCGGCCCACCCGTCCGACGTGTAGAGCTCGCCGCTGTGCATGATGAGATCGGCTTCGAGCGGCGGCGCCGCCGCCGTCTCGAGCGTCATGAACATGGCACCGGAAAATGCCGCCCCGGCGATCAGCGCGGTCGTGATTCGTGTCGTCATTGCGTCGCACCTCGGTATTGGAAGGGACTCCAAGCCGCTGCCGCGGCGAAGAAGGCAAAGGTCTCGTCATTGGCGCGCGCCCCGTCCAGGCCGACGGGGACGTGACTGAGCTTGACGATCACCGTCCCGCTCGGCGGATCGACGTAGAGGAACTGGCCCTCGCCGCCCAGCATCGTATATCCCGCGCTCTCCTCGATCGTCCACCAGAGGTAGGCATAGCCGAGACCCGGACGCGCCCTGCCGGGGCCGGGTGTGGTCGATTCCCGCACCCATGACTCCGGAAGAATTTCGCGGCCGTTGGCATTTCCGCCGTTCAGCATCAGCAGGCCGACGCGCCCATAGTCGCGCAGCACGGCATTGAACGCGCCGGCCGTGAACTCCTTGCCGACACCGGGCGGACCGTCGAGCACGTAGAACGCGTAGCTCTGCATGCCAACCGGCCTCCATACGCGCTCGCTGAGATACTCGCTGACCGAGCGGCCGGTAGCGCGGCTCACGATCTCGCCGACCAGCGCCGCCTCGATGCTATTGTAGTTGAACGCCTGCTCCGCAGCGCCGGTCCGCTGCATGTCGCTCGCCGCCGTGAAGAAGCGCCGCTCGTTGTTCACGAACGCCGCGACGTGCGCGTCGCGGGCGGGTCCCGGCGCGAAGAAGTTGTCGTCCCAGCTCACGCCGGTGCGCATCTGGAGCAGGTTCTTGAGCGTGAGCCCATCGTACGCCGTGCCGCGGAGCTCCTGCATGTAGCGCGTGACTGGATCGTCCACGGACGAGATGCTGCCGTCGGCAAGGGCTAATCCTACGAGAATGGAATTGAAGCTCTTGCCCATCGAATACGACATGAAATGAGTAGCGGGCGTTGCCCGGTTCAGATAGGACTCGTGAACGATTCTGCCGCGCTTGATGATCAGCAACGCATCGGTGAACGTCCCTTCGGCGAAATCCTCGGCCGCCAGCGAGCGGCCGTCGTGCTCGTAGGCGAAGTCGAGCGGCTGCAACTCAACCGGCAAGCTCCAAACGTTATCGCCAGCCTCGACGCGACTCGTGTCGAACATCAGCTCCGCGGTCCGGTTGGCCAGCGTGCTTACCGCGGGCTCGAACATGTGCAGCCGGTACTCGCGGAGCGCGTCGGAGACCTGCGCCTGAACGGCCGGCGCCGCGAGAAGCGGCAAGAGCAGTGCAACAACCCCAACGGCTCGCGCGGCCGCGGGACGTCCGCGCCTCGGCAATCCGGTCTTCGTCATGGGACGCCTGCCCGCTGGGCTTCCCGAACGATGGCGGCCCGATCTGCCGCCGTGAGCCAGCGCTCGGCTTCGAGCTCGGCCGCGCTCGCGCGCGCCTTGGCGAAATAATCGGCGTGACCGTCATACAGACGCTCGAGCTCGGATGCGTCAAACGCGTATTTGTAGCCTTGAAACATGCACTGAAATGCGCCCGTTTTGGCACCCACCCATCGGGCCGTGGGAACGTCCACGTATGGAGTGCGAACGCCGCCCTTCGCGTTGCCATGCTCGTCAGTGACGAACGTACGGTCCGGCTTGAAGGGATTGGCCGCGCGCGGCTTCAACTGGAGCGGCTCGGCTCGTGGCGCCGGAACGCCGTTGCGCACCCAATCGTCGAGGTTCCGCCAGGCCGCGTTCAACACGTAGCGAATCGGAAAATCCGACGGCTCCACGTTTCGGGGCTCGCAGTCGACGGCGGCCGCGGCATCCGATCGCCCCGTTGCTCTCCGCATGTCGGCATCGGACGGGAATGACTGCTGCTCCCATGGATCCGTGTGAGCGGCGCCGGCGACCTCGTAGCGACGGAATAGATCCGGCGCTGTGTCCGAATCGGGCCGCCGCGTCTCCACGTTCGTTCCCATGTCGCCTTCGGCGAAGATCTCGATGATCGGAACGCCGGCCGCGGCGGTGATCAGCCTCGGATCGCCCGCAGCGAAATCGCCTGCGCATTGATGGAGCGGGACCTGCCACGGCGGACTGCCGCTGTATAGGTACCCGTCGTACAGCGGCTTGCCGTCCGGACCCGTGACGACGCGGCCGAAGACGCTCGCGTAGGTTCTCGCATAGCCCGCCGTCTGCGATTGACCGGTCATGTACAGCCGGTCGGCCGGATTGCGGAGCGGATTCTCCGCCGTGCGGCTCTTGAGGAGCGCCCCGACCTGGCCCAACATGTCCCAGGCGAGGCCCGTCTCGTCTGCAGGCGTCGTGGGTTGCGACCAAGCGTTGATCTCCTCCGCTTCGCACGTCCGGTCCGACAGAGGGCGAGGCATCGACAACGCGCCGTAGCGTTGCGAGTCGAACCTTTTCAGCGCGCGGATCGTGTTCGGCTTGATTGTCACGCCTACCCACGCGAAGCCTTCGGCGATGAAGTGCTGATACGACTCGGCCCACATGATCGGCAAATCCACCGGCGATGACGGATTCAAAGCCTCCACGATCGCCGTGCCGTTGAACCGGCGGCCGGCCTTCGGCCGGCGAACGAGAATGCGCGTCGTATAGCCTCCGCGCGCGAGCGCCTTCGGACGCGAGCCGACGGGCCATTCGAAAACCCGCGCCTCTCCGCTGATTAGGTACTCCTCCTCGACGTAGTCGTGCTCGCTCAGATCGAGCGGCTCGTTCTGATGCGCTGCCGCGAGAAACGGGTGCGAGGTGGGCGTCGCGCGGAGCGGCCCGCTGATTCGCGGCAGCGCGGCCTCTTCCGCGCGCACCGCTGCGAGCGTCGGCGACGCGGCGAGCACGACGCACAACGCCGCCCCTGCGATCTCCGAGCCGCACCTGATCGCTTCACCGCACGCAGTCGGCCGCCTCCGTCGCGGCGAGACGGCCATCAACGACCGAAGAAGTAGTTGGCCTGAACACCCCAACGCGCGCCTCGCTCGAACCGCTTGCCGCCGGGGCCGTACAGGTGAATCTCGCTGTTCGACGCGCCAGGCGTGGTCGTGTTGAAGAATCCGGACTGAAGACCGCCCACCCAGGCCTCCTCATCCGTGATGTCCCTGCCATAGAGGGCAATCTCCCACTGCTCGCTAGGCGCCATGAACGAAACGCGAAGGTCGAAGCGATGCCTGCCTGGAATCGCACCCAGCGGGTCTTCCGGATAGCCCGCCGGCGGGACGAAGAATGACGGGGTGCCGGCATACCACGCCATGTTCATGCTCGCTCTGGCCGAGAACTCGCCGACCTGGAAGTTGACGGCCGGATGCAGGGCCGTTTGCCATTCTCCGCCGCCGAATAGTCGCCTGCCCGAGGCGTCAACCCGGCAGGTTCCCGGTGGATTGCCGGCGTTGATCCACTCGATGTTCTGAATCGTGTTGCACCCCGCGTCAGGATAATTGGTATACACGGCGTCGTTGTAACCCCCGCTGAAGCCCAGCGACCACCGGTCGTTGATCGCGAAACGCCCGTCGATCTCGATGCCTTGCGTCTGCACCGCGGCTGCGTTTCTGACCGAGAAGCCGGTGAACGGGCTGAAATTGAATTGCTGGAGATTCACGAAATCGGTATCGAACAACGCGATGTTGAGCTGCAGCCTGTCGGCAAAGAACGATTTCAGGCCCACCTCATACCCCTCCGCCTCTTCGGGCAAGAAGGTGAACGGATTCGGCGGACCGAGCAGCGGCGGGGGCGCGACGAAACCGCCGGCCTTGAACGCCTCGGCGTACTTCACGTAAAACATCATGTTGTCGGTCACGTCCCACTGAAAACCGACTTCCGGCAAAACGTCGTCCGACTGCACGTCGCCGACCGCCGAAGGGTTCGGATTGAATACGCGCGGCTCGAAGCGCGTCGCACCCGCGAGCAACACCGTCGAGCCAATCTGATAGATGCCGTGCTTGTCCGACTCCTGGTAACGCGCGCCGATGTTGAAACGGAAGGTATCCGTCACATTCCAGGTGCCGGTGAAAAACGCCGACGTCCAATCGGCCTCTTCCGTCAGTAGGCCGCCGTCGGAGAACGCGATGACTCCGGGAATCGGCGGGCCGAACGGGAAGTGGACATTGATCCCGAGGACTGTGTCAGTGGTTTGGTAATAGAGCCCGACCATCCACGCGAAGGTTTGATCCAGCGGAGACGTCAGCGTCAGTTCCTGCGCGACCTGCTCGAACTCCTCGTAGCGTTGATCGGTGAAGACGGCAAACTGGCTCTCGTCGGGGTCGAGCCAGTCCTCCTTGTCGATCGTGACACGTGACGTCGTCGAGGTGAGCGTGTTGTCCCCGATCTGCCAATTGAGAGTGCCGACGAAAATGTCCGCTTCGTTGTTCCGGCTTTGCGGGTGGTTGTATTCGTCGACCAGATCGAGGCCGCGTGGAATGGGCTGCATGGCCCCGAACAAAGCAGACCCGGGGACGATGTTGGTACCGAGATTCGCATTCGCGAAGTCGATCGCGTCCCACAAGTCCACCGTGCCGCCTGAATGGGTTTCCCGGTTGTAAACGCTCAGATCCACCAAGCCGAGCACGTTCTCCATCGTGCAGAGCGCCGGCACGCCGGGCAAGAACACACTGTTGGCGACGCTCGTCGCAAAGTCCAAGTCGCAGCGACCGAATTCCGTCGGCGTGCCGTTCTGGTAGCTGTCCTGGTGCTCGTACTTGAACGTGAAATCGAACCGGTCCGTGGGCTCCCAAACGGTCGTGATGCGGAAGGACTTGTTTTCCTGCGCGCCGATTTCCTGTCCCGTGAGGGTCTCCGTATAGCCCGCCTCGGGCAGATCGTAGTAGCGACCCGCGACGCGAATCCCGAACTTGTCCGTAATCGGGCCACCGAGGGCGGCCTCGAAACTGGTCTCCTCATCGGTTCCGTATTGCAGCATGACGGCGCCGTCGAACTCATCGCCTGGCTTGCGACTCACGGAATTAATCGCACCGGCCGTCGCGCTTTGTCCCGCAAACACCGGTTGCGGACCGCGCACGACCTCGATGCGTTCGAGGTCGAACAAGCCGCCGAGAACGAGGCTATCGCGGCCGTAATAGACGCCATCGGCGAATTGAGCCACGGCTTCCTCGAACGCCTCGTTGCGAGTATCGGTGCCTACGCCGCGAATGCTCATCGACTGACCTTGGAACCCATCGTTGATCCCCAGGTTCGGCAGAAACGCGGTGAGATCCTCCATGTCGGAGTAGCCGCCTTCCTGGATGAATGCGCCCGTCGCGACGGTCACCGAAATCGGCACGTCTTGAAGGCTCTCCTCGCGACGCGTTGCGGTAACGATGATCTCTTCCAGTCCTTGTCGTTGAGCGAGCACAGACTCTGCGACGCCGCATGACAAAGCGCCTAGGACGAAAGCCCCAAACAGTGTCTTCATCTCTCTTGTCCCCCTGATCTTTTGGCGATGCGTTGCCGAGATACAACGCCCTAAACGCCGAGCAGACCGACTCTGGTCACGACGAATTGCATTCTTGCCGCGTCCTTGCGGCAATAGCGGAAACCACCTAAAAGCAGGAGCGCGGAAGGGGAATTACGCAGTGAGCGAGCACCGCGATCGGAATTGCTTCGATTGGGACGGTGCTTAGGACCAGGATGCCGTTTTGAGCGTCGCTGACCCGGCGGAATTGAGCTCATGGAGCCTGGCAGCAAGGCGCGTGCGCGTCGTAATCTGCAGTTTCGAGAAGATCGACCGCATGTGATTCTCGACCGTGCGCACGCTGATGCTCAGGGCTTGAGCAACCTCCTTGTTGGTCAACCCCAACGTGACGGCGCCCGCCACCTCGAGCTCGCGCGCACTCAGCGGACCGTGGCGTTCCGCCATCCCGTGCAGCGCGGAATTGACGCCGCGGCATGCTCCACCGACGAGCACGTCATCATCATCGATACCTGCGCGTCCGTCGCAACGCTGACCGAGGCCGACCACGGGGCGAAACTGTGCCGCCTTGGCATGGAGCACGATGGACACCATTTTCGCCCTTGCGCGCTCGAGTCGATTGAACGGCAATGATTCTTCCGGGCGATGAAAGTTCAGAAGAAACGTTTGACCACTCGATGTGTCCTGGAAACAGAATCCAAGGTGATGGCAAAGTCCACTTGGCAACAGAAACTCGTTTCTGTATCGGCGGAAGTTCTCGCGATGCCGATCGAGCGGGCAAACATCGGCCGCCTTGTCGACGCCGACGGTTGCTTGCTCGCCCTCCCACTCGCCGCGTCTGAACTGGTCGGCGAATAAGGGTCTCCTAAACCGTTGCGCGAGCAACCGGCGGGCGGGATCCAGTTTGAAGTAACGTTCGCGGTAAGCGTCGTGGACGGACTCGGGAATGCCAAGACTGACGATCATCGTCAGCCGCGGGACGTCGGCCGACACCGAGAATACTCGAAAGACCGCCGTTTCCGCGCGAAGCAAAGAGGCCATGGGCTCGAGCAACCCGGCCGCGAGTCTTGCCCGGCTCGAAAAGAAGTCGATACGCCGGCAGAAGTCCCAGGTCTTTTCCAGCTCGTCCGCGGGTCTGGTCATTCGAAGCGCCCCCGGTTTCGCCCGTTATCCCCCTCGGCGGAGGCCGCCCGCCGGCCTCCGAGCGGCCGGTTGCCGCGCACGTGCAGACGATGCCATTGGACTATCGCCCGCGAGGTCAAGCTGCATCTCTGTCATGACCCAGTCGACGGGAAAGTTGACGGGAGACTTCGAGCAGTCGCGTCGAAACCGGCCCGTCTAACGTCGAGTCGAACGCGCTTTTATACCCGAGCGCAATCAACGCCAAAGCCATCGAATCGTTGCAATCGAAGACCGGAACGGCCATGCCGCTGATGCCTGGAATGAAATCGCTCGTGCGCGCGAGCCCCTCCCGACGCGTCCTCCGGATCCGCGGCTCCATCTCCTCGACCGCCACGGGGCTCAAGCCCAGACGACGATTGTCGGCAAGCTCCTTCTCGAGCAATCGGGCCGTCGTCTCCTCCGGGAGAAACGCGAGGAAGGCGCACCCCGTCGCGGAGCGCGTGAGCGGCATGACGGACCCGAGGCGAAGACTTGCCGAAACCGGCGTATCGGAACCGAACCAACGCACGATCGTCGCGCCCTGATTTCCCCAGACGGCAATCGCCACGGTCTGGCCGATGGCTTCCCCGAGATCCCTGAGAATCGGCGTCGCGAGCGTGACGGGCTCGATGCGTCCCAAAGCACTGAGCCCGAGCTGGAGCGCGAACGGCCCCAAATCGTATCGGCCCGTCTCGCGCTCCTGCTGGACGAGGCCCATGCGGACGAAGCTCACGAGATACCGATACGCTTTCGCGGGCACCATGTTCGCCGCGCCCGCGAGATCGCGCAGCATGAGGGAACGCGGCGCGGACGCGAGCGCTTCGAGAAGCCTGGCGCCCACTTCGATCGACTGAATCCCTTGCCGAGCTTTCTCTTGATGGAGGTTCACTGCACGGTCTCGTCTTGACGCGTTCGGACCGAAAAATTACGATATAGTTAATTCTATTCATATTTTATAATTAATTCTATTCATACTCAATGCTGGCGGGCTTGCGCGATGGCCTGGAAACTGCACATGAACGAGCAAGCCGGTAGCCGCGAGTTGGGCCACACGACGGGCGCACGGCGCGGCGCGCAGGTCCTGGCGAGGCTTCGCGACCAACGGCCGTCGCTCTGGTACCGGGGTGAGCCTGTCGAAGACGTCACCATTCACCCGGCGTTCAAGGGCGGCGTTCAAACGCTCGCGGAACTTTACGACCTGCAGTGGCAGGACCCTGAGGTTTCGCTCTGTGAGTCGCCGACGACCGGCCACAAGGTGGGGCGCTCGTTCATGATGCCGCGAACTCACGAGGAGTTGCAGAGCGTCAGCAAGGCCATGAAGGTCTGGGCGGACTACACGTGCGGAATGATGGGGCGCGTGCCCGACTACCTGAACCGGGCTATCACGGGCTACGCGGCCGGGGCGCCGTTCCTTGCCGAAGCCGATCCACGTTTTGGCGGCAACGCCGTTCGCTACCACGAGTATCTGCGCGAGAACGATTTGTGCCTCACGCACACCTTGATTCCGCCGCAAGCCAACCGCGCGGTGAGCCAGGCTCACCAAGCCGATCCGTTTCTCGCTGCGCGCGTCAAGGAGGAAACGGACGCGGGCATCGTGATCCGCGGCTGCCGCATGCTCGCGACGCTGCCCATCTCAGACGAGCTCATGGTGTTCCCGTCGACGCTGCTGAAAAACGGTGAGGAGGACGCGCCCTACGCCTTCGGGTTCGTGATCCCGAACGACGCGCCGGGGCTGCGATTCATTTGCCGTGAGAGCGTCGACTACGGGCGGTCTCACTTCGATCACCCCCTGGGCTCGCGTTTCGAGGAAATGGACGCCGTCGTGGTCTTCGACGATGTGTTCGTGCCGTGGGAGAACGTGTTTCTGTATCGCGACGTGGAACGGTGCAATCAGGCCTATGCGCGAACTGGCGCCGTCGCTCACATGTCGCACCAGGTCGTCGTGAAGAATATCGCGAAGTGCGAGTTCGTCCTCGGTCTCGCGTCCCTAATGGTCGACACGATCGGCGTAGAGAAGTTTCAGCACATCCAAGAGAAGCTCGCCGAGCTCTGGATCAATCTCGAGACCATGAAGGCGTTCCTGCGCGCCGCGGAGGTCGACGCGTCCCTCGACGAGTGGGGCGTGATGCGCCCGGCCTGGGCTCCGCTCGATGCGGCCAGGAACCTGTTTCCCCGTTTGTATCCCCGGATGGTAGAGATCATTCAGCAGATCGGCGCGAGCGGCTTGGTGGCGATGCCGACTGAGCGCGATCTGAAAGGCCCGTTGGTCGAGGACGTCAAGAAGTACTATCGAGCCGCGCGCGCGGAAGCGTTCGACCGAATTCCGTTGTTCCGTCTTGCATGGGATACGTCTCTGTCAGCTTTTGCGTCACGGCAGGTCCTTTACGAGCGGTTCTTCTTTGGAGACCCCGTCCGCATGGCGGGCGCTCTAGTGACCGGGCACGGCGTGGAGATCGGGCAGCTCGCAGAGAAAGTTCGCGAGCTCGTGAAATCGATGAAGGATGAAGCATTCTCGGATGCGTCATGACTCGTGACGGATGAGCCCGCGCATATCTTCTACGAGGGGTGACGCGTCGTGAATCCACAACGTCGCTTTCAATTGACCATCAACGGCCGGGCTGCGGAAGCGCCCGGCACATTCGACGTCATCAATCCCGCCAACGAGACGGTCGTGGCGGCTTGTCCCGAAGGCACGGTAGCGCTGCTGGACCAAGCCGTCGCGGCGGCGCGGGGGGCCTTCCCGGACTGGGCGGAGCTGCCGCACCGCGAACGCGCGGCCAAGCTCAGTTCTATCGCCGACCTCATCGAAGCCCACCAGCGGGAGCTCGCCGAGCTGATTACGCTCGAGCAGGGCAAGCCCCAGAACGGGCCCCGGCGCCAATTTCGAGGTCGGGGGCGGCGTCGCGTGGACCCGTGTGACGGCCGGGCTCGAGCTACCGGTTGAAGTCGTTCAGGATAACGAGGAGAGCCGAATCGAGCTGCACCGCAAGCCCGTAGGCGTCGTCGGATCGATCACGCCTTGGAACTGGCCGTTCCTCATTGCGGTGTGGCACATCATGCCGGCGCTCCAGGCAGGCTGCACGGTCGTGAGCAAGCCTTCGCCGTACACGCCGTTATCGACGCTGCGCCTCGTCGAGCTCATGAACGAGGTATTGCCGCCCGGCGTCGTCAACATCGTGACGGGGGACGCGGAGGTCGGAACGCGCATGAGCGAACACCCCGATATCGACAAAATCGTCTTCACGGGCTCCGTGAGCACCGGCAGGTCCGTGATGAGGAACGCCTCCGACTCGTTGAAACGGCTCACGCTCGAGCTCGGCGGAAACGACGCCGGCATCGTGTTGCCGAACACCGATATCGAGCCGCTCATTGAGAAGCTCTTTTGGGGGTGCTTCATCAACGCAGGCCAGACATGCGCCGCGCTGAAGCGTCTGTACGTGCACGAGGATCAATACGAGGCTGTCTGCCGGCGCTTCGCGGAGTACGTGTCTTCGATCCCCGTCGGCGACGGCATTCCGCTCAAGGAAACGGGAGACGTGCCGCCGGACATGCGCTATCTCGAATCCGCCGTCGTCGGCGATCTCCAAAACCTCTCGAAGGATGTTTCGCTCGCAGCGCGTAATGCGCTGCTCGAGATGATCGACTACATCGTAGGTACCTACGGGCTGACCCCTGAGCAGGCATACGTTGTGTCCAGCGTCGCCGTGGACTTGCGCATCGGGCAGCTCGTGGACGCACCTGGGCGTAACCGCCATTCTCCCACTGGATATCTTTGAGCCGCGGTGATTCGCGGCCGGTGGGGCGCTAGCCGCCAGAATCCATCCACCACCTGGCCGTCGCCGAGCGCCGAGTCCTCCGCGACCAGCGGCGACCAGTCCCAGCCCTGAAAGACGGGGTTGCCGTTCGCCGTGCGGACCGGAGGCACGAGCTCATTGGGCTGCCGCTCGAGCGACGGATAGTACGCGTCCTACGCGGTTTCGATCGTTGTAGCCCGCGAAGCCGGACGGAAAGAACGTGCCAGCGTGGCGAGGCCGCGGTACCGAGCGAGCGTGCGCCAGTCTTCAGCCGCCGGACGCCGAACTCCCGTTGCGGATGGCTTTCAAGACTTCGCGCGTCAAGTCCCAGCGATCGAAGCCCTGCTCGCCATAGTCGAGCCCCCGTCGAACGATCACCAGGTCGTGCGACGGTACGACGATCACGAATTGCCCGCGGTTGCCTGCGGTCGAATAGGCGTCCTTGGGTACGTCAGTTCGATCGTCCGGAACCAGCCACCATTGACCGCCGTAGTAATTGCCGTACTCGGCAAGTGACGGGGCCGGCCTTCGCACGAAATCGATCCACTCCTCGGAGATCAGCCGCTCGCCGTTCCAAACGCCGCCTTGCAGATACAGCAGCCCGAATCTCGCGAGGTCGCGGGCGTTCGCATAGATCTGGCTGCTGAAGATGAAATCACCGAATCGGTCCATGCCGACCAGCGTGTTGCGCATACCTATCCGATCGAACAGCGCGCGGCGCGGAAACTCGTGATACTCGTCCTCGCCGAGCGCGAGCTTCATCGCGTAGACGGCAAGCAACGTATCGTAGTTCTCGTAATCCCAATAGGTTCCAGGCTCCCGTATCAAGCCGCGGCGGCGCATCTGCTCGATGGAGCTCTCGCCTGCCCAGTACGACATGCCCGATCCGGTTGCATACTCGAGATCCGCGTTGTCGATCGGATACAGGCCGCTCGACATGTTGAGCACGTGCCTGAGCGTGATGGCCGATCGCGGATCGTGCTCCGATTCCGTGACTTCGGGAAACCAAGGAAACCCGAGCGGCTCGTCGAGAGACATACGCCCTTGATCCACGAGCATGCCGATCAGCGTCACCGCTATGCTCTTCGCGGTGGACCAAGTTCGCGTGCGCGTCGTCATCGTGACGCCGGGCGCGTACCGCTCGTGAACGATTCGGCCGTCGCGGACGACCAGGAGGCTCAGAGTGACCTGCTCCGGCGATTCACGCTCGAAGGCCCAATCCGACGCTGCGAGCAACGCATCCTCGTCGACGCCCGGCGGCAATGGCGCATCGTCGAGAAGATCGCCGGCGGGCCATGCAATAGCGGCCGGATCGCCGGCCGGCGGCGGCATGTCCAGGATCGGCAAGCCGTCGATGTCGTCGAACATCTGATCGGGCGCGAGCACGATGCAGCCGGTGCCCTCGCGAAACGCGGCCCGCATGACCGGCACACCGTCGGGCTTTCCGATTGCCACGGCGCGCCGCTCTCGATCGATCACATAATCGCCGCCGGCCGCCGTGCCGATCGGCTCCGCCAGGAAGGCCAACTCTTGCTCGAAAACCTGGTCCAGCGTTCGATTCGAAGTGAACAAGCCGTTGCACATGAGCACGGCTTGCTGGCCGCGCCGGATCATCTCGCGGTTCCACTTCCAGTAGTCGAACGGTGACTGTTGCTGCGCCGCGGCCGGAATCGGCAACGCGAGCGCGCCGGAGATCACCGCGACGGCGGCGAAGGCCGCCATACGGAGAGCGCCGGAGGCACGGTTCATCGGTCTGCTGCCATTATTCATGTGCTTCTCCTTGTGCCGATCGACGTGGCGTTGCTGTTCGATGATGGTGATATACATGTTACCTTCCTCGAGGCGCATCTGCGGTATCCGGTCCGCCTCGATCACGTGCATCCGGCGCGTCCATGGAATCGCCGCGAAGTACTCCGCCGCCTCGCGCATCTCCTCGTCGGTCATCTTTGGCCAGCGCAACCATCGTGAAGGATGAGTCAGTACATAGGTGTTTTACGCTATTGTGGCGCCGATCGAAGGTCGTCCTATTCTGCGGGTCCGGTATCACGAGGCGCGGGTCGTCACCTCACCGCTCCAGTGTCGGCAGGTAGGAATGTCTGAGCAGTCGAGACGCGAATTCGTCACCATGGGACTCGCGACCGCGGGCGCCGCGTGGGCCGGGTTGCCGGCTGCGGCACAGGAGCCGGACGAGCTTTCGGAGCTCGCGGCCCTGACCTTGAAGCAAGCCTCCGATCTCGTTCGCCGCCGCGATGTCTCGCCCGTCGAGCTGACCGAGGCGTGCTTGAATCGCATCGATGCCTACAACCTCGCGCTAGGCGCATTCATCACCGTTGCCCGAGAGGACGCGCTGCGCGCGGCTCGGCGGCTCGAAGCGGAGCAAGCGAGGCGCAATTTCAGGGGACCGTTGCACGGCATTCCCGTCGCGCTCAAGGACAACATCGACACGGCCGGTATCTTGACGACGGGCGGGAGCGCGCTTTTCGCGGATCGTGTACCCGCCGAGGACGCCTTCGTCGTCGCGCGCCTCAAAGCGGCGGGCGCGATCGTCATCGGCAAGCTGAACCTTCACGAGCTCGCGCTCGGCGGAACGAGCGCCGTCAACCACGTCGGACCGGTGCACAATCCGTGGGCGTTCGACCGCCATCCCGGCGGTTCCTCGGGAGGCAACGCCGCGGCCATCGCCGCGGAGCTATGCTTCGGGAGCCTCGGAACCGATACGGGCGGCTCGATCCGCATTCCGGCGTCGTATTGCGGCATCGTAGGTCTCAAGCCCACGAACGGCCGCGTAAGCAACCGGGGAGTCATCCCCAACTCTTGGACTTTCGATACAGTCGGTCCCATGACGAGGACGGTCGAAGACGCGGCGTTGATGCTCGAAGTCGTCGCCGGGTACGACGAGCGGGACCCGTCTTCGGTCGATGTTCCCGCCGCGCGTTACAGTGGCGCGATTGGCCGGGCGACGACAAGCCTGCGGCTCGGCGTTCCGCGAACGCCTTTCTTCGACGACCTCGAGCCCGAGGTCGCGACGGCAGTGGAGACGGCGCTCGGTGTGCTTCGAGCGCTCACGGCGGAGCTGCGAGAGGTGGAAGTGCCACCGTCGCCGGGGCTCGGAATCGCGAGCGCGGAAATCTACGCGTACCACGCGCCGTGGATCGCGGAGTCGCCGGAGTCGTACCAGGCGCCCACTCGCCGCATCGTCGCGGCGGGCGCCGATGCGAGGGCCGATGACTACGCCCGGGCGCTGCGCGAAGTGACGCTCGCGCGCCGGAAAATCGCGAAGTCGTTCGCGTCCGTCGATCTGCTGATAACGCCGACGACCGGAGGCACCGCCGGGCCGATCCCGCCTCCCGCCGCAGCGGGGGCGGGAGACGCGTCTCCTGCGGCGCGAGACGCGTCCGCGGAGGCGGAAGAGGCGCCCGGAGAAGGCGGACCGCAACGGCGCGGCGGCGCGCGCGGCTTCGCGAACACGTCATACTCCAGCTATTACGGGTTGCCGGCGATGTCGATTCCGTGTGGCTTCACGGCCTCGGGCCTGCCGATCGGCCTTCAAATCAGCGGCGGTCCATTTGCGGAATCCACCGTCCTTGCGCTCGCGCACGCGTACGAGCAGGCAACCGAATGGCACACGAGGCGCCCGCGCCTGCCTGCGTGAGGCGCCTCGAACCGCCAGACTGGAGAGTGTTCATGCGAAAAACATTCGTCGAGTCAGGCGCGTGGCTGCGCATCGGCTTCTTGCTCCTGCCGGGCGCCGCGCTCGCGCATCATGGCATCGCGAACTTCGATCACAACAAGGATGTCGCGATTGCGGGCGTCGTGACGGAGGTCGCGTTCGTGAACCCCCATTCTTGGATCTATCTCGACGTGACGGCCGAGGACGGCACCGTGACGCCGTGGCGCTGCGAAATGCGTGCCGCGACGGTGCTGAGGCGCTCGGGTTGGTCCAAGGAGATGTTCGCGCCGGGCACGAGCATCGAGATCACCGGCTCGCCGGACCGGGCCGATCCGAACACGTGCTACATGAGCACGATCGTGCTCGAGGACGGCACGGGGCTCGATCGTTACGGGCAGATTACGACGCCGGAGCACGCGCAGGAGGTCGCAAGACCTGCAAGGCTCGCGAGCGGCGTTCTGAATCTGAACGGCGATTGGGCCGCTGAGCAGGGCGTGTTGACGGATCCGCGCGGAAAATCCGGCGCGTTCGTGCCGCTCAGCGTCGCGCGCGAGCTCGACGCGGGCGAGGTGCCGGAGGGCGCCCCGCCTTTCCCCGCGTCCCGCGGCACGCCTGAATCGCTCGTGGAAGGTCCGTTGGAGGGACTCGGCCTGGCGGCGTTCCCCGACCCGGTCACGCCGACCGAGCTCGGGCGCGCGGCGTCCGCGTTCGACGCGGCGGCCATCGCGGAGCGGATCTTGAGCTGCGAGCCGGACAACATCCTGTACGACCTTGCTTTCGAAGGTCACGTCAACCGGATCGTCCAGACCGTGCGCGAGATCCGGATCCTTTACGGTTTCATGGATATCGAGCGGACCATTCACATGGACTTGGTCGAGCATCCCGTCGATCTCGAGCCGACTTTCGCAGGCCACTCGATCGGGCGTTGGGAGGACGACGTGCTAGTCGTCGACACGGTGCGGTTCACGCCGGGATTCGTTTCACGGGTTTCCAATCTGATGTACAGCGAGGAGCTCCACGTCGTGGAGCGGTTCTCGCTAAACCCGGAGGCGACGACGCTGACGCGTGACTACGTAGCGGTCGATCCGCTCTACTTCGTCGGCGAGCTTCGCGGCAGGGACGTGCTGCATCGGGCCGACATTGAGTATCGGCCCTACGATTGCGACGATCGGACGGTCGAGCCGTGAGCGTTCGGCAACACGTGTTAGGGTCGGTGGAATCGCCGCAAGGCGAGGCGATATGTCCACTGCCGTAGAGACCAGTCGGAGCCTATCGCACGAAGTGATCGACAAGGGCGGCGTTAGCGCACAGCAGATGCTCGTCGTCGGACTCTGCATGTTCTTCAACATGCTCGACGGCTTCGATATCACGGCGATGGCGGTCGTCGCGGGTTCCGTGTCAGCTGAGCTCGGGCTGGCGGCCGATAGGCTCGGCTGGATCTTCAGCTTCGCGCTCGCCGGGATGATGGGCGGCGCGATGGTCCTCGCGCCGGTCGCCGACATCATCGGCCGCCGCAAGCTGATCATACTGGCCATCGCCTTGATAGGCGTTTCGATGATGTTGACGGCGGCCGCGACCACTTTGACCGAGTTCGTCGTGCTGCGCTTCATCAGTGGGCTCGGCGCCGGCGCGATGCTGGCCAGCCAAGCAGCGCTCGCATCGGAGTACAGCCCGGATAAGCTGAGAGCATTCTCAGTGGCGGCCGTGACTTCCGGCTACCCGCTCGGAGCGATGATGACGTCCGTGATCGCCGCGCAGGTCATGCCGAGCTGGGACTGGCGCGGGATGTTCTGGTTCGGCGGCATCCTGACCTTCTCGATGGTCCTCGTCGCCTGGCTGCTCATTCCGGAATCGCTGATGTATCTATTCGAGCGCAGGCCGCCCGGGGCACTCGGACGCATCAACCAGATCCTGCGTAGATTGGGTATGGAACCGATCGCCGCGCTTCCCACGGCCGTCGCAGGCCGTGCCGAGAAACTGGGATTCGCGACAGGCATGCTGCGCTTGCTGCATGCCGATCAGCTCAAGACGACGCTCACGCTTTGGACGGCGTTCCTGCTGTGCTTCAGCACCCTATATTTCCTGATGAGCTGGATCCCGAAACTGATGGAAGATTCCGGCTTTGGTGCCGAAGCCGGCAGGGACGCGTACCTCCTTTTCAATCTCGGGGGCGTGATCGGCATCTACGTGATGGGCTGGCTGTCGACGAGGTACAAGCTCACCGATTTGATCTGCTGTCTGTCGGTCGCCGCGGCCATATTCATGGTCGTTTTCGCACTTGCGCCGAAGCAGCTGAACCTGCTGCTTGCTTTGACATTGGTCGTCGGGATCCTCCAGCAGGGTGGGTTTACCGGTCTGTATAGTGCGGCCGCGAAGGCTTATCCCACCACGATCAGGAGCACCGGTATCGGATGGTCGATTGGACTCGGCCGATTCGGCGCGGTCGTGGGGCCGGCAGCCGCGGGCTACTTGATCGCCGCTGGGGTCGACATGTCGGCAAACTACATCATCTTCGCCGTGCCGATGGCGATCGGCGGGCTCATCGCCTTTCGGCTCCACATCAGATGACGATCCTGGCTCGTCACGGCCGCCACTCCGACGCCGCGCGCATGAACGCGAGCGTCTCGCGCGTTCCGGTTACGTCGCCGGGCGGGAAGTAGCTGAGCTTCACGATCACGGTTCGGCTGTCCGGATCGATGTAGACGAACTGCCCCTGAAGCCCGAGCGCATAGAAGGCGTTGGAGTCGGCGACCGTCCACCACTGCAGACCATAGCCCCCCGCCGCCGTTTCGGGATGGCTCGGTGCCGTCGACTGCGCGACCCAGTCCGCCGGCAGGATGCGCCGGCCGTCGGCGCTGCCCCCGTCGAGCACCATCTGGCCGAGCCGCGCGTAGTCGCGTAGCGTCGCGTTGAACCCTGCGCCGGTGAACTCGCGGCCGACGCCGGGAGGGCCGTCCATGATGAAGTAGCCGTCCGCTTCGGCGCCGAGGGGCTCCCAGATGCGGCTCGCCATATAGACCGACGCAGTCATGCCCGTGGCGCGCTCGATGAGCCAGCCTAGGACGGCGGTGTCGAGCGTCTTGTACTCGAACACGGCGCCGGGCTCGGTTTTCTTCTTCACCGCGCACGCCGCGTCGGCGAAGCGCGTGAGGTTCAAGACCAAGCTGTTGTTGTGGTTGGCCGCCGCGACGCCGGGGTTGTCGAAGTCGTAACGCTCCTCGTAGTCCACGCCCGAACGCATCTCCAAGATCTGGCGGATCGTGACGCCGCGGTATGCGCTGTCTGCGAGCTCGGCAATGTATTCCTCGATCGGGTCATCGAGCGAGCGGATGTGCCCTTCCGACAAAGCGAGACCGACCATCATCGAGGTGATCGATTTCGCCATCGAGTAGGAGATGAAGCGCGTCTGCGGATCCGTGTTGTTACGGTAGATCTCGGCAATGATCGCACCGTCCTTCATGACGAGCAGCGCATTGGTCTGGGTCCGCTCCAGAAACGCCTCGGTCGTCGGCGTCTGTCCGTCGAAGCGGTAGGTGAAGGCCAGCGGCGTCGTACGAGACGGGAGCTCCCAGACCGGGCCGGCCCGCGGAACGGTCCGTGTCCAGAATATGTCGTCCATGTTGTGGAAGGTCAGCGTGTTCATGTCTGCGTCGAGCATGCGCCGCCTAAGCTCCTGAATGGCCGGCGGCACCGCGCTCGCGCTCGCGTCGAGCATCGCAACGCTTGCGTTCGCGCACTCGGAGACCGAAAGCTCCAGCGCCCAAGCTGGAGAGACGGCGCCCGCGACCAACGTCGCCGCGCCGAACAGACCAACGTCGCGCCACAAGAGAAGGCGGCGCGTGCTATGGACCTTCCTCACCGCTGATCCTCCCAGATACCTTGCTTTCGAATCGAATCGCCAAGCCGTCGGATTCTCGAACCGATAGACCGTACCACGGACGCGCCGCCGATTCTGTGGCGACCGTCGACTGAAATAGGTGTTTTACGCTATTGCCGCTTCAGTCGGGGGTAGTCATATATCGCCAATGGGTGGACACGGGCCCAGCGTTGTGTAGTGCCCGCGAGCCGGATCCAGTTGCCGCGGCTCACAGGGGGTAAGTCCCAATGAACTCTCAGCGATCGGTCGCTCATTGCTTCGCCCGGGTCTCCTGGGTGACCCTTTTGGCGACGGGGACGCCAGTGCTGACACAGGCTCAGGTCGTCGAGGAGATCCTCGTGACGGCCCAGAAACGCGAGCAAGCCCTGCAAGACGTGCCGATCTCGGTGACTGCCCTGACGGGCGATCAGCTCGATGAGCTCGGCATCGACGACTACACCGAGATCACGCAGCAGGTACCCAACCTCCAGCTCAATGCCTGGTCACCCAAGCTCACGATATTCAACGTGCGCGGCATCTCGCAAAACAACTTCAACGATAACCTCGAAGCGCCTGTCGCCGTCTACATCGACGACGCCTACGCGGGGAGCATGAACGTGATCAGCGGCCAGCTCTTCGATCTCGAGCGCGTGGAAGTCCTGCGTGGGCCGCAAGGCACTCTGTTCGGACGCAATGCCACGGGCGGACTCGTGCATTACTTGAGCCGTGACGCGTCCGACGAGGAAACCAACGGCTACATCGAAGCCGAGATCGGCGATTTCGATCGCCGGGCCGTGGAAGCGGCCGTCGGCGGAAGCCTCGGCGAGGACGTGCGCGCGCGCGTGGCCGGTCGCTGGAATGAAGCCGACGGCTACATCGAGTCCAGGGACACCGGCCCGTTCCTCGGCAGCGGTCAGGACATCGGCGGCATCGACGGCTATGCCCTGCGCGGAACGGTTCAAGTCGATTTCTCCCCAGATCTACAAGGAAACTTCTGGATCAAGTATTCCGAAGACAGCGACGTACCTACCGGCGGTTACGTCTTCGAGAATTGTCCCTTTCAGGTCGCTGACCCCACGCTCTGCGAGGTGGACGCCGAAGGCCGCGCCATCACCTTGGGCGGCGTGATCGATCTCTTCGGGCAACCTGCGAGTCCGCATGATCACTACAGCGAGCATCCCGGCGTCATGAACCGGGAACAGACGAGCGCCACGGCTCGCTTCGACTACACGATGGACGACGGCGTCGAGCTCGTGTCCATCACGAGCTACACGGGCATGGACTACAACTACGACGAAGACGGCGACGCCCTGCCTCTCCCGATTCTCACGTTCCAGACCTTTGTCGATTACACGCAATTTTCCGAGGAACTGCGTTTCGCCGGAGAGACGGATGCCATGCGTTGGCAGGCCGGCTTCTACTATCTCGACATGGAGATCGACGGCGGCACGTCTGTGACCGGCGCACCGGGCTTCGGACAAATCGTCGCTTCGGGTCGCCTTGCCGCCCGCGGCGGCGACGACTCCGCGTTGACGGACCCGGATACCGGCCCCTTCAACGGTTTCGGTGGCGCCATTAGCTTCAACGACTACGTGCTCGACTCGAGTAATTGGTCACTTTTTGGGCAGATGGAGCGCGACGTGACCGACCGCGCGAGACTCACCGTCGGTCTGCGCTGGTCTCAGGACGACAAGGACGTCGATTGGCTCGTGCGTTTCACCGACAACTTCAATCCCGTTCCGGTCGTGATAGACACTTCAGACGGCTTCGCCGCCGTGAATCCGGGCGTCGACGAGATCGATTACAGCGACTGGGCCGGGCGCATCGGATTCGACTTCAACGTGTCCGACAACACTATGCTGTTCGCCGCCGTCAACCGCGGCATCAAGGGAGGCAATTGGTCGATCGGCGGAAGTCCCAACATCACGCCGTTGACGTTTCAACACGACGAGGAGGTGCTGTGGGCCTACGAAGTCGGATTCAAATCCAGCTTCGACACGTACCGACTGAACGGCACCGTTTACTACTACGACTACGAGGACTATCAGGCGTTCTCGTTGGCGGGCGGCGGTCCGTTCATCTCGAATTCGGATGCGTCCGCGTATGGAGGGGAGCTCGAGCTCTTCTGGTCCCCGACCGAGAGCTGGGACGTTGCGCTCGGCTTGGCATTGAGCGAGTCCAAAGTGGACGTCGTCCTCGGGGCGAATTCGATTCTTTCGGGAACGGGCGTGACGGGCGTGCCCATCCGCGATGCGGAATTTCCGAACGCGCCGTCGTACAGCGGCAACTATCTGGTGCGTTACAACTGGAACGTGCGCGGCGGCAACGTGGCCGTGCAACTCGACGGCGCGTTCTACGACGATCAGTTCCTCGAAGTCACGAACGGCTCGGGCACCGTGCAGGAAGCGTACAATGTCTCCAACGTCAGACTGACGTACGCGGATGCCGATGAGCGCTTCAGCATCGGAGCCTGGGTGAAGAACGCGAACGACGATATCTACAAGCAGTACTCTCTCGACCTCGGTGTGCTCGGCGCCACGACCTACTACGCTCCACCGCGGACGTACGGAGTGACGGCGCGATTCTACTGGTGAGCTTCGAAGAACGGAGCGTGTCTATGCGAAGACTATTCCTATCCGTCCTGCCGATCTTTCTGCTCCTGCCCGCGGCGGGCCGGAGCCACCACTCTTTCGCTGCGGAGTTCACACACGAGACGATCACGATCGAGGGCGTCGTCACCGAAGTCTGGTTCAAGAATCCGCATGTCCGCTATTCCGTGGAAGTGACGAACGAGCGCGGGGAAGCGGAGCTCTGGGACGCGATCGCCGGAAGCGCGACGAATCTTCAACGTAACGGGGGATGGACTCGCGACAGCATCAAGGTCGGCGACAGGGTCGTGATGACGGGGAACCGCGGAAGGGACGGCAGGAGACTGCTCAACATCCGGATCGTGCGGATGTCCGACGGCAGGGTCCTGCCGCCGGACGGCGTCGTAGAATACCGCCACACGGACCGACAATGAGGGTCGCGCGCCGCTCCCGCATGCCGATCGCCGCCTTGGCGCTCGGCGTCGCTTGCGCCGGGGCGCGCGCCGAGGGTTTCGCCGGCCGCTGGATGTTGGAGCTCGACGTGCCCCCCGCGGATCTCTATGCGGCCTTAGAGCTCGAGCGGACGGCTGCGGGCTGGATCGGACACGTGGAAGGCGGGCCCGTTCCGATCACGATCGACGGCGACGAGATCGAGATCGTCGTCGACAGTCGGGACATCGCCGGCTTCGTCTTCGAGCGCCGGCTCGTCGGCCGGCTGGACGGAGACGTCATCGAAGGCGAGCTGACGGTCGTCGGTGTCGCCGACTCCGGCGAGAACGGCTCGACGTGGACGGCGAAGCGCGTGGCCGCCGAGACCGGTCCGGCCCCCGCTCCGCGCCCCGTGGATCTATCCGGCGCTTGGGTGCCGACCACCGGAGCGGACATCCGAAAATACCGGATGGATTTGACGCCGAAGGCGCAAGCCTGGCTCGACGACTACCGGATGGATCTGGATCAGCCCAATCTGCGCTGCGTGTCGCCAGGTCTGGTCGCGATGATCGCGTGGGCGGCCTATCCGTCGGAGTGGCTCGTCGATGGGGACCGCATCACGATCATCTACGAAGTGGAAAGCTCGGTGCGCCGTATCTACCTGGACGGGCGGGCGCCGCCCGAGTTCTACCCGCATTCGCCGATGGGGT
>Ga0209640_10001025_pt1 | contig 23103 bp, 18 predicted proteins | sample RifCSP10_1_FD_184018 | JGI IMG/M metagenome (GOLD analysis project Ga0209640, IMG submission 184018) | Soil microbial communities from Rifle, Colorado - Rifle CSP2_sed 10_1 (SPAdes) (version 2) | ecosystem: Environmental > Terrestrial > Deep subsurface > Rock core/Sediment | place: Rifle... | reverse complement strand
AGCTGAAGTGACACCCGAGCCGTGCGCGGGATCGATGGATGCGTGTGGGTGTCGTCGACACCTTCGAACGGCTCGTCTGGAAGCCGCGAGGTGTAGAAGTAGTCGATGTCGGCGGCTTTCGAGTCGAACAGGTTGAAGCCCTCAAACGACAGGCGCGCGCGAGGCGCGATCTGCACGCCGACCTCGCCGTTCCAGATCGTCGTCGACTCGGAGACGACGCTGCCGTCTTCGATGAGTGGCCGCGGACCGAAGTGTCGGAGTCGGATGCTGCCGAAGATCTTCTTGGTCGGCTCCACTGTGAGGGCACCGGAAATCACCCGGTCGAGCGCGCCAGGAATGTGATTACCCGCCGGGTCATCGTCAGTGAACTCAGCCCGAGAGAACGAGATGTCCAGCTCGGCCGTCATGAAGGGATTCAGTCGCGCGTAGTTCGTCCACTCGACCCCGAGTCGCCGGCTGGGCCGGCTGGCCTCGGTGGTGCCGGCATCGCCGACGAAGAGCAGCTCGGAGTCGAAGCCCAGATACCACAGCGCCACTGTGGACTGTAAGCCTCTGACCCGCACCGTGCGAACCCCGAACTCGGCGCCTCTGGCGCGGGTGAGCAGGTCCTGGGATTCGGCCGGCTCGCCCGTCTTGGGATCGACCCGCAGGGCGGCGCCGCGGGCGTCGTTGCTGTGGTACCCGTAGCCACCGTTGATGTAGAACTCGGTGCTCTGCCACGGCCCGAGCACGGCCGTGAACTTCGGGCTGACGAGGCCGCTCGCATCGTCGCCTGAGTTCAGAGGGTTGTCCGAATCCACGTTGTAGCTGAAGACGTCCCCGCGAAGCCCGATCGTCGTGCGCAGCACGCGGCTCCACTCGATCTCGGACTGCCCGAAGATGCCGAAATTCGTTTGTCCGATGACGTCCCTGCGGAACGTCCCCACGCGCTCCGCGCCGACGGTCTTGTAGAAGCCGATTTCCCCCATCGCGTCGTGTCGAACCGAGACACCGGCCGCCGACTCGATGTGCCGGCCGAACACCTCCCCTAGGCGGCGATGGGTGAGGCGGCCGCCGGTGACCCAACGGCGATCGGCCTGCTCGAACTGGTCGCCGTTGACGGGGTCATCGAGCAAGTAAGTGAAGTTCGAGATGAGGTTGAGGCTGTACCGCATGACATACCCCGTGATCCTCGTCGAGACCTTCGAGCTGGACACCTGGGCATCAGCCGCCAGGCTGTACCGCGACGTCTTGCCGTTGTCGGTGGGATCGATACCTCCGTACCTCGAGATGAGTCCACTCTCGATCGCCCGGAGCGGCGCCTGGTCCGTTGCGTTCCAGTTGCCCTCGTAGCCCATGCCCGTGATCGAGAAACCGTTCTGCGTGTCCCCCTGGCTGTAGCGCACGATGCCGTTTACCTTGCGCAGGTCGTCCGGGGTCACCCAGGGGCCGTCGTTCATGGTCAGCTCGACGCCGACGAGCATGTTGCCCGAACCGATCCGCGGCGAGGCGGCTCCGAAGATGCGACCCCAGCCCTGGCCTCCGCCGCTGAAGCTGGCGATGGACCGCTCGAGCACGTTGACGTAGTTCACGTTGGCGGACCCCGCCGCCGAGAAGTCGCCGTCTTCGGCGAAGTAGGGGCCTTTCTTGAACTGCACGCCGCTCACGAGTTCCGGGATCAGGAGGTTGGTGTCCGAGTAGCCGTGGAAGTGCGCGCCGGTTGGCGTGTTGACCGGAATACCCGCAATGGTTGTCGCGAAATCGGAACCGTGGTCGAGGTTGAACCCGCGAAGGTAGTACTGGTTGGCTTTGCCCTCGCCGCTGTGCTGACTGACGATGAGCCCTGGCACTGCTTCGAGCACCTCGGCGGGTCGCATGATGGGGCGCGCGTCGAGTTGCTGTGCCGTGATCGCACCTTGGCTGGCGGCGGTTGCGATCCCGACGAGATTCTCGGCCGGGTTCTCCAGGTCCACGATGTTGCGGAACGTGCGGGTGCCAGTCACCACGACGTCCGCCGTCAGCGACAACCCCAGAACGGCGTCGATTCTGGTGGCCTGGCCGGCCACGACTGTGAGATCCCGGTGGACCACCGTGAAGTTGATCAGCTTGAACGTCAGGGTCGCCGGGCCGACCGGGACGTCGTCGATGCTGTAGCCGCCGGTCCCGTCAGTGACGCCGAGGTGCTCCATGCCCTGGGCGTGCAGGTCCACGGTGACACCCGGCAGCACGCCGCCGGTTTCATCGCTCACCGTGCCGACAATGGAACCCGTTGCCTGCGCCCATGCCGTTCCCGGCACGCACGAAACCACTGCGACGGCCAAGGCCGTCCGGAAGAACTCACGCATGATAGGAAATGTTACGTTGGATGCGGGGGCTGGAAGCCCCCGCGCTACGAGATCGTGAGGTCCAGCTCACCTTGGCGCGAGGGCTGTAGAGCGGGGGCTTCAGCCCCCGCGTGTTATACCCCCGCATGGCCTGCTGGCGCAGGCTGAAGCCTGCGCGCTACTGAATCATCGGCACGAAGGCCGCCGATCCGGATCCACGCGGGCCGTCCCACTCCACCGTGATGCGCCACGTGCCCGCCATGCTCAGGCTGGCGGTGCCCGCGTAACGGCCGATCGTTCCCGTGCGTTCCACTGAGACGTCGCTGACCATCGGCGCCATTCCCGGCATGGGCATGGTCGCCATCGCCTTCACCTGTCCGGCGTCGACGAGGGTCCCGTCGGCGGTCGTTCGGAACTCCAAGGCGAACGTGTCCTCGTCGTGTTTGAGCGGGCCGTCCTCGGACAGCAGCACGACGTCCAGATCGCCCGACCGGACGCGGTGTAGTTCACCGAGCGTGCCTGTCCGGTCCGTGGAGCGGCACCCCGATCCGGTCAGAACGAGTAATACGAGCGCCAATCGTGCGATCACGTCATGCTCCTGTGACTTGCGGCTGCGGGTGGGGCCGGCCCCCTCGGAGCCGGCGTTGGCGAATGTCCTCGCCGATCGCGTACAGACACGGAATCAGAAACAGCACGTAGATCGTCGAGCTGATCATGCCGCCGAAGGTGGGCGTGGCAATCGGCTTCGTAATGTCGAGCCCTGAGCCGGTCGAGAGCATGATCGGGACGAGTCCCAGGACGGTCGTCGCCACGGTCATCAGCTTCGGCCGCAGTCTGGCCACCGAGCCTCGCATGACAGCGTCCACGTAGGACTCGTCCGCGGTGCGCTCGGCGAGCGCCTGGCGAATGAATTCGATCATGATGATGCCGGTCTGGATCGCCACGGCAAAGAGCGACACGTATCCGATGATCACGGCCGTGGTCATCGAGTAGCCCAGATACCACTGCAAGAGCACGCCGCCGACGATGGCGAAGGGCGCCGACAACATGATGAGCGAACTATCAGCGACCGACCGGAATGTCATCATCAGCAGCACGAACATGATTAGGAGGGTCACCGGGACGACCACGCGGAGCTTCGACCGGGCGTCCTCCGCGTAGCTGTACAACCCCGTCCATTCCACTGAGTACCCAGCGGGTAGGTCCAGTTGAGACCGCACATGCTCCCGGGCGCGGTCGACGTATTCCGGAGCGGTGACGTCTCGGAGATACACGTAGATGTAGCCGGCCAGTTCGCCGTTGTCGTTGCGGATCATCTCCGGCGCCTCGCGCACCTGCACGTCCGCAATCTCCCCGAGCGGCACCGAGCGCCCGTCTCCGGTGACGACCGGCGTCTGTCTCACCTTGGCCAGGGTGTCGATGTACTCGGGGGAATACTGCACGGCCAGCGGCACGACGGTCTTGTCGGCCTGCCGCAGCGTGACGAGGTTGTCTCCGCCGATGGCGAACCGGACGGTCGAGAGCGCTTCCTCCACGGTCACGCCGTGCTGTGCCATGCGCTGCAGTTCGAGCCGCGCATCCACGAAATAGCCCTGCGAGATGCGCTCGGCCACGACCGTCTGCGTCCCCGGGAACTCCTTGAGTAGCCCCTCGATCTTCTGCGCTACGTCCTGCACGACCGCGAGGTCGCGGCCCTTGACCTTGATGCCGACAGGCGTCGAGATGCCCGTATCCTGCATCATGACGCGCGCGCTGATCGGCTGGGTCCAGCTATTGACGTAGCCCACAATCTGCATGGCCTGTTCCATCTCGGCCACGAGGGCGTCCTTGGTCATGCCAGGTCGCCACGCCGACCGCGGCTTCAGCATCACGGTCGACTCGATCATCTCGACAGGCGCCGGATCGGTGGCCGTGTCCGCCCGGCCCAGCTTGCCAAACACACGTTCGACCTCGGGGAAGGCCTTCAGCTTCGCGTCCATTTGCTGGAGTATCCACCCCGCTTCCCTCGACGGCAGGCCCGGCAGTGTCGTTGGCATGTACAGGATCGAGCCCTCGTCCATCTCCGGCATGTAGTCCTTCGGAAACCCGACGAGCAGCACGCTCGCTGCGACGAGGAGCGCAGCGCTCACCCCGACGAACCCGTACCGGTAGCGAATGGTCTGGGCCAGGGCCGCCCGGTAGGCGCGCACGACGCGTCCGGGGCGCTCGGGAGCCGGCGCGACGGCGTGATCCCGGAAGATCCACACGATGACGATCGGCAGCAGAAACAGCGTCAGGAGGGTGGAGAAGGCCATCGCGGCCGTCTTGCCGAACGCCAGTGGGTTAAACAGTCGCCCCTCGCGCTCGCCGAGGAAGAAGATGGGCAGGAACGAGGTCACGATGATGAGCATCGAGAAGAGCAGCGGGCGCGTCATCGCGGCGGTCGCCTGGATGATCGTGCGCCGGCGCTCCGCAGGGTCAATCGCGGTGTGCCGGGCTAGCTGCGCTGTGCAATTTTCGACGATCACGATCGTGGCATCGGCCATCTCGCCAATCGCGATCGCAAGTCCTGCCAGCAGGAACAGATTGATGGTCTGACCGAACGCCGCTAGCGGGAGCGCCGTGAAGAGCGTGCCGAGCAGCAGGACGCAAATCGGCGCCACCGCCGCGCGCAGGTTCCTCAAGGCCACGGCGATCACGGCAATCACGACGACCAACTCGTAGAGGAGCGCCTGCGCGAAGTTGGTGAGCGTATCCCAGATGAGCGCAGAGCGGTTGTAGGTTGGCACGAGCTCGATGCCCTCCGGCAGCGTCGTCTCGAGGGCCGAGAGTCTCTCCAGTAACCCGCGGGTCACGGACAGGACGTTCTGGCCCTGCTCCATGATGACGATGCCGCCGACGACCTCGCCCTCGCCGTCGAGATCGGCGATGCCGCGGCGCAGGTCGTACCCGATCTGCATGTAGCCGACGTCCCGGACGTGCACCGGCTGGCCGGCGCGGTCGCGGCCGAGCACGAGGAACTCGAGCTGGTCGAGATCGGCGGCATCGACGCTGCCGCGGAGTTGATACTCGCGGTTGGTGACCTCGATGGTGCGGCCGCCCACCTCCTGGAACGCCCCCTGGATGGCCGACAGCACCTGCTTCAGCGAGAGGCCGCGATCGGCCAGCAGCGGCGGGAACAGTTTCAGCTGGTACTGCTTCTCGAGCCCACCAACCGAGGCGACTTCCGCGATGCCGTCGGCCGACTGGAGCGCCGGCTTGATCAGGCTCTCGTTGAGCAGACGGAGCTCGCGCGGGTCGGTTTCCTGCTTTCGGTCCACGACTGCGTACTGAAAGATCCACCCCATGCTGCTGGCGTTCGGGGCGATCGAGACTTCAGCATCGGCGGGCAGCCGAGGGCGGAGCGCATTCAATCGATCGGTGACCACCTGGCGCACGGCATCGCGGCGACCGGGGTCCTTCAGGATGACGTAGACGAAGGAGTACCCCATGTGTGAGGTGCCCCGGATGGACTCGATGTCGGGCGACCCGGCCAGCGCGCGGACGACCGGCTCGGTGATCTCGGTCTCGAGGGCCAACGGGCTTCGCGGCCACTTCGAGTAGACGATGATCTGCGGATCGGAGATGTCGGGAATCGCGTCGAGGGCGGTCCCCTGCAGGGTGTAGGCGCTCAGGGTTACGAGCGCACCGATCAGCCCGCCGACCATCCACTTGAACCGAATGACCGCCTCGATGATGCCGGTAATCATCTGTGGGCGCCCACGCTACGAACCCTTCAACTTGTGCTCGGCGTCGATGAAGAAGCTGCCGAAAGTCACCACGTGCTCGCCAGCCTCGAGGCCGCCCACGACCTGGGAGTACAGCTCGCCCTCGATCCCGAGCGTGACCTCTCTCGGTCGGTATCGGCCCGGCTCTTCCTGCACGTAGACCAGGCGTGTGCCGCCCGTTTCGATGATCGCCTCGTTGGGCACCGAAAGGAGGTCGCCCGTCTCGGTCACGATCTCGAGGATGTATCGACGGCTGCCCTCGCGGCTCGGGCCTGACAGCTGCGCCGTGATACGTACGCGATCGCCTTGGCGAACGACCTCGGTGAGGCGCGCCTGGTACATCGACGAGCGCGATTCAGGGGGGAAGGCGCGCACCCGCTGCCCCACGGCGACGTGCGCGGCCTCGGCCTTCGAGAGGACGGCGGTGAGCGTGCCGCTGTCCCTGGCGATGGCGCCGACGCGTACCCAGACTTGAATCGGCCTGACGGCGGCCTCACCCAGCGTGAGCGTCAGCTCGGTCGACTGCGACTCGGTGACGCCCGTCGATCGGTCTTGATTCCCTCGCCGACGATCGCGCGCATTCTGGCCGCTCGCGCCGGGCGCGGCCAGGGCGACGAGCAGGACGAGCAGCAGGGCCAGGCGGCCATCGGCCAGTCTCAATGGCAGTAGTTGTCCTTGCTGTCCATGATATGCGTACCCCACGGGTACAGCCCAACATTACCGATGCGGCTCAGCTGGTGCGTCTTCGCGTCGATCACCACGATCTGGTGGTTCGTCGACTCCGCGAGGTAGAGCTTCTCCTCGGCCGTGTCGGTTGTGGCGGTTTCGATCTGGATGTTCGTGCCGATCTTGATGCGTCCGGCGGACTTCAGACTCTTCATGTCGTACGCGTACACGAAACCCGGTGCACTGATGACGAACGCCTTCCCCTGCGCGAAGTTGACTCCCGTCATCTGCTCTCCCGCTTCGAGCGTTGCGGCCACCTTGTCGGTCGCGAGATCGATGATCGAAATCGTCTGGTCGCCGTTGTTCACCGTCACGGCGTACTTACCGTCGTGGCTCATGTAGGCGCGCCAGGGCCCTGCACCCACGCGGATGGTCTTGATGACCTTGTCGTCGCGGGTGTCGATCACGCTCACCAGGCCCAGGTCGCTGTCCGCCGCGTACAGTAACCGGCCGTCGTTCGTGATGGACGCATTCGAAATCCCGTTGATCTCGCCGAGGTACCGGCTCGGATCGAGCTTGGCCACTCCGGGCACGTCGGCCACCTGGATCTTCTTCAGCAGCTCATGCCGTCGCACGTCGATGACGCCGATCCAGTGTGCGCCGTAGTTGCCCACGTACGCCTTCGATCCATCGGACGTGAAGGTCACGTTCAGAGGTTCGGCGAAGCCAGGAATGGTTTTGACCTTGCTGAGCGACTGCATGTCGATCACCGAGATCGAATCGCCGTCCGGGTTCCCCTGGTAGTACCACCGGCCGTCTGGCGAGAACGCCAGGTGCTCGGGCGCCAGGTCGACCTGGATGGTCTTCACCAGCTGGAGCGTCCGCGTGTCGATGATGAACGCCTTGTTGGCGCGCGTGCCGCCTGTGACCACGTACCGGCCGTCGGGCGACATCATCGCCATGTGCGGGTTGACGTTGTTGCCGAGGAACGTCCGGCCCACGATCTTGTTGGTCTTGATGTCCATGAACGTGATGTCGTTCGAGTCGCGATTCACGATGAGGACGACCGATGTCGGATCGGCGACCTTGACGTCTTGCGCTCGCAACCCCGCCGCTCCCGCTGCTCCGCACACCACGGCCGCGCCGGCGCAGACCGCGATCACGCGTTGCTTCGTGCTGATGCTCATGACAGTCACTCCTGTGGTCCTCGACCTCTAGAACGCCGCCTGGAGCCGGATGCCAGGCAATAGATATCCGAATGAGTCGTCGCCGTCCGGCCTGTCGAGCACGTGCGTCAGGTGGAACGAGAGACGCAGGCGTTCGGTCAGCAGCACGTTGTAATAGCCCTCGAGCAGCTTTTCGCCCTCGCCGGAGCCCAGATCCATCTGGGCATACCCGACTCCCCAGGTGTCCTGCGGATTGAAGATCAACCCGTTCTGGAACCCGACGCCGGCGCTGTAGTAGTGATCGCGTCCGAAATCGACCTCCTGCGAGCCATACCGGCCAAACAGGCCGACGACGGAGGTCAGTTTCTGGTCCAGGCTCAGCCCCACGCCCTTTCGAATGGCACTCTCCGCCGTGTTATCGGTCCGGAACCAGACGCGATACGTCCCCTCAGGCAGCGCGCCAGGGGTGAACGTATAGCCGACCTCGGTCAAGGTGAAGAGCGAGTCCGAGAGGTTGGTCGCGTCCGTGTTGCTCTGCTGGAAGCCGAACTTCGCCCGGAAGCCATTCTTCGGATCGAACTCGGCAGCAACGCCGGTCCCGTTCACGGCCAGCCCGAGCATCTGGTTGTTCACGAGCGCGTCGCTCAGAAACTGCGTGCTTTCGTCATTGGCCAGGGCGTTCTGATCGAAGTAGTTCGTCAGGTCGAGGCGCCCCGCCGTGAGCGCCAGGCGCTGGCCAAAGAGCTCGGTGCGCAGCCACGCTTCCCGCAGGCTCAACTCGTTCTGCCTGACCAGGCGCGCCGTATACCCGTTGAGCAAAGTGAGCGAAGGAATCTCAGCGTCGGGCGGCGAACCGCTCAGGCCGACGATATCTGCGAAGAAGACGGTGTACTGCGCGATGCCGGCCGTGAAGAAGAGATCCGCGGACGCCAGGGCATAGGCATTCCCGTCCGGCAGGCTTCCGATGCCCTTGGTCCGGCGGGCCGTCTGTGTTCCGAACGCCGCGTCGACGCCCACCTTCACGTTGCGGTTTTCCGCGTCCTCGAGCGCCTCTTCAATCTTTTCGTTGATTGTCTGGCGGCGGTACACCCGCTCGCGCTCGTAGCTCACTCGTGGTTGGGCGCCCGGCGCCGGTTCGGCCAACACACTGCCGCTGCCGTCGACGAACACCTCGACGCGACGGACACGCGTCTCCGGTTCCGACAGCACGGCGCTCGACTCCAAATCGGTGATCCGCTGTTCGAGCTCCGCGATCCGTGTGAGCAAGGCCGCTTGATCGCCCACGACGGCTTGACCGCCCGATTCGAGCGCGACGTCGAGTCGGCGCGTCTGGTCCGCCGCAATCTCGACAGCAGCCTGTCGGAACACGGTGACGCCGGACGACTCGATGACGATGTTGTAGGTTCCGACCGGTAGGGCGGGAAACGCGTAGCCGCCCTGCGCGTCCGTCGTTGCGGTGAACTCGGCGCCATTGGTCGTGTCAACCGCCTTGACCGTCATACCGGCGGCGGCTCCACTCGGACCCTTGACCGCGCCAGACAACCCCCCGCGGTGATCGGCGGCGTGTGCCGGCATTACCTGCGGAGCCTGCGCGGCCGCGGCGTGTGGCGACGACATGACCAGTGTCAGCCCCAGGGCCAACTGGGCGCACAGCACGATCAGGCGATCGTGCGTCGAACGACTCGGCATCCTGACTCCTTCCTGAGGCGTGGAAAAGTCCCCACGCAGTGAAGATGCTAGTCGCTCGAACGGCCGCAAAGTCCTGAAGAGTTCCTGAATCCTTTGTCAGACGCCCGTCAGGCAATTGGCAGGTTTGTGCTCCCTCCACGAAGCCGTAGCGCGGGCGTTCGGCCCGGCGGCCTCGCGGTTACCAGCCGGCTGGCCCTGGCAGGGAGCGCGAGTGGTTGAAGGTGTACTCGCCGAGCACCCGCTCGCCGCCCGCTTCGTCGACCCCGACCAGGCGCGCGATCATCGTGAAGGTTGGGGCGGCCTTCATCGCCGTGATCGACTCCTGGAATACCACGCTGTCGCTCGTGGGATTGTGCGGGATATCGGGCAACCGGCCCTGTTCCACGCCGCGCGCATCACAGAAGCAGAGATCGACTCGTCCCGCCTCGCTCAAGTCCGCCACCAGGCGCCCGATAAGGAGATCGTCGTCGGCCGTGACGGTGCACTGGACGCTGCCTCCTGGAGGGACGGTGTACTCGCGGACGCGCACACCGTCCGCGGCGGCACGCTCGAGGAACGCGTCACTCACCACCATGCGCAGGTTTCCCTCGCGCGCCAGGCGACGGAGTGCCTCGGCCAGCGCCATCGTCTCGCGGAGCCGATCCCCACAGCGGTCGCATTCGAGGAGGTGGAGCTCGACGGCTTCCTCCTCGGCAGAGGGCAGCGCAGCGCGCCAATAGTCGGCGAGGACTGCGGCGTCGATCGGATCCGAGCAGCTCGTGACGCTCACGTCTGTCCGCTCCTCAAGCGGCCACCCCCATGCACGCGCGCAACTCGCGAATCGCCCGGTGCCGAATCACCCGGACGTTGGCTTCCGAAATCCCCAGGAACCGGGCGACCTCAGCGCCGGCCTGCTCGTCATAGAACGTCATGACCACGACCGTCCGTTCGCGTTCCTTCAAATTCCGGACGCAGCGGAGGAGCTGGTCGTGGTCCACGCGCGGCCCGGACGAGGAGGCCGGCAGCAGGTCCGCCCCGAACTGGGCCAGCAGACGCTCCCTTCTGTGCGCGCCACGGCGCAGCTCGAGCACCGTCATCCGGCAGGTGCCCAGCATGAACGACGCGAGCTTCTCCGGTTCGCGCAGACGCCCGGCGCGGAGCGCCTCGAGGGTCGTAATCAGCACTTGCTGCGCCAGGTCCTCCGCGGCGTGAGGGTCCCGCAGGTGACGTAGTCCGTAGAGTCGAAGGCGCGGGGCCATGCGCCGGAACAGCTCGGCCTCGGCGTTCGAGTCACGTTCCGCGCCGATCTGACGGACCAAGTCGGCATCGGTCAGCTCAACGTCCATCGCACACATTCTAGACGCAGACGTCACGTGAGTTGACGATCGCAACACACCGAGGCTCCGAGACACCGAGGCAATAACCACAAGGTTCTCGGTGCCTCGGCGTGACGTATTCCAGTGTCAACACACGCGATCTCAGGGGATAGGTGTAACGGGGCGGCCGCTCGTTACACATCCGGGTGTCATGAAGATCGGGTCCGACCTCCTCGTCGGCCCGGCACAGCCAAAAGGAGCACCGGATGCGTACCGAAGACGCCAGAACCGTGGCTAGTTTCCTCATCGCCGATTTTGAAAACGAGATGCCGACAACCCTGCGCGTGCTCGAGGCGGTTCCGAGCGACCGCCTCGACTACCGGCCTGACGGCAAGTCCAAGACGGGCTTGGGGCTCGTGCGGCACATCGCGCTTGAAGACGAATGGATCCTGAACAGCATTGCGGACGGCGAGTTCAAGCCGCCGCCAGACGACTCTGACGCGTGTGGCATCCAGACCCCGGCCGATGCCGCAGCCCGGTACAAGGAGAGAGTGCCGGCAGCCTTCAACCGCGTCCGCGCGATGTCTGGCGACCAGTGGGTTGCCGTCCTTGACGTGCTCGGCATGTTCCAGGCGCCTGCCGTCAACCTGCTGTCGATGGCGGCCAAGCACTCAGTGCACCACCGCGGCCAGCTCAGCACCTACCTGCGTCCCATGGGCGGCAAGGTCCCCGGCATCTACGGGCCCACTGCAGACACCCAGTAGCGAAGAACGGATGTTTCCTGACACGGAGGACGCACAATGATCGCAGATAGAGAGACAGGCACCAGCGTGGACGAGGTCGCAGCGGGCATCTATCGCATCTCGACGCCGCTCGACATCATCCCAGGCGGATTCACCTTCAACTCGTACCTGATTGCGGACGAGGAACCCGTGCTGTTCCACGCCGGCTACCGCAAGTTGTTCCCGATCTTGAGGGATGCCATCGAGAAGGTCATGCCGATCGGCAGGCTCCGCTGGATTGGCGGCTCGCACTTTGAAGGCGACGAATTTGGCGCTCTGAACGACTTGCTCGCCGTAGCACCCGATGCGACGCCGTTTGGCACCGAAGTCGGTGTGCTGACATCGCTCAATGATTTTGCCGTCCGGTCGCCCCGCGGACTCAAGGACGGCGAGGGGTTCTCCATCGGCGGCCGCCGAATGCAGTGGCACTACACGCCACACGTCCCGCATGGCTGGGACTGCGGCATCCTGTTCGACGAGTCCACCAGGACGCTTCTGTGCGGGGACCTGTTTACGCAACCCGGCGCGAACATGCCGGCCGTGACCGAGTCGGAGGTGCTCACCGCCAGCGAGGGCATGCGCGCGATGATGGACTACTACGCGCACTCGACGAGCACGACAGCCACGCTCGAGCGGCTGGCTGCACTCAAACCGTCGATGCTCGCCTGTCAACACGGTAGCGCGTATCGGGGTGACGGCGCCGCACTGCTCCGCGAACTGGCGGCCACGATTGAGAAGGGAAGCCAGTCTCTGGCTACTGCGAACGCCCAGTAGAGACCCAGACCTCACTCGAGTTGCCCATCACGACACACCGAGGCTCAGAGACACCGAGGCCATCGCCACCAGATTCTCGGTGCCTCTGTGTCTCGGTGTGACGCAGTCCCGTGTCAACACACGAGACTTCAGGGGACCAGGTAGGCAGGGTTGCTATCGTTCCGCGCCCACGTGTGAGGTCGGGCTCGATGGAAGAGGCGCCGGCGCCCTCCGAGGGCCGATGGACACCAGTCGGCCGAGGCCGCGCAGTCCTCGCTTGAATCCAAAGAAGAATCCAATGCTGCTCGTGGCCAGCCCACCGAGGCTGATGAGGATCATCCCCACGTCCCACAGCGGGCGGCGGTAGTACCAGAACGAGAAGTCCAGGCTGTGCAGGCCGTTGTACAACCACCGCTCGACCCGGTCCAGCCGATGCACACGGCCCACGAGCTGGCTCATGCGCGGATCGATGTAAAGCCACGTGCTCTCCGGGTCGTCGAGCTTCACCCGCAGAACCGGCAGTGGCGCCAGGCCCTCGCGCGAGTAATAGTACGAGTCGTAGGTTGACAGCGTGTCGGCGCGAGCGACCGAAGTGCCCGGCAGCGCGTCTTGCACGCGACCGATGAGCGCCTCGGCGGGGAAGTCCCGGTCGTGCACCTGCAAGGTCTTCGCGTTCACGACGATCTGGGCCGCATCGCTCGACCTGACGGCGAAGTACGGTTCGTGCCCCCTGATCTCGGTTCCGGCATTCGGATCAGGGTCGCGCCGCACGACAAAGAACGGTTCGTCCTGGATACGGACGTACTCGACCTCTTTGACCGCCCGGCCCCCCGAGAGCGCGGGCCACGACCCGGCGGTCAGTAGCGGAAAGCCGTCGAGGTCGCCCGCGCTGCTCGTGAAGGCCTCACGAAGACCACCACCGAATCGCCCTCCGCTCGTGGCCCAGAACCACGGTTCCATTGAGAGCCACCCGCTGAAGACGAAGGTCAGAGTGAAGATCCCGAACACGAGCCCCGTGACGTGGTGCCACTTCATCCAGCCGCTGTACGGCACGTGGAAACCGGACCTGGACGACGTGAGGGGCTTGGCAATTCGCAGCTGGACGATGCCCAGGACGATGCCCAGGAGCGCCAGACCGATGCCGATGCCGGAGGTCCACAACACGACCTGGCGCCACAGCGGCTGGTTGAGGCGCAGCGGCGCGAAGTACAGAAAGTGCGGGATGGCGCCCACCCACGCCAGCGCGCGGCTGCCTCGCGTGGTGACGACGGCGACCTCCGCGTTCCGCTCCGACACGTACAGCTCGGTTCCCGCCTCGTCGTCCGCGGCGAACTTGTGCATCGGGCCCTGCCGCATCGTCAGCGTCCACTGATCGGGGCTCGTGAGCCTCGCCACGTGATGGACGCGGTCGTCGGGGACCCGGAGGAACGAGGCTGCGATCGTGCGGGCGCCAGCCTCGTCCACATCGGTCAGCAACTCGCCTGTGTCGGCAAACACGGTTGTTGCCTCCCCGCTGTTGAGGAAGCGGTAGGTGGGCCGCCTCATGACTGTGAGGAGCGTGACGCGGTCCGGCGTGTCGAAGAGCTCTGCGCGCTCAGCGGCTTCAGACGCCGAGAGGCGTACCGCTGACACGTCGACGGGCGCGAGCCGTTCGAGTCGAAGGTCGGCGGAGAGGCGTGGCATGCCCCTCGCGTACAGCATGGCGATGCCCGACGCGAACCAGACGACGAAGAGCAGGCCTAGTGCGGTGCCGACGTAACGGTGGGTCAGGATGAGCCAGCGGCGTAGAGAGCTCATGTCAACTCCATTGGGGTCAGACCCCCTACACGAGGCGACTCAAGGGGTCTGACCCCATCTCAGGGTCTTTGCGGAATCTCGATCTCCTGCATGGGCCGCTGGGGCAGGAAGAGCCTGCCTGCGGTGTAGAACCCCGTGGTCCAGAGCGTGACCGTCACCTCCTGGTCCGTCGGGTTCTCCCAGTACCACCCGTGGATGCCGTCGTAGGGCGCGGTGTAGGCGCCTCGCTTCTGAGCGGCCTGGCCCTTTTCGAAGCTATCGGAGGCTTCGGGCGGCTTGCCCTCCGGCTCGGTGTGGAAGTCGAAGTCCACGTACGACGACGCCTTCCACGAATAGACCATCGTCGCGCCCTTGTCGAGGACGTACTTGAACTCCATACCCTCACGCGGGCCGATCTTGAACTCACGTGAGTCCACGCGGTACTCGTACAACTGCGGGTGCACCGGTCCTGATTCGGCTGGCACGATGGTCGCCGGTCCGGCTGCCACCTCCTCGGCGGCGAATAGGTTGTTGAGGCCGAGTGCGCGGCCGGTGCCAAGTGGATCGATCCCGTATTCGGCCGGGAGCACGGTGGTGACCAGCACGATCGCTGCGACCACGAGGGCCACGAGCGTGGCTTTGAAGAGGGCGCGGGCAGACGGAGCCGGCGCGGACGGTGCAGGCACAGATGTCATGACTGGAAATACCCCACGAGCTGGTAGCCCATCAGCACGAAGCCACCCATCATGAGGGCCGTGTTGGTGGCGAAGGCATGTTGCAGGAAGCCGGGCCGCGTGCGCCAGATGCTGATGCCGATGAGGATGGCGGTGAGCGCGAGCACCTGACCGATCTCCACACCCACGTTGAAGCTCACGATGTTGGCGACGAGCCCGTTCTGCGACACGGTGAATTCCTGAAGCTTGGTTGCCAGGCCGAACCCGTGGAACAGGCCGAAGATCATCACGGCCGCGCGCGTGTTGAACTTCACGCCCAGACGCTCGAAGCCGCCCATGTTCTCGAACGCCTTGTAGACGACCGAGAGGCCGATGATGGCGTCAACGAGATATGCGTTCGCCCTGATGTCTCCCAGCACGCCGCCGAGCAGCGTCAGGCTGTGCCCGAGGGTGAAGAGGCTCACGTATTGCACGACGTCTCTGAGGCGGTAGAGGAAGAAGATCACGCCCACGAGAAACAGCAGGTGGTCGTAGCCGGTCACCATGTGCTTGGCGCCAAGGTAGAGAAACGGCCCGATTGCGGCGCCGTCAATCGATTGCAGGAAGCTGGCGTCGCGGCCGGTCACGCCGTGTGCGAACGCCTCACTCGGGGCGCACGCGGCCAGCAATACGGCGGCTATCCCGGCCACCCAGGCATGTCTTTTCATTGCTTCCCTCCATCAGCATAATACCTGTCTCGGCGGTGGCGGCCATTCCAGGAGCGTTGACTATGCCTCGACACGCTGTGTGGGTTCTCCTCATCGCCTTGGCCTCTGCGTGCTCGCAGGCCGAGGCGCCGGCGCCTGAGGCCTCGTCGAGCGCGGCGCCGGTCGCCTCCCCACCGGCCGGCGGTCGCCTCTTCGTGACCAACGAGTCGAGCGGGGACATCAGCGTGATCGACGTCGCCGCTCGCAAGCTCATCGCCACAATCCCGGTTGGGAAGCGCCCTCGCGGCATCCGGCTCAGCCCGGACGGCACCCTTCTGTACGTCGCGCTCAGCGGCTCGCCGATAGCGCCACCGGGCGTGGACGAATCCACGTTGCCCCCGCCCGACAAGCGGGCGGACGGCATCGGCGTCGTGAGCGTGGCCGAGCAGCGTCTGCTGCGCATCATCAAGGCGGGCTCCGATCCGGAACAGATGGCGGTGAGCCTGGACGGCGCGCGCCTGTTCGTCGCCAACGAGGATGTCGGCGAGACCAGCGTGGTGTCGGTCGCCGATGGCAAGGTCCTGGCGAGCCTGAAGGTCGGTGGGGAACCTGAAGGGGTCGAGATGCGGCCCGACGGACAGGTCGTGTACGTGACGTCGGAAGAGGACAGCCAGGTGGCTGTCATCGATGCAGTGGGGCTCGCGGTCCTCAAGACCTTCGAGGTCGGCCCCCGGCCACGGTCGACGGCATTTCTGCCCGATGGCTCGCGCGCCTACGTCACGTCGGAGAACGGCGCATCGATCGCGGTGATCGATGCGATGAAGCACAGGGTGATCGAGACGATTCGCCTGACGGGCGAGCTCGTGCGCCCAATGGGCGCCGTGACGTCTCCTGACGGCACGCTCCTCTTCGTGACCACCGGGCGAGGGAAGAACGTCGTCATCATCGACACGTCGAGCAACAAGCCCGTCGGGTCCGTGGAGGTCGGCGAGCGGCCGTGGGGCATTGCCGTGTCGCCCGATGGCCGCACGGTGTTCACCGCCAACGGTCCGTCGAACGACGTATCGATCGTCGATGTGGCGAGTCGGATCGTCACTGGCACGCTCACGGTTGGCGACCGGCCGTGGGCGGTCGTCTTCGTGCCCTGAGGGCTACTGTTCGACCTGCGCCGGTTGAAGTCAGGCCTTTGCGAAGACCGTCCCGAAGCCGGCCACTTTCGGACTGACGCCAAGCAGTCGCACCCCGGTCATCAGACCGTGCGGTGTCGAGGACACGACCGGTACGCGGATGTTGTCTTCGAGCGGAACCAGCAGGTCCAGCGTGGCGAGTCGGCCGCACGACATGACCAGGGCATCAGCCTTGTTCGAGCGCGCGTAGGACTCGGCGCCCAGCTTGAACAGGATGTCGTGCGTGGCGGCGCCGTCCGGGATCTCCACCAAGCCCAGGCCCTTGGTCGAGGTCACGACGAAGTCGTGCTCTTCGAGGAAGATCTTGAGGCGCTCGGTGACCTCGTCGGTGTATGCCGTGGCCAACGCCACCCGCTTCGCACCGATCGTGCGAAGGCCGTCGAGCAGGCCCGCACTCTGCGTGGTGGCGGGCACGCCCGTCGCCGCGGCCACTTGTGCGATGAGCTGCTCGTGGAACTTCCGACCTCTGTAGAACGTCAGCGACGACCCGAAGACCGACACGACGGTCGCGCCTTTCGATCTCAGTTCCTTCGCGGCGGGTATCACCCGGGGGATCGCCTCCTCGTAGCCGGCGATCGTCATCCCGCCCGGAAGTCCCACGCCGTTGCTGACAAACCGCACGCCCTTCGGATAGAGGCGTCGGGCGTCGGCAGGGATTGGGTAGTTCAGCGGCGGAAAGATCAGGCCAAGCGTCGGTTCGTCGGCGGCCGTGGCCGACGCGGGTCCGAACGCGGCGCACGCGGCCGCGACCCCGCCCATCTTCAGGAAGTCACGCCGGGAACGGATTGAAGAAGTCGGCATCACGGTGTCTCCCGTCTCTTTCAGTGGATGCGCATTAGTATAGGCGGCCCGCGCCCTTCGCCTGTGGGTTGCTCTGAGGCGCGGCGTGCAGATACACTGCCCGGGTCCTAAGCGCGGAGGGCAGTTGTGTTGACATGGCGAACCCCGGTTCCGGTGGCCGGACCGCGCTGCGATGGCGCCCTCGACCGAGTGACGCCAGCTCCGTGAGCTGGCGGACTCCCAGGGCCTTCTCGCGCGGTCAGGCGAGACGTGTCGGCCATCTCCACAGGGCTTCACCATGTCAACACAACTGACCTCCGGGATTAACGAGTGACGTGAGGAGATCGCGCGTGAGAACTCGGGTGTGGATTGCACTCTTCGTGGGATGTGTCTTGTTGATGGCGGCCTCGGGCGCCAGCGCCCAGAAGCGCGGCGGTGACCCGAAGGCGAAGGCCGTCAAGAACCCGGTTCCGGCTACGTCGGCCTCTGTGATGGCCGGCCGGGCGGCGTACGGGAGAAACTGCCGCCAATGCCACGGGTTGCGGGGCAAGGGCGACGGCCCGCTGGCGCCCAAGAACCCGCGCCCCGCCGACCTCACCGACGCCAAGTGGGATCACGGCTCGAGCGACGGCGAACTCTTCGCCATTATCTGGAACGGCGCACCGGCCGCCGGAACCGAGATGAAGGGGATGAAGGGTACGTTGACGGAGAAAGACGTGTGGAACCTGGTCAACTTCATTCGCAGCGTTGGTCCCAAGGCCGCCACGCCCTGATCCGCAGGTGAGGACGCTCATCGCCGGTCCCGTGTTCGCTCGGGTGTGTCTCGTCTCGGTGCTGACGCTCGCGGGCGGCATCGGCTGCCGCGTCTTCGAGCAGAACGTCCCCAGGCCCGCGACCGGACCGCTGCTGCCCGGGCAGAGCGCCGAGGTCTTCACGACGGCGCGTCCCACGCTTGCCGCGGCGGTCAATGACTTCTTCGGCCGACGGCCGGAGAAGGTCGAGCAGCCCTTCGAGTTTCCCCACAATATTCACGCGCGCGAACAGATTCCGTGCGCCGAGTACTGCCACGAAAGCGCCTCCGAGGGCCCCGTCGCCGGCCTGCCCAGTGTTCGGACCTGCCTGACCTGCCACCGGACCGTGGCCACCAATCGACCGCGCATCCGACGGATGACCCAGATGCGCGAACGAGGCGTCGACTTCGCGTGGCAGCGGGTGTTCGACTATCCGGCGCCGTCTCACGTCAGGTTCAACCACGCGCCGCACCTCCGCGCCGAGGTCGAGTGCTCGACCTGCCACGGCAACATCGGCGCCCAGTCAGTAGCACAACGGAATGTCGAGATGACGATGGGCTTCTGCGTGAACTGTCATAAGGAGCGGAAGGCCTCGATCGACTGTCTCACGTGTCATTTTTGAAGAGCGCTGGTAATGCAGAATTCAGAATTCAGAATTCAGACGCTGTGTCGGATCCTTGTAATGCAGGATGCAGAATGCAGAATGCAGACAGTGCGCATGGCGAAGCGCTGGGGTGTAGGCCGCAGCGCCTTTCAATCCACCTTGTCGCGACAGGTGGTGTCTGCATTCTGCACTCTGCATCCTGCATTACAGGGTCTTGTCGCCTAATGGACCGCCGCTCCTTCATCAAGCTCGCCGCCATTTCCGGCACGAGTGCAGCCCTCGCGAGCTGCGGGAATCCCGAGAACCAGATCATTCGATTCGTGCCCGACGAGGACATCGTTCCCGGCATCGCCACGATGAAGCCGGGTGTGTGCACGGCCTGTCCGTCCGGGTGCGGCCTCACCGTGCGCGTCATGAGCGCGGATGCCGACGTCGTCCGTGATGGACAGGCGGGGTTGGTCAGGATCTACGCCGCCAAGAAGCTTGAAGGAAGCGCCGATCACCCGGTGAACCACGGCGGGTTGTGCGCACGAGGGCAGGCGGCCATACAGATCACGTACCACCCCGATCGCATCACGCAGCCGCTGAAGCGGGTCGGGAAGAGGGGAGAGGGCCGCTACCAAGCCGTGTCCTGGGACGATGGCCTGGCCGAGCTCGTGTCGCGCCTGGACGGGATGGCCACTGCGGGGAATCAGAACGCGCTGGCCTGTGTCTCGCGGGTCCGTCCCGGCCACCGCGCCGCGCTCGTCGAGCGCTTCCTGGCGGGCTACGGCGCCCCGGGCCCGATCACCTACGAACTGTTCAGCGATGACGTGCTGCGCCGCGCCAACGCGCTCAGTTTTGGCCGCGAACAGCTTCCGACCCATGATCTGCCGAACGCGCGCTACGTGCTGGGCTTTGGCGCCGATTTCCTGGGCACCTGGAACTCACCCGTGTCGTATGCCCACGGCTATGGTCTGATGCGGCAAGGTCGGCCCGGTCTTCGAGGGATGCTGGTGCAGGTCGAATCGCGGATGTCGCAGACCGGGGCGAACGCCGACGAGTGGGTGCCAGCCAAGCCTGGGACCGAAGGCGTGCTGGCGCTCGGTCTTGCCCACGTCATCATGAGCGCCAAGCTGCGTCCTTCTGGTGGCGGGGGTCGCGCTGGCTCGCTCATCAGCGGCTGGTTCGCCGGTCTGCCTGACTACACACCAGGTCGCGTCGATGAGATTACCGGCGTGGCGGCGACGCGCGTCGAACGGCTTGCGCGCGAGTTCGCCGAGTTGGCTCCCGCAGTCGCCATCATCGGTGGACCACCGCTCGCCCACACCAATGGACTCTTCAGCGCGCTGGCCGTCAATGCGCTCAACGCGCTGGTTGGTAGCATCGAGCGCCCTGGGGGTGTGTTCTTCACTCCGCAGGTGAATCTGGCCGTTGCGGCGAAAGAACTCGGTCGTTCCCTCACGTCGTCGCCCTCGCTCGAACGGGTGACGGCGGCCATCCTCGACGGCTCGTCGATTCCGCAGGTCCTGCTCCTCGATGGCGCCAACCCTGTGTTCACCGCGCCGAAGGCGTGGAAGGTTCGCGAAGCGCTCGAACAAGTTCCCTACATCGCGAGCTTCGGCAGTTTCCTCGATGAAACGGCCGTCCTGGCGGATGTGATCCTGCCCGATCACTCGTTCCTGGAATCCTGGTCCGAGGCCGTGCCCGAGTCCGGCTCGATGGTCGCGGTGGTGAGCGCTGCGCCGCCGGTCATGATGCCGTTGCATTCGACACGCGCCACGACCGACGTGCTCCTCGAGGTCGGGCGGCGTTTGGCTCGGCCGCTCGATTTGCCGTGGGACACCTTCGAGACGCTGCTGGCCGAGTCGTTTGCGGCCCTGCCGCCGACATCGGACTTCGATGCCTGGACGAACGCACAGGAGAAAGGCGCCTGGGCGGGTGCGCTTCCCGCCGGTCTCATGGTGGCCGCGGCTGCGCGCGCCGGCGGGGCGCCCGCGGCGTTTGTCGAGCCGCAGTTCGACGGCGACCAGGCGCAGTACCCGTTTCACTTCCTGCCCTACGCGTCGAGCGCGTTTCTGGACGGATCGCTGGCGCACCTGCCGTGGCTGCAGGAGATGCCCGATCCGCTCACCTCGGCGATGTGGAGCAGCTGGATCGAGATCAACTCTGCCACGGCCGCGCGCCTCGGCATCGCCCTGGGCGACGTCGTGGAAGTGACGTCAGCCCACGGTTCGCTGCGCACTGCGGCCCTGATTTCCCCAGGCATCGCGCCGGATCTGGTCGCGATGCCGGTGGGGCAGGGGCATCACAGGTTCACGCGGTACGCAACCGGCCGCGGCGAGAACCCGATTGAGCTGTTGGCGCCGGTGACAGAGTCGGAGACGGGCAGCCTTGCCTGGGCCGCCACGCGCGTGCGCATCACGCGCGTCGGCAGTGCCGATGGCCGGCTGATCCTGTTCGCCGGTGGTATGCGCGAACACGAGGATGGTGGTAGATAGGGCGGGGCGATTACTGATCTTGGATTGGTGATTATTGAATCGTTGTTGATTGGAGATTCTTGAGGGTTGATTTGAGGGTTGATTTCTCGGTGCCTCAATGCCTCGGTGTGACGTATTCCGGCGTCAGCACAACTGATCTCAGGGATCTCAGGGGATAGATCAACGATCACAAATCACGAATCACCAACGATTCAATAATCAAGGATCAGAGTTCAAGAATCATTGAAGGATTTGGAACCATCATGAAGTGGGGAATGGCCGCGGATCTGGATCGCTGCACCGGGTGCGGCGCCTGCGTGACGGCATGTCATGCCGAGAACAACATCTCGACGGTGGGCGCCGACCAGGCGGCCCGCGGGCGTGCCAAGCACTGGATCCGTGTCGAGCGGTACTGGGAGGGTGAGTTCCCGGATGTCCGGCTGAAGTTTCGCCCCGTGATGTGCCAGCACTGCGACAACGCGCCGTGCGAGCCGGTCTGTCCGACCTACGCGAGCCACCACACCGAGGACGGCTTGAACGCGCAGGTCTACAACCGTTGCATCGGGACCCGCTACTGCGCCAACGCCTGTCCGTACAACGTGCGGTTCTTTGATTTCTTCAACCCCTCATGGGACAAGCCACTCCATCTGCAGCTCAACCCGGACGTCTCGCTCCGCGAGGTCGGTGTGATGGAGAAGTGCACCTTCTGCGTGCAGCGCATCAAGGCGTCAAGGGTCCAGGCGAGGGCCGAGGGGCGTGAGCTCGTCGACGGCGAGATCAACCCGGCTTGCGCGCAGGCCTGTCCGGCGAAGGCGCTCGTCTTCGGCGACCTCGACGATCCCGAAAGCGCCGTCTCGCGCCTGTCTCGCTCCGCGCGGGGCAGCAAACTGCTCGAGGATCGGGGCACCGAGCCGAAGGTCACTTACTTGAGTAGAGGGGATTAATGCAGAAGTCAGAATGCAGAATTCAGACAGTACCTGTTGCAACAGGGTGGGTTGAAGTGCGCGACGGCTTTCACTCCAGCGCTTCGATGTGTCCAGTGTCTGCATTCTGCATTCCGACTTCTGCATTACGAGGATCCATCAAAGCAGTGTCTGCATTCTGCATTTTGCATTCTGCATTACACCGAAGGCTTTCATGAGCCATCCCTCCCACTCCCGCATCAACAGCGACCTGCTACGGCCGCTGCTGCACACCTCGTGGAAATTCTATGTCCTGGTAGGGATCTTTGGGTCGATCGTCCTGGCAGCGCTCACGACATGGCTCACGCAGGCGTATCTGGGCTACGGCGTCACGGGAATCAGGTGGCCGGTCTACTGGGGCTTCTACATCACGAGCTTCGTCTTCTGGATCGGCATCAGCCACGCAGGCACGCTGATTTCCGCCATTCTCCGGCTGGTGAACGCCGGCTGGCGGCGGCCGGTGACGCGCTGCGCGGAGGTGATCACGGCCTTCGCGCTGATGATTGGCGCGATGTTCCCGATCATCCATCTCGGACGTCCCTGGCTGTTCTTCTGGCTGCTGCCGTATCCGAGCGAACGGCTCATCTGGCCGAACTTCCGATCGCCCCTGGTGTGGGACTTCTTCGCGATTTGCACGTACTTGACGGGAAGCCTCCTGTTTCTCTTCCTCCCGATGATCCCCGACTTTGCCGTCGTGCGCGACAAGTCCCGGGGGCTCAGAGGCCGCGTGTACCGCGTGCTGGCGCTCGGCTGGCGCGGCACGCCGAAGCAGTGGCACCGGCTC
>Ga0209640_10001024_pt1 | contig 23107 bp, 18 predicted proteins | sample RifCSP10_1_FD_184018 | JGI IMG/M metagenome (GOLD analysis project Ga0209640, IMG submission 184018) | Soil microbial communities from Rifle, Colorado - Rifle CSP2_sed 10_1 (SPAdes) (version 2) | ecosystem: Environmental > Terrestrial > Deep subsurface > Rock core/Sediment | place: Rifle... | reverse complement strand
CCCGCCGGTCCCCACACGCCGGTCATGTCCGGCGTGCCATCGGCCAGGCGTGGCACCGGTCCGGCGGGGCCCGCGATCGGCGGATTCTGCTGCGCAGCCTCGGCTTGCAGGATGCCGGCCGCGACAACAAGCGCAATAAGAAGGTTCCTCATGGCACCTCTCACAGGAGGCGCCGTCAGCGAGTGCCGGCGCGGATCGGCCGGCCGTCGGCCGTGACGACCTCCGTCAGCTCCCCTGCGCGACGCGTGGCGTCCCTGGCGGGATGCGCTTTGATCGTCACGCTGACGCCGGGCTTCAGCACCGACGGCGTGACCCCACGGCGGTATAACTGATTGGGAACGGCTCCCTCGAAGCTCCATTTGACGATCGCGCCGCCCGCGTCCTTGACGTCGACGTAGATCCACGTGTGCGGGTTCTCCCACTTGACTTCCGTCACGACGCCTTCGACGCTGATTTCCTTCTCGACGTCGTAGGCGACCGACGCGGCGTGGTGAGCCAGCACCGGCCCGCCAAAGAGCCACGCCACGGCCATCACCAGGCTTGAACGATGCATCCGTTTCATACGCGCCTCGCTGCTTAGAAGTCGTACTGCACGCTCATCTTCATCGAGCGTCCGACCAGAATGCCCTGCGGCTGCCGCCAGTGACGATAGGCAATATATTAGCGCCAGGGCGGCCTGGTCGCTGAAACGGCGATCCGGCCGCGGGCTGCCGCCTCGCGATAGCGGTCGAGGCCGAGCCAGCGGAGGCCGTCCAGGATGCCGGGGACCATGGCGAAGCGTACGCGCGGACCCAGAGCCGAATCATCCGCTTCCCTGGAATCTTCGGACAAGCTTCGTCTACCAGAACATCCCCGGCTTCCCCATTGACGCCCTTCACACGGTGACGAGTGCGGTGGCCGCCCGGTCGCTCGGCCGGAACTTCTCGGCGGGAGCGAACGGGACGTCCGAAATCGAATTAGTCGAGGGCAGCTCGATGTTCGAGGAGCGGACGCAGATGCTGGATCTGCGTTTCTCCAGGCGGTTCAACGTAGGACGGGCCAACATTACGGGGAATCTGGACCTGTCCAACGTGTTCAACGCCAACACGCCGCAGTATGTGAACCCGCAGTACGGCCCGGAGTGGCAGAAGGTGACAAACGCGATGTCCGCCCGCGTGGTGCGGCTTGGCGTCCAAGTCGGCTTCTAAGAAGAGCGGTTACGGTTCACTGGTTCGGGGTTCCGGCTTTCGGACGGCACCCGCCGTCCGGAGGCCGGGATCCCGAAAATCCTATCGCGATGAACGCCTTCTTGAGAAGAACATCGAGTCCGTCAATCACGGTTACCGTCTTACCGCCGCGTGCTTTCCTTTCTATCCGCAGCTTCGCGACGGGACGAGCCGGCACGATCTCCTCGGACGGGTGGCTGCACTTGCAATCGTGCGCCGGCCATCCGCATCTGGGGCAGATGCGGCCCCCCGCTGTGGAATAGACCCTCTTGGAGTTGGTGCCATTGCGCATATCCTGATCAGATGAACGTCGAAATCAATCTCCGAATACCGCGCGTGAAGGCGCCGGTGAAGGACCAGCACGGGTACCCGATTGACAACGGGTCGGTCAGGTACCTTCGGCGGATCACAGTTCCAGTACTGCCCAAGCCTGGCGAGGTGCTGCGACTCACAACGCGGGCCGGCCGGGAGATTGAATGCGAAGTGACCAAGGCGGACTGGGACGACGGCAAGGAATTGTTCGTTGTGTACGGGAGGTACTCGAAGCGCTCGATCCCGGCCGAGGAGTACCATGCACTCATCGAGGATCCCGATTGGGAAATGCGTCCGCTGCTGTAAGCGCTCCGCGCTCGGGACCCTGCTCCGAACCATCGGCCCGGGCGACGACGCGCATTACTTCTCCATCACCCAGGTCGTCATGCACCGCATGTTCTGCACGTTGGTCGTCTTGAGGGGATCGGCGAGCGCTCCCCCCAGCGCCGATGTCACAGCCAGCAGTGTCTGCTCGTCGACGACGAAGCGCTCCGAGCCGTCGGGCAGCCGCACGCGACCGGTGGCGGACGGAAGGTGACGCTCGAGGCCGATGCTCGTCGCCAGACGCGCGACAAAGAGGCCGCCTGGCGCCAGCACACGCCACATCTCCTCGATCATCCCCGTGAACTCCCGCTCGTCGCGCGCGAAGTGCAGCACCGCACTGCAAATGACCGCGTCTGTTGAGCCGTTCTCCCACGGGAGCGACTCGAGCGACCCGTGGTGAATCTGCGCGGGCGGCAGTGCCGGATTCAACGAGGCCACGAGCTCCCGAACTGAACGAATCGCGGCGGCATCGGCGTCGACTGCCCACACGTCGAAGCCGTGCCGCAGGAAATAGGGAAGGTTGCGTCCCGTCCCGCAGCCCGCGTCGAGCAGACGCCGGCGGCGGTCGAATCGGCCCCGAAGGAGTTGATCGAAGAGATAGATGTCGATTTCGCCGAACTCCCTTCGCAGCTCGGCAGACACAGCGGACGACACTCGCCGATCTTACTGGCGATTGGAACGCACGCGATTTCCAACCTTCCATGATTGCCGTCGCCGCGAAACCCGCCGGAGCCGGGACCGTTCGTTCCACTGGTGATAGGTGTTATTCACGTTCTGTCAAACCCCCGACCACGCGAGACCACCGCGAGCCGCTACCGATTGTCAGTCATTTGTCAGCCGAATTCAGGCGCGGCGTGCGCGAGTGGACTTGCGAGACGTGGTCTTGCGCGGAGTCCGAGCAGCCGTCGATTCCAACGCACTCTCAGCCAATCGCATGAACCGCTCCGGCTGCAGGAGGCTTGCGACGGAGATGTCTTCGTCAATTGCGTCCCAATGGATGCCGATGCCGCCGCCGATTGGCTCCCACTCTTTTCGCTGCCGCGGAGTGGCCGCCACCAGACGAGGAAACCATTCCAGAGGCACCGAGACGGAGCGCCCATCGTCGAGCACAACGGTCAGCGAATCGTCGGAACACGAAACGTCGACCGCCAACGCCTCACTTGTTTCCACTGAAACAGGCATTCCACTTCTCCAAGAAGAACTCCCGATGCTGATCGACGAGGTGCCGAATCGTCGTCAGCTCGTGACTGCGAAACCCACGGTTCGACGCCAGCGCCACCGGATCGAGCCAGTACTTCGCGTAACGCCAGCATGGGTCACATGGATGTGTGGCGGTTCCTGATTCTCCAGACTGTAGAAGAAGAATCGGTAACCGCCTACCCTCAGCAGGGCCGGCACACGAACAGTCTACTTCGGCCGCACGCGGCCGAGGAATGCCTCTCGAAGGTTCCGTCGTCTTCCGGAATCGGTACGACTGCCGCCGCGCTTTCGGGCGGTTAGGAGGCCAGTGCTCTATCCAACTGAGCTACGGGGCACACCGTCGCGACAGTGATGGCGGCAGCTTACGCGCGGATTACTTATGCTCTGACGAAAGCGCTGTGACGAGTTGCGCGCCGAGGCCGTCGAGGTCGTGAAGGCAACCGCGATGCGTCAAGATGAAGTGTGGCCGCGCCGACTCCATGAGACGCCCGCGAGGACACCGACCGTGAAGACGATAGGGGCCTCGCTCCCTAGAAGTCGTACTGCACGCTCATCTTCATCGAGCGTCCGACCAGAATGCCCTGCGGCTGCTGCCAGTTTCCAAAGGTGTTGCTCAGCTGGAGCACGGCATTCCCGTTGAGCGCATTGTACAGGTCGAGATTGAGAGACGTCCGACGCGTGCCGAACCGCAGGATCTTGGCGAAGCGCAGATCGAGCTGGTTGAGCCGCTCCCCATACAGCGTCCCGGGCTTGACGATGTTCACCGTGACGTTGGCGCCGCCGCCCGACAGCGGCCGGCCAAGCGACGGTGCAACTACAGCATTCGAGGCGACGAAGTTGGCCTGAATCTCAGGCCCCGGGATGCTTTGGAACGAGCCGCTGAACTGCACGTCGATCCGCGGAATCGTGTACGACCCGAGGAACTTGACCTGCGTGAGGAACTTCGTGTCGATGTGACAATAGTCCAGCGGGATCACCGGCGAGAGCTCGGGCAGCTCCTCCACAAGCTCGCAGTTGTCCGTCGACGTGCGGCCGGTGCTCATCCCGCCCTGCAGCAGCAGGCCGCCCCGCACGCGCGCGTTGACCGTGAGGTCGACCCCATTCCAGTGGCGGATCTGCGTGCCATACTCGTCCGAGAAGGTGACGCGGTTGTCGGACGGCCGTCCAAAGCTCGTCGGCTTCAGGTTCCGCAGCCCGCCCACCGTGTAGCCGCCGCCCTCGGGTAGCTGCTGATGCCCGGGCGCCGTGATGCTGAAGGTGTCGAAATCCGCAGCCGTGAGCGCCCGGTCGTCGGTCGTGGTCAGGTTCCCGTACCACCGGCGGAAGTAGCCGACGTCCACCGACACCTGGGGCAGCAGCTCGCGCTGCACGCTGGTGGAGAACTCCCAGTTGAAGCCACGGACGCCCCACCCGCGCAGGAGCCTGGGGTCCCATCGTCCCGCGCCGCCGGTCACCTTGCCGAAATTCGGGTTGGCCAGCGGCCCGCATTCGCCGTTGGCGGCCGGGGCGAGCAGGTCGCACTCGGGCTTGAAGTTGCGATTGGCGTCGTTCCAGGAGCGGTTGGTCTCGAGGACGAGATTGCCGGCGACCGGATTGCCGAGCCCATCGACCTGCGCGCCGTCGAGATACTTGTTCAGACTGATCTTGAACGCCGTCTTCCCGTCGCCGAACACGTCGTAGGCGGCGGCCATCTTCGGCGTGACGTCGTGCCACCGCAACTGCGGCGTTTCAGGAATGGTGAAGGGCACCGGCACGAACGTCGCCGTCCCGTACGGGTTGTTCGGGTCGCTGATGGTCTGTTCCGGGAAATGGCTCCGCTTGTAGTCGTATCGCACGCCCAGGTTGAGCGTGAGGCGATCGATGGTCCACCGGTCCTGGGCATAAATGCCCGGCTCCGCGTCGAGCGTCCACAAGTCGTGGTACGGCCGCACGCGGAGAATGACCAGATTCGGGACGCCCCTGTTGAGCCGATAGCGAATCGGATTGATGGCAAACTGGTTGTAGTCGGCCGTCGCCCACGCATTGACGACGCCGGCCTTGAAGGCATGGGCGCCGGTCACATACGAGACGGAGAACCGGTACCGCAGCGTCTCGTTCCGGGCGTTCCGGAAGTCGCCCGGGCGCGTCTTGAGGTTCATGCCGTTCGATTGCTCGACAAATCCGATCACCTCGGGGCCTGTCGTCTCGCGAGGGAAGAAGCCCCACTTATTGATCTGGTGGAGCGCGCTGGCGTCGAACAGCAGCCGGTTGGTGAGGGGAGCCGTCCAGTCCATCGTCACCACACGCTGCGGGCGCCCCCACCGGTTTTCGGTCCCTCCCACCTGCGTGAGCGACTGGAGCGACGGGCACTTGCAGGACGTTTGCTGCGTGTACGAGAACGCGAACTTGTGTATCGGCGTCGCCTGCCACGTCACACGAGCCTGCGCGTCCTTCCAGATGCCGCTGTTGAACGCCTTCCGGCCGGGATCGGGGGTATAAGCCCAGACGTTGGGGTCGTCCTGCGTGGTGTCGACAAACAGCCCGCCCACGTAGTTGTCCGCCCTCAGGTAGCGAACCGAGGCGTAGAACCACACTGCATCCCTCTTCAAGGGTCCACCGAATCCGGGATTGAAGTCGCCGTTCACTTTGACGGAATTCGCATGCGCGAACCCACTTGCCCGCAGCGCGTCGTTCAAGTTGTCAGTGGTGAGATGCTCGTTGGTAAAGCTGCCAAAGACGGTGCCGCTGAAGACGTTGCCGCCGTCGCGAGGGATGATATTCGTGCGAACGCCGCCGACCTCATTTTCGGCCGACGCGGCAGTATCGACGACGACTTCCTGGATGGCGCTCATGTTCGGGGTGTACCCCGTCTCGAAGTTCTCGTTGCCCCAGCCCGTCGACACGCCGTTGATGGCCATGCGGGAGTCCTGAGTCTGCCCGCCATGGATCGCGTAGGTGCCCACGATGTCTCCGACCGCGCCCCCCACATCGTGTGCGCCCAGGCCATACCAGTTGCCTGCCCCCTGCGTGACGGTGATGCCCGGGATGAGGACCACAAAGCTGGAAGGCATCCGCCCGGATGGAATCGTATCGACGACGTCCGCGCCGATTACCCGCTGCTGGGTTGCGCTCTGGACATCGACCAGCGGGGTTTCTCCGGTCACGGTGACCGTCTCCTCCACCGAGCCGACTCGCAGCTCGGCGTTGATCGTCGCCGTGAACGTGCCGGTCAGCTCGACGCCTTCGCGGCGGACGGTCGAGAATCCGGACAGCGTGAAGGTCACCGCATAGGTGCCCGGCGGCAGGGTGACGATTCGGTACTGGCCGGTCCCGTCGGTCACGACCGACCGCGCCTTTTCGATGAGTGCCGGGCTGGTCGCCTCAACGGTCACGCCGGGCAGCACGGCGCCGGAGGAATCGCGGACGACGCCCGCGATGGAGGCCTGGGCATACGCCGCCGCGGGCACGACGAGGAGCCACGCACACGCCATCACGACCCTGGTTCGTCCACGCATAGGGACCTCCACTGGCATGCGTCATTACGGCACGAGGGGCAGATGGCGGCGACCCTAGCATGCGTCCCTCGGGGTGTCAAACACGCGTATCGCGTATCGCGCACGCGTATCGCGCGTATCGCGCCATGGTAAGGGGTTGGGACCGCATGGAGCCGATGCCAGGATCCAACGGCGGACTCGTGTTCGCTGGCGACTTCGATTGCTCGTTCCGGGCCTTCGATGCGCAGAGCGGCAAGGTGCTGTGGGAGATTCCGCTCAGTGGTCCGGTGGAACGGTATCCAATCAGCTACGCGGCCGACGACCGGCAGTACGTGGCGGTGTCCGCCGGCGGCGGCTCGGTCGGCCAACGGCATCTGTCGCAGCTGTATCCGGAGGCGAAGACTTCTACCGGCAGCAGCGTGCTGATGGTGTTCGCGCTCGGCGAATAGGACAGCCTCGACACATGGCCAGCTACGCCGTCTGGTGGATTGAGCTCGTCGCCGTTCTCATCGTCCTGATGGGTCTCGGGCTCATTGCGAGAGAGGCCGCGGCGTTCATCACCATCGCGCGCATGCGTCAGCGTGATGGCGGCGTACCGGCCCCGCGGACGAGAGAAGAGTACCTGCTGCTCTTCCCCCGGGCCTGTCCGCGCTGCCTGTCGCGGCGCGGCAGACGGGTTACGGGCTGGCACCGCGATCAGTACGAAGCCGCAGAATTCGTTGACACGTGGCAATGCGTGGATTGCGCGCGTGTCGAAGGCGACAAGCGTCTTTCTCCCATGCCTGAGGCGGACACCACGGAACGGCCGGTCACAGCCAGGCAGCGGTGGTTCATCTCGAGAACAGAAGCGGAACGGATCGAACGCCCTCGACTTGATCCGCCGGATCCTCGGGTCGAATCAACAATCCTTTCATGACCGGCTTGTGGCCGGGTTCTTTTCAGATGCCATCCGGCGCGACGGGGTTCCCGCTGCTGCCATGGAAGAGCCCAACCAGCAGGACGCTGGCCATGATGAATGGCATCTGGCGCATCGTGTATGCTTCCGCGGCGGTCGCGACAGGCTCAGCCGCGCGCTGAGCCTGTCGGCCACTCCGCGCCCTCAGCGCGCGGCCGTCGCCGCAGGAGGCCTGGCGAATTTCGAGTCCTCCACCGCAACTGCCCGCACGTTCTGCATCGCCCAGGTGAACTCGCGATTGCGGGTCTGCGAGATCACCCACGCAAAGGGCACCTTTCTCCCACTGACGTCACGGAAGTCGCTGTAGTCGATCTGGGTTGGATACGGGCCGAACGGCGTGTCGACGTAATAGACCAGCCGCTGCAGCATGCCGACCTCTTTGTCGAAGTACGCCTTGACCCTCGGTAGGTACTGCGTACGCCCGCCGATCACGTACATCTCGCGGCCCTCGACGATCTCCGGCCGCTCCGTCTTCGGCTCCATCAGCATCTGCTTCAGTTGCGTCGGCAGGTTGAAGGCATCCTCGAGCCTGGTGGCGTCGCCTTCGGCCTTGCGGAGGTCGCGCGCCGGCCCGTTGCCCGCCTTGGCCCAGAGGCCGCCCGGTCCGTACGCGAGCAGGTTGTCGGCCTGTCCGGCTCTGGTCGCGATCAGCTCCATCCCGGGCGCCTTCGATGAGATCTCGATCTGCTGCGCGGGGAAGTCGCGCCCGGTGCGCCGCTGCGTCACGGTGCCGACCGCGACCAGGCTGGGCGTCTTCTGCACGGCGGCCGCACCGACCGCAGCGGAGTACTTGTCGAGGAGCTGGCCGGGGTTGAGCGCGGGCACCGCCGGAGGAGGCGGGAGGCTCGCCAGATAGTCCTCGCCGAGCGCGGGCGGCAGCTCTTCGCCGGTGACGTTCGGCACGCCGATCGGCGTGGCGCGTCCCATATGGCAGGTGAAGCAGGAGACCCGGTTGGCGCCGCCGAAGGTATTCTTGTTGACCGCGTGCACCATCTCGATCATCCGCCGCGCGACGAGCTTCTGCGGCTTGGTGTCCGCCTCGCGTTTCGCCGCGTCGTTGTCATGGCAGTACGGGCAGCCGACCCCAAGGGCGGCTTCGAACAACACCATCGTCGGGATCAACTGCTCCGCAGGGAGGCCTCTGAGCGAACGGATGTTCTGGAACGCGTCCTCCATCTTCTGCTCGGCGGCTCCCTGAGCCGCGACCGACGTCTGAGTCAGACCCACTGTCACCAGGACTGCACTGAGCGCCGTCATCAGCGTGCCCGTCCACCGCTTTAGAATCACTGTCATCGTTGTGCCTCCTGAACGCTGGCCGCATCCTATACCTGGCGGCTCCTTTTTTCAGCTGGAATCCGCAGCAACATGCAAGGGGGGTAGCCCTCCCGCCGCGCGACCGTCCCAGTCGCCGTCGTTTCACAGGACGTCACCGGACTGCGTTCACCAAGCGCGGTCGAGGCTGGCGTGGATGGGCGCCCGCCCCACGATGCCCATAATTTACAGCCCATGATTTACAGCGCACATCGCCACATCGCCACGCGCGCAGTGCGGATGGCCACAAGGCTCGGCACCGCCCCGCGAGCGGCGAGGGGCGTTCTTCTACGCTCGGACAGTGGGGGTGTCAACGCGGACGAGGGGCCCTACGCCGTGGATGTTCGGGCTTTGACACGGATGTTCGGGCGCCCGCTCGGGCGCCTTGTAGCACCATGGCCTGCATGCTATCCTCCGGCCCGCTGGTTCTCTCCAAGCCGCGGTCACGAGCGGATCCAGTGCGAAGAGGAGGTCACGTCATGCGTTTGGTGCTTGCGGTCTCGGGCCTCGTAGGCCTGGTCGCGTTCTCCGTTTCCGACGACGCGCTGCTCGCCCGGCAGGGCGGCGCGGCCAGGGCGACTGCGCCCCAGGTCGAGCCGGGTTCGGTCACGACAGGCATCATCATGAATCGCCGGCCCGTCGCCGGCGTGCCTCCGAAATGTCCGCAGCCGGTCAACGTGCAGCCCGACGTGTTTCCCGTGACCGTCGGTACGATGAAGTCCGACGACGGACGTGAGTGGACGCTGCCTGGTCCGATTACCGAGGGGCCGATCGCGGTCGACATCTTCAACAACTGCACCGGCACCGGCGACAACCCGAACTGGGCGTCGCAGCTCAAGACCGTCGTCATCGACGAGGACGGCGTCGAGATCACCGGCTTCATCCACGCGGACAACTACTTCGAGCTGTACGTCAACGGCACGTTCGTCGCGCGCGATTCCATTCCGATGACGCCGTTCAACTCGAGCGTGGTCCGGTTCAAGGCGCGGTATCCGATGACCTACGCCATCATGGGCATCGACTGGGAGACGCACCTGGGCGTCGGCATGGAATATTCGACGTACAACGTGGGGGATGCCGGCTTCATCGCCTACTTCAGCGACGGCAACGGCACGCACACGGACTGGCGCGCCGACGTCTTCTATATCGCCCCGCTCGACGACCCGAGCTGTGTCCGGGTGACGCCGGCAGGCCGTGATTCCACCTTCTGCACCCAGGGCGTGCGCACCAACTGCGCGCAGAAAGACCCGAACACCTGCAAATCGCTTCACTTTACGATTCCGCCCGACTGGACGTCGCCCAAGTTCAACGATTCGCGGTGGCCGGCCGCCATCTTCTGGCCCGCGGCCGCCGTGACCAACCAGCAGGCGTACACCGGCTACACGAAGCTGTTCGGCGACGCCGAGTTCATCTGGACGCGTAACCTGCGGCTCGACAACCTGGTGCTGGCCCGATACACGGCGAAGGGTCCGCGCCGACGGTAACGGGGGCTACGCAAAGGAGGAGGATCGTGAAGACAACGTCTTTCGTGTGCGCGGCACTCGTGATCCTCGCAGGGACTCTCTGGATGCGACCGGCGGTGCAGGCGCAGGCGCCGTCGCAGCCTCAGGACGTCCGTGCCCTGCTGCAGGCTGCCTCCCGCAACATGGGTGCGGACAGCCTGAAGACGCTCGAATACACCGCCAGCGGCATGATCGCGGCTCCCGGACAGGGCTTCGATCCGGTTCCCGCGCGCATCGGCATCCCCGAGAGCTGGCCGCGTTTCGCCGTGACGAACTACACGATGACGATCGACTACACCACGATGTCGTCGCGCGAGCAGTACACGCGGACGTCGCCGGAACGTCCCGCCCTGTTCCCGGGCCTTGACCTGAGCGGCGGGCAGCACGGCAATCAGTCGGACCCGCCTTTCAGGAGAGGCGGCGGGTTCATCAACGATCCGACGCCCCGCCGGATCGCGCAGTTCGTCAACGGACAGATTGCGTGGGACGTCAACGGCAACGACAGCGTGCGCCAGTGGGAGTATCTCTCCGGAATCGACACGACGGAATACCGACAGCTGGAGATCGTCCTCACTCCGCATGGATTCGTGAAGGCGGCGCTGGCACCGGGCGCGAGCCCGGTCCTCGTGCCCGGCGGGCGCGGCGGCACCACGCAGGTGGTGCTGAACAACGTGCTCGGCCGGTACAAGGTGATCGCCACCTTGAACCAGAACCTCGTCAACATGGTGCAGACCTGGATTCCCAATCCGGTGGTCGGTGACATGCGGATCACTCATGAATACACGCGGTGGAGGGACTTCGGCGGCATCAAGTTCTACACCGACGATCATTCCCACTTTTTCCACGTCCAGGAAGAAGACAACCGCCAGTACCGCATTGTCGACGCCAAGGCGAACGTCACGGTCGCGCCGAACATATTCGCGGTGCCCGCGGCCGTGCAGCAGGCGACGCGTCCGCTGGTCCGGGTGGAATCGACCCGCCTGGCGGACGCGGTATGGCTGATCGGCGGAGGCAGCCACAACAGCGTGCTCGTGGAGTTCCGCAACTTCGTCGCCGTGATCGAGGCGCCGCTCAACGACGAGCGCTCGCAGGCGGTGATCGCCGAAGTGCGGCGGCTCGTGCCCAACAAGCCGATCCGCTACGTCGTCAACACGCACTATCACTGGGATCATTCCGGTGGGCTGCGGGGGTTCGTCGCCGCCGGCGCGCAGATCGTGACGCACCAGGGCAACGCCGAGTACTACGACCGCGTGATGTTCGGCACACCGCGCACGCTGATGCCCGACTCGCTGTCGCAGCGTGAAGAGGTCGTGGGCCTGACGATCAGGCCGCAGTACATGCGGGCCACCGACGCGCCGACGATGATCACGGACCGGGTGTGGGGCAGCCCCGACACGGGCAAGGTGATGGAGTTCTATGGCATCGGCACCGGGTCACCGCCGTTCTCGAGCCACAACGAGTTCTTCCTCGCGGTGTACCTCCCGTCCGAGCGGCTGCTCATCAATGCCGATCTCTACACGCCGCCGGCCGCCGGCGCGCCGCTGCCGGCCAGTCCGCCGGAGGCCGTGGTGGCGCTCGGCCACATCATCCGCGCCAACAACCTCAACGTCGCGCAGCACGTGCCGATCCACGGACAGCCGGGAAGCCACGAGCAATTCCTGAAGATCCTCGGCAACCGGGTGGTGCCCGACTCACACGGGCCCCTCGTCCTGCCGACGACGACCACGAGCAGCAGTCAGTAAAGTTCGGCTAGCACCGATTGGCGAAACCGCCGGGCACCTGGCGGTACTTCTGATGGCAGTGCAGGCACGCGTCGGCGACCGCGCCTGCCGCCTCGAGAATCACGTCCTGGTTCTTGGTCTGCGCGGCCTTGTACGCGGCCATGCCGGCATCGCGGAGCTCCTGCACCCACAGCTGCCAGTCGGCATTCTGCACGGGCGCGGGCTTGCCGTTGCCGCACCGGCGGCCGGGAATGATGAGGAGGTTGGCGGACTCGGCCAGCGCCAGCCCGCTCAGTTCAACCGCCGTCCATCCGCCATACGCGGACGTGAACGGATCGGAGGAGGTTGAGGTCCGGGTGGCGGGCTTGAACGCGGCCGGGTCCTCCGTCTGCGCGGTAAAAATCACATTCGAGGCGGGATAGAGCACGCCGCGCATCACCTGCAGCATGTCGGCGTACACGCGTGGCTGCGCCGCGGCGCCGCCACCGGCCGGCGCCTGCGTCGACCCCTGAGCGGGAAGTACGAGGACCAGGACCCCGACCACGAACACCCATCGAACGCCGCAACGGACCATCGGACCTCCTCGTGTTGGCGACTCGCCCTTCTGGCTCAGCGCGGCTTCCTTATACGTCTTCCGCAAGTCAAAGGTCAAAACTTTCTGACAACTTGTTCAGAAACTCTTCAGGTGCAGTGCTCCTCCCGCTCGGGTCATAGTCGTAGGCGGTTTCGGCCGGAACCGGCCGCGTCGTTCGTGATGCAGGAAAGGAAGCCGCAATGAGGGGTCGCGTGTCGGTCGCGCACAACGGTTGCTTCGTCGGCTCGGTTGTTCTGTCCGCGCTCGCGCTCTACTCGGTCCCGGCCGCCGCGCAGGCGCCCGCACAGCATCCCGCCGCGCACATGGCCGACGAGCGGGGAGGCGTGTCCGGGATCGTCCGGAACGCCAGCGGGGACGCGGCGGCCGGCATCACCGTGACCGCGACCGATGCCGCCAACGGCGCCCAGTTCACGGCCACAACCGACGCACAGGGCGCCTACGCGCTGCCGGCGATCCCCACGGGCAAGTACGACCTGTCGGTCGTCTCCGCCGGACTCACGTTATACATGCAGCGCGGCGTCGAGGTGCTCGCCAATCGTGTGGTTGACGTCAACATCGCCATGAGTCAGGCGTCGGCGTCGCAGGCCGTCGACGGCGACCGCCAGGCGCTGCTCGAGCGCATCGCGACGCTGGAGCAGCGAATCAGCGACCTCGAATCGACGGCGGTGCTCTCGGAGCCCGAAACGCGCGTCCGCCGCGTCGAGGTGTTCGTCGACGAGGCCGGCGCCGTGCACGAGGAGCCTGTTCAGGGAGCCGAGCCCACCGTCACCTACGTCCGCGAGCGGGTGTACCGCCGGCAGACCATCAACGAAAAGATTGAGGAAGCGCTCGAAGACGCGGAGAACCGCAACGTCCGGGTTGGCGTGGATGCGGCGTTTGGCACGCAGATGGCGGGACGGACGACCGGATTCGGCAGCCTGCCCGACCGGAACGCCTACGCGCTGGCGTCGGCGGATCTCTTCTTCACGGCCGGCATCGCCCAGTACACGGTGTTCTTCGCAGACATCGTCGGCTTGAGCGGGTCGCCGCCCGACGCCGAGATCCCCACGCTCACCCTGCTCAACGGCTACACCGCGCGGCTGGTGCGGCAGAACGAGCTGAACCTGCGCGAGGCCTGGCTGCGCACCGAGGTCTTCGGCCAGCGGCTGGCGCTCACCGCCGGACGGCTGGACCTGACCAACTACTTCGATGCCAACGCGCTGGCCAACGACGAGAGCACGCAGTTCATCAGCGACGCGCTCGTAAACAACCAGATGCTCGGACTGGCCGTCAACGGCACGGGCGTCGCGGCCGAGTTCGACCCGAAGACGGGGTTTCGCGCGAAATTCGGCTTTCAGCAGAGCAACACGGACGCCACCAACCTGTCGGACTCGCTGTTCACGTTGACGGAGGTCGGCTACACGTTCACGCCGTTCGCGCTGCCGGAAGGCGCCTATCGAGTGTGGTTCCGGACCGACAATACCGCGAACGAGACCATCCGGAAGGGCGTCGGTCTGAGCCTCGACCAGAAGTTGACACCGGTGGTCGGCCTCTTCGGGCGGTATGGCACCAAGGAGGGTGATGAGGGCCGCGATCATTTCTACAGCGCCGGCGTCGGTTTCCAGAACGGGCTGATCTTCAGCCCGCAGGACATGTGGGGCGTCGGCTACGCGCAGATGGACATGGCCTCCGGCGAGCGCGAGACGCTCGTGGAGGGCTACTACAACTTCCTCCTGACGGAACGGCTGCGGCTGTCGTTCCATCTCACGCACGTACTCGACCGACCGGACACCGACGACACGTTCGGGTATCTGCTGCCGGGCGTCAGGTTCCAGGCGAGCTTTTAGCGATGTGGCGCACATCAGGGAGTGACACGATGAGTATCAGCACGAGACGGCGCGTGATGGCGGCCTGCGCGGGCGCGGCGATGGCCTGCGCCGCGGGCGCGGTCGCGCTGCGGGCCCAGGATGTCAAGATCACCGACCCGACCTCGGTCGTCATGATCGTGAATCGAGACTCGAACGATATCGCCTTCATGGACATCAAGACCCGCAAGATCGTCGGCCGGACGTTCCTCGGCAACAACGTCAACCCGCACATGGTGATGATGTCGCCCGACGGCCGCTACGTCGTCACCGGCGGCACGCGCGCCAACAAGGCGTACATCATCGACACCCGCACGCTGCAGCTCGTCAAGACCATTCCCGTCGACATCGCGCCGGAGCACCTGGCCTTCTCGCCGGACGGCCGGTGGTACTACCAGGGGAATCCCGACGGCGACTCGATTTCCGTGATCGACATGCAGTCGCTGAGCAAGGTGAAGACGATCCCCGGCTTTGCGGAGCCGCTCAACGTCACCTTCACGCCGGACGGATCCAAGGCGTACGTCGGCAACTACGGCGCGCACTGGATTGGCGTCATCGACGTGCGACGCCACGAGCTGTTGAAGAAGATTCAAGTCGCCGAAGTCCCCGGCGTCGCCAGGCTGGACCCGGACCGGTACCTTGGTGAGATCAACGGCATTTCCAACGCGACGATCTCCAACGACGGACGGTACCTCTATGCGGCCGACAGCGACCTGGGGGTGGTGTCGGTCATCGACACGCGCGACGACCGCGTGGTGAAGGTCATCCGTGTCGGGGCGGGGCCCTGGCGGGCGTATATGAGCCACGACGGCAAGTACGCGGTGACGCTCAACAACGGCGATCAGACGATCTCGATCATCGACCTCGCCTCCAACAAAGTGGCCGCGACGCTCGAAGCCGGCGAAGAGATGACGGGCGTCAACTTCGCCGCCGGCAAGGCGTTCGCGATCAGCGCGCCCGGCTTCGTGTACGTCTACGACATGCAGGGCCTCAAATCGCTCGGACGCATTAAGATTGGGACGAACATCCAGATCGAGACCGCGACGACGGATGCGGCAGAGGAGAACCTGTATCTTGCCGAGTCGACCAACCACGAGGTTGTCGTCATCAATGCCAGAACCCATGCGCTCGAACGGGTCCGCAATGTCGGCCTCTACCCATGGGGCACGCACATCATGGACAGCAAGGACAATTACTGTCATTAGAGCCGCCTCCGTCGTTATTGCTCTCCTCCTCGCATGCCTGGACGCTCGCGCGCAGAGCCCGCGCGAGCACACCCGGCCGACCCCCGACCGCTCGACGGCGGTCACCGAGTCGCAGGCCACCGAGCTCACGCTCACGCTGAGCGCCGCGGAGGTCCGGCCCGTCCAGGTCTGGGTGCGCACGGCCGGCCTCATCGACAGCGCGGGCAAGACCATCACGGCGTTCCTGTCGCCGGCCGAGGGGGCCGCGGTCCGCGCCGGTCAGCGCGTGCGCGCGTTCCCGCCGGAATCGCGGTCGTCGATGTACCAGGCCAGAATCTCGCAGGTGGCGACGCGGGGCGACCGCGTCGTCGTCAACGCCACGCTGTCGGGTCAGGGGCGCCCCAACACGTCACGCTACATTCTGGAAATCGTCACCGAGCACGGCGACTTCCTCTCCGTTCCGAATGAGGCGATTATCGAAACCGGCGGCACGCAGGTCGTCTACGTGCAGCAGGCACAGGGACGCTACGTGCCGCGTGAGATCCGGCTCGGCGTGCAGGGCGAGCTGTACACGCAGGTCCTGGACGGCCTGCAGGCGGGCGAGCAGGTCGTCACCTTCGGCAGCTTCTTCATCGACGCCGAGCACAAGCTGAAGGGATCGTAGGCGCCCGCCCATGATCACCACCATCATCGAGCACGTCATCCGCTTCCGGTGGATGGTGTGGTGCGTGGTGGCCGCGCTCGCCGCGCTGAGCGTGTACGCCGTGCGCACGGCGGCGCTCGATGCCATTCCCGACATCTCCGACCCGCAGGTCATCGTCTACGTCAAATGGCCGCGGAGTCCGCAGCTGCTGGAGACCGAGGTCACCGAGCCGGTGATCCGGGCGCTGGCGGGATCTCCCGACATTCAGGCGATTCGCGGGACCTCGCACATGGGGTACTCGTTCATCTACGTCATTCTCCAGGACGCCGATCGCCGGGGCGCCGTGCGCCAGTTCGTGTCGGACCGCCTGAATGCCATCCGGTCGCAGCTGCCGGCGGACGCGAACATCACGATCGGCCCGAATGCCAGCAGCATGGGCTGGATCTTCCAGTACGCCGTGCTCGATCGTGAGGCGACGCGCGATCTGCGCGAGCTGCGCCTGCTCAACGAGAGTCTCATCAAGCCGGCGCTGCAGTCGGCTCCCGGCGTCGCCGACGTCGCGTCGGTCGGCGGACTGGAAAAGCAGTATCAGGTGAAGCTGTTTCCGCCGCTCCTCAGCGAGCGGGGCATCCCGCTGCGGCAGGTCCTGGCGGCCATCCGGGGCGCCTTCCAGGAAACCGGCGGACGGACGATCGAGATCACCAACCGCGAGTACCAGCTTCGCGGCGCCGTCAGCACGGAGGGCACCGGCGCCATCGAGTTCCTCGTCGTGGGCCGCGACAAGGCAGGGCAGCCCGTCTACCTGAAGGACGTCGGCTATCTCCAGATTGGCTACGACCTGCGCCGCGGGATTGCCGACCTCGACGGTGCCGGCGAAGTCGTCGGCGGCATCGCCATCATGGAGCAGGGAGGGAACGTCCTTGCCGTGACGGCCGGCCTGGAGCAGAAGCTCGCGGACCTCCAGGTGTCCCTTCCCGCCGGCATCGAGATTATCCCGACGTACAACCGGTCCTCCCTGATCTGGAACACGCTCACCAATTTCTTCCAGGCGATTGTCTACGAGCTCATCGTCGTCATCCTCGTGATCGCCGTGGCGCTCAAGAACGCCCGCGCGGCGGTGGCCCCGGTCTGCGTGCTGCTGCTCGGTACGCTGTTCACGGCGCTGCCGCTCGCGGCGTTCGGCCAGACGATCAATCTGTTCTCGCTGGCGGGCCTGGCCATTGCCATCGGCGAGATGGCCGACGCGACCATCGTCATCGTCGAGAACTGCACCGCCGAGCTGGCCAGGCGCACGACCCTGAGCGCGGCCGACCGGATGCGGACGATTATTCGAGCCACGGCCACCATGACGCGGCCGCTGCTCTTCTCGATGCTGATTATCGTCACGTCGTTCCTGCCGATCTTCTTCCTGGGGGAGCGTGAAGGGCGGCTCTTCAACCCGCTGGCGTTCACCAAGACGTTCGCGATGGCGTTCTCGACACTGCTGACGCTCTTCCTGCTGCCCGCGGTGATCGTCTGGGTGTTCAGCCGCCGCGTCGCCGCGCCGGCGGCGGAGCCGGCCGAGGGCCGCTTCACGCGCGGCTATCGCCGGGCGCTGCTGACCACCATCCGGTACCGGTACGCCTTCGTCGGCACGAGCGTCGTGCTCCTCGTGGCCGCCGCGTTGACCATGCGGGGCTTCCAGAAGGACTACATGCCGGAAATGGAGGAAGGCGCGATCCTCTACATGCCGACCACGCTGCCGGGGCTTCCGTCCCGCGAGGCGGGGTGGATTCTGCAGCAGATGGACCGCAAGCTGAAGGCGTTCCCGGAAGTCGATCGGGTCTTCGGCAAGCTCGGCCGCGCCGATACCGCCACCGACCCTGCGCCGGTCGAGATGATCGAGACCACGGTCACGCTCAAGCCGCCGTCCGAGTGGCGCGAGGGGATGACCAAGGACCGGCTCGTGGCCGAAATGAACCAGGCCATGCAGATTGTCGGATACGTCAACAGCTGGGCGCAGCCGATCAGCACGCGGGTAATGATGCAGGATACCGGCATCCAGACGCCGGTCGGGATCAAGGTCAAGGGCCGGGAGCTCGCCTCCGTGGCACAGATCGCCCAGCAGGTCGAGACGCTGCTGAAGCCGTTTCCCGGCACGCAGGCGGTCATCGCGGAACGCATCTCGCGCGGCTACTTCGTCGACGCGCAGCTCGAGCTCGAACGGATGGCGCGGCACGGCGTGATGGTAGACGAGGCCATGGCGACCGTGCGGTTCGCGGTCGGCGGCGACAACATCATCGGCATCCGGGAACCCGACAAGACCGTCGTCCCGCTGGCGATCCAGTATTCACCTGAGTACGTCGATACGCTGGCCAAGGTGCGGAACACCCCTGTGATTACCGAGGACGGACGCTCGGTCCCGCTGGCCGACATCGCCGACGTCGCCGTCCGCGAGGCGCCCGAGATGATTCGCAACGACAACGGCGACATGGCCGCGTACATCTACGTGTTCCTGCAGGGGATCACGGGCCCGGAGTACGTGGATCGCGCGCGGGAGCACCTCCGCACGCAGCTGACCCTGCCGCCCGGCTACTCGATTGAATGGACCGGGCTGTATCAATACGCCGAAGAGGCGCGCGCGCGACTGCAGGTGGTGGTGCCGATCACGCTCGTCATCATGTTCGCGCTCCTGCTGATGGCCTTCCGATCGGTGCCGGACAGCGCGCTGATCATGCTGTCGGCGCCGTTCGCGCTGGTCGGCGGCGTCTTCCTGCAGTGGAGCCGCGGATACACGATGACGACCGCCGTCATCATCGGGTACGTCTCGCTCTTTGCCGTGGCGATCCAGACCGGCATCATCATGATCGAGTTCATCCGCGACGCGCTTGCCCACCGAACCGGCAGCCAATCCTACGTCGACGCCGTCGTCCAGGGATCGGTCGCGCGGCTGCGGCCGAAGCTCATGACCGTCGCGACCACGGTATTCGGCCTGCTGCCGATCATGCTGTCCAGCGGCTCGGGCATGGACATCACGCAGCCCATCGCGACGCCGACCTTCGGCGGCATGATCAGCTCCACAATCTACGTGCTGTTCCTGATTCCGTGTCTCTTCGCGATTGGACACGACATCCGCCAGCGGTGGCCGGCGCGAGGGGCACGCTGAGTGGTGCGACGGCGTGGAATTTTCCACGCGCCGGCCGAGGATTCCCCACGCGCCTCGGCCGAGACGTCCAGCGAGTGACGCTTCTCCCTCGACATCACAGGCACCCCATGGCGTGTCGGTTGCACACGCACGGATATGACGACCGTGCCTCGGATCCTGGTGCTGCCGCTCGTGTGCTGCCTGCTTGCCGCGCCGGCCGCGTTCGCGCAGACCGGTGGATCCGTCGCCGGCCTCGTCATCGATGAAACCGGCGGCACGCTGCCAGGCGTCACGGTCGATCTTCACAGCGGCGCGGTCGAGCTCACGACCACCACCGAGCTGGACGGGACGTACCGGTTCGACCACGTCCCTCCCGGACGCGCCGAGCTCACGTTCAAACTGATCAACTTCGGCCTCCTGCGCCGCACCCTGGACGTGCGCGCCAACCAGACCGAGCGGGCGGACGTCGTCGTCATGCGGATCTCGCTGAGCGCGGACGTTGTGGTGACGGGCACCCGCACGTTCCGCAACATCGCCGATCTCGAGAACCCCGCGGAGAACCTGGTCGGGATCGCGTCGGCCGCCAGCCAGGGCGCCATTACGGCCGCGCAGCTCGAGGCCAGGCCGATCATGAGGCCCGCTGAGGTGCTGGAAACGGTGCCCGGCCTGATCGCGAGCCAACACAGCGGTGAAGGCAAAGCGAATCAGTACTACCTCCGCGGCTTCAACCTGGATCACGGATCGGACTTCGCCGTCACGCTGGCAGGCATCCCGGTGAATCTGCCGACGCAGGCGCACTTCCACGGCTACGCCGACAGCAACCTGCTCATCCCGGAACTGGTGAGCGGCGTACAATTCAGGAAAGGCCCGTATTCAGCGGAAGACGGCGATTTTTCGGCAGCGGGCTCCTCAAACATCAATTACGTCAATCGGCTCGAGCGCCCGCTGGTCTCGGTGGGCGGCGGCGGCCAGGGATGGGGGCGCGTGTTTGGGGCGGTGTCGCCGCGCGTCGGCAACGGTCATCTGCTGGCCGCACTCGAAGCCGGACGCAACGACGGCCCGTGGGCGCGTCCCGATGATCTCGAGAAGCTGAACGGCATCGTGCGGTACAGCGCGGGCGACACCCGCAACGGCTATTCCGTGACCGGCCAGGGGTACAACGCCGACTGGAACTCCACCGATCAGGTTCCGCGGCGGGCCATCGAGAGCGGCTTGATTTCGCGGCTTGGCAACATCGACCCGACCGACGGCGGCCGGACGTACAGGTACAGCGTCGCCGCCGACGTGCAGCGATCGGCGGCCAACCGATCGACCCGCGCCACGGCCTACGTCTTCAGATACGGCCTGAACCTCACCTCGAACTTCACGTACTTCCTGGACGATCCGGATCATGGCGATCAGATCGAACAGGAGGATCGGCGCACGGTCGTCGGCGGCCGGTTGACCGAGCGGCAGCTCGGCACATTCCTCGGACGCCACGTCGAGAGCGCCCTCGGGGTGCAACTGCGGCACGATGCCATCGGCAATACAGCCCTGTACAAGACACAGGCGCGGCGGCGTCTCGCGATAATCCGTGCCGACGCCGTCGATCAGACGTCAGCCGGGGTGTTCGGGCAGAGCGAAATCGAATGGTCGCGGAGCTTCAGGACGACGCTGGGACTGCGGGGTGATGTGTTTCGCTTCGCCGTTGATTCGAGCAATCCGCGCAATTCAGGCGAGGAAGTTGATGGCCTCGTCAGTCCGAAGGTCACGGCCGTTCTTGGACCGTGGCAGCAGACCGAGTTCTACGTCAACGCGGGCCTTGGCTACCACAGCAACGACGCGCGAGGGGCGACGATCACCGTCGACCCGAAGACGGGCGAGCCGGCAGACCGCCTGACGCCGCTCGTTCGCGCGCGAGGGGCTGAGGTCGGGGTGCGCACGGTCCGGATTCGCGGCCTGCAGTCGACCGCGGCGCTCTGGTACCTCGGATTCGACTCCGAGCTGCTCTTTATCGGCGACGCGGGCATCACCGAGGCGAGCCGGCCGAGCCGGCGCTTCGGCGTCGAGTGGACCAACTACGCGCGGCTGAACCGGTGGCTCACGACCGAAGCGGACGTGTCGTTCTCGCGCGCCCGTTTTGCCGATGCGGGTCCCGCCGGCGATTTCATTCCCGGTGCGCTCGATCGCGTCGTGTCGGGCGGCGTCACGGTGGAACCCGACCGGCGCGTCTTCGGGAGCCTGCGGCTTCGCCACTTCGGACCGCGTCCGCTGATTGAAGACGCACGTGTTACGTCGACATCGACGACGATCTGGAACGGCGAGGTGGGGACACATCTCTCACGCCGGATGCGGCTGACCCTCGAGCTGTTCAACGTGTTCGACTCGGATGCGGCCGACATCGATTACTTCTACACGTCGCGGCTGCCCGGCGAGCCGGCCGGCGGCGTCGACGACATCCATACGCATCCCTCGATTCCGCGCACGGCGCGTGTGGCGCTGCTGATCTCATTCTGAACCAAGCGTTACAGGTGCGAGGGTGCGACGGTGCGAAGATGCGACGGTGCGTCCGACGGTGCGAGGGGCGAGGGTTCGATGGTGGGTGCGAGGGTGCGATAGTTCGATGGTGCGATAGTTCGACAATGAGTGCGAAAGTGCGAGGTGCGCCGAACATCGAACCAACCGTCGCACGTCGCACCGTCGCACCATCGGACGCACCGTCGTACCCTCGCACCGTCGCACCGTGACGTCAACGTCAGAACCGGTACGAGATGCCCACCTCCGCCAGGCGGGGCGGCATGATCGACCGGGGCCGCAGGAACTCGGGGCCCGAGCGGTTCTGCAGCCCGGTCGCCGTGTTCGCGTTCAACGCATTGTACAGATTGAGTGAGACCGTCGCCATGTGTGCACCAGGCAACGAGAACCGCTTCTCGACCCGGAGCTGCACGAGGTTGAGATTCGGCCGGCGGTGGGTGCCGATGGGCTCCACGGTCAGCACGATCGCCGGGATGGTCTCTCCGCCCCGAAAGCGCACCTGCCGCGCGAACGGATCGCCGCTCGTACTGTGGAAGTTCCCGGAGACCGCCACGCCAGCCGGGAGGATGTAGGTCCCCACCACCTTGCCATCCCAGTCCCACGTGTCGTCCACAGAGAAAATCTCGGCGTTGGGCGTGAGGAACCCGACGTGCTCGCCCGCGGCGGAGAAGGTGGGGCTCGCCGTGCCGAAGCCGAGGGAGCTGGCACTCCCCTGCGCACCGATGGGCCAGTGCTTCTTCGTGGCCGAGTAGGAGGCCACGAGCTGCCAGCGACTCGCGAGCCGTTTCACGGCCGCCACTTCAATCGTCCCGAAGCTCTGATTGGCTCGGGAGTCGTTGACGGGCGTGTACTGCTGCTCGAACCGCAGGCCCCTCAGGGCCGGAGCGTACTCGAAGTACGTGACCAGTCCCCCATCGTCCGCCGTCCCGAGACGGCCGTCGGGCCCGGATCCCGACCAAGCGATCCCTGTGAACCGACGCAGCATGTCTGCCTCCTTGGATTGCGAGAGCGACGCCGCCGGAAGGAGCGAGAAGGCTGGAAACGACGGGTGGCGTGCTAGGTTTAGACCTCCACTACCCGCGCCATCCTAGGAGGCGCGAGGTGCCACGTCAAGATCGATCAGGCTTGGGTCGAGACACTACAGGTAGGTTTGGATCGCGGGAGCCAAATTGCTGGATGAGGCACCGGCTGGGGCTGGCG
>Ga0209640_10001023_pt1 | contig 23107 bp, 23 predicted proteins | sample RifCSP10_1_FD_184018 | JGI IMG/M metagenome (GOLD analysis project Ga0209640, IMG submission 184018) | Soil microbial communities from Rifle, Colorado - Rifle CSP2_sed 10_1 (SPAdes) (version 2) | ecosystem: Environmental > Terrestrial > Deep subsurface > Rock core/Sediment | place: Rifle... | reverse complement strand
CTAGCATCGGCGCGCGTGAAGACCGTCCTCTTCGTCGGTGCGGGGCGTCACCAGCAGCGCGCCATCGAGTACGCGCGCGACCGCAGGCTGCGCGTGGCAGCAGTCGATAGAAACGCACAGGCACCCGGCCTGGCGGCCGCGCACATCGCCGCGGTCGTCGACTTCACGGATGCCGAGGCGGTGATAGGGGTGGCCCGTCGCCATCTGGTCGACGGTGTGCTCACAGTCTCCGCCGATCGCGCCGTGCCGATTGTCGCGGCCGTAGCGGAAGAGCTCGCCCTGCCGGGGATCGGCAGGGACACCGCCCACCGTCTCACGCACAAGCTCACCATGCGAAGCGCTCTCGCGGCAGGTGGGCTTCCGCAGCCGCGGTTCGCAGGTCTTCGATCGGAGTCGGACATCGAGCCGGCGCTCGACGCAGTCGACTTCCCAGCGGTACTGAAACCCGTGGACTCGGGCGGGCAGCGCGCCGTCTTCCGCGTCGAGTCCCGGGACGACGTCGGGCGCAACCTCGCAGAGGCGCTCGCGGAGTCGCCGACACACGAGGCGATCCTCGAGGCGTTCGTGGACGGAATCGAGCTGAACGGGATCGTCATCGCCCGCGGCGGCGAGCCCGCTCTCGTCACCCTCTCGGACCGGCTGCGCCCCCCGGGCATCGGGTTCGGCGTGGGGTGGATCCACGTCTACCCGCCGTCGATCGACGACGAGCAACTCCGGCTCGCCGAGCACGTCGCGGTCGAGTCGGTGCGCGCCCTCGGTCTTCGCGACGCGATCGCCTTCCCTCAGTTGATCGCCGAGCCCGAAGGCGGTGTCGCCGTCGTGGAGGTGGCAGCTCGAATCCCCGGCGGTCAGATGGCGGATCTCGTCCGGCACGCAACGGGCGTCGACCTGGTGGAGGTCGCCCTCCGGCAGGCGCTCGGCGAGGACGTGCCGGACGAGGTCGCGCTGCCCCGATTCACACAGCCGCTCGCGATTCGCTTCTTCACCGCCGAGCCGGGGACCTTGCCCACCGGGCGCGTGCTGCGCATCGGCAGCCTCGAGCCCGTTCTCGCGTCGGAGGGTGTCGTCCAGGCGGACACCTACCTCGAGATCGGTGAGACGATTCGCCCCGTGCGCAGAGACGGCGACCGGCGGGGCTACGTGATCGCTGTCGGTGACACACCTGCCGAGGCGCTCGGCCGGGCAGACGCGGCCGCGACGCTCCTGACAGTCGAGGTGGCAGCGTGAGTTGCTCATTCGACCTGGCGCACTACCGGGAGATCCTCGAGGCCGCGCACGCAGGCGGCTACCGGTTCCGAAGCTTCGGCGAGGGCCCCGAGCGCGGCGACCTCTTCCTGCGCCACGACATCGACCTCTCGCTCGACGCAGCGCTCCAGATGGCGGAGCTCGAGTCAGAGCTCGAGGCGCCGGCGACGTACCTGCTCATGGCCGAGTCCGTCTTCTACAACCTCGCCTCGAGCGAGGGGGTCGCCGCGATCGAGAGACTTCGAGAGCTCGGTCACGCCGTGGGCCTCCACGCCGTCTACCCGAAGGTGGAGCTGGACGACCGGTTCGATCCCGTCGTCTCGTGGCACAACCCGAAGCCGGAGTACATGTCGGCGAGGATCCCCGGCGCGACGAACGTCTACGCGGAGCCGTACTTCTCGCCGCCGACGTACCGGTCGGACTCCAACCAGCACTGGCGCTCCGGTTGCCCGCACGAGGAGCTGCGAGGCGGAGGCTTCCCCTGGCTGCAGGTCCTCGTCCACCCCGAGATCTGGGTCTACCCGGGCGCGACGATGGGTCAAACGATGCGCGCGATGGTGGACGCCGAGAAGGCCCGCCGGCTCGAGCAGCTCGCTGACGACGGCATCCACCTTGACTGAGACGACACGGCCGCTGCGGGTCGTCCACTGCCCGGTCAACACGGCCGGCGTGCCCTGGGCGAACGTCCAGGCGCTCCGGCGGCGGGGTGTCGAGGCGCAGCTCGTCGTCTTCAACCGCTACAAGCTCCACCCGGAGGCCCACTGGTCGCTGGAGCGAAGCGGCGGCTTCGCCCGAAGGCAGCTGACCCAGTGGCCGGCCCTGCTTCGGCTCCTCCCCCGCACGGACGTCTTCCACTTCTACTTCGGGCTCACGCTGGTGCCTCAATCGGTGCAGTTCCCGATCCTCCGTGCCCTGCGCAAGAAGTCGGTCATGCACTACCTCGGCTCGGACATTCGGGGGAAGGCACCCGCGGAGCTCTCCTTCGGGAAGAAGGCGGGCGCCGAGGTCGTCGGCTCGTACGACGCGATTCGCTGGGTGCCCGCGGCGGAGGTGATCCCGCCCGGGATCGACGTGCGGGCGATCGAGCCGTCACCCCCCAGCGACCGTGCACGCCCGGTCATCCTCCACGCGCCCTCTTCCCGCCGCCGCAAGGGGACGGACCACGTGATCGCCGCCTGCGAAGGCCTCGAGGCCGATCTCGTCCTCGTGGAAGGACTCCACCACGACGAGGCCTTCGAGCGCTACCGCGAGGCAGACATCGTGGTCGACCAGCTCAACGCGGGCTGGTACGGCCTCTTCGCCATCGAGTGCATGGCACTCGGCAAGCCGGTTGTCACATTCCTCCACGACGAAGCGGTCCGGCGCACCGAGGAAGCGCTCGGCATCCCCGTCCCGATCGTGCGGGCGACGAAGGACGACCTCCGCTCGCGGCTCGAGCCGCTCGTGGCGTCCGCGGCCGAGCGCCGCCGAATCGGAGCGGTGTCTCGCGCCTACGTCGAGGAGGTTCACGACCTCGATCGCGTCGCCGACCGCCTCCTCGCGCTCTACGCTCGCATCTAAGAGTGGGCGCGCTCGGCGGACAGCTCAAGCGGCTCGGCAAGCACTCCGCGATCTACGGGCTCGGAGGTCTCGTCTCGCGGATCCTCGCGGTCCTCCTCCTCCCGCTGTACACGCGCTTCCTCTCCCCTTCGGACTACGGGAAGGTCGAGACCCTGATCGCGCTCACGACCGTGATCGGGATCGTCCTCCGAATGGGGATCCACAGCGCGTTCTTCCGCTTCTACTTCGACTCGCCGGAGCCCGAAGCGCGACGTGTCGTCCTGCGAACGTCCTTCTGGTTCACGATGGGCATGGCCACGCTGGGCCTCGTCGTGGGCCTCGCGCTGTCGGGTGCGATCTCGAGTCTCCTGTTCGGCTCCGCAGACGACAGCGAGCTCGTCATGGCGGCGTTCGTGGGCCTCTGGGCCGGCATGAACTACGAGCAGGTCACTTCGCTCTTTCGGGTCGAGGAGAGGTCAGTGGCGTTCGTCTCGGCGAGCCTCACCAACATCTTCCTGACCATCGGCGCGACGCTCCTCCTCGTCGTCGCACTCGACAAGGGGCCGATCGGCGTGATCGTCGGCAACTTCACCGGCACGCTCCTCGTGTACCTCGTTCTCCTCGGGTACCGGCGCGAGCAGCTCGGCCTCCAGTTCGACCGAGGCCTCCTGCGGAGGATGAACCACTTCGGCGTCCCGCTCGTGCCAACCGCCCTCTTCCTCTGGGTGACGAACTTCTCGGACCGGCTCTTCCTCGTGAAGCTCGCGGACACGCAGGAGGTCGGCCTCTACTCCGTCGGGGTGCGCATCGCCTCGGCGATGGTGCTCCTGCTGACGGCGTTTCGGCTCGCCTGGCCGGCGTTCGCGTACTCGATCGAGGACGATCGCGAGGCCCGGCGCACGTACGGATATGTGCTGACGTACCTCGTGCTCGTGACGACGTGGGTGGCCACGGCACTCGCGCTCCTCTCGCCCTGGATCGTCGACTGGATAGCGGCGCCGGCATTCGAAAGCTCGTCCCGCGTCGTAGGTCCGCTCGCCTTCTCGACCGTGGCGTTCGCCGCCTACATCGTCGTCGCGATCGGCGTCGGTCGGGCGAAGCGGACTCAATTCAACTGGGTCGTAACCGGCGCCGCGGCAGTGGTGAACATCGCGCTGAACCTGCTCCTGATCCCGCCCTACGGGATGATGGGCGCGGCGGTCGCGACCATCGCCGCATACGCAACGATGTTCGCAGGGATGGCCTGGTGGGCGCAGCGGATCTACCCCGTGCCCTACCAGTGGCGCCGAGTGCTCACCGCGGCCTTCACGGGAGTCACGCTCGCCGGGGTCGGAAAGCTCGTCGGCGGCGGGCTGCCTGTCGCGTTGGTGCTCGCGGTGCTCTATCCGCTCGCGCTCGCCCCGCTCGGCTTCTACCTCCCGGCCGAGCGACGAGCTATCAGCGCTCGTCTTCGTCTCGCGCGGTAGGGGCGAGATATATCTCGCCCCCACAACGCGTGAAGCTCGTCCATCGTGCGCTCGGCTCGGCGCATGGCACTTCTTCCGTCAGTCGGCGCAGACGTCCGCGACCCGTCCGCCGGCGAGTGCGACGAGGTCGCTTGCCTCGATCCTGACCGAGTGGTCGTGGTCTCCGGCCTCGAAGACGACGTTTCGACGCGCTGCGATCCGATGGTCGATGATCACCTCGTCGTCCGCGCCTCCGACCGGCGGCACGGCGCCCAGCTCGAACTCGCCGTACTCTCGCTCGAGCTGCTCCTCTGTCAGCAGGTGGAGCTCCTTACCGGTTTCGAGCAGCTCGCGCAGCTTGTGCATGTCCATCCGCTCCGAGGCGGGCAAGACGACGCGCACGTTGCGCTCCCCGATGGACAGAACGATCGTCTTCGCGACGTCCTGGGGCTCCAGGCCGAGTGCGGCGGCCTCGTCCACGGCCCGATCCGTACGCGGGTGCTCGAGGAGCTCGTACGGGATCCCGCGGTCGGCGAGCACCTTCGTGAGTGAGTTCGAGTACGTCAAGACTGGCCTCCTTCCGTTGCCTCGAGTATGCGCGAACGCCGGCGATTTCGCCATCGCTCGCCTCGTGTGGCGAACGTACCGCTCTCTCCGACCGTCGTCGAGAGCGTCGCGTTGAGTGCAGCCATTCCACGGCGTCGCCACGGTCGCGCAGTGACGCACACTCGCGTCACCTCAGGCGACGATCCGGTACACCTGGAAGCACTCCGCGTACTCGCGGTTCACGTTCACGCCGTGGACGCGGGCCAGGTTCCAGATGTACTCGGGATCGGCGTAGCGGCGGTGCTGCTGCGAGGCGTACCGCGCGAGAGCCGCGACCTTGCGCTCGATGTGGCGCTTCTCGAGCGAGAGGTAGGCCCCGTACGAGAAGTCGAAGTTGTTCCAGGGCACCTCGTAGCCGAGAATCGTCGTCCGCTTGAAGGCGCGCAGGCCCTCCTGCGCGATCGTCTGGTGATCCTGGTGCACGTCGTGGTGGGACGGCTGGAACACGACATCGGGCTGCCACTCCTCCCAGAGCGCCACGAGGAGCTCCAGGATGTCCTGCCGCCGCTCGGGGAAGGTGCGCACGTCGAAGTCGTGGACTGTGAGACAGCGCTCGGGGATCCCGAGCTCACCGGTCGCCTCGCGCACCTCCCGCGCGAGCGTGTCGGGCTCGAAGCCGGGCGGAAGAGAACGGGTAGCGATCGAGAACGCGACGTAGCGAACCTCGCAGCCGCCCTCGACCAGGCGCGCCATCGTGCCGCCGCAGCCGAGCTCGCCGTCGTCCGTGTGCGGCGCGAGTACCAACGCCTTTCTCCAGCCCTCGATCACCGCGCTATTCAACCACTCGGATCAAACGCGTAACGTCCTACCCGTGGAGCACACGGACGCCGCCCAGGTCGCCGCATTGCTCGGAGCGCTCGGCGCGGCTCTCGCGCTCGTTCCGCGTGGGCGAGTGCTGCCACTCGTCGGATTCGCACTCCTGGGGCTCGCGACGGCGGGCATTGGACGCTCGCTCGTCGGCGACGAGGACCTCGAGCTTCTCTTCACGGAGCCGACGGGGATTGCGCTCGTGAGCGTCGGAGTGGTCGCGGCGATCCTCTGCGCCGTCCCGCTCGCCCGCTATCCGGCAGTCGTTCCGGTCGTGCTGCTGGCAGTCGCCCCGTTCCGGATCCCGGTCCGGCTCGGTGAGGAGGACGCCTTTCTCCTGCTCCCCCTCTACCTCGTGGTCGCAGCATCGGTTTTCGCGCTGGCCTACCGGATCGCGCGGGGTGAGCACCCGGCGCCGCCTCCGTTGCTGCTCGCGCTGCCGCTCGCTGCGCTCGTCACCTTCTCGGCGGCCTCCTTCCTGTGGACCTGGGACGAGCGAGCCGGCGGCATAGCGCTCGCGTTCTTCGTCTTCCCGTTCGTGGCCGGGTTCGCAACGCTCGCGCGCAGCCCGGTTGCGCTCTGGCTTGCCCGTGCGCTCCTCGTGGCGCTCGTTGCGCTCGGCTCGCTGTTCGCGGCGATCGGGATCTGGCAGGCTCAGACGCGCACACTCTTCTTCGCACGAGACGTGGAGGTCGCGAACGCGTACACGTCCTTCTTCCGCGTCACCTCGCTCTTCAAGGACCCGAGCCTGTACGGCCGCTATCTCGTCGTCCCGATCGCCGTCCTGCTCGTCGCAATCCTCATCCGACGGGGCCGAACGGTCGACTGGGTCGTGTCAGCCGTGTTCGTCGCGTTCCTCTTCTGGGGCCTCTTCTACTCGTACTCGCAGTCGAGCTTCGTCGCTCTGTTCGTGGTGACCTTCGGCGTCGCGCTCGTCGGCTCCAACAGGCGCGTCCGGATCCTCTTGCTCGTCTGCGCCGCCGTCGCCACGCTCGCTGCCGCCGCGGTCGCTGCCCAAGCCGTCGGGGGGCGGTCGGCCCGGGACGTCACGAGCGGCCGGTCGCGACTCGTCTCCGTCACCCTCGACGCGTTCAAGGAGCGCCCGATCGCTGGGGTCGGCATCGGCGGCCAGCCGCGCGCCAGCTCCGAGCTTGCCGGGAAGGGCTCGCCGAGCCGGAACGCATCGCACACGACCGCGCTCACGATGCTCGCCGAGCTTGGCGTGATCGGACTCGCCCTCTACGTGTGGACACTCGCTGCCGCTGGCTGGGCGCTCCTCCTCGTCACCCGGCGCGACCTCGCACTCGGTGTCGGCCTGACGGCGGTCCTCCTGGCCCTCGTCGTCCACTCCCTGCTCTATGCCGGGTTCTTCGAGGACCCTCTGACGTGGGGTGTCTTCGGCGTCGCTGCAGCTGTACTCGCAGTCGCGCCGACACCGCGCGCGGCAGTGGTCGTCGAAACCGAGACGGCGCCGTCCACTCCGCAGGTGCTGGCACACTGACTCCGGCCGGCATGACCGGCCGTCCCCATGCCAAGGGCCCTCGTTTGGATCATCGCTGCGGTCGCAGTGCTCGTCGTAACACTCGCCGGGTTGACCGCCGCGGTGTGGATCACGACGCAGGATCGACCAAAGGGCGCGCTCGACACCGATCTCGAGGGAGTGACCGTGTCGGAAGGCACGACCTCCACACCGCAACCCACTCTCACCCCGGAGCCGGCCGGCGACCAGCGCTGCTGGCGTACCTTCGGAGGCGATCCGCAGCGAACGCTCGCGCGACCGTTCGCGACGCTTGGCCTTCCGGCCCGCACGATCCTCTGGACGCGTGGTCTCGAGAGCTACATCGAGTTTCCGCCCGTCTACTGCGAGGGCGAGCTCTATGTCAACTCGTTCGCCGGCACGACGTATGCACTCGAGGCGGATACGGGTGAGATCCGCTGGCGCCGTCGCGTCGGCGGGACGCTGCCGTCCAGCCCGGCCATCGACGGCCCTCGGCTGATCGTCAGCTCGCAGGCGGGCACGGTGACCGCGCTCGACCGCCGCACCGGTCGCAACGTGTGGCAGGTGCAGACTGCCGGGAAAGTCGAATCCTCGCCCGTCGTCGTCGACGGCACGGCCTACTTCGGCTCGCACGACGGTCGGGTTTTCGCGGTGCGCTCGGACACCGGCCGCATCCTCTGGGCCTACGACACCGGGGGGCGCGTCAACGCGAGCCCGTCCGTCTTCGGTGGGCGTCTATGCGTCACCACCTACGCGGGCTCGTTCGTATGCCTCGATCGCTCGACCGGCGAGGAGCTGTGGACGACCTACCTCAAGCGTGATGCGTTCCGCTACGAGAGCTTCTACGCGAGCCCTTCGACGGATGGGGCGCGGATCTACTCCGTCGCACGCTCGGGAAAGGTTGTCGCGCTCGACGCCTCGAGCGGCCGGGTCGCCTGGACGGCGCGGGTCGGTGGGCTCGGCTACACGACACCCGCCGTCGCCGTCGGGCGCGTGTTCGCGGGAGGCTTCGACGGGCGACTCCGGGCGTTTCGCGCGACGAGCGGGAGCGAGCTCTGGAGCAGGTGGGTCGGCGGAAGGATCCTGGGAGCGCCCGTCGTCATCGGCGAGTACGTGTTCTTCTCGACCCTCGAGAAGCGGACCTATGCGCTGCGGGTGTCAGATGGGGAAATCGTCTGGCGACTTCCCATGGGACGCTACTCGCCCGGCATCGCGACCGAGCGCACGTACTTCTTCTCACTGAACGGACGTCTCATCGCAACCCCCGGGCGCGACGCGCCGACGCCGTAGCGGTTTACAGCGGTGGGTGCCGTCGACGCCAGAGCGGCGAGCGCTGGAGCGCGGACGCAGTCGCGTTCCACGCGGTAAGCCGGGCGCCGTACCAGCCGAGGGCAACCCGTGCCCGGACGCTCGGCGCGCGGGGCGGCGGGTCGACGAGCTCGTAGCCCAGGTCGGCGAGAAGGTCCCCGGCGACCGCCTCGAACGCGCGCACCTCGATCGTGCTCATGTCTTCGCGCCAACTGCGGACTCCAGCCGTCGGAGGTTGGCGCAGCCGCTGCTGATGTGGCTTCTCCGAGACGTCGACCGACCCCGCGTACTCGACCATCGTGGGCTCGAACGGGAGGTTCGCGAAGTCGCAGATCGACTCCACGACCTGCGACGTCGTGTCGACCAGGTTCTCGTAGCGCACCTCGAGGTATCGCGATCCGCCGACTCGAGCTCCCAGCGCTCGCGCCGCAGCAACCTCCGTCCGCCACAGGCAGGCGAACTCCGCCGGGCTCTCCGGATGAGCCCACGTCCGGGTGTACGTTCCTGTCGGCATCAGTAGGAACGAGGTCGCCGCGTCGCGGCCGTCCCGAATGAGATGGACGTACTGCGCGTCGGGAAAGAGCCGCTCGAGCAGCGGGAGATGCCGCATGTACATGGGGGTCTTGTCACCCCAGCGGGCCTTGCCGGCCTTGGCTGCGTACGCCTCGAAGATCGCTCCGATCGCCTCCCCCGCGCCCATTTCGGAACGCATACGCGGGGCGACATCGGCAGCCGACACGCCCCAGGCCCGGAGGGTCGGAAGCCGGCTCAGATCGTCGAGAAACGCCTTCGGGTCAACGGTCCCGCGGTGCCGCCTGGCGAGCAACGGGACGAAGAACGACTCGTCGGGAATCGCGATCCCCGGGGAGCGGTCGAGCATGACTCGAAGCAGAGTCGTGCCCGAGCGGCTGACGCCGAGCACGATCAGCGGCGGCGTCACGTGGTCTCCGAGACGATGACCTCCACCTTGTCCGCGCGGCCTCCGACGGACACGTAGAGCGTGTAGGTCCCGGGCGTCTCGGGCGCGCGCAGGACGAGGACCTGCCGTCTCCCGACTCCCTTCTCGCCCGCGAAGACCCAGCGATAGGTGCGGGCGTCGGTCAGGACCCTCACGGAGAAGCGCTTGCCCGCGACCACCTCGACGCGATCGCGCGCGAGCTCTACATACCGAACGCGCACGGGCACGGCACGTGTCCGCGGCGATCGGTTTCCGGCCCTGTCGACGGCGCGGAGGCGTATCTCGTACGTCCCGGGCCGGACGGGGCGGCCGTCCTCTAGCCCGAACCAGACGAGCTTGCCCTCGAGTGGTCGAAACCGGCTCAGCACCCGTCGCTGGCCGTCGACGAGCATCATCGCCCGCGCCCGCTCGTCGAGCTCGTAGGTGGCTGTGACGCGATCCCGCCGCCCGTCACCATCCGGTGAGAACACCCGTGGGAAGACGCGCACGATCCGAATCCGGGGCGCCGTCGTGTCCACGCGGATCGGATTGGGGAGCACGATCGTCCGGCCGTTCCGCTCGAGTTGGACGCGCGGGCGATAGCGCGCCTCCGCCACGATGCGACCGACGTTGTCACGCCCGTCCCAGGTGTAGGAGACGCGTCCGGCGGGCTCCCGGCGCTTGCGAACGAGCGTGCTGATCGACCTCCCCTCGGGATCGAGGATGTCGACGGTGACCGTCTCGCGGCGCCTGAGCACGAAGGAGATGACCGCGACGTCCCTCGCACACTCGCAGACCGGGGAGAAGACACTGTCGACACGCGTGCCCGTGACCGGGCTTCGCTCGAGCTTCAGGCGCTCGGTCACCGCGAACGCGGCGGCCGTCGCGCCGAGGAGAGCGAGGACGATCAGCGTCTGTGGGAGCCGCGCCACGGGCGGAACCTACTTGTTGATGTGCAACCACAGACACAGCGGCCGCGAAGCGGCCGCCTTCAGGGAAGGCGTGGAGCGCCTTGTCCGCGGAGCGGACCAGTGGAGGGGGTTTGGGGGAACCGGGAGGTTCCTCCAGCATCAACAGGGAGGTTCCCCCAGCATCAGTCGGCGACCGGAATCTGCACTCGCAGATTCCGGTCTTGCGCACTAGAAGATCGGCTCGAGCCCGCGCACGAGGACGAAGGGCTCCGCGTACTCGCACCCGCAGCTCGAGCCGTAGAACTCGGCCGCAGCCCGAATCGCTCGCTCGCTGCGCGGATGCGGGTACTCGCGTCGCTCGGTCTCGTAGTGGGCGAAGGCAGCGACCTTGCGCTCGAGCGCCTCGGTGACGTCGACGTACCAGTTCGGGACGAACCAGTTGACCACGGCGGGCGTCCATTCCGTGCTCGAGGTCGGAGCGTAGGTGAGAAGCCGCCGAACGGGCTGACCCGGCGTTGGCCTCGTCGCGACGGCGACCGAGTCGAAGAGCACGCGATGGTCGCGGTTCACGTCGGGCTGTGCCGTATAAACGATCTGAGGCGCGAGGTCGCGGACGTGCTCCTCGACAACGCTGTTCACGTCGACGTGTGCCAGCGTGTCGAGGCGCATGTCGGGAAGGTCGAGGTGGACGTAGTCGGCGACACCGAGCTCGGCCGCTGCGCGGAGCGCTTCCTCTTCCTTTCGCGCCCTCATCTCCGCGTCGCCCGGGTACTGCGTGGAGCTGCCGTCCGTCACGACGAGCACGCGGACGACGTCGCCGCGGTCGGTGTGAACGGCGATCGTGCCGCCCATCCCGAGCACCTCGTCGTCCGGGTGCGCCGCGATCACCAAGACGCGGGTCATCCGAGCCGCGCTCCCACGGCGAGCTCGCCGGCGCGCGTCTCGACGTCTTCCAGGAGCAGCCCGCCCTCGCCGCAGGCGACAACCGGGCCTTCGGGCCGAGTGGCGACGATCGTCCCCGCAGGCGCCGACTCGGCGAGGTCGACCGGCCGCGCACCCCACACGACCACCTTCTCGTCCCCGAGGAACGTGAACGCGCCCGGGTAGGGGCGGGTCTGGGCGCGCACCCAGTCGTAGAGGTACGGCGCGCGGGTCTCCCAGTCGATGATCCCGTCCGCCGGCGACCGCTTCGGCCAGGAGCTCGCGCGGCTCGGCTCCTGCGGCCGCCTGGGGGCCGTACGCGCGAGAAGCAGGGGGACACACTCGCGGACGAGCCCCACGTGCGCCTCCGCGATCCGCTCGAAGAGCGTCGTCGCCGTCTCGTCGGGCGCGATGCCGACGACGACCTGGCCGACGATCGACCCCGAGTCGGCGGCGGCGTCAGCGATCTCGAACAGGGTCACGCCGGTCCGGGCGAGGCCGGAGAGGATCGCCCACGGGATCGGCGCACGGCCGCGATGGCGCGGGAGGAGCGTCGGGTGCATCCCGAAGACCCCCTCGCGCGCGAGCGCGATGAACGGCTCGCGGACGAGCTGCGACCAGCCGACGACGAAGATCAGCTCGGGATCGAGCGAACGGATCGCCTCGAGCGTCTCGTCGGAGTTGACGTCAGACGTTTCGTGGAGTTGCGCGCCGAGACGCGCGGCGACGTCGTCGAACGAGCACTGACCGGAGCGGTTCGGGTCGATCGGGCCGGGGAACGTCACGATGCCGACGATCTCGGCACCGGCTCCCGCCGCCGCCTCGAGGCAGTCGCGGCCCATCGTGTCGAAGCTCACCCAAACCGTGCGCATCGCGGGGCGATGCTAGTCAATCGTGGAGGGCACTCCCCCGTTGCGCCCGCGCTGGATGCGGATCCAACTGTGTCGCGCGAGCCACACGAGCAGCGCGACGGCCCCGGTCGAGAGCACGACGATGACGATCGTCCCTGCTCCTGGCACATCCAGAAGCTTGATCCCGGCGAGGCCGAGGACTCCCGCCAGGACGAGCCTCAGTCGCTGCTCCGGAATCGACAGCGTCAGCCGGCCCCCGATCAGCACACCCGGGATGGAGCCGAGAAGCAGCCAGAAGAGAATGCCGAAGTCGATGTTCCCGGCCGCCCAGTGCGCCGCTCCGGCCACGTAGAGGAGCACGGCCGCATGGAAGATGTCCGTGCCGACGACCTTGTGCGCGCGCAGCGGAAAGACGACCAGGAGCGTCAGCCCGAAGAACACGCCGCTGCCGACCGAGGTCAGGCCGACGATGAAGCCCCCGAACGCCCCGATGAGGACCGCGGCGACGCGGTCTCGGTTCGTGAGCTTCCAATGCGGGTCGCCGGTAGCGCTCGTCTGGACGAGGCTCTTCGCGACGAGTCCCACTGCCCCGAAGAGCAGGGCTGCCCCGAGGACCTGCCCCAGCACCGACTTGACGTCGTCGCCGTACCGCTCCGTCAGCTGCACGTTCAGCCACACGCCGAGCAGCGACAGCGGCACGGAGCCGATGAGCATCCACCCGGCCAGCCGCGCCCTCACGTTCCCCATCCGCCGGTGCTGGACGGCACCGACGGTCTTGAAGGCGGCGCCGTGGGCGATGTCGGTGCCGATCGCCGTCGCCGGCGGGACGCCGAACAGGAAGACCAGGATCGGCGTCATCAGCGACCCGCCCCCCATGCCGGTCATCCCGACGAGAAGGCCGGTCAGGAGCCCGACGACTGTGAGCTGCCACGTCATCGCGTGGGCAAGGGGTCAGACCCGTAGGGTCTGACCCCGGACACGCCCGGCACGGACAGGGGGTCAGACCCCACGGGTCTGACCCCACGCATCACGACCGGTACGCGTCGATGAGCACCTGAGCTACCTCGGGCCGCGTGAACTCGACCGGCGGGACGTCGCCTTCTCCGAGCATCTCGCGAACCTTCGTTCCGGAGAGGAACACGCGGTCCCCCGGGCCGTGCGGGCACGACTTCGTGCTCGCCATCGACCCGCAGACGTTGCACCAGAACGTGTGCTCGAAGAACATCGGCTCGATGTCGAGCTCATGCGGCACGAACTCGTCGAAGATGAGCTGAGCGTCGTACGTTCCGTAGTAGTCCCCGACGCCTGCATGGTCCCGGCCGACGATGAAGTGCGAGCAGCCGTAGTTCTTGCGGCAGATCGCGTGCCAGATCGCCTCTCGCGGGCCCGCGTAGCGCATCGCTGCGGGAAACGCGGACAGAAGCACCCGATCCTCGGGGTAGTAGCCGTCGAGGAGCGTCCGGTAGCAGTCGACCCGAACGCCGACGGGCACGTCGTCCGACTTCGTCTCGCCGACGAGGGGATGGACGAGCAGCCCGTCCACGGTCTCGAGCGCCACCTTCGTCAGGTACTCGTGCGCGCGGTGGATCGGGTTCCGCGTCTGGAACCCCACGACCCGCTTCCAGCCGCGCTCCGCGAAGATCCGCCGCGTCTCGGCAGGGTCGAGCGCCAGCTCCGGGATCGTCGGGCTCGGGCGGTCGAAAACGGTGACGCGGCCGGCGAGGTAGAGCGGCTTCTGGGCGTACAGGCGAGCCACGCCCGGATGAGCCTCGTCCGTCGTTCGAAAGCAGAGCTCGGCCTCGCGCTGCTTGTCGTACTCGTAGGCCTCGTCGACCTCGAGCACGGCGACCGGGCGACCGTCGCCGTCCGTGAGTGCGACCCGCTCCCCCGCGGGAGCTGCCTCGATGGCGAGGCAGACCGGAAGCGCCCATGGGAGACCGCTCGTGAGGTGCATCTCCTCGATCACGCGCTCGTAGTCGGCCTGCCCCATGAAGCCTTCGAGCGGTGAGAGCGCACCCGACGCGATCATGTCGAGGTCGGACAGCTCGCGCGACGTGAGTGTGATGAGCTCGAGCGTGCCGAGATCCTCGGGCTCGTCGCCGGTCCGATCCACGAGCGTGCCGCCGTGCGGCCGGATCAGCCGGTCTGCCGCTGCAACGGTCACGCTACCGCTCCGGTTGGCGCCGGGGGACCCTCCCGGTTTCCCCGGACCCCTTCCACTGGTCCGCTTTCGCGGACAGGCGGCTTCGCCGCCAACCCGAGCTCCTCGAGCTTTGCCACGACGAGCGCCGCGGCCTCCTCGGGCTCGGTCGCCTCGGTGTCGACGACGACCTCGGGATTCGTCGGCGCCTCGTAGGGATCGTCGACTCCGGTGAAGCCCTTGATCTCGCCCGCGAACGCCTTCGCGTAGAGACCGTTGACGTCGCGGCGGGCGCACTCGTCGACGGAGGCCTTGACGTAGACCTCGACGAACGGGCCGAACTCCTCCACGAGCTCGCGGGCCTTGGCTCGGGTCTCCTCGTACGGTGAGATGGCCGCGGCGATCACCGCGCCACCCTGGCGCGTGATCCGCGACGCGACCCAGCCGATCCGCTCGATGTTCGTGTCGCGGTCCTCCTTCGAGAAGCCGAGTCCCTTAGAGAGGCGCGTTCGGGCCGTGTCGCCGTCGAGGTACTCGACGATCAGTCCGCGGCGGTCGAGCTCGGGGCCGACGAGGTGCGCGATCGTCGACTTCCCGGAGCCGGACAGCCCGGTGAACCAGAGCGTGAAGCCGCCGCCTCGTGTGCGATCGGACTCCGGATGGTCGTGTGCGTAGATGTGCTCGCCAATCTGCTTCGCAGATTGGCTAGAGGAATGACTCATGTTCAGTTCTCCTTCGTCTCTTTGGTTGTCCTTCTAGCCTGCACGGGGCGGAGCTTCCACGTGCAGGCCGCACTCGAGCTTGTCGGACCCTGCCCAGCGGCCCGCGCGCTCCTCTTCGTCGAGGCGCGTCGGGCGGGTGCAGGGAATGCATCCGATCGAGCGGTAGCCCGCGTCGTGCAGTGGGTTGGAGGGAATCTCGTTGACCTCGATGTAGGACCAGACCCGTTTCTCGTCCCAGTCCGCGAGCGGGTGGATCTTGAACACACGGTACCGCTCCGACCACTGCACCTTCGGCGTCTCTGCGCGGCTGGGGGACTGGTCGCGGCGGATTCCGGAGATCCACGCGTCGTACGGCTCGAGCGCCTTCACGAGCGGCTCGACCTTGCGGATGTGACAGCACCGGTCGGGATCGCGCTCCCACAGGTTCGGGCCCTCGGCGCGGTGCTGCTCGGCGACGGTCGGGATCTCGGGCTGGATCAGCTTGAGCTGGTAGCGCTCGACGAGCCGGTCGCGCGTCTCGTACGACTCGCGGAAGAAGAGGTGCGTGTCGAGCTCGACGGTGTCCATCCGCAGCCCCATGTCCGCGACCATGTGGACGAGCACCGACGACTGCTTCTGCCAGGAGCAGGTGAGGCAGAGACGCGGCCAGAAGAACTGATGCGCCCAGGCGATCAGCTCCTCGGCTGACATCGACTCGAAGTCGAGGTCAGGAAGCCGCGGTGGGCTGATGGAGCTCGCTTCGAAGTGAGCGACCATGTCGTGATGCGGCGCTGAGCGCCGCGATGCTGCGTCCTCAGTCGCGCCCATATCTACCTCGATATGGGCGCTCCCTGCGTCCTTGCCTCGCGACGCCCATCATCCGCCTCACGACGGGCTCCCACTCCGAAGCGAGCTCCCGCCTGAATCGCCAAGCAAGACCTCCTTCAGCGTGTCGCCGCGGAGCCCGAGCCGCAGCGTCTCGAGCGCGATCACCTCGTCGGGCGGGATGTTCCCGAGGTTGACCTCGGGCCCGAAGTGCTTCACGAACCACGCTTGCGAGGACTTCGCCGGCGCCTCCCAGATCAGGTCGTGGAAGCTGATCGAGTGCTCGATCTCGTCGACGAGACCTGTCCGCAGCTCGCCGGTGGGACGATAGATCCCCGCAGTGCCGCCCTCGCGACCCTCGGCGATCACCTTCCACGCACCGGCATCGAGCTCTTCGCGAATCCACTGCACCCACAGGTACGGGGCGATGTTGACCTCCGCGTCCTTCGAGCCGACCTCGGACAGAACGACGAAGTCACGGGCGAACTCGGCGATGAGCTCGAGCTTCTGCTCGCGTGGGATCTCGAGCGTCCCGTCCGAAATCTCGACATGCGAGAAGCGGAAGTGCTCGAGCCAGCGCTTGAACTCGTCGAGCTTGCCCTGGGCGTAGACGGCTTCGAAGAGTGTCCCGCCGCACACGACGGGTGTCGAGAACGAGCGGTAGAGCGCGACCTTCTTCTCCAGGTTGTTCGTGACATAGCTCGTCCCCCAGCCGAGCTTGACGATGTCGACGTACTCGCCGGCGGTGTCGAAGAGACCCTCGATCTCGCGCAGGTTCAGGCCCTTGTCCATGACGTGCGTCAGGCCGCGTGACCGTGGCTTGCCCTCGCGAGTGGGCACGTCGAGGAAGGCGTTGCCGTCAAAGGCGTGCATAGATGTCCTCCAGCTTCTTGCGCGCGCGGTCCTGCACGTCGCGGTAGAGAGAGCTCCCGTGGGCGTCGATGCCGACGGTGAGTGGGCCGAAGTCGGAGACCCGGAACTTCCACAGGCACTCGGGCATGAGCTCCTCCCAGGCGACCTCCTCGATCTCCTCGATCTGGGTCGTCTCGAGCGCGGCCGCGCCGCCGACGATCGCGAAGTAGACCATGCCCAGCCTGTGCATGGGCTCGACCGCCTCGTCGGGAAAGCCCCCCTTGCCGCAGATCGCGCGGACGCCGTACCGAGCGCCGAGGCCCTCCGTGAACCGCACCATGCGCGCGCTCGTCGTCGTGCCGATGCAGATCTTCTCGTAGCGGCCGGGGCCGACCTTGCGAACGCCCGGCGCGGTGTGGAGGAGGAACGCACCGGTCAGGTCCATCGGCGGCTCGATCCCTTCGTCGAAGATGCGGATCTGCGTCCGGTCGCGGATCCCGATGATGTGCCCCTGGACGATCACCTCGTCCCCCGCGCGGAGCTTCAGGATCTCGGCCGGGTCGGTGACGGGGAACGTGACCTCGTGGGTGGCCATCAGGCGTCCCTCTCGTACTCGACGGCTCCGTCGGCGGCAATGTGCGCCGAGGCGCGACGGGCAGCCCAGCACTGGTAGTTGACGGCGACCGGGTTCAGGGTCATGTGCGTGTCCGCGTTCTCGACGTGGACGGAGAGGACGGTGACGTCGCCGCCGAGCCCCATCGGCCCCACGCCTGTCTCGTTCAGGAGCTCGTAGAGCTCGTCCTCGAGCTGGGCGACGAGCGGATCCGGGTTGCGTGTCCCGACCGAGCGCGCGATCGCCTCCTTGGCGAGGTGCATGGCATAGTCGGCGCTGCCGCCTATGCCTACGCCCACGATGCCCGGAGGACACGGTTTGCCTCCGGCTCCCACCACGGACTCGAGTACGAATCTCTTTATCCCGCTGACACCGTCAGCGGGAACGCACATCTTCAGAAAGCTCATGTTCTCGGAGCCCGAGCCCTTGGGAACGCACTTGACGTCGAGGCCGTCCCAATCCGGGACGAAGTCCCAGTGGACGATCGGGATCCGGAAGCCGACGTTCGGCCCCGTGCTCTCGCGCGTGAGCGTGTGCACCGTGTTCGAGCGCAAGGGGTGCTCGACGGTCGCACGCTCGGTGCCCTCCTTCAGCGCCGCGTAGATGCGCACCGGATGGAGCGGGAAGTGCTCGCCGACGCGGCAGTAGTAGACAGCGATGCCCGTGTCCTGGCAGACGAGGTTCTTCTCGTCCTCGGCGACGTTCACGTTGCGGAGGATCGTCTGCAGGACACGCTGGCCTATGACCGACGTCTCCTTCTCGGCCGCGTCGCCGAGGGCATCCCTCAGATCCTGCGGGATGTCCTTCAACGCCCAGACGTAGAGATGCGCTGCGGCGCTCTCGACAATCGCCGAAAAGTCTGACGACTTCTCGGCGAGGCTCTCTTCGACTCTCATCGTCTCGCTTTCTCTGCGGCTGCTCGGCCGGCTCGCCTTCCGAAGACCGTGCATTCCAAGAGGCTGTTGCCCATCATGCGATTCCTCCCATGCGTCCCGCCGGCGATCTCGCCACAGGCGAAGACGCCCTCGAGGGTGGTCTCCGCGTGCTCGTCGACAGTGAGCCCGCCGTTTTGGTAGTGGAGGACGGGGTAGGTGTAGATCGGCTCGGTGAGCGGGTCGATCCCGGCCGCCCGGTAGCGGCGCAGCATGTACGGAAGCGAGATCTCCGCGTCCTCAGGGGCGATGAGTGTCGTGTCGAGCCAGACGGCCGGGCGACCGTCGGGTGTTACCACACCCTTCCCCTTCTCGACCTCGTCGAATATCGCCTGCGAGACGGCATCGCGCGGCCCGAGCGAGTCCGTGAACTCCTCCCCGTCCGCGTTGACGAGCACAGCGCCGTACGCGCGGGTCGTCTCGGGGATCGAGTAGCCCTGCATCGTGGCCGGCCACGCACCTCCGTTCGGGTGGTACTGAAGAGCGTCGAGGTCACGCGCCTCCGCACCCGCGTCGACGGCGATCCGCGTGACCTCGCCGGTCGCGTTCGGGTGGTTGGTCGAGAGCTCGCCTCTCGTCCGCGCCTCCGCGTAGCATCGCCCTCCGGCCGCGAGCACGACCGCTCCAGCCCGGATCTCGACGGTGCCCTCCTTCGTCTGGAACGACGCGGACCAGCCGGTGGCACCCGGCTCGAGCGCGACGAGGGCGTGATGGGGAAGCTCTGCTCCGGCGCTGGCTTCGTACGTCTCGCGCAACGCCTTCGTGATCGCGTGCCCGGTTCGATCGCCGACCTGGAGCAGGCGCTTCCGGCTCGCGCCGCCGCAGCGCGCCAGCCGAAACCCGCCGTTCGAGCGCGTGAACTCGACGCCGAGCTCCTCCAGCCAGCGGATCGCAGACCGTGCTTCACTCGTGAGCACCTCGACCAACCGCGGGTCCGCGGTGTCGTGCGAGCTTCTCATGACGTCCTCGGCGTGGATCTCGGGGGAGTCGTCGTCGCCGAAGGCGGCCTGAATCCCGCCCTGCGCCTTGGCCGAGTTGCACGCCTGGAGCGTCGTCTTCGTGGCAAGCCCGACGCGAGCGCCAGCTTGCTCTGCGGACACGGAGGCAGCGAGCCCGGAGGCACCGCTCCCGATGACGAGCACGTCGAAGAACGCGGCAGCGCGCACGCGCCGCATCGTAGCGCATATCCTTATTCCTGTCATTACCACTCGTTATCCAACGCCGCCTGACTCCGACACCGGTTACACTCGTCCGTTCATGAGCACACTCGGTGAGATCGTCAAGCCGAACTTCATCGCGGTCGCTCCGGAGGACACGCTCGGCGAAGTGGCGGAGAGGATGCGAGCCCAGAACGTCGGCGCCGTGGTCGTCAAGGACTTCGGGCGCCTGATCGGGATCCTGTCCGAGCGCGACATGCTCCTGGCGATGGCCGCGCGGGTCCACACCAGCGAGGCGCGCGTCCGGCAGTGGATGACCGCAGACCCGATCACGGCGTCGCCGGACATGTCGCTCGACGATGCTGCTCAGGTGATGCTGGACAACGGCTTTCGCCACCTGCCCGTCGTCGACGGGTCGAACGTTCTCGGCATCGTCAGCCTCCGCCGCGTACTAGGCGGACGGCGGCAACCCGCTCCCGAAGCGGCCTAGGAGACCTACGCGCACGCTGAGACGACGCCTTTGACGAGGGCGGAGGCCGCCGTGCCGACGCTCACCGCGCGCTTGCGCAGCTGGGTCATCAGCTTCGCGTTCGAGCGAATCTGTTGCTCGGTCTGTTTCTTGACCGCGTCCTGACCGAGCAGCGTGAGGCCACACTGCGCACGGTTCTTCGTCCCGCCTATCCAGCCCATCGCGTAGAGGTACTTGAGCGCCGGCTTGGCGTAGGGCGCTCGTTTGTACGCTGCCTTCGCACCCGCGGACGACACGTGCTGCGATTGCGCCGCCTTGCCGACCGCGCTGACGCCGGCGCCGCCGGAGGCGAAGACCGCGGCGACATTCTGGCCGTAGGAGCCGCTGAGCGTCGCTGCCAGGAGCGCGAAAGCGGAAACCAGGCCCGCGTACTCGACGATCATGTGACCATCGTCCGCCCGGCCCGGCGATTCGTCAACCCTGTCACCAGACCGAGCGGAACAGGGCCTCGATGTCCTCGCGGCTCGCTGGCCGCGGGTTCGCCCGGGCGCCCGGGCGGCTGGCGGTCTCCTCCGCGAGATCGGCCAGCTCGCCCTCGGGAACTCCGAGATCCCGAAGTCGCTCGAAGTCACCGAGCCGAGCGAGCTCCTCGACCCGCGCCGCCGGGTCGGCGGCCCCAAGAGCGAGGCCGAAGCTCGCGATCGCAGCCGGTACAGCCGTCTCGTTGAAGCGAAGCGCAGGCGCCAGGCAGATGGCGTTCATCGCCCCGTGAGGGAGCCCGTACCGACCCCCGAGCGCCTGTGCCATCGCGTGAGCGAGAAAGAGGCCCCGCTCGGCGAGCGCCATCCCGGCGTGCATCGCTCCCTCCAGGAGTCCCGTTCGCTCCCGCAGGTCCCGCCCGTGCGCCACCACAGCGGGGAGGTGCGCTCCGATGAGCCGCGCGCCGACGACCGCGTTCTCGCACTCGCCCGCGTAGAGCGCCTCCGCGCAATGCGCAAGCGCATTCATCGCGGTTCCGACCGTCTCGTCGCGCGGGAGATCGAGCGTGAGCCCGGGCTCGTACAGGACCGCGACCGTGTTGGCACCGGAGCCCCCGGTCTTCAGCCTGCGCACCTCGTCACGCATCCCGAAGTAGGGCGTCCACTCCGCCCCGGCATACGTCGTGGGGACCGCGACCAGCGGCAGGCCGGTCGCCGCCGAGACGGCCTTGCTCGTGTCGATCGCGCTCCCACCACCCAGCCCGACGAGCCCGTCCGCCTCCGCCGCTGCCGTTGCCGCTGTCGCTGCCGAGACGACCTCGAGCGGCGAATGCCTCCGCACGCTCGTGAAGCGCTCCGTGACGGGAAGGTCGAGATCGGCAAAGCGCTCGCTCGTCACGAGGAGGGGTCGATCGATCCCGAGCTCCTCCAGCAGCGCTCCGAGTCCCTCGCTGCCCCAGCGGACGATCACGCTGCGAGCCGCGCGCGCGCGAAGGTCACGAAGGCGTCGGCCACGCGGGTGCGCGATCGGCCGGAAGCTGACGCGAGCGAGATCTCGCGCGTCGCCTCGAGCCCCTGAACGCGAGCCTCGACCAGCGTCCCGGTCTCGAGGTCGGACTCGACCGCCGTGCGCGAGATGAACGTCACCCCGTAACCGGCCTCGACGGCCCGGCGCACCGATTCCTGCAGCCCGAGCTCGAGCCGGACATCGAGGTCGCGGAGGCGCACTCCCTGCCGACGAAGGGCGTCCTCGACGATCTGCCGCACGCCCGCGCCCTCCTGCATGAGGATCAGCGCTTCCTCCCGAAGCTCGTCGAGGGTCACCGTACGACCCGCGAAACGATGACCAGGCGGGCACGCGAGGATCACCTGGTCCGAGAAGAACGGCTCGAAGCGGACGCCTCGATGGCGCCGGGCGGCGCCGACGATGCCCAGCTCGAGCTCCCGTGCAGCGACCTGCTCGACGACGGTGTGCGTGTCGGACACGGTGAGATAGATCCGGACCTCGGGGTTCTCGCGCTGGAACTCGCAGAGGACGAGGGGCACGGCGATCGCGGCGGGGCCGGTTGACGCCCCGAGCACGAGGTCACCGGCGAGATCCCCCTCCGCGGTGGCCGCGACGCCGGCGACGATCTGGTCTTCGAGCGCCAGCATTCGCTGCGCGCCACGGTAGAGGCGCCATCCGGCCTCGGTCGGCTCGACGCGGCGGCCGGAGCGGTCGAGAAGCTGAGTGCCGAGCCGCTTCTCGAGCGCCCGCACCTGCAGCGAGACCGCGGGCTGGGTCACGCCGAGGCGCTCGGCCGCCTGCGAGAAGCTACGCCGCTCGACGACTGCGCAGAACGCGGACAGCTGGCGCGTGTCCATAAGCAAAGCTTATCCGTCGGGTGGTCGCTAGGGTCAGAGCCGTGCGCGTCTGGATCGACGTCTCGAACTCGCCCCAGGTCCCGTTCTTCCGACCGCTGATCGGGCTGCTCGAGGCGCGCGGACACGACGTCCAGGTGACGACGCGAGACTACGCCCAGACCCTCGAGCTCCTCGAGCTGCACGGCATCCCGCATTCCGTCGTAGGACCGCGGCACGGTGGGGCTGGAGCGATCGGAAAGGGACGTGCGATGGCCGGACGCCTCCGTGCCCTCCGCCACCATTCGAAGGGTCGCGGTTTCGACATCGCGCTCTCGCACGCCTCACACGAGCTCCCGCTGGTGGCGCGCTCGCTCGGTATCCCGTCGGCGTACGCCTTCGACTACGAGTTCGCACGCGCACAGCACGGGCTCGGCTGCCGCGCCGCGCGGCGCGTCGTCGTTCCCGAGGCGATCCCGCAAGACCGGCTCGACCGGCTCGGGGCGGGCGCAACGAAGGTGCGCCGGTACCCCGGGCTCAAGGAGGAGTACTACCTCCACGGGTTCGAACCCGAGGCGGCCGTCCTCGACGAGCTCGGGCTCGACCGCGAGCGTGTCCTGGTGGTCGTCCGCACACCCCCGGAGGTGTCTCTCTACCACCGGCACGGCAACCCCCTCTTCGCCGATGTGCTCGGGCGGCTCGGCCGGGATCCGAGCGTCCAAGTGGTCGTGCTCCCTCGCACCGCCCAGCAGCGGCAGGCGATCGCTGCTTCGAACCTGCCGTCGCTCGTTCTGCCGGCACACGCGGTCGACGCTCAGAGCCTCGTCGCACTTTCCGACCTCGTCGTCTCCGCGGGAGGGACGATGAACCGCGAGGCCGTCGCGCTCGGCGTGCCCGTCTACACGACGTTTGCGGGCAAGTTGGGCGCGGTCGACGAGGCGCTGATCGGTGAGGGGCGGCTCCGGCTGCTTCGGGCCGCAAGCGATCTCCAGCTCGAGAAACGAACGCCTCCGCCGGTGGCCGCCGGCCGTG
>Ga0209640_10001022_pt1 | contig 23116 bp, 33 predicted proteins | sample RifCSP10_1_FD_184018 | JGI IMG/M metagenome (GOLD analysis project Ga0209640, IMG submission 184018) | Soil microbial communities from Rifle, Colorado - Rifle CSP2_sed 10_1 (SPAdes) (version 2) | ecosystem: Environmental > Terrestrial > Deep subsurface > Rock core/Sediment | place: Rifle... | reverse complement strand
TCCTCCTGGTCAGTCAAATCCACACCAAAAGGCGCATCCTCACAATCAAGATGAGTAGTGGGGTTGTCCACTTTGTGACCACATGCCATCCAAAAAATTGCTTTCGGACCGATTACGTTGACGGACACAACGCTGTTGTAGCGATAGGTCTTCAGCGGGCGAGAAGCAACGAGTGCATCAGAGGAGGGAGGAGTGTCCATCACTATAATAAATAATAATTATTATTATAATAATATAAAAAGGAGGACTGTCCAAATGGGGGATAGAGTTGATATGAAAAAAAAACAGTGATTTTTTCATTTTTAAAAATTCACACCTTCAAAATTTGAATTTGCCAAAAATTAAAAACACAATGAATTCAGCGCAAAAAAATGCAGCGACCCAGATATAAAAATAAATTAAAAACTCGCAGAGTTCAATCTCACAAATCTTCATTTAAGTGAGGGGGTAAGTGAAAAACTTTAAAGGAAAAGTTAAAGAGTCGTAGAGACGAGAGACGCAAAGTTGAAGAGGACAGTTCGAGCAATCATTTATTTTTTATTATTATTAATATTAAAACACTATAATAAAACAATAAAAACAAGAAGGGGACTGTCAAAAAAAAAATAAGTGTCACACTTGCACGCAGTGACTCGCGTTTTTACCCCCACACGGTGCTCGATAACCTATAGCAAGCTGCTTTAAGTTGATCGACAAAAAATAAATTACAACTCCACTATGAATACCGGCTACTTCACTCTGTGGCCGCGGGACTGCATTTTTTTTTTAATGCGCTATCTCGTGGTGGGCCACTGTCCCTCTTGTGACTCTATGTTCTTTATGATCAGACCGTGTTTGGGGGTTGATGGCTTTCGTGTCACTACAAACATAATGCCGTGGGTGTGCGACGACTGCCACAAGCAGCCGCTGCGATGTGAAATGTGGCGCTCGCTACGCTTTGTGGTGCTGCAATTCGCGCCGCTGCTGGACTACGAACCGTGGTGGATCAGCAAGCTGCAACTGCATCACCTCAGAGCGCCTGTCACTGTGCACGCTCTGAAGGGCAACAAGCAAGGAACACTGTATTATTGCAAAACACACAATGTGCTATACAAACGAAAAGCACAGTGTGCATCATGCTTGATGTTGCGTAATAAAATAAATTATTTTTTTTAAAAATCAAGTCTACCCATTTTTTTTTTTATTTTTTGTCACTACTACTGCTGCTGCTCAGCACAATCGGTCCAGGCACCACCTCAATCTCCAGACTGCGGTGCAGCGCAGGCGCCTTGCCACCAGGTGGGTTCGGGCTGTCCTCATTCTCAGAGTCGTCGTCGGACACCTGCTCGGTAGATGGCGAGTCGGGATAGTCGACATCGGCCGGCGGTGAATCACAATCATCTTTGGCGCCATTTTGTGAATTAAGTTCATCCGATGACGACGCACTCTCCATCTCGATCTCGTCAAACTTCACACGCTTTGTCTTCGGCCCTTTGCTCGCTGCAAATCCACGCTTCGGCGGTGTCTTGGTGGCGCGTTTCTGCTCCTTCAGCAGCTCAGTGCGTGCTCGCTTGTATGCAGTCAGGCGAATGCGGTTCTGATTGATCTTGTCCTGGATTGAGCACGCCTCTTCAGTGAGCTTTTTCTTGGTCGCGCTCATCACGTCCATGTACTTTTCTGTTTTGTCGATGAGCGCACTGAGCGTCTCAAGACTGTAGTCCTTTGGGTCTGAACTCGCCATGAAAAATATTTTTTTATTTTTTGTATTTTACGAAAAGACGGTGACTAGTGTTTTTATTAAGAACACAAACTCCTCACGGCCTTCGGGCTCGACCTCAAACCACTCTTTCGTGCCATCGACAACATCGTAGTAAAACTCCAATAACTTGAGCACACGCTCCTCCATCACCTTTGGGGTACTACAAGGAAACTCTGCTATGAAATGCATTGTGTGGTCAGTAGCTTTGTAATGCCGGAGGCGTTTGTAAGGATTGTTGGTGCGACCTATCTTCAAATGATCAGGACGAAAGTTACTAGCAGCCACGTAAATTACATCACGCTGTCCATTAGTCATACACTTTTGGTAACAGCGTTTTGATATCTCCTTTTTACGTGCTTTGTAGGATGGATCATTTTTATGTTTCTCGTGATATGCACGAACTCGTGCAAGGTTTTCAGCGGAAGATTTATTTTTTCGACCCATAGTTTCAAGGGGTAAAGTAAAAATTTTATTTTCAAGTCCCGAGCGTCCGAGGCAACGCCCTTAATTAAAAGGCCGCGACAGAATGTAGTTAGCTAGAAGAGGGAAAGAAAGAGAGTGAAGTGAGTTTATGAACAAAAATTATCAAGCAAATAAAGTTCACAAAATAACATACCCTGGTCAATCTCATTCTTAGTGAAGGCACAAATCTGCACTGTGAGGTCGCTGTTCTGGCCAATGTCTGCCGTGGCCGCCGCGTTCACACTCGCGTGCGCCGTGCCGAGCGTGGGCACCCGCAGGTTGATCGTCATGCGCGGGCGGTCGATCTGCTCGAAGCTGATAAAGCCCAGCACCGCATTCACCGAGGTCGCATCGTGACTGTAGCTCCAGCCCGGAATCGCAACGTTCGCATCACCTTTGAAATCGCGGTAGTGTTGGTGAGTGACCAGCAGCCGGGCAGGGACGCTGCTCAGGATGTCGCTGTTGCCACTGCGCACCTGGATCGTGTCGACAATCTCGTTGGTTGCACCGCCACCCGGGTTGAACCTAAAAAAGAAGTCAGTCTCTTTGAAAAAAAAATAAAAAATTTAAAAAAATAAAATAAAAAAAACATACGTACCATCCAGCGAAGTCTAGAGAGAGGATAATAAAGATATGCAAATGTGAGTATTTTCGTCTTGATCAATTTTAAAATAAATATATTTTTAAAAACTGACTTGTTGGATTGAACCCACGGCTGCCACCAGCGCCGCCCAGCACACGTGTCAGATCAGCGCGCCAGCGAAACAACACAAACATAGCGCTCACCGGCTGGTTGATGTTGCTCAGGTCGATGTTGTGTGAGCTCGGCAGTGCAGAGGCGCCCGGGATGTGAAACTCCGTGCTGTACTGCTGATCGTCGAAGTGGATCGCAAACGGCGTCGCACTGTACTGCTTGATCAGCATGTCACGCTCGTCGTTGTTCAGGTGGTAGCCAGCCAGCTGCATTTGTCCCACCGGGTAGAAGCCAGCAGCGGTGGCGGTGGGCGCGGTGCCATCGGTCTCAATCACCTGGTTCAGCGGACGCAGACGCACGCGGAACTGCAGAAAGTCGTTCAGACCACGAATGAACAGGCCCTGTCCGGGGTCGCCATGCATACGCAAACCAAGACAGGTGTTGAGCTGACACACAATGTCCTGATTCGCCAACGAGCGTGCACTGCGCTGCGCCGGTGTGCCCTGGCCGACGTCCTGGAAGATGTTGCGACGCGCCACGGGATCCACCCAGAACAGCATGTAGATCATGATCTCCTCCGGCAGCAACGTTTGCAGACGCTGAGTACCACTGTGCACCACAATCTCCTCCCACGCCTGCACACCAATGAAGTCGATCCAGCGAGTGAAGGTGGCACCGCCGTTCCAGTTCGCCACCGGCAGCGCACCAGCAGTGAACACCAGCGCCACATCGGTCACGTAGTCCACATCACGCAGCGGCTGAAAATTCGCACGACTGCCAGGCGCAAACGCCTGCCCGGAGGTGTCGGTGACGTTCAGCATCTGCCGAACAAAACCCTTGGAGAGACCGGGGTTGCGTGGCGCGAAAATCGAATAGGAGGTGTTCAAATACTGGTTGCCCATGATGGACGCAGCCTGCGTGCGCACCATGTTCTGGGCGCTACTCGCCGCGAAGTTCGACATTTTTAAAAAAAAAAATAAAAAACAAGGGGATTTTTTAACACATCCTCTTAGCTTTTATTAGTTCACTGTGACTTTTGCGCTCGCTCTCTCGCGGTTTCAACTTTCTTTTTATTTTTTTTTTCCTCCAGTCCTCCAAAAATGAATCCATATGAAAACGATCCATTCTTCATTGACAAACTTGAGTTGCTTGATAACGACAAGATTTTTCACTGTCCTTTTTCATGTTTCCAACCACGCTATTTCCCCGCTGCTGTTTTTCACATGCTTTTCGTAACTCCCAATTGCCTCCTCAACGTGCTGATTAACGAACGCGAAATTAAAAAAATCATTTACTCCTACTGCTTTCCCATCCCTGCTGTAGCTCCTCCTCAGCCACGCCGTCCGTTTCCTGCGCCACATGAAGAGTTCTGCAGTTGCGTCGACTGCTCGCGTTTCCACGTGTGGTGCAATTCAAATCGCGCTGGTCTCTACTGCTGCCCTGGCACAAAGTACCCTGATGCGCTGGCAGAGCGCAGCTGTCCAATCATGCACAATCATTTGGCAGCGCGTGACTACCGCCGCACAACTCTCTGTCTGCCAACTTACTATTGCACAAACTGCGCTGCCGGCTACGACTACTGCTGGATATGCCGTGATGTGATTTGTGCAGACGATTGCCGTTGCTCAGGAGCTGGTGCTCGCCGCCAATTTGTAACACGTGGCACTGGGATGCGGCAGGTGTCACGTCTGCTGTCATGTATGTTTTGTGGCCGATTCTGCAACTATCTGGGACAACAGGTGCCGCAACCACTGATGGTGAATCCCAACCTGAGCGACGAACACCTGGCAGCGTTGTGTAATTTTGACGAAAATAAACGCGATCGTGTGTATTAAAAAAATTTTTATTTTTTTTATTTTTTAGCGTATGCTGCTAACATGCACATATCCAGGCGCGCGCTGCGGGAAGTGAGTGCGTTGCGGCTGTGAGTTCATGCGGTCTAGTCGTGCACCTGTTGTGTCAGAGGCAGTCAACACACTGCCGAAGCGCATATGAGTGGTGTTCAGCGTCTGTCCCATCTCACGCAGTTTGCTCTGTGTCATCAAAATCGGACTGCCCACAGGTTGACCAGCGTTAGGCACCACCGGATGCGACGGTGTGTTAGCATGGTACCAGTGTGTCACTCGCCCACTGGCCTCGTCCAATAGCACTCTGTCCAACACCAGCTGCTGAACGTTAGTGCGCAACACAGTCGGGTTACTTACTGCGCCCCACGGCCGCGGCGTTGCATAGTCGTTGCCCACACTGAAATCCAGATAGAGCTTGCGGTCGTTGCGCAAGCGACCCAGCCACTCCAACGGGATGTTACCGCTGACGTCGGGCTGTGCCTGTGTGCCGGGTGTAAAGACAAGTCCGTGTATGGTCAACGCAGCCATTTATTTTTCTTTAACTCCCCTCAGAAAAGAATGACGAGCAGCAAATCGCGCATTCCCGTGTCACTCATCACAGAGGATGAGGCTTCAAAGCTTTTTCAGATGAAGCGTATAAACCCCGATTGGATGCCGCCGCAGCTGTTCTACTTTGCAATGCTCACCGAGATGGGCCAGATGCAGCTGTATGAGGCGGTGGCCGGCGTGCGCTTCCCCGACCCGTATGACACTGCGCTGCAGATTGTGCTGCACAAGGAGGAGCGTATGGAGGGCTACTACGCAGAGCGCAAGGAGTTTGAGGACAAAATGATTCGCAAACTGCGTAAAATGAAAAATTAAAAAATATATATTTTTTATTTATTGTTCATTACTTCTTCTTTTATCAATCCAGTCGTCCAATATTTCGGTGGAAAATAAGGACCAACCTGAACTCGGCAGAGCATTTCACCACAGTGATTGCATTTGAAGTGCAGCGGTAACACGGGATGCGGAACAGAGTGACAAAACACACACAAACCAGCACCCCAATTACATTTGAAGCAGCAATACACGGCAGGGATTGGCACTTTTGTGCGATAGTCAGCAGCGCAAGTAGCGCCAGAAATACAATACAAAGTACAATAACAAGTCATTGGTTTATTGGTTTAAATAACATATCACCAATCACATCAAACTGCGGTCCACACTGTTCAACTCGTAGTTTTGAATGAATAAAAGCGGGAACCGACTTATCGGAAAAGTCTCCAGCGCCAGCGTTGCGTAAGTCAAGATGGAAGTAGTCCTGCACGGACTTGACAAACTCCAAATAGTCGGGAAACGCCAAGCGACCGTCCACTTCTCCAACACCCAGTTTTTTCAGTAGCTCGCGCAGGCGTGCACCGTTGAACTGTAACTTGGCATCTTTGTTTAAATATTTCATAAGCTCGTTTAACTTGGGATTTTTTTGCCACGTTTTGTAGTGTGGATCGATGACAACACCAGCAAGCGTAGTGAACCAAGTTCCATCGTCGTTTCGCTGAGGCGTCGAAAACACCTCCATCGTTTCGCCACGCAAACACATATTGATTATGCATTTTTCAGCAGCGTCCAGTCCAGCATATATCGCGCGGTCATATTCACTAGTGTGCAAAATATACGTCTTGTGGATGCGATCCCAACGTGACAAATCCAGATGACTCCAGTACCAATAGAGTTGTGCCGCTGCTTCTTCGATGTGGCCTTCTAGCCGCTCGTGAAATTCATTCCACAACTTTTTTTTCACATCCACTGCCAAATATTCATAAGTCGGGTCACAGTTCATTATTATCGCGCGACGCTCGTCTCGGTTCACTCCCGCTATCGGAACCTTCTCGTTGGAGAGTAGCAGAATATTGAGGTAGTTACGCTGTTCTTGTTGTGGCACATACTTCTCATTGATAACAGTGCTGCTGCTAGTAGTGTTTTGCTTCACAGCAGGATACATGCCAGACTCGAGATGCGCCTCGTCCAAACAACACACAATCTTGTCGGCACTGCGTCCATTGAAGTGACCAAACACGTGTGCAGGGTCATGAGTTACCAACGTGTGACTGCCGAGTACGATGCCCATAAACAGCTCTGCCATGAGCTTGCTCTTGCCGACACCTTGTGGACCAACCAGCACAAAAATACGTCCAGTAGGCTTGTGTGGTCGCTGCACGATGTGCGCCATCCACCACATCAGCAGCAAAAAGTGTTCAGGGTTGCAGCTGCACAGGAAATGAAAGTAGCACTCCAGAAAGTAGCGCAGTGCGCAGTCCTTATTGTAAAGGAAATAGTCCGCGCTCCAATCGGGATTCACTGGCAACGAGGCGCCATACCAACCCAAAAAATTGTTGACGATATCGGAGTTTGGCTGGAACCACGGCTCCGGATGAAATTCAAACGCGCTGTAGTTCATCCGCAACGGATAGGCCTGAAACTCGTTGATGAGATGGCGCTGGTGCACTTCATCGCCCTCCTCCAACACAGGAATGCGGCCCCATGTCCAAAGTAAATCAGCGATCTTTTTAAAGCAGTATTTTTTAACTGGCGGCAGATTTGGGTAATCCGGATTGGGGCGAGAGCTGAGCCAACCAATGCGCGCATCAATGATAAAAAAATTCGCACAAAGATAGGGAAAAAGAAACTCCCAGTTGCGTTTCTGCACCGCCTCGGTGATTATCTGCTTAGCAGCGCCGTAGTTGATAGTTTTGTATTGATAACGATATACATTCTCGCCGTTGTCTTCCAATACAAAAGCGTCGGAATTGTAGGCAGATCGCAACAATTCATCTCTTTCATCACGTTTCTTTTTTTGCACGGCGCGCAATTCATTACGCTCCGCATCGCGCTCATCTCGCACTTTTTGCCGACGCTCTTTTTCTTCTGCATGCTTGCGTTTGCTATGTGCCGAGTGGCGATCGCGAGACCACTGCAGTTCAGATGTCAATTCCAGCGGTGCATGATCACGCGCAACATTGTGTGACAAATACCGCCAGGTGCAGCGAGCACTGTCGAGTGGAAACTCCTCACCACTGTGACGCCACATATGCAGCCATTGCACACCGCCCGTGTTTGGCAAGACAAACTCTTGCAGCGGTTGAACAGATTTACAAACATCCGCATCTTCGCTGCGTTCATTGAGGTACATCCAGAATGCGGAGTATTCAGTAGAACTCACGAAAATGTGTGGATAGATCAACAAGTATTGGTCGTCGGAGCAGAGCACAGCAGCGTCGAGCAGCGTCATATGATCGCGGAAGATGTGAATCTTGTAAGCAGCCTGAAGCGCAATGGCAATATGGCGATGAGCAGTTAACAACATTGAGCGATGAACACTGTCAGAGAGACCTCCATGACGTTCCAATGCAAACGAGAGCATACGCGTTGCACGATGGCGCAAATTCTCCACGATTCGATCTGCATAGCCAGAGACGATGAGCTCCTCATAGAACAAACGCTTTTGCTCCTCATCGTTAAAAACGTAACAGTCGTTGGCGACTCTAACGTCCCAGAGACCACCGAGTGTCTTGGTCAATCGAGCTAACATGTGTCGTTAGGGTTAGGGTTAAAAAAAAATCGGGTTCGGGGTGTTAAAAAAAGAGTCAACAAAAAAAAGTTTTTTAAAAAGTCATTTTTTATTTTTTCGTGTATTCGGGGTGTTGTTTTGGTCAACACCCCCAACAATATACTACTTTATACTCTCTTTTTTCCTAGAGAAGGAAGTAAAGTAAGTATATATGATAGGGGGTGTAATAGTATAAAATAATAACGTAACACCCCGAATACACAAAAAAATAAAAATTTACTTTTTAAAAAAGTTTTTGTCTGACCCTTGCGCGCCTTTTTAACTTAATTTTAATTTTAAATCCGGTACGATAGGACATTGTCGACTATTAAATAAAAATTAAAAAAATGGGCAGATCTGCCTGTCAAAATGGAAATATATTATTTCCGCGGAAAATTAAATTAAAAAATAAAAATAAAAACGAAACGACACTCAACGCGTTTAACACTTCAACGCTTTTTACACTTTGCTCCACACCATGTTGCCGAGTCCCTGCCCAATGAGGATACTGATTGTGCTCGCATCGAGGCAACCCACTGTGAAGAAGAACGCATGTTGTGCTGAGAGCTTCGGGTTGATCATGCCCAAGATGGTGAACAGCAAACCGCCTTCAAGCACTGCCGTGATAAGCCATGCGGTCGTGTTCGTGCCAGCCGCCAACTGTGTCGGATCCAGCTTGGAGCCCAACGAGCTCACATCGGTGAACAACTGATTGGCCAGGTACTGCACCACCTGGGAGTTGAGCACGCCCACTGTGTTGCCCAACATGAAACTGAGGCCGCCCTCCACAAAGTCTTGCGCTCTGGTCATAGCCTGTGCCATTTTTTTTGCCGGTAATAATTATAAAAAAAATAATTTACTCCTGCACTGAGAAAACCATGGTCAAGTTTTTTTGCATGCGCTGCAAAGCACCCAAGGAGGTGGACATCAATGAGGATGACGATGTGACAACTGGCAACGGTGGACGCCGCATGGCCCGAAAGGCGTGTCCCGATTGCGGAGCGAATATGTGTGTGACACTGAAAAAAAATTAAAATTTTATTCATTACTTTCCCCCCATTTTAACAGCCAGTAGATCGGATTCATTTTTGCAAGCCACTCGGTGCTGCTGAGCATTGCGACGCCAGCTGGCACTGTAATCAGTCCGATGACTACACCAACAAGCAGCTGAACGCCAAGTGCATCGAGCTCCAAATAAGGCCCACTAATCGCCAGCACGCTGTCCAGTATTTCGCCGCCAAAAACCTGTGTGAGTGCGAATGTCACAAAGGTTACTCCACTCACCCAGAGCAAACTGTTCATCGGATTGTTTGTCAGCGCGTTTGCGTAGATGGCGAACATTCCAGTGGCAGTGGGATCATTGACGCCGTCTGAGATTGCACTTGCCACGGCGTAGCCAGTGAATGCGCCGAGCGCAGTGCCTCCAATCACTATGTATTTATTGTGGCCATAGAGCGCCAGAAAAAATGTAAGCGCTCCAATAGTGCTGAAGGTTAGTGCAGGTCCTACTGTGTCCTGCTCCCAGCTTGCCCAATTGTCGTGAATCCACTGCGCCCACTGCGGTAAATCTGTTGGGTCTGACATTTTTTTTAATGGAGTGGTATTTAAGCGAGTGTAAGTGCTGCGGCACGCATGAGTATTTGGGAGTTAAGGCGCCCACTGTTTGTCAATATTGCAGAAAGCCCTTAGAGAAGGTCGCGCGCATCGAAGGCCGATGCTTGGAGCCGTCCGAGTTGTTGGCCAGGATCAATGAGATGGAGCGTCAGATGAAGTATCTCAAGGACCAACTAAACGATGTGCTGGAATTCCAGGAGTTGTTGAGTAAGAGTTTACAACACCACCATCAAGCACCTAAAAAATAATAAATTTATTTTTTAATGATTCCCCACTTTTGTTTTATTGGTGATGAATATAAAGCGTTGCGCACTTTGGTGCAAGGCACTGATGCATATTGGCAGCTCAAAGAGGACAGACGTCATTTTGTCAGTGCGTCAGAGGTTCCAACCATTTGCGGCTTCGGGTGGAAAACAGCACACGCGCTGTTCAAGGAGAAGCTGGGGCTGAAATCCAAAACAATGGACGCCTACACACAAGAGCTGATCAAGCACGGACAAGATTGGGAGGCGCCCGCCAGACAAAGCTTTTCGTTGATAATGGACTATCCCGTCATGCAAACTGGCATATGGGTGCATCCCATAGACCAGCGACTCTCGGCCAGCCCCGATGGATTGGTGGTGACGCCCGACGGCCTCATCCCGCTTGAAATAAAATGCCCAAACACAAATACAATCGTAGACGATCGACGCCGGCACAAAGACTCGCTGCAGCTGCAGACGCAAATACAGTGTGTTGGTGCGCCATACGGCTTTCTTTTTTATTTTTTTCCCGATTTCCCCGAGCTCTGTGAAATAATCTGCTATCAGGAGAACTGGGAGCAGTGGATGGACATTGTGGCGCACTCCGACTGGTTCATCAGCTGTGTGTGGGCGCAACAATTTACTAAAGCCAACTTCAGCTACAACCGTGTGTACTATATGTTTCTGCAAGATGAATACTTCAAGTTCCTCCGATCACAAGGCGCGGACAATCACCGCGCTGGAATCAGTCCCAGTGCCAGAGCTGCCGCCGCCGCAAAAACAAAGCGAACAGCTGATGCCGAAGGCACCCTCCAAGCGGGAAAAACAGGAGCAGGCGGAGAAGCAGCGCAAGGCGATCGAGAAGCAACTGGAGCGACTGCAAAAAGAGCTTGCACGGATTCAAGTCGACCGGCCCTCACACAAGCTGCAGTCAGTGGATCTGGAGGACCGCACGAAGCCGCCCACGCCGATGCCGTTTCCCCTTGACCTGCTGCGTGGCGATGATTTCATCACGCTGTACGGCGTGCGTCGGGAGGGCAAAAGCTGGATGATGCGTTATTTTTGTTATTTACTCAGAGGGTATTTTCGGTGTGGAGAGGTGTTCAGCAAAACGGCGATGAACGGCTATTGGCAGCAGTATGTTATTTTTATTTTTAATGTTTTTAAACTGCGTCCTATTACTTTACTTAACAAAAAAAAAACACTTTCCTTTTAAGGTACTTTCCACGGTGGAAGGTCTTCAAAGGTTGGTTGCCCGGGGTGATCCGCGCGATCATGGCCGAGCAGGCGAACGTGGTGGAGTACTGGCGCAAGCACCCGACCGCCATCAATCCCTACCGCCTGATTATTCTGGACGATGTGGTGACTGAGGCCGGCAAGAGTCAGGAGCTGATCGATCTGGCGACGATGGGACGCCACTACAAAATATGTGTGATGCTCAGCGACCAGCACCCGCAGCTGCTGGCAACGGGCGTGCGCAGTAACAGCGACATTGCGGTTATTTTCAGAATTCATGAGGCAAGTGAATTGTTTATTTTTTAATTAAATTTTATTTCTTCCAGAATCGAAAGCACAACTGTCTTCCCATTCTTTTTTTTTTACTTCAGGAGTACGCACTTAAAACTCTGGCCCACAACTACTTGCCCACCCTGAAGGAGCAAGTGGGTATGGACTTTCTTCAGCGCTACTGTGTCAAGGACAAAGACACCGGCGAATCCCAGGCGCTGATTATTGCGACTCGCTACGGCAATGTCCTTGCGGACAGGGTTTTTTATGCGACTGTGCCCGACCCTGGTCCTTTCAAAATAGGCTGTTTGGAGTATTGGCAGGGCAAGGACACCAGCAAAATAATAGAGGATGAAGCCGAGTCGGATGGTGACGGCGATGGGTTTGAGATTGAGCCGGAGCAGGAGCCCGACGAAGACGACGAGGCGGCGGCCAGTGAGATGCATTTGGACCCGCGTGTGAAACGCATCTTGAATAAAACTAAAGAGTAATTTAAAAAAATTAACGCGCTCATGGACATTCTGGACTATGATTTGCAACACCCCGCCCACCTCGAGGTGGACCTTATACAGCTGTTCGCAAACGCCATCCCCGGCGCAGTGGCAGCTGATTTGCTGGGCGGTGGAATGAAAAATGTAATTGTGGGAGGCGCGTTCAGTGCGGTCACCACCGACTGGATTTTTGTGGGACGAACAGTGACGGAAAAACAGAAAGACGAGCTGAGCAAAAAAGTGCCGTTTTTGGGACTGGGCCTGGGCTATGGCTCCGGCAAACTGGGTGGACTAACAGCAACACAGTCGCTGGGTATTGGAGTGGTGGCCGCGTACCTGGCCTACGAATATCAGCGGTACTGTCAAAAGAAGCGCCGGCCCGATGCAGACACCTCAACGTCAACCGCAATGGGCAGCTCGGTGCCACACTACCAGGCAGTGAACGCAAATCCTCTAAGTGCACCGGTAGCACGGGGACTTGTAGTGCCGTCGTTTTACGATTAATAAAAAAAATGTCTGCCCTTGCGGGTGCTGATATAAGTTATAGCCCAACTATTAAGGGCACAAAAGAAGATCACTTTTCAAACTTGTTGCTTACACTCAACACAAACTGGCGTCCGAAAACAAAAGAAGAAGCACGACAGCAAGCACAGTGGTTGTATGCTGCACTGCGGTTGTTTCTGACTCCGCGGTTTTTGGCGCCCTGTGTGAAGTTGAGGGGTAACACGCGCATCAAAGCGCTGAAGATCTCGCAGTGGGGCGTTGAGCTGGGCACTCAAGCCAAGGGCCAACGAATACACGCGCACAGTTTCTTGAAGTTCACACATTCCGGTAGTATGCAACTTGACCCGATAAAAATAAAAGAACAACTGACTCTGGCGTGGCGCGAGGCTAACCCTGGAGTGGAGCCGCCGAAGAATTTTTACGTGAATGTGAAATGGGTGCCTGCCACCGACGAGATGTTGCGACGATATATTGCGAAGCAAGCGTTGAAAACTATGGGTTTACAGTAAAAAAAAAATAAAAATAAAATTTTTAATTAAACACAGGACGCGGTGTTCTTAAAATCAGATCGTAATACAGACGCCTGAACTGCACATTGCACTCCACCTCTGCCATCTCAGGATAGCGCTCTAGGAACGGGTCGAGAAACGACACACGGATAAACACGATAAGCTCCTGACGCTGTTTGAGTTTTGCGTAGTTTTGTGACACACGCCAGAACTCCAAAGCGTATTCTTCCCACTTGTCTAAGCGATCCGGGCAGTACAACAGCTCGATCTGCAACTCCTTGAGGAACTCATAACGATCAGTGGTCATGGCGGCGGCAGAGGAACACACTATTACACTGTTTATAGGCAACAGCACTGCGACGAATGTTTTTGATCTGGCGATGGGTCGCACTATGATGGGTGTCCAAGAAATAAAAGTGAGCCTGGTGAGTCAAGCCGGGATGACCCAGCCGCGTCTCAGACTGGAGCTGATGGAGCCGAGCAGCTTGCGAGAGTCGGCCAACACATCGTCGCAGAACGACGGCGGCTGTGATTTGCTGGTGGATATTGACGCACTGAACGCTGGTCAACAGGTGCTCACCAACTATCAGCGAGCAGTGTCGTGGTGCAAATACACTGGCCAGAAGACGCTGAAGTGGAACACGATGAAGGTGCGCATCACACAGTGGGACGGCTCGGCGGCCGTGTTCAACGCGCTGCACATCCAGTTGATTACCCACTCTACGCTCACCGACCCGACTCTGCCGATCACGAACGCTCGGGTGGCGGCGGCTGGAGACCAACTCAGATTCACACACAACTTGATGGGATTGTAATAAAAATAAAAATATTTATTTTAAAAATGTAAAAAACGATGTTTATGTTGCTTCGAGCTCTCATAATTCTCGCGACGTCGTGTAGTCGATGTGTATGCATACGGGATAAATCGGGCACTTCCAGAAGGTTTTGTAGCAGGGAAGAGCGTCCAGATGAAAGTGCCGGCATGATTATCGTGCGTTGATAGGTAAAATCGATTAACAGAGGCAAATTCTTGAACAGCATCTTGCATTTCTGACATTGTTGCATAAACCGTCCTGTGCTTTTCTTTGGTCTTATCTTCTCGGATCTCAGCTTCAACAAAGACATCGTATCGCATATTACGATCTACCTCGTAACTTATAATCGACCAGAAATGTGGTCTTCTCGTAATACTTGGCGACGGAACAATTGTTGCAAATTCATCTAGCAAGGCAAGCATTTGGCTTACACCAAACGGTCGCTTCGGAATTGATTGATGAAGAACACGAGAGGTCTGACGCAAACGATTGCTCGTAGCAGAAGAATACACAGCAATACGTTGCAGGATCTCGGGCGGCAAATGAGTCAGTTTCAATCCAGGGGGCGAGCGGTACTTACTGGCACTCTTTCTTACAGTGCGCGTGCGAAAATTGGTGCGTGTGGGACGTGTGGGATCTGCCACAATTACACGACGATATGTAGGATGGAACTTAGCGGATTTGAGTGGGGAACGGAGTATTTTTTTAAACGTTGTAATGCGACGGCGCGTATGCCGCGGGTCGGTGGGACTCTCGGGTTTTCGCAACATTTTTTTATTAAATTGTTTAATTAATAGGTTTGGTTTTTTTTTTTATTTATACAAAAAACGCTCCGTATACAAAAAGCACAGCAGGAATAGCGAGAGCGCTCCAGCGAAACTCGTCACTACCAGGTTCATAAAAGACGGAGGGTACCAGTAAATACAGAAGAGCACTAGGCACAACAGCAGTAAAGAGGCCACGCACATAAGGAGTATACTCGTTGCCTCGCATAAGTCCCAACATGTCGTACAGCTTCTCCACGAAAGAGAGCTGTTCATTGTCTGCGCCAGTAGGCGTTGACCAGGCCGCGGCGGATGGCAGGGGGCGCTGAAGAGGAGGAGGTTGGGACTTCAGTGGTGACTGTAGGAAGGGGCTCACTTGGCGTTTCATTACTCCTCTCTTCCAGAAATACAGGCGGTGTTTTAGTGGGGGGTTTGGGAATGTGCTCGAAGCTCTTCAGTGCGCTGTAGCCGCGTGCGTTGTTCAGACACCACTCGAAAACTTCACGATCCCCGTATTTGTCCACCACTTTGCGCATATCCCTATCAATGGCTGACATCGCTGAACGCAAGAAGCGTGAAACCGAGGAACTGAGTAAACTGGTAAGCGCCTTTAGCTCTTTTCAGTTTTTCACTCCCACTAAGAGTCCTGTTACCGCTGCAGCACCTGCTGAGTCGCCGTTGGTGGACGATGATGGCGAGGACAGCAGTAGTGACAGTGGAGATGGTAATAATGCTGTGCCCTTGTTGTATGCACTGGATGATGATGATGACGAGGAAGACGAGGAAGATGATGAGCCGCCTAGTATGGACGAAGCACTGCGCGACCCAAAATTCCTGAATATGTGCATGTATTTGCTGAAGGTCCTGCAACAGATTTTTGGCACGTACGCCGACGGCCAGCTGGCAGTGAGCCAAAGCACGTTTGAGGCGGTCAATATTTTTGTGTATGAAAAGTGCTGGCTGCCGCTGCAGGGCTACCCGGAGGACGAGGACGACCGCAAGTGCTGGGTGGACGTTGATAAGTTGGTGGACCACACAAAGTCAAAACTCAGTAAAGTAAATAAAAAATAAAAAATATTATTTTTAATTTTCACCCACAAATTTCACCGGAATATGCTCAACTCGCCACTCACGTCCAAGCGCATCATGAAAAAAATGCCATGTGAAAATCCGGCCATCAGCCGTCCGCGCAGTGGTGGTGCACACTCCATTGGCGGTCTCATAACTTGAGCGGTAAACAATCGGGGAAATTTCACTGGGATCGTACGGCTCCATCACATTCACTGCAAAACGCTTTTAATTCAAGAAAGCCTTGTACTGAATCCACGGGTTGGTTCCAACGCGCTGCTTCTTCGCTTGTTATGCGTCTCTCGGATCTGACGTATTTGAGTGCTTGGACGTATTCGAACGAACTATTAAAATCTTTTTTGCACTTAGCACATTTATAATCATAATACGGGTTACTCATTTTTTTTTTATTTACGCCAAGTTCACAGTAGCTTCGTTGCTTCCGAGCAGCGGGGTCACGTGCAGCACTCCCTTGTTGTCCAGCACTACCAGCGCCACCTTGATAATACCACTGGTATTGTAACCCTCGTCGCTCAGCATCAGCTTGGCCAGGTCGTGGTAAAAGTCCTTACTCTCCTGCTCGGTCTTCTTGTTGCCCTTGCGCACAGTGATGTTGCGCTTTTGAGATGGCGCTGTGCTAACAGCGCTGCTGGATGACGCGGATGCACTTGCAGGCTTCTCAGCGGCCGCTTTCTTCTCCTTCATCATGCTCTCATACAGCAGTCGGAACATCGCCTGCTGTGGATCCTCGTCCGCCTTCGGCTTTGGTGCTGCGCCACTGTTGCCAGTAGCAGCGGGAGCGCGCTTCTTTTTGGGCGCAGCAGCTGCGGGTGCTACGCCGTTGCCAACTGCTGAGCTGCTCGTCTCAATGAATGTTTTGAAGTCGGGCACTGCAGCGCTTGTGCTCTTCGGCTTCTTGGGTGCTGACTTCTTTGCGTCCACGTTCATTTTGTCCAGTGTGCGTTTTTGTGCGCTTTCGGCAGAGGATTTGCTGTTTTTAGTACCACTGTCTGGCAGAATACTATTAGTCGGCTTGTCCTGCGTCTCACCGAGCGCGTTGAGCTGCTGCTGACTGGCGGCGATGTTGCTCAGTGTCTGGTTGAGTGTTTGATCGAAGTTCGTTATGTCGATTGGATCCATCGGGCGTTGAGGTTTTGAGGTCTTGCGGGGGTTGGCGTCTCGTAGTTTCTTTTCCGCTTCTGCAAAAATATGTGGGCGTTCAGCTTTTTTGTGTAGCGCCGAGTTGTAGTACAGGTTTCGCCAGTCGGCTGCCGTCAAGTGTCCGCCGTTTGCGCGCAACAGTTTGGGCGAGGGAGTGTCCACCATCAGTTCGTGGTTCATACCGCTTTCGCCCCACAGCCACTCGGTTATACGCTCCACTGTGTGGCGGCCTAGCTCTTCTTCGTGCGTCTGCACCCAACTGTAGAGGCAGCCCAGATCCATAAACCGGCCGTGCAGCGACACTGAACCGCTCTTATTGCCAGTTAAACACCACCCCGGAATAGCAAACGCGTTTTCGATTGGCAGGTTTGTCCACGTGCAGCGATATACATACTTGGTAGGTTCGTTGCTTCGTTGTAGTATGTGTATAGGCGGTGTGTCGCTAAGTGTCTCTAACCAATATTGTGCTGACCTCTTTGGCAATTGAATTACTTTGGCGTCTGACGGACACTTTGGCTCCATATTAATTTTTTTAGGGACTGGACTAAAAATAAAAAAAAAAATATGGAACACATAAAGTCACTGCAAGCAGAGTCGCTGGTCGAACAGCAGCAAAAACTCGAGCGTTGTATTACCCTGGTATTATTCTTGCTCCCCGAACCTGCACGCGAGCGCGTCCTTGCATTCACCAAAGGCTTGAGCATTACACACGTTCAGCTGTTGCTGCGTTCACAAGCTCAGTCGATTGTCACCTATTATCCTGCGCTGTATTCGCTGACCGGCGACGACACTACAATCGCCGACATTCTGAAGCGCTTTGACACTGGCGTGGCAGCGATCCGCGCCTATCTCGAGGAGGACGCCCAACGTGAAGCAGCCGCTGGTGGTGAGTCTAGTATTCTCAAGCTTGTGGCCTACTTGTGCTATTTTATTGAACAGACGATTATTGTGCCTCACAAGGCGTTCTTCGTTGAAGCGGCTAAGCAATGTCTAGTCTCTACCTCTTCGCCCCCTTCCATCCTCCCCCGCCTGGAAAGCTCCCCCCAGCAGGAGGAGAGCCCACCTCCAACTCAGGAGCAGCAGTTGCTTCTTCGAGCACAGCAGCTGAAAGCGGAGATAGCAGTGCTGGAGGCCCTAAAACTACAAAAAAACCTCGAGCCCGAAAAGCTGACACTGGCGGAAAAAAAGCAGCTGGTGGAAGCAGCCCTGAGCCAGTCAAACCTCCCGACGAGCCCCCCGCCAAGCAACGGAGTGGACCCCGAGTGAAGTTGGCGGCGCCGCGGCCGCAAATGTTTCTACCTGACAGTGATAGCGAATAATAAAAAATAAAAAAATGGGCGAAGTTTCCCAATCTGATTACGTCAATAAAATTAACAGTATTGGTGCATCCACCAATCCACCTCCCTTTGTTCCCGGGACGGGACTGAACAATTTTGACCCGTCTGACTTTTACCTCACCGAAGTGCTCAATGCATCGCAATACTACCAGGCGTCGGGCGACACCGACCTCGGTTGGTATGGCTCACAGGCGCTGATGTGGTACTACAACTCGCCGGGGAAAAACACCCCACAGAGTCAGATGGCGCAGCTGTGGCATAAGGCGGTGAGCAACGAGGCGCAATACAGCACGTGGAAGGCCGGTCCAAGTTTCGGCGGACAGCAGCTGGATGCACACTATGCAAACTTGGCTGCTGTGTTGAGTGTGGGCTATCAGGCGTGGCAAGTGGCAAAGGCGGCTGGTAAGAGCAACATATACCTGAATCCAGTCATTCTCCAGGCGTATATTCTGGCGCGCGAAGGTAACGCTTCGAACACCTATCAAAACTATCTGCGAATGCTGGCTGACCCAAATGGCTACAAAGCAGCGAGTTTGCTCACAACGCTGTTTATCGCGCAACAGGATTACGACTTGGTGAAAAATCAAATCAATAAACTGCAACCTACCGATTGGGCTGCGTGGGCTGCTAACGAAGCAGACTTCCCGACAGACACCTCTGACATTGACAACCTGAGCTGGGACACTGCAACCAGCAGCGTGAAATTTAGCGGGCCGGCGCCTGGTTCGGTGAACATAAACACGACTAACGGCAACAACAACAACAAACCACCTGCGCCCACTTTTCCTTATTTGCTTGTGGGCTCGGTGGTTGTTATCGGAGTGTTGGCGTTTTTTGTGTGGAGAGAGGTAAAACCTCAAGTAAAATAAAATTCGTCTTTTATTTTTATTTTTATTGTTTCAAAAACAACACTCCAGCCACCACCAACACGCCGACGAGCAGCACCATATTGAACGAGTCTCCTCTTTTCATTTTGCCGCTTACTTTGACGTGCTCCACCCCGGCCACTGTGTCTTCTTGTCCTTGATTGCGGCCTCCGGTGCTGTCGTTCGCGGTGTGGTTCACATTCTCACGACGGTGTGCTGTTCTGTTGTCAGCCAGTGTAGTAGGTGCCCCCACATCGGTGATTGGCTTGTTAGTGTTTGAGGTGATTCCACTCGGCTCGACGTAAGCATCTATTGCCTGTAGTGTGTTGGCTTCAGTAAGCGGCAGTCTACTTGCCGTGTTAACAGCGCTGGCCTTTTGGTCCAAATCAGCTTGAGCGCGTGCGAGTGCAGCAGCAATTCCGAGCGGCATATTTATGAATTGCAGTATAGTGGTAAATAAAACAGCGGAGTCAGCGGACTGGACTAACCTTGTGCTGACAGTGCTCAACGTTATTAGTCAAGTACTAGAGATAATCCTGTTGGTGCTGGTGATGCTCTACCAACTAATACAAAAACGACAAAACAACACCACACACAAAAAGCTGGACAAACTTGATATGATCGACGTGTTTGTAAGCAAGTTAAATCCTCAGTATGAAGATAAAAGTATTGTTTAATCAATTAACTCGGTCCTTGATAACTTAGCACGTTCAAGTTTTGCTCGTTGATCGGCACTCTGCTCTGTCCCAGTGTCGCGAGCTGCTGAATGCCCATGTGTTGCACAATAGAGTCTTCGTCCTTTTGACAAAGGCCTGTTATGTCGTGCACCCTCCGCTGCAGGCGGTGCTTGTGCTGCTCGGGCTCGATCATCGTATTTTTACCACTACTTGCCAGGTAAAGAAGGAACGCAGTAACCCCGACTCCGACAATGAGGGCGGTCCGATCGGGGCTGTAATCCATGGACACAGGTCGGTGATAGGCAGCGGCGCTTCTGTGCAGTAACTCTGTAAACAGCGTCTTAGAGCATCTTGAAACAGCGGCACCAGCACCTCCGCGCTGAACATAAAGCGCTGGAAAGTGCGACTGTTGTCGTAGCGGCTGCGCACACTGTCGCCCTGCAGCACGAAGCCCTCCGTAGTGCGGTCTTTGTAGCGAGAGGGATAGAGGAGGTCGCCGCCGATGAGTTTAAGCACCAGAGACACGTGGACACGTCGAGTTTTTCGCTGTTGAATTATTTCAAGTCGTATGGTTTGGCTGAGTCGGTTATATTCCATAAACGGCGTGATCATGCCTTGCATAGGGTGTTGCCAAAACAAATGCATATAACCCTCGCGGTGGCGTGCATACAAACGCTGACCGCGCCAATACATAAAATAATTAAACAGCATCGGCGACCAGCAGAACTTGCGCCATTTCCTGCAAACCTGTGTGCACGTCTGCCACGCACCACGCAAATCCACCACGTAGCGCAGCACCATAATCAAGCACTCCGTGGGGAGCTTGTTGATATAATCGAATGAGCGATTGGGCGTTTGAGCGCGAAGAAGGCACCATTGGTGACATAGAGACTGCATTTGACTCGAATTTGGCGCCGAAACAACGGGGTAGGAAAAAAAAGAAAACGGAGTTTAAAGACGAAGTGTTAACCGACCAAAAGGGAGAAAACGAAATCGTCATCCCCGCTAAAGAGACTCTCAGTTACTGGCTACACCGACATATGGCCACACTCACTGAAGCGGCTTCATCGCCTATCGCCTCATCGACTGTCAAGGTCAACAAGCCACCCGTTGGAGTGCAAAACAATGTCGAAGCTGCGGTCCCCGCGTCCGTTGTGGCGCCGCCAGCACCCGCCGCTGCGAAGCCGAAGCCTGTACCTGAGCAGCGTGTTCATATTAAGTACCCCGATGAGTCCGACGCCGACGACGAGCGCGAACTGAGAGCGTTTTATTATGGGGTGGCTGGTGGGGTGTTTTTGTGTGTCTCTGGTTATTTTGCTTACAAGTTGCTGTTTACCGGGCCTGGGGAAGTGCACGTTCAACAAGTGGCACCGCCGCCTCCGCGGGCTATGCCGCCCCCTCGCGGTGGTTATTATTACGCAAAATAAAAAAAAATTTTTTACATAACACTGCACTCTGTCTTTTCCTCTTTGCGCAACAGTGCTTTCGGTTTCGGAGTCTCAATAATAATAGTCGCACCAGGGAACTGCTGTCGAGCCATCTGACAGCACAGGTCGTAGTCATCCTTGTTTTTCGGCTTGAAGCGCAGTGTTTTGTATTGCACTGGTGCACCGCGTTGCGGTGCAAGATGAGCTATATCCCCCCCGGAGCTTGTGCGGATTGTAGCAGCAGATGAAGATGCGGTAGTGGCAGCTTGCTTCGCCAACTCAGCGCCACTCAGACTGCCATAGGCCAACACGGTAGGTGGAGCGCCCTCCAGCACCGTCTCGGGATCTTTCACCTCGTCGCCGCGCAGCGTTTTTCCACCGGGCGTGAGTACCACACTGTCCGGGGTCAAATACTTGATCAGGCGACGGGCATCTTCTATCGCCAACATGTCCTTTTCCATGCACTCCTCCATAATCTGTTTCCATGCGGCACTGTCCATTGGCTTGCCCTCTGCGATCTGCCGTGCTCTTATTTCCTTGGCCTCCGTAAACCAGTCGTGTGTTTGTGATTTGGCAGCCATTCTTTTTAATGGAGCGTATTGTGTATGCACGCACTGAGGCCGAGTTGTGTCAAGCGGTTGTGCTCTATTGCAAAGAAAACAATATACAGCGTAACAGCCAACTGCACTATCTGTTGCACAGGGTGGCACTTGAACTGTGGGGCAAATTGCATAGGACTTACACAGCGCCGTGCAGTTTGTTGCAGTTTCGGCAAAATAAATTTGATTTGGTGGTGGCCGATCCACCGTGGCCAAACAACACCAAATGGGTGCTGTCGCCCTACGGCAGCTACCCGCGCATGAGTATTGGCGCAATCAGTGCGCTGCCTGTCAGTGAGGTGGTCAACGAACGAGCGCTGCTGCTGGTGTGGACCTGCAGTATGTATTTGCAGGAAACTATTAATATAATACAACAATGGGGCTTCCGCTTCAACGGCTGGGCGTTCATCTGGCTGAAGCTGCAGAACGGCAAGCCGCGTGGCTCCTACACTAACACCTGGTACCCGTGCAAGGCCTGCGAGATCGTGCTGATGGGCATCAGGGGCAAACCGCCCAAGTCTGTGAAATACATACTGGACATTATTGTGGCGGAGCGCCGTGCACACTCGCAGAAGCCGCAGGAGTTCTGGGATAAACTGAGCGAGTGGCTGGGCGACGATCAATACGAAAATAAACTGGATATGTTTAGCCGTGAAAAGAGAGAGGGGTGGACAGTGTGGGGAAATCAAGTATAAATTTTTTTTTACATCTTCAAGTCTTTTGGATGTGAGGGGACGTTTGCCCAGTGCAGTTTTTTTGTTGGTGACAGTTTTTCCCAGAGAGTTATTAGGTCGATGAGCAAAGACACATCCCCCTCCTCCACGAGATAGCGATGTGCAGCCAACTCTGCGGCGCGCCAGAAGTTTTTCGTACTATGATGCCCCACCAAGATATCCATCCACCCAGCGAGTTGACTGAGGTCCCAATATACAGCGCTGGTGTCACTGAGTTCTTCTCTTTGTTGGGCAGTGACAGATTTCAAACTCAGCAACCTCGCCAAGTCACGCGGCACAAAATCCTCGGTGAAATGAGGAAACGAGTTGGGAGTGCACAGATCGTAGTCAATAATACACACGGCGCCACTATTTGGATCAACCAATATGTTGTCTCCGTGCAAGTCGTTGTGAGACCACCCAGCCATATGCAGCGCGTCCAGGGCAGTAGCTAGATGAACAGCCACCACTACGCCTTGTTCTCTGGTGGGAC
>Ga0209640_10001021_pt1 | contig 23123 bp, 18 predicted proteins | sample RifCSP10_1_FD_184018 | JGI IMG/M metagenome (GOLD analysis project Ga0209640, IMG submission 184018) | Soil microbial communities from Rifle, Colorado - Rifle CSP2_sed 10_1 (SPAdes) (version 2) | ecosystem: Environmental > Terrestrial > Deep subsurface > Rock core/Sediment | place: Rifle... | reverse complement strand
GTCACCGACGGCCTCGCCGTCCTCGGACACGAGCAGCTTCCGCCCGGCCTCTGCGCCCTCCAGCACCGTGAAGAGGACCCCGCGCCCTTCCGACTCGCGTAGCGCCGCAAGCCGCTGAAGGAGGCTCATCGGTCTCATCGCCTGCATGCTGGGGGAACCTCCCGGTTCCCCCAGACCCCCTCCACTGGTCCGCTTCGCGGACAAGGCGCTCCGCGCCTTCCCTGAAGGCGGCCGCTTCGCGGCCGCTGCGCTGGTCGTACTCGATCCGACCGCTGCTGAGTGCGCAAGACCGGAATCTGCTCGCGCGGATTCCGGTCGCGCTGGTGTTCTCACGTCGGTATTCGGTCGAGCCAGGCGTCCCAGCGCTCGTCGCGGCCGTGCACTGCCCCGAGGTAGACCTCCTGCAGCTCGCGGGTGATCGGTCCGACGCCGAGCTCGACGTCGTCCACCGCCCGAACGGGTGTCACCTCGGCGGCGGTCCCCGTCATGAAGACCTCGTCGGCGAGGTAGAGGTCGGTCCGGATGAGGGTCGCCTCCTCGACCGCGTACCCGAGGCTCCGCGCGATCGCGACGACCGAGTCGCGCGTGACGCCCGGGAGGATCGAGCCCGCGAGCGCCGGCGTGCGAACGACGCCGTCCCTGACGACGAAGAGGTTCTCGCCCGGGCCGTCGGCGACGTTGCCGGCGGCATCGAGCAGGATCGCCTCCTCGTAGCCCGCACGCCGTGCCTCCATCGTCGCCAGCATCGAGTTGAGGTACACGCCGGTCGCCTTCGCTGCGTGCGGGATGACGTTCGGGCCGACACGTCGCCAGGAGGAGATCGCCGCGGTGATGCCGTTCTCGAGACTGCCGTCTCCGAGGTAGGCACCCCACGCGAAGCTCAAGATCGCCGTGTCGACCGCGTTCCCCGTCGGGGCGACGCTGAGCCCACCGTAGCCGTGGAAGGCGATCGGGCGGATGTAGCACGACACGAGGCCGTTCACTCGCACGAGCTCACGCGTCGCCTCGGCCAGCTCGTCCACCGAGTACGGGATGTCCAGCGACAGGATCCCGGCCGAGTCGTGGAGGCGTTGCAGGTGATCGCGGAGCCGGAAGACCGCCGGCCCGGCGGCCGTCTCGTAGCACCGGATCCCTTCGAAGACGCCGCTCCCGTAATGCAGCGCGTGGGCACCGACGTGCACCTTCGCCTCCCCCCAATCGACGAGGTCGCCGTTGAGCCAGATCTTCGCGGTCTCGTTCGTCGTTCGCTCCCGTCCTCAGGGGTCCCCGGGAAGCTTCTGCTGCAGCCTCTGGTGCGCGGCGTACCAGAGGTCGAACTGCCCGTCCGGGGAGCGCAGATAGGCGCCGAGCTCACGCTCGAATCGATCGAGCTCTTCTCGGCGCAGGTCGACCTGGTGGTCGAGCCAGCGCCACCAGTCACAGGCATGGACGGCCGGTCTCCGGGCCGGAAGCTGCGAGCCGCAGCTGTGGCACGTCGTGACTGCGTGGTCGCGGTCCGGCATCGGAGCTCAGGGCGCGCTTCCCAACGCCTCTTCCTCCATCGACCCGTCCGACGTCGCCTCGGCCCTCGGAGCGACACGGCGGAAGGCGACGGCCGACTCGTCCCAGCGCTCGAGCAGCGCCGCGGCACGCAGCGAGCCGGTGTGCCGCAAGTGGAGCTCGACGAGCTTCCGCGCCTTCGCGAGCTGATGCGAATCGGGGCTGTGCGCGAGCACCAGCTGCTGGTTGAGGCAGATGTGAAGCGACCCGGTCGGATCGAGAACGTAGACCTCCCCTCCGGTCATACCCGCCGCGAAGTTCAGCCCGGTCTCGCCGAGGACCACGACCGTGCCCGCGGTCATGTACTCGCACCCGTGGTCTCCGACTCCCTCGACGACGGCGACCGCTCCGGAGTTCCGGACGGCGAACCGCTCCCCTGCCGAGCCGGCGCAGAAGAGCTGGCCTCCGGTCGCACCGTACAGCGCCGTGTTGCCCAGCAGACAGGGATCACCGGCGTCGCCCGGAGGCGCCGAGATCACGATACGACCACCGCTCATGGACTTGCCGACGCCGTCGTTCGCCTCGCCGACGAGGTCGAGCTCGACGCCGGCGGTCAGGAACGCGCCGAAGCTCTGGCCCGCCGAGCCTTCGAACTGCACCCGCACGCGACCCGGAGGTGGGCCGGAGCCCGCTCGCCTCGCGATCGCGCCTCCGAGTCGCGCGCCGACGGCGCGGTCGCCGTTCGTGATGAGATGGCGCGGCTCGATCAGCGCGGTCTCCTCGATCGCCGCCCTGCCCTGCGCATGGAGCAGGATCCCGAGCCGATCGCCGGACTGCGCAGGTCGGGCTCCCGTGTAGCGGGCCGCTCCTTCCGCGCTGCGAGCGACGAGTGGTGCGAGCTCGAGCGTGTCGGCCGCGGGATCGCCGGTACGGCGCTGCCGGAGACACTCGACCCGGCCGACCGCCTCCTCGAGTGAGCGGAGGCCGATGGACGCGAGCAGGCGGCGGGCTTCCTCGGCGACGAGGAGCAGATACGCCTGCACCATCTCGGGTGTCCCGGCGAACTTCGCCCGCAGCTCGGGTCGCTGCGTGGCGATGCCGGCCGGGCACGTGTCGAGGTGGCACGAACGCACCATGAGGCAGCCCTCGGCGAGCAGGAGGGCGGTGCCGAACGCGTACTCGTCCGCCCCGAGCAGCGCAGCGACGACGACGTCCCGGCCGGTCTTGAGCCCGCCGTCGACGCGCAGCCGCACGCGGCTTCGCAGGTGGTTGGCCACGAGCGCCTGCTGCGCCTCTGCGAGCCCGAGCTCCCAGGGCACGCCCGCGTGCTTGATCGAGGGAAGCGGGCTCGCACCCGTGCCGCCGTCGGCACCGGCGACGTGGATCACGTCCGCGTGTGCCTTCGCCACTCCCGCCGCGACGAGCCCGATGCCACTCTCGGCGACGAGCTTCACAGAGACCGCGGCATCCGGGTTCACTTCGCGGAGGTCGAAGACGAGCTGGGCGAGATCCTCGATCGAGTAGATGTCGTGATGCGGCGGGGGCGAGATCAGGGAGATCCCGGGCTGGGTCCTACGGAGTCGCGCGATCTCCTCCGTGACCTTGTGCGCCGGAATCTGGCCGCCCTCGCCCGGCTTCGAGCCCTGTGCGATCTTGATCTGAAGCTCCTCCGCGGAGACCGCGTACTCCGCGCTCACGCCGAAGCGGCCGGACGCGACCTGCTTGATCCTCGAGTTGCGCTCGTCGTGGTACCGATCGGGGCTCTCGCCTCCCTCCCCGGAGTTCGCGCGTGCCCCCAGGCGGTTGAGTGCGATCGCGACCGTCTCGTGCGCCTCGGCGGACAGCGCGCCGTGCGACATCGCCCCACTCGAGAACCGACGCACGATCTGCTCTGCCGGCTCCACCTCCTCGAGCGGGACGGGCGGGCCTGCCGGGACGAGCTCGAGCAGGTCGCGTGGCTCGAGAGGCGTCCGGCCGTTGACCAACTCGGCGAACCGCTCGTACAGGTCGGAGCGGCCGTCCCGGAGGGCGTTGCGCAGGGCGTGAGCTCCCATCACCGCCTCCTGCAGCGCCGCGACGACGGCGGGGTCGGTGGCGTGAGGCTCACCTCCCTTGCGGAACTTGAAGTAGCCCGGATTCTCGAGCTGCGGCCGAGCGGCGCGGGATGCCTCCAGGCGCTCGAGGGCCTCGCGTTCGAATCGATCGAGACGTGCGCCCCCGATCGCTGACCGCGTTCCCCCGAGGTAGTCGCGACACAGGTTGCGGTCGAGGCCGACCGCCTCGAACAGGCGCGCCCCGCGGTAGCTCGCCACGTCCGAGATGCCCATCTTGGACATCACCTTGAGCACACCCTCTTCGAACGCGGTGAGGAGGCGCCGCTGGGCCTCAGCAGGCGTTGGTCGATCGCCTCCGACCCTGTCGTTCGCCGCCAGGTGCGCCACCGTCTCGAGCGCCAGTCGCGGACAGATCGCATCCGCGCCGTACCCGAGCAGACAGGCGACCGCGTGCGTGTCGCGCGGCTCGTCCGACTCGACGAGCACCGAGCAGCGCATGCGCAGGCCGAGCTCCGCGAGACACGTGTGGACGGCCGAGACCGCCAGGAGCGCCGGCACAGGCGCACGCGTCGCTCCGGCCTCACGATCGGAGAGGCAGACGAGGACGGCCCCGGCCGCAACCGCCGACTCCGCGAGCACAACCAGTCTGTCGAGCGCTCTCCCGAGCCCCTCCTCTTCCGTGAACGTCGCATCGAGCCGACGGGGAGAGAGCGACTCGAGCCCGGTCGGATAGAGGAGGAACCCGGGGAGCACCGTCTGCCTCGGGAGTGGCCCCTCGACGTCGAACGAGGCGACCCGGGGGCCGAGCAGCGTCGCAACGGACATCACGAGGCGTTCGCGCTGATGGTCGATCGCCGGGTTCGTCACCTGCGCGAACCGCTGGCGCAGGTACGTCGTCAGCGGACGAGCCCGGCCGGCGAGCGGCGCGATGGGCGCGTCGTCGCCCATCGACGAGATCGGATCGGTGCCCGCTTGGGCGAGGGGCCGGAGCATCGCGTTGAGCTCCTCGCGCGTGTAGCCGTGCAGGACGTGACGCGCGTCCAGGCTATCCGCAGGCGGCTGCACGGGCTCGCCGACGCCACGCCACTCGACGCTCGCCGCAACCAACTCGCGATACGGCCGGCGGCTCGCGAGCTGCCGCCGGACCTCGGCGCCGAGCAGCAGGCCGCGCTCGGGATCGACCACGAGGATGCCGCCCGGGCCGAGGCGCGTGCGGCGCACCCTCGCTCCGTCGGGCAGCGGCACCGCTCCTGCTTCGGACGCAACGGCGACGAGGCCGTCATCCGTGATGGCGACCCGCAGCGGACGAAGCCCGTTGCGGTCCAGCGCGGAGCCGCAGACCCTGCCGTCCGTGAAGCAGAGCGCCGCCGGGCCGTCCCACGGTTCGCTCTGCAGCGCCCCGAAGCGATGGAAGTCGCGCACCTCCGGGTCGAGCCGTGGATCGTTCTGCCAGGCCGGCGGCACGAGCAGCGACACGGCCTCGGGCAGGTCCTTGCCCTGGTCGCGGACGAGCAGCTCCAGCGTGTTGTCGAGGAGCGCCGAGTCCGATCCGCCGTGATCGAGCGCAGGCGAGAGACCCGGCTCGACGCCCAACGTGCTCTGCCGCGCCTCCATCCAGGCGACGTTGCCGTCGATGGCGTTGATCTCGCCGTTGTGGCAGATGAGCCGAAACGGCTGCGCGCGCTCCCAGCTCGGCTCCGTGTTGGTCGAGAAGCGCTGGTGGAAGATCGCGAACGGAACCGCGAGCCCGGGATCCTCGAGATCCGGGTAGAAGCGGGCGAGCTGTCCTGCGGCGCAGAGTGCTTTGTAGGTCACGGTTCGGAAGGAGAGGGACGCGACGTAGACGCCGGCGACGCGCTCTGCTCGGCGACGGGCCCGGTAGGCGCGCCGCTCGGCGTCCGTGTGCTCGGATGGAGCGAGCACGAGCTGTTCGATGCGCGGCAGCGATGCGAGAGCGGTGACGCCGATCGCAGCCGTCCGCGTGGGCACGGTTCTCCAGCCGGCCGGCTCGAGGCCTTCGGCCCGGCAGGCGTCCTCCACGGGTGCCCGGAGCCACCACTCGCGCAGGAAGCACATGGCGAGCCCCGCACCCGGCGTCCCGGTAAGCGTCTCGGTCAGAGGCAAGAGGACACCGGCACCGTCGCCGGTGACCCCGTCCGCTGCCCACGCCCCCCGATGGCCGACGGCCGCGAGGCCGGCGAGCGCGCGGTCGAGCACCTCACGGGACGCGCGCCCGCGCACGTCCGCGACGAGCCCGATGCCACAGGCATCGCGCTCGCGGGGGTCGTATAGAAGGCGCTGCTCGTCGCCCACTGCCGGGTCACCTTTCGGGTCGCTGAAGCGAAGTGATCTCCCGCCGGTTCTTGTGAGCTAGTCCGGCGGCGGCGAGAGGGAGGAGCGCCGGCTAGCTGGGCAGCGCGAAAATCGCGACCACGAGGATCGCGGCAAGGAACGACTTGATCGCTGCCTCACCCGGCATGGAAGTCGGAAGACTAGTCGCTCCGAACGCGGTCGGCAAGGGTCTAGTCCTCCGGGTTCACCACATCCCGACTTGACAGGCCTCCGCGTCGTCCGCACACTGTGGACTTCTGATGCCGGACCGGATGCACGTATCCACATCCGCCAACGCCACGATTGTGGGCGTATCCTGCGGCGCCGGCATCGAGCTTCTCCTGATTCTCCCCCTCTAGGGGGAGACGCGACACACGCGCCGCACAGGCGCACACGTCCACCGAAACACACGAGAGGTACGCCCTCGGGCGGCCCGACAGGAGGAGCAGACAAGTGGCACATCGCCGCAGGATCATGATCTTCGATACGACGCTTCGGGACGGTGAGCAATCCCCGGGCATCGTTCTTTCGCCTGACGAGAAGGCCGAGATCGCCCAAGCGCTCGAGAGCCTGGGCGTGGACGTGATCGAGGCGGGCTTCGCGATCTCCTCACCGGGTGACTTCGAGGGCATCCGCGCAGTCGGGGCAGCGGTGAGCGGGCCGACGGTCGCCTCTCTCGCACGAACGCGAGTCGAGGACCTCGACGCCGCCGTCGAGGCGCTCGCGGGCGCACGCGGGCGCACGCGAGTCCATGTCTTCATCGCCACGAGTCCCATCCACATGGAACGCAAGCTCGGCCTCGAGCCGGCGGAGGTCGTCGAGGAGACGCGCTTCGCCGTCTCCCACGTCGCCAACCGCGTCGACGAGGTCGAGTTCTCGTGCGAGGACGCGACGCGCTCCGATCCGGCGTTCGTCGCAGAGGTATGCCGCACCGCCATCGAGGCAGGAGCGACGACGGTCAACCTCCCGGACACCGTCGGCTACTCGCTGCCCGAGGAGCACGCCGCCTTCCTCCTCGACGTCCGACGCCGGTGCCCCGAGCTCGAGCGCGCGACTCTGTCCGTCCACTGCCACAACGACCTCGGGCTCGCCGTCGCGAACACGCTCGCGGGAATCGGGGCGGGTGCGACGCAGGTGGAGTGCACGATCAACGGCCTCGGCGAGCGCGCCGGAAACGCCGCCCTCGAGGAGATCGTCATGGCACTCCGCGTCCGCTCGGAGACACTTGGGTTCGAGACTGGGGTCAACGTGGGCGAGATCGGCCGCGTCTCCCAGCTCGTGTCGCAACTCACCGGGTACGCGGTGCAGCGAAACAAGGCGATCGTCGGAGCGAGCGCCTTCGCACACGAGGCCGGCATCCACCAGGACGGCATGCTCAAGGATGCCGCCACGTACCAGATCATGGATCCCGAGGAGCTCGGGCTCACGATGACCCTGCCGCTCGGCAAGCACTCGGGCCGGCATGCGTTCCGCCGCGCGTGCGAGCAGGCGGGACTCCATCTGAGCGACGAGGAGCTTGCTTCGGCGTTCCAGCGCTTCAAGGCGCTCGCGGACTCGAGGCGCGCGGTCACGCTCTACGACGTCTTCGAAGAAGGCGCGGAGCGCCTGGTCCGCGAAGCGGACCAGTGGAGGGGGCCTGGAACAAGGAGGTTCCCCCAGCGGACGCCGGCAACGGCGGGTGTGGAGGCAAACCAATGACGAGTCGCATGCGATACGTCGTCGCCTGCCTCTGCGGGCACGGCGTCGGCCCCGAGGTCATGGCCCAAGCGAGTCGCGCGCTCGCTCGCGTCTCGCGGCTGCACGGGTTCCAGGTGGACGAGATCCACCCACCCTTCGGCGCGGGAGCGTTCACGCAGTCGGGCCACGCGCTGCCGACGGAGACGAGGCAGGCCACGCTCGCCGCGCAGGCCATTCTCGTCGCGGCCGGCAACGAGCCCGCTCTCGCCGGCGTCGAGTCCGAGCTCGACCTCCACGCGCGCGTCGATCGCGTCGTCTTCGCGCCGCGAGGTGCGATCACCGTGCTCAGCCCGCTGGGAGAGGCCTCCGCGGAATGGGCGCTCGCGCAGGCGTTCGACGTCGCTCGCTCGAGCCGGGCACGCGTCACCTCCGTCGGCGGAGATGCACAGTGGAGGTCCCTCGTCGAGGCCGAGGCGGCGCGACACGCAGGCGTCGTCGTCGAGCTGCGGCCGATGACGACGGCTGTCTCGGGGCTCGCCTTCGATCCGGGCCGTTTCGACGTCGTCGTCACTCCCGCGCCGTTCGCCGAGCCGCTCGTCGGCCTCGTCGCGCACGGCCACCGTCCACGGATCGTCGCGTCGGGTCGCCTTGCACGTACGGGCCCGAGCGTCTTCGCGCCCGCGCACGGCGCGGCGGAGGACATCGCGGGACAGGGCGTCGCGAATCCGGCATCGATGCTGCTCGCAGCTGCGCTCCTGCTCGGCGAGGGACTGGGCGAGCGCCGTGCGGCCGAGACGCTCACCGGAGCGGTTCTGGAGGCATGCGCCAACAGCGTGCGCACCCCCGACATGGTCACGTCGGGGGTCGGGGCGACCACGCGGGAGTTCGCCGACGTGGTCCTGTCGGAGCTGCCCGGCGCCCTGACGAATGCCGAGTTCTATCGAGAGGCCGTGGCGTGACGAACGCCGGCTTCCAGCTCTCACCGAGTGAGATCGGCCCATGAGGATGCTGGGCGCGGACGCGGTGCTTCGCTCGCTCGAGGCCGAGGGCGTCGACGTCGTGTTCGGGATCCCGGGCGGCGCGATCCTTCCGACGTACGACGCGTTCGCCCGTGGGACGACCGTGCGTCACGTCCTCGCCCGGCACGAGCAGGGAGCGGGGCACATGGCCGAGGGCTACGCGAGGGCGACCGGACGAGTCGGAGTCGCGATCGCCACCTCCGGGCCGGGCGCCACGAACCTCGTGACGCCGATCGCCGACGCGTGGCTGGACTCCACGCCGCTCGTCTGCATCACCGGCCAGGTGCGATCGAGCCTGATCGGGACGGACGCATTCCAGGAGTGCGATATCACCGGCATCACGATCCCCGTGGTCAAGCACTCGTGGCTCGTCCAGGACGTCGAGGAGCTGCCGCACGTGCTGAAGTCCGCTTTCCACGTCGCGAGAACGGGACGGTGCGGCCCGGTGCTCATCGACATCCCGCGCGACGTCCAGGAGGCGTCGCTCGACTTCGAGTACCCGGACGCGGTCGAGCTGCCCGGCTGGAAGCCGCCCCGGCGAGGTCACCCACGGCAGATCAAGCTGGCAGCCAAAGCGATCGCGGCTGCAGAGAAACCGATGCTCTACGTCGGCGGAGGCACGCTCAACGCCCACGCCTGCGCAGAGCTGCTCGAGCTCGCCGAGGTCGGACGGCTTCCCGTCGTGACCACCCTCATGGGCAAGAGCGCGTTCCCGGAGACGCACGAGCTCCACTTCGGCTGGCCCGGCATGCACGGGCCGAAGTGGTCGAACTGGGGCATGAACAAGTGCGACCTCCTCGTCGCCGTGGGCGCCCGTTTCGACGACCGCGTCACCGGCAAGCTCTCGGCCTTCGCGCCGGGAGCGACCGTCGTCCATCTCGATGTCGACTCCGCCGAGATCGGAAAGCTCCGCCGGGCGGACATCCCCGTGGTCGGCCCCCTGAAGCAGGTGCTTGCCGACCTCGCGGACGAGCTGCGCGCACTCCACGGAACCGAGGCCACCGTCCCGCGAACCGAGCCATGGTTGCGCCAGCTCGCCGCCTGGCGGGACGAGTTCCCGCTCCGTTACGGATCGAGCGACGGCATGCCGAAGCCGCAGCTCGTGCTCGAGACGCTCCAGGAGCTCGGCGCAGGACGGGACGTCGTCTGGACCACGGGGGTCGGCCAGCACCAGATGTGGGCGATGCAGTACCTGCTCTGTGACCGCCCACGCTCTTTCATCACCTCGGGAGGCCTCGGGACGATGGGGTACGGCGTACCCGCCGCAATCGGCGCGAAGGCCGCGCGGCCGGAGGCGACGGTCGTCTGCGTCGACGGTGACGGCTGCTTCCAGATGACCGGGCAGGAGCTCGCGACGTCGGTTCTCGAGAACCTCCCGATCGTCGTCGTCATCGTCAACAACGGCCACCTCGGAATGGTCCGCCAGTGGCAGGACATGTTCTACGAGGAGCGCTTCTCGGAGGTCCACCTCAGCCATCACGTTCCGGACTACGCCCGACTGGCCGAGGCCTACGGCGCGGTCGGCCTCACGGTCGAGAGCGAAGACGACCTCGGCGGCACACTCGAGGAAGCCCTTTCCTGCGGTCGGACCGCCGTCGTCGACGTGCGGGTCGATCCCCGTGAGCACTGCTTCCCGATGATCCCGGCCGGCGCTGCGGCGGTCGACCTCGTCGAGTACTCGAACGACCGCGAGGCGGTCGAGGCCGTATGAGGGATCGTCTCATCGAAGTCAGGAGGCTTCCGGGGACGTGAGGCACACGCTGTCCGTCCTGCTCGAGAACAAGCCGGGTGCGCTCATGCGCATCGCGAGCATGTTCGCCCGTCGAGGCTTCAACATCGAGAGCCTCGCGGTGGGCCCGACCGAGCGACACGACGTGTCGCGCATCACCCTCCGGGTTGACTGCGAGCAGCACCCCCTCGAGCAGATCGAGAAGCAGATGCACAAGCTCGTCAACGTTCTCCGGGTCAGCGAGCTCGAGCCCGACGAGGCGGTCGAGCGAGAGCTCGCGCTCCTCAAGGTCTCGGCGCCGGCCTCCAGACGCAGCGAGCTCATCTCGCTGGCACAGGCGTTCAACGCCCGTGTCGCAGATCTCGGCGCCGACGCGATCGTGTTCGAGATCGTGGGTCACCCCGAGGAGGTCGACTCGTTCGAAGAGCTGGTCCGCCCGCACGGGCTCGAGGAGCTTGTGCGGACCGGGAGAATCGGGCTCGGTCGTGCGTCGTCTCCGAAGCAGAACCATCGCCCCCAGCACGTCCTCCGCTAACCCGATACAAAGGAGAGCCCATGGCCACGATCCACCGCGAAGGCAACCTCGACCTCCTCTCCGGCAAAGTCGCCATCGTCGGCTACGGCAGCCAGGGTCACGCCCACGCGCTCAACCTCCGCGACTCAGGGGTCGAGGTCGAAGTCGGCCTGCGCGACGGGAGCCCCTCCCGCGCGGCGGCCGAGGACGCCGGCCTCGCCGTGGCAACCGTCGAGGAGGCCGTGCGGGGCGCGCAGATCGTCTCTCTCCTCCTCCCCGACCAGGTGCAGCCGCGCGTGTACGAGGAGGACGTTGCGCCGAGCCTCGCTTCCGGAGCGGCCCTGCTCTTCGCGCACGGCTTCAACGTCCACTACGGCCGAATTCGTCCGCCGGCCGGACACGACGTGATCATGGTCGCGCCGAAGGGCCCGGGTCACATCGTCCGCCGCCTCTTCGAGGAAGGCTTCGGGACACCGGCGATCGTGGCCGTCGCCCAGGACGCGAGCGGCGGTGCGCTCGAGCTCGCACTCGGCTATGGAGCGGGTATCGGCGCCGCTCGGGCCGGGATGATCGAGACGACCTTCGCGGAAGAGACCGAGACGGATCTCTTCGGCGAGCAGGCTGTCCTCTGCGGCGGCGTGACGGAGCTGATCCGCGCCGGGTTCGAGACGCTCGTCGAGGCCGGATACCAACCCGAGATCGCGTACTACGAGTGCCTCCACGAGCTCAAGCTCATCGTCGACCTCATCTGGGAGGGCGGACTCTCCGGGATGCGTCACTCCGTCTCCGACACCGCGGAGTACGGCGACCTCACGCGCGGCCCGCGCGTGATCGACGACCACGTTCGCGAGACCATGCGAGCGCTCCTCGCCGACGTCCGCTCAGGCGTGTTCGCGAAGGAGTGGATCGCCGAGATGAACGCCGGCGAGCCGCACCTGGCCGAGCTCCGGGAGCAGGCCTCGGGCCAGGTGCTCGAGCAGGTCGGCCGTGAGCTCCGGGCGCTGATGCGACGTGAGAGCTCGGAGGTGAAGGCTGGCGGCTAGCGTCGAGGTCGGCGTCGGCCTCCTCGGCTACGGGACGGTCGGCTCGGCGGTCAACCGACTGCTCGTCGAGAACGCGGACGACATCGAGCGCGCGACGGGGCACCGGCTGCGCGTCGTACGGGCGCTCGTCCGTGACCTCGAGCGGGAGCGGCAGTTCCCGCCGGGAGCAGGCGTCCTGACCACGGACCCTGCGGAGATCCGGGACGACCCGGCGATCGGCGTCGTCGCGGAGGTCATGGGCGGGGTCGAGCCCGCCGGCTCGCACGTGCTCGAGCTACTCGGGGTGGGCAAGCCCGTCGTGACCGCCAACAAGCAGCTCGTCGCTCGGCGCGGGTCGGAGCTCTTCGCCGCCGCGGCGGCCGCCGGAGTTCAGCTCCGCTTCGAGGCAAGTGTCTGCGCGGCGATTCCGGTCATCAAGGTGCTCCGAGAGTCGCTGGTCGCGACGAACGTGCACCGCATCCTCGGGATCGTGAACGGGACGACCAACTTCATCCTCACCGAGATGGAGTCGGGAGCGACGTTCGACGCGGCGCTCGCCGAGGCGCAGAGGCGGGGCTTCGCCGAGGCCGACCCTTCCGACGACATCTCCGGCGCGGACGCGGCGGCCAAGATGGCGATCCTCGCCACGATCGCCTTCGGATCGCGCGTGGCGCTCGAGGACGTCGACTACCGAGGGCTCGACGAGATCCCGCAGGGACTTCCGGTGGCCGCCCGAGAGCTGGAGATGGTCGTTCGACTCGTCGGCGCGGCGACCCTGCTCGACGACAAGGTCGACGTGCGCGTCCGCCCCGCGCTCGTCGACCTGCACCATCCGCTCGCTGCCGTCGACGGCGCGTTCAACGCCGTCATGCTCCAGGGGGACGCGATCCGAGAGATCACGCTCGAGGGGCCCGGCGCCGGAGGGATCGAGACAGCCTCGGCGGTGGTCGCCGACATGGTCAGCATCATCGGGACCACCGGGACCGGGTTCCTGCACAACGATCCCTGCTGGCGCACGCTCGAACGGCTGCCACCAGGCGAGCTGCGCTCGCCGTTCTACGTCCAGCTCGAGGTGGACGATCTGCCCGGTGTCCTAGCCGACGTGTCTCACCGGCTCGCCGCTCACGGCATCTCCGTGGCCAGGCTGACGCAGGTCCCCGTCGGCGCGGGAGCCGCGTTGCACATCGTCCTCCACGAGTCTCCGCAACGTGAGGTCGACGCTGCGCTGCACGAGATCGGACAGCTGCCGCAGGTCCACGCCCCGCCGTGCGTCCTGCCCGTCGTCTCGGACCGAGGCGTTGTCGAGCTCGGCTGGGCCTGACGCGCTCGATCGTGGCATCAATCATCTAAAACACGTCCATGCGCCCACTGATCGAGCGGTATCGCAATCGCCTGCCGGTCGACGACTCCACCCCGATCGTGTCCCTCGGCGAGGGCTCGACGCCGCTCCTGCCCGCGCCACGGCTCTCGAAGCGGCTGGGCGCCGACGTCTTCGTGAAGTGGGAGGGCGCAAACCCGACCGGCAGCTTCAAGGACCGGGGCATGACCGTCGCGATCTCGAAGGCGCTCGAGCAGGGCGCAGGCGGTGTCATCTGTGCCTCGACGGGGAACACGGCTGCGTCGGCGGCCGCCTACGCGGCACGAGCCGGGCTCCAGGCGGTCGTCGTCTCCCCGGCGGGGGCCGTGGCCTCAGCCAAGCTGGCCCAGGCGGGTGCGCTCGGCGCCCGCGTCGTCGAGGTGCGCGGGAGCTTCGACCAGGCGCTCGACGCCGCACGTGCCCTCGCCGACCGCGGGACGCACGTACTCGTCAACTCGCTCAATCCGAACCGCCTCGAGGGACAGAAGACGGCGGCGTTCGAGATCGTCGAGGAGCTCGGCGGCGCGCCGGATGCCCTGGCGCTCCCGTACGGCGGCGGCGGGAACCTGTCCTCCTACGCCCGCGGCTTCAGCGAGGCCGGTGCCGGGACACCGCGCTACATCGCCGCCCAGGCGGTGGAGCGTGAGACGACGGTCGCGTCCGCAATCCGCATCGCGAAGCCTGCGCATTCCAGCGAGGTCGAAGAGGCGGTGCGGACCTCGGGCGGAGCGGTGGTCTCTCTCTCGGACGACGAGATCCTCGAGGCGTGGCGCGACCTGGCGCTGTACGAGGGAATCCTCTGCGAGCCGTCCTCGGCAGCTGGCCTCGCGGCCCTCGCCTCCGCCGGCATCGCGCCCGGCACGCGCGTCGTGTGCGTGGTCACCGGCCACGGGTTGAAGGATCCCGAGACCGCAGCCCGCCTGAGCCCGCAACCCGTCGTGGTCGACCCGGATCCCGACGAGATCTCCGAGGCGGCGGCGTGATCGTCCGCGTGCGTGCGCCTGCGAGCACGGCCAACCTCGGCCCCGGTTTCGACTGCGCGGCGGTCGCGCTCGACCTCTGGAACGAGCTCGAGGTCAGCGAGGGAGACGAAGAGGTGGACCTCGATCACCTCGGCGTCCGCGCGTTCGCGCGTCTTGCCCCACCGGAGGGGAAGCGATTTGCCTTCACCGACCGGATCCCGCGCGAGCGCGGGCTCGGGTCGAGCGCGGCGGTCATCGCGCTCGGCCTCGTCGCGGCCTCCGCCGTCTCGGGCCGCGAAGCCGGCGCGGAGGAGCTCCTCGCGGCGGGGCTCGAGCTCGAGGGGCACGGCGACAACCTCGCGGCCGCGCTCGCCGGCGGCGTCTGCCTGACGTGGGGAACGCGCATCGCGCGGCTCGCTGACCGCCCGCCCGCCGCTCCGGTCGTCCTCGTCCCGGAGGCGACCGTCTCGACCGTCGCGGCGCGCGCGTCCCTTCCCGCTCAGGTGTCTCACGCGGACGCTGCCTTCACCGCCTCCCGAGCAACGCTGCTCGGCGCCGCTTTGGCGTCGAGCTCGGAGGAGCTCTTCGCGGAAGCGCTCCACGACCGCCTGCACGAGCCGTTCCGGAAGCGGAACGCGCCTCTCCTCGACGAGGTCCGAGCGCACCTCCCCGCCGAAGCTCTCGGAGCGACCCTCTCGGGTTCGGGGCCGTCCGTCGTCGTCTGGGCCCGTCCGGGGGCGGTCGCCGACTGCGCCGAAGAGCTCGCCCGCCGCCACCCCGAGGTCCGCGTCCTCCCTCTCCCCGCCTCGCCGAAAGGAGCCCACGTACTGTGAGCAGCAACCCGTACGACCGCCCGTCCGACCCCGCCAAGCGCCGAAGCGCCGCCCTTACGGACGGCCCAGACCGCGCGCCCGCGCGCGCGATGTTGAAAGGAATCGGGCTCACGGACGACGACCTCGCACGGCCGCTCGTCGGCGTGTCCACCACGTGGATCGAGACGATGCCCTGCAATCTCAACCAGCGGGAGCTCGCGCAGCACGTCAAGCGTGGCATTCGGGCTGCGGGGGGCACGCCTCTCGAGTTCAACACCGTCTCGGTGTCCGACGGCGTCTCGATGGGGACAGAGGGCATGCGTGCGTCCCTCGTCTCGCGCGAGGTGATCGCCGACTCGATCGAGCTCGTCGCGCGTGGCCACCTCTTCGACGGCCTCGTCTGCCTCGTCGGCTGCGACAAGACGATCCCCGCCGCCGTGATGGCGCTGTGCCGGCTCGACATCCCGGCGCTCGTGCTCTACTCGGGCTCGATCGCACCGGGCCGCTTCCACGGGCGCGACGTGACGATTCAGGACGTGTTCGAGGCGGTCGGAGCGCACGCCGCGGGAACCCTCAGCGCCCACGACCTGCACGAGCTCGAAGGCGTGGCCTGCCCCGGCGCGGGCGCCTGCGGGGGCCAGTTCACGGCGAACACCATGTCGACCGCGCTCGAGTTCCTCGGCATCAGTCCCGCGGGCCTGAACGGGATCCCCGCGCTCGACCCGGCAAAGGACGAGGCAGCCGAGCAGGCGGGCCGGCTGGCGATGGACCTCGTCCGCCGAGGTGTCCGCCCATCCGAGATCGTGACGCGCGAGGCGCTCGAGAACGCCGCCGCCTCCGTCGCCGCGACGGGCGGCTCGACGAACGGCGTCCTCCACCTGCTCGCCATCGCACGGGAGCTCGGGATCCCGTTCGAGCTCGAGGACTTCGACCGGATCGCTTCACGAACGCCGGTCGTCGCGAGCCTCAAGCCGAGCGGTCGGTTCGTGGCCACAGACGTCCACGAAGCCGGCGGTGTCGCGCTCGTCGCGCGGGAGCTCGTGAAGGCCGGTCTCGTCCACGGCGAGGCACCGAACGTCGACGGTCGCACGCTGGGAGAGGTCGCCGCCGCAGTCGTCGAGCGCCCGGGGCAGGAGGTCGTCGTCCCGATCGAGACGCCGCTCAAGCCGACGGGAGGCCTCGCCGTCCTCCGCGGGAACCTGGCGCCCGAAGGCTGCGTCGTGAAGCTCGCCGGGCACGAGCGCCTCCTCCATCGCGGCCCCGCACGCGTCTTCGACTCCGAGGAAGCGTGCTTCGCAGCGGTGAAGGAGCGAAGCCTGCGAGCCGGCGACGTCGTCGTCATCCGGTACGAGGGCCCCGCGGGCGGGCCTGGAATGCGCGAGATGCTGCACGTGACGGCCGCGATCGTCGGCGAGGGGCTCGGCGACGAGATCGCACTCGTCACCGACGGGCGGTTCTCGGGCGCGACGCACGGGCTCATGGTCGGACATGTCTCTCCGGAGGCCGTGCGCGGTGGACCGATCGCCGCGCTCGAGGACGGCGACATCGTCGTCGTCGACGTCGAGGCGCGCGAGCTTCGAGTCGAGCTCGCCGAGGACGAGCTCGCCGCCCGTCTCCGAAACTGGACTGCCCCACCACCGCGCTACACCGAGGGCGTCTTCGCGAAGTACGCGGCGCTCGTCTCCTCCGCCTCCGAGGGCGCCGTCACGCGGCCAGGCTAAAGCTAAAGCCGGCGCCGGCCCGCCCGCCGCGGAGAGCGAACGGCGGACGGGCCCGCGTGTACGCCGGCTCGACTAGGTCGTCCCGGGCAGGGGGACGCCGGTCTGCGCCGGTGCGTGGCGCGCGAGATGCGGGGGCTCGTGGCCCTCGGTCCCGTACCCGCCGGGAACCTCGGTGTAGAACTCGGGGTAGCCCCACATCCCGTGCTCGGAGACGTCGAGGCCGGCGGTCTCGACCTCGGGCTCGACGCGGATTCCGAAGGTCGCCTTCATCAGCCAGAGCGCCGCGAACGAGGTCGTGAACGTGAACACGCCGACGACCAGGAGCCCGAGAGCCTGCACGCCGACCTGATGGAAGCTGCCCGTGTAGACGAGGCCCCCGGTGCCGGTCGCGAGGTTCTCCGCGAGTGCGGGCACGGCGAAGAGCCCGGTGGCGAGCGTGCCCCAGACGCCTGCCATCCCGTGCGCGGCGACGGCGCCGATCGGGTCGTCGACACGTGCGCGCTCCACCGCCTGCACGCCGAGCACGACGATCGCGCCGGCGACGAGGCCGATCACGATCGCGGCCCAGGGAGCGACGAACCCAGAAGCGGCCGTGATGGCCACGAGGGCGGCGACGACGCCGTTCAGCATCATCGACAGGTCGGGCTTCCGCAGGACGAGCCACGATGTCGCGACCGCTCCGAGGGCGCCCGCGGCGGCGGCGACGTTCGTCGTGAGAGCGACGTACGCGAAGTAGCCGATCTCGTCGCCGGTGACGACGCCGAGCGTCGACCCGGGGTTGAAGCCGAACCACCCGAACCAGAGGACGAGCACGCCGAGCGTGACGTAGGCCATGTTGTGCCCGGGGATCGCGTTCGGCCTGCCGTCGGCGCCGAACTTCCCGATGCGGGCGCCGAGCAGGATCGCGCCCGCGAGCGCGGCGAGCGCTCCCTGGTAGTGGACGACCGTCGAGCCGGCGAAGTCCTGCATGCCGCGCTCGAACAGCCACCCGTCCGGGGACCAGATCCAGTGCGAGACGATCGAGTAGACGAGCGTGAAGAAGACCCCGAAGGCGAAGTACACCCACAGCTTCGTCCGTTCGGCCATTGCGCCCCACACGATCGCGAGAGAGACGCCCGCGAAGACGACCTCGAAGAGATAGCCGGCACCCGCAGGAATCGTCGAGAACCACGAGAACGGCGCCTCGCCGACGGCGAGCAGCGCCTCGACCGACGGAGCGAAGCCGGAGCCGCCCACGAAGCCGTTCCCCCCGTCGCCGAATGCCATGCCATAGCCGACGAGGTAGTACACGAGCGAGCAGATCGCGAAGATGAGGACGTTCTTGGCGGCCACGTGGCCGACGTTCTTCATCCGCGTCAGGCCGGCCTCGAGGAACGAGAAGCCCGCCTGCATGAACATCACCAGGATGGCCGCAACGACAACCCACACGGTGCTCGCGGCGATGGTCAGGTCGACCGTCGTCATTCGATTCCACCTCCTCGACCTCGCGGGACCATCAAAAAAGCCCCAGGACTCCGGACAGTCCTGAGGCAACAGTGCCGACTCACGCAGCCTTCGCCGGCGGCGTGAAGACGGGCACGGTACCGGAGCAGCTCGACGGCCGCAAATCGAGCGGTCGCCGTACCCGCCGTGCGCGAGTCAGAAGACGACGAGCCGATCGCGGTGCACGGCCTCGAGGCCCCGAGGCCGCGACGCGATCTCGGAGAGCGCAGCCGATGCAACTCCCTTCGCGAAGATGTTGCCGTCGACTCCGACGAGCTCGACTGCATCCCCGGGCTCGAAACGACCCTCGCACGACACGACCCCGACGGCGAGCAGGCTACGTCCCTCGACCGCGACCGCCCGGCGAGCGCCTTCGTCGACGTGCAGCCTTCCGGCAGCCGGCTTGCCGAAGCGCAGCCAGAGCTTGTAGGCGGAGAGGCCGCGGCCCGACTCCGCTCCGTGGAAGCGCGTCCCGCGACGCTCGCCCGCGAGGATGGGTGCGAGCACGGCGTCGGAGGCGCCACCGGCGATGACCGTCGGGATTCCAGCCGCCGCCGCCATCCTCGCCGCGAGGACCTTGCTCCGCATCCCGCCACGACCCAGGCGCGAGACCTCGCCGAGGACGACGTCGCCTGCAGCCGATCCGTCGTCGACGAGCTCCGCGCCGAGCGTCCCCGGACTGCGGGTGAACACGCCTTCGACCTCTGTGAGGAGCACGAGGAGGCGGGCACGGACGAGGATGGCCACGTGGGCCGCGAGTGCGTCGTTGTCGCCAAATGTGATCTCGTCGGTCGCCGTGGCGTCGTTCTCGTTGACGATCGGGACGGCGCCGGCGGCGAAGAGGGCTAGGAGCGCGTTGCGCGCGTTCACATAGGCGCCACGGTCGGCGATGTCTCCGGCCGTGAGCAGGACCTGCGCCGCGAGGAGATCCTCCCGTGTGAGCGCGTGCTCCCATGCGCGGTGGAGTCGCGCCTGGCCGAGCGCCGACGCCGCCTGGAGCCTCGGCACCGCACGTGGTCGCCGTTCGAGCCCCAGGAGCGGAAGCCCGAGCGCAATCGCGCCCGACGAGACGACCGCGACGGATTCGCCACGTCTGACGACCGCCGCGATCTCTTGCGCCCGCCAACGGAGGACGCTCCGCCTGACGGCCCCTTTCCGTCCCACGACGAGGCTCGACCCGAGCTTGACGACGACGGTCACCGGCTCTGGGTGCCGTCTCCGACGACTCGGTACTGCCGCAGCCAGAGGTCGCGATAGGTGACAGGCCCTCGCGGTCCGGGCGCCCAGTCGACGTTGATCCCGGTCTCCGGAGCGCCCGTCAGCTCGAAGCCGTCCGTGAACCGCGTCGTCGCGTGCCAGAACGCCGTCGTGCCGCGATAGCCGCCGAGGAAGCGTTGCGCCGCCTCCTCGTCTTCCGCGACGATGCCCGCCGCGAGGCCGGACGTCTCCTCGTTCGCGAGGCGCACCGCCTCGTCGAGCCCGTCGACGAACGCAATCGTCACGGTCGCGACGCGCTCGGGATCGTTGGCCCACTCGTACCCGAGTGCGCGATCGAGCGGGAGGGCGCCGTCGAGGGCGCCGCGCGCCTCGAGCCCTCTGTCGGCGAAGGCTGATAGCAGGGCCGGCAGCAGGCCGGCGGCCTCTCGGTCGACGAGGAGAAGGTTGAGCCGATTGCACACGCCGAGCCGGTCGAGGCTCGCCTCGACGAGCGCGAGCGCCTTCTCGAGCGAGGCCGAGCCATGCACGTACAGGACACCTCCACCCTCGGCGTGAGCGAGTGTTCGCACGCCCTGCTCGGCCGCAAGCCGCGCGAGCGCGGCCGTCGTCTCACCGCTGCCGCGAAGGATCACGAGCGGGACGCGTCGCGGGAGCGACACGAGAACCCGCGCACCCTCGCGATCGGGCGAGCGAACGAGCCCGACCGCACCCGGCGGCAGACCGGCGGTCTCGAGCGCGGGCCGGAGGACGTCGTCGACGAGAGTCGTGACGGTCCGAAGCGCGGCCCCGCCGGTCCGCAGCACCGCCGTGTTCAGGCTCTTCAGAAGCTGTCCGGCGACGTCGAGCGCGACGTTGGGGCGAGCTTCGAAGTTCGCGCCGACCGTTCCGATCGGAATCCGGCGCTCGCTCACGCGGAGCCCGTTCGGAAGCGTCCACGAGGCGACCTCGCGCTCGAGCGGCTCGATGCCTGCCATGGCCGCGACCTGCTGGGCGAGGTCGTCTATGCGGGCCTCGTCGAGGCGCAGGCGGTCGAGCGTGCCTTCGTCCAGGCGGCCCGCGGCGGCTTCGCAATCGACCGCGTTTGCGCCGAGGATCGCCTGCCGCCGCTCTCGCACGAGGGTCGCGGCGTGTCGCAGCGCATCGGCGACGAGGTCGTCGCGCAGCGCCCCCGTCGCGCGGTTGGCGGCGGCGGCCTCCGTCTCGACTTGTTCCCGGAGCGACGTCACTTCACTTTGTATACTGACGACCGGAAGCGAGGCACGCCTCGCTCCGCATCGAGAGAGGCTGAGGGACCGGCCCTGTGAAGCCTCGGCAACCTACTCGGACGGGCCTTTTCGCTCGAGCAAGGTGCCAAGCCCGGACGGATGTGTCGAGCGAGAGAAGGAGGTCGTCGTGCCAGCTCAATCTCTTCGTTGTCGGGCCTGCGAGCGGGAGTATGCGCTCGAGCCGATCGGAATCTGTGCCCGCTGCTTCGGCCCCCTCGATCCCGTGTACGACGAGGACGGGCTCCGTACGACCCTGACACGAGCGGCGATCGAGGCGGGCCCACGCTCGATCTGGCGCTACGCGCCGCTCTTGCCCGTGGAGCCGCCGGCCGAGCCGCGTCTCGCCCCTGGCCTGACGCCGCTCGTCGCCGCGCCGCGGCTCGCGAGCGTGCTCGGGATCCGCGAGCTGTACCTCAAGCTCGACACCGCCAACCCGACCCATTCGTTCAAGGACCGCGTCGTCGCCGTCGCGGCCGCCAAGGCGCTCGAGCTCGGGTGCGAGACGCTCGCCTGCTCGTCGACGGGGAACCTCGCGAACGCAGTCGCTGCACGAGCTGCCGCGGAGGGGATCGAGGCGGTCGTCCTCTGCCCCGCCGACCTCGAGCCCGAGAAGCTCGCGGCGACCGCCGTCTACGGGGCGACGATCTATGCCGTCGACGGCACCTACGACGACTGCAGCCGGCTCACAGTCGAGCTCTCCTTCGAGCTCGACTGGGCGTTCGTCAACGTCGGCCTCCGCTCCTACTACGCCGAGGGCTCGAAGACCGTCGCCTTCGAGATCGCGGAGCAGCTCGGATGGCGTCTCCCCGACGCGGTCGTCTGTCCGATCGCGTCGGGCGCACTCTTCGCGAAGGTCCATCAGGGCTTCGCGGAGCTGCAGAAGCTCGGGCTGGTCGACGGTACCGCTCCACGGCTGTATGGAGGGCAGGCGGAGGGCTGCGCTCCCGTGGCGTCGGCCTTCGCCGAGGGCCGGAAGGTCACGCCGCTGAAGCCTCGGACGCTCGCCCGCTCGCTCGCGATCGGCAGCCCGGCCGACGGCGACCTCGCGGTCGCGACAGCGAGGACTTCGGGCGGCGCGATCTTCGCGGTTCCCGAGGATGAGGTCGGGACGAACATGGCGCTCCTCGCGGAGACGAGCGGCGTCTTCGGCGAGACCGCGGCCGGGGTGACGCTCGGGACACTTCGCGAGGCGGTGCGGCAAGGCGAGGTCAAGGAGAGCGACACGGTCGTCCTGCTCGTGACCGGCGACGGCCTCAAGACGCCGCAGCCGATCGCGAACCTCGTGCAGCCGGTGGCAATCGAGGCCGACGCCGACCAACTGCTCGAACGTCTCGGGGTGACGGTGACGACCTGACACACCGCGGCGTGCTCGCCGAGCCCGTCCGTCAGAGCACTTCGAGGAGCCCCCGCATGCGGTCGAGGGCGCGCGAGGTTCTCCCGCGAGTTCGCGTAGCTGAGTCGCAGATTCCCCTTCCCCACCCGACCGAACGCGCTTCCCGCGAGAACGGCGACGCCGGCTTCCTCGAGCAGCCGGTCGGCGAGCTCCTCCGTCTCGATCGAAACCTCTGACACGTTGGGAAACGCGTAGAAGGCGCCACGCGGCGTCCGGCAGGAGACGCCGGGGAGCTCGTTGAGCCCGGTGACGATCAGGTCGCGGCGCGCGCGGAACTCCTCGACCATAGCGCGCGGCTCGTCCTGGGGACCGCTGAGGGCGGCGACACCGGCGAGCTGGACGAACGGCGGAACACATGACGTCGAGTTGACGAAGAAGCGGGTCAGCGGGTCGACGAGCGGTTCCGGAACCGCTGCGAACCCGCAGCGCCAGCCCGTCATCGCGTACGTCTTCGAGAGCCCGTCGAGCAGGACCGTCCGCTCCAGCATCCCCGGCGCGGACGCGACGCTCGAGAACTCGCCCTCGTAGAGCATCTGCGAGTACACCTCGTCGGAGAGCACCCACGCCTCGTGCCGCGCGAGGATCTCCGCCACCGCAGCCGTGTCCTCGGGGGAGAGGACGCCTCCGGTCGGGTTCTGCGGCGAGTTCAGGATGACGAGCTTGGTGGCGTCGCTCAGCAGGCCGGCGAGGTCATTCGGGTCGAACGTGAAGTCCCGCTCCTCGAGGAGTGGCACGGGCACCGGCGTCGCGCCGGCCCAGCGGATGGCCGACTCGTAGATCGGGAAGCCCGGATCGGGATAGATGACCTCGTCACCGGGATTGCACGTGGCAAGGATCGTGAAGAACAGGAACGGCTTCGCCCCCGATCCGACGAGCACCTTCCCCGGGTCGACGTCGACACCACGTGTGTGCGACAGGTACGCGGCGGCTTCCTCGCGGAGCTCGGCCATCCCCGCCGACGGGCAGTAGTGCGTCTGGCCCACCCTCATGGCCTCCGCTGCGACCTCGCAGATGTGCAGTGGGGTGGCGAAGTCGGGCTCGCCGATCTCGAGGTGGATGACGTCGCATCCCGCCCGCTCCAGCTCCTT
>Ga0209640_10001020_pt1 | contig 23128 bp, 24 predicted proteins | sample RifCSP10_1_FD_184018 | JGI IMG/M metagenome (GOLD analysis project Ga0209640, IMG submission 184018) | Soil microbial communities from Rifle, Colorado - Rifle CSP2_sed 10_1 (SPAdes) (version 2) | ecosystem: Environmental > Terrestrial > Deep subsurface > Rock core/Sediment | place: Rifle... | reverse complement strand
GATCTGGGTCGATTTTTGAATGACCGGCTTAGCGGATTGACGCTTGAGCAGATTCGGGAGAGCTTTGTCGAACGCGTAAAGGATGCCCGGAACGAGGAAACCGGTCTCATTAGATTATTCATTGATTCCGTGGACAAGTTGTTCGTCGCCAATCGGTCGGAGAAACTCCACATCGCCGGAACCGAGGGGATTCTGGACCAGCCCGAGTTTCTGAACCCGAAAGAGTTCCGGAGTGTTATTGAGTTAATCAACAACGAAGAGATTATCATTCATGTCCTGGAGAAGAACGAGGCCCGACCGAATGAAATTCGTGTGACGATCGGAGAGGAAAACGAGGACGAAAAAATGAAACCATACAGCGTTATAACGTCTACGTACAATGTGGGCGACGTCGTCGGAACAATCGGCGTCATCGGCCCCACGAGGATGCACTATTCCCGGATGATTCCTCTCATCGATTATGTGGCAAGAACGATTTCAGAGATGTTCACCAATTCAACCAGAACCTGATGACTGAAGATAAGAACCTACCCGAGGAACTTCAACCGACCGCGCAAACCGACACAGGACAGGGGGGGGAGGCGAAAGCAAACGAGGATGAATCCGGGATCGACCGGCTCCGCCAGAAAATCGAAGAACTCCGAGAGCTTGCAGACACGCACAAAGACCAGTTCCTCCGAAAAGCAGCCGAGTTCGACAATTACAAGCGCCGAACCGAGTCGGAGTACATTAACATTGTCCGCAATGCCAATGAGAGCCTTTTGATCTCTCTCATCCCGATCATTGAAGATCTTGTTCGTTCCTTGAAATCAGGAAAAGATCAGAAGGACCCCGAAGGATTCTACAGGGGAGTGGAGTTGATTCTTCAGAAGTTGATGAAGGGACTTGAAGCCAGGGGACTTGTTCCTTTCGAGTCAGTCGGGAAGCCGTTCGATGTCGAGTACCACGACGCCTTGCTGCAAGTTCCGAGAAGCGACGTCCCTCCCCACACGGTGATCGAGGAGGTCGAACGAGGCTACAAACTGAACGAGAAGATCCTTCGTCATGCAAAGGTGATCGTCTCCAGTCCGGAGGATACACCGCCGGAACAGGAGAATGTTCCCGCGGATGGGAATACAAAGGGAGCTGAAACTCGCGCATGAGCAAACAGGAATACTATCACGTTCTAGGAGTTGACCGGAAGGCAACACAGGACGAAATCAAAAAGGCTTACAGAAAGCTCGCGCTGCAGTACCACCCCGACCGAAATCCAGGCAACAAGGAAGCGGAAGAAAAATTCAAGCAGGCAGCCGAAGCATACGAGGTGCTGGGTGACGCTGACAAGCGGACGCGCTATGACCAATTCGGTCATGAAGGTTTGCGCGGCACCGACTTCCGGCAGTACACCGATCCAAACGACATCTTCAACACCTTCAGCGATATATTCGGCGGCGGCTTTGGCGGATCGATTTTTGATGATATGTTTGGCGGAGGAAGGCAGCGGCAACGGACGAGCAGCGGTGCGCCAGGATCCGATCTGAAAATACGGCTCAAGCTGACGCTTGAAGAAATCGCTGCCGGTGTCGAGAAGAAACTCAAAATCAAAAAGTGGCACACCTGCGGGACATGCAATGGCAGCGGTGCGAAATCGGCCAAAGGTCGCGTTACCTGCCCGACGTGTAACGGGAGCGGTGAGCTCCGCCAGGTATCGCGCTCGGTCTTTGGGCAGTTCGTCAACATCACGAGTTGCAACACCTGCGGTGGTGAAGGAAAAATCATACAGGACAAGTGCGCCACCTGTCACGGCGAAGGCCGCATTCAAGGGGAACAGGTCATCTCGGTCACCGTCCCGGCGGGTGTCAGTGAAGGGAATTACATTCCGTTGCGTGGTCAAGGCAATGCCGGACAGCGCGGCGGTCCTCCGGGGGACATCATCGTTGTTATCGAGGAGGAACCGCACCCTATCCTGACGCGCAACAGTGACGATGTCATTTTGGACCTGCTCATCAGTTTTCCCGAAGCGGCACTCGGGGCCGACGTGGAAGTCCCGACGCTCACCGGTCGGGCCAAGTTGAAGATCGAGCCGGGGACACAATCGGGACGCATCCTTCGAATGCGGGAGAAGGGAATCCCCCACTTGAACAGCTACGGCCGCGGGGACCAGCTCGTTCGGGTCAACGTGTGGGTACCTACGTCTTTGAATTCCCAGGAGCGGGCGGCACTAAAGAACCTCGCAAACTCAGCAAACATCAATCCAAAAGACGGGGACAAGTCCGCAAATTCGGACAAGAGTTTCTTCGAGCGGATGAAGAGCGCATTCTCTTGATCGTTCGCGGTAACTGAACGCAGTTGTTCCTTGAGCAGTTGATTGTTGGAAGATTCCCGGGGGTCGTCGATGCGCTTCTTTACGTCACTGCAACAGACATTCGGCTTTACGCGTAGTGAGATTCGTGTAATTCTCTTTCTCTCGGTGACCTTCCTGATTGGCCTCGGCATCCGGTGGTACAATCAGTCCACTTCCCGCGCCGGCGCACCCGCCGGTCAGTTCGACTATTCCCGATCCGATAGCATCTTCCTCGAACGGTCAAAAAAGCTTGCCGCATTGTCCAGCCCGACACCAAAGCCCGTTCCACGCGCCGAGCGCAACGATAAAGGACTACGTAAGACCTCCAGCACCTTGCCTCCGTCAAGCATCAACATCAACACAGCAACAAAGGACCAGCTCATGCGGCTCCCAGGGATCGGCGAGAGTTATGCCGAGAGGATCATTCTCTACCGGGAAGATTATGGATTATATACCTCCGTTGACGACCTTACGAACGTGAAGGGCATCGGTAAGAAGACGCTCGAACGGATCAAGCCATTTCTTACAGTCAAGTAGTCGCGTTACTTTCTTGACTAACTCTTCCCTTTTGTGCATATTACCGACGATTCAAAGACAGCACTCCTCTTTCTCACCCATATCTTCTGAACTCTTTCACGAGGTGCCTTCAGATGGCCGCAAAGGAAACAGTTCTCGGTCTCAGTCTCAGCGATAAAAGTGTGCAGGCCGTCGAGATCGAGCAGGACGGACCTTCCAATACACTGCTTGCAATCGATGAATGGGAGAACACGCTTCCAACGAGCGCGGGACATAACGGACAGGGCACAACCAGGTTTATCGAGTACCTGACGGCGTTCATGAAAGTCAACCGCTCACGGTCTCGCAAAGTCTCTGTCTCTCTCGACACAGCGGATATGTTCCTCAATTCGATCCCCATGGATGACGGGCTCTCGCGCATTCAGATCAATGAGCATATCAACTGGGAACTTAGCCAATTTTTCCCGGAACTCTCATCCAAGGAGTTCGTCACGGATGTACATGTTCTGACGCAGCATCCTGCGGATGGATGGAATGAGGTCCTGAGCGTTTCCGTCCAGCGCCACGATGTATATCTCGTTCAACAGGCGGTCCAACAAATGGGGCTGACGCTGCACGTCCTCGATGTGGACCACTTCAGTGCTGACACTGCGCTTCGGGTCAATTATCCTGACACGAACAGAAAGTACCTCGCCCTCGTCGGTGTGAAAGAGAATCGTCTCGATGTCAGTTTGATTAAGAACGGTAACATGGAATCGTACAGTTATTCCGTGGTACAATCGAACAAGGAGATTGTTGAGCAGATCGGCCTGCTGTCACGTGAGACCAAAGGTATCTACTCGATCACGGTGTACGGTCCTTTTCTCGACAAAGACCTCCTCGTCCAAATCCGCCGGGGATCCTCGCTTCTGGTCGAGGCGCTGAACCCTCTTCGTCACGTAAAAGTGTCCGATTCCCTGCGTCTCGCTGACCACCTCTCTGTACCTTCCTACCGGTTCGCATCAGCCGTTGGTGTCGCCTTGCGGCGGGACTAGCCCATGCGGGTAATTACCGGCCTGTACAAGGGAAGGACCATTAAAACGCTGGACGATCAGTCGATCCGACCTGCCACTGACCGTGTCAAACAGTCGATTTTCAACATGCTTATGAACCGCCTCGATCTCGAAGGTGCTCACGTTCTGGATCTGTTCGCCGGAAGCGGCAACCTCGGCATCGAAGCATTGAGCCGGGGGGCTGCCCACGTCACTTTTGTGGAGAGCAATGAGGAAGCAGCTGAGTGCATCGAGCGAAACATCGATACCCTGGGATGCGAAGAAGCAGCAACGATCCTGGAAATGGATGCGATACGGTACATCGGGAACGAAGGCGGACCGTTCGATCTGATTTTCGCCGATCCACCGTATGCATATGAGGAAACGGTGGAGATACCGGGACTTGTATTCGGAAAGGCCTTGTTGCAAAAACACGGGTACCTCTTAATCGAACATGCATCGGACCTGCACTTCATCAGCACGGCTCAGTATCACGCGGGACCGGAGAAAAAGTTTGGCCAGACAATGGTGACTTTTTTCCGGCACCCCCGACCCGAGGAACCAGTCTCATGACGAAGCGCATTGCCGTGTACCCGGGCACCTTCGATCCTATCACCTTTGGACACCTGGACGTGATCCACCGGGGAACGAAGCTGTTTGACAAAATCATTGTGCTGGTTGCGCGTAACTCGTCAAAGGCCCCTCTCTTTTCCGGGGAAGAACGGGTGACAATGATCAGAGAGGTGTTCAGAAAGAACATACGCGTCACAGTGGATATCTTCGACGGACTCCTCGTAGAGTATGTTGTCCGGAAAAAGGCAACTGCGATCATTCGCGGCCTGCGCGCTGTTTCCGATTTTGAGTTTGAGTTCCAGATGGCCCTGACCAATCGTAAAATGAACAGTACCATCGATACGGTGTTCCTGGTTCCTGACGAACGCTTCACATATCTCAACTCGTCGATTGTGCGAGAGATTGCCCGACTCGGAGGTGATGTGTCGGATTTCGTTCCCGCAAGTGTGCGGCGACGTCTCATTGCAAAGGTAAAGTCTCTTTCAAGGCGGTAACTGTTCTTTCATGCTGACATTATCACGTAAGATTCGACGGGGAGAAGAATCCCAGACGCTCGCAATTGCCGCAAAGGCAAAGCGCATGAAGGACTCCGGCATCGATGTGGTGAGCCTGACAGCCGGCGAGCCGGATTTTCCCACCCCGCGTCATGTGAAAGAAGCGGCCATCAAGGCCATCGAAGCAAATTTCACAAAGTACACTGCCAACCAGGGCTCGCCGGATCTCATTCAAGCCATCATCAGGAAGTTCGCTCTCGACAACGATCTCCACTTCGAACCCGACCAGATCCTCGTCTCCAACGGGGCAAAACAATCCATCTACAGCGCCCTCCAGGCAGTATGCAACAAAGGCGATGAAGTTGTCATGGTCAGTCCGTACTGGGTGAGTTACCCCGAGATGGTGAAGCTGGTGGACGCCGTCCCTGTCGTTGTGAAGACCACACTCGAACACCGGTTCCAACCGGACCCACGCAGCATCCGGCGGGCCATCTCCCCGAAAACCAAAGCACTGATTCTCAATTCTCCCAACAACCCCACGGGCGCCGTCTACAGCCGCAGTCTGCTCGAGGATATTGCATCGATCGTGCATGAGACTGGCATCTTCGTCATCACTGACGAGATCTACGAGAAAGTGATCTATGATGGCCACCGGCACTTCAGTATAGGTGCGGTGAAGAAAGTGAAAGACCATGTCATCACAGTTAACGGCGTCTCCAAGGCATTCTCGATGACCGGCTGGCGCATCGGGTACATGGGGGGACCACCTGCAGTCCTGGAAGCTGCGGCAAAGTTTCAAAGTCAGCTCACTTCTAACGCCAACTCGATTGCACAAAAAGCGACCGTGGCCGCATTAAGCGGCTCAACTAATGACCTCGATGCGATGGTGGCTGAGTTTGATCGGCGGAGGGAATACGTTGTCAAGTCTCTCTCTGCAATCCGCGATGTGGACGTGGCCACACCTAGAGGGGCATTCTATGCCTTCTTTGGGGTGGAGAAGTTCTACGGAAGGAAATTCAAAGAGCAACGCGTTATTAATTCGGATGGGCTTGCGCAATACCTTCTCGAACATCATCACGTCGGCGCCATGCCTGGTTCGGCGTTTGGGGATGACCGTTGCCTGCGGATTTCTTATGCGTGCTCAATGTCCGAACTCGAGCGGGGGATGAAGAAGTTGAAAGCAGGATTGGAAGGACTGAACCACGGATGACACAGATGGACACGGAAAAGAAGGAAGGAAAAGCAAATCAAAACTGCTCTACAAAGACTTGACGTATTTAATCATCGGCGCCGCCATGGAGGTACACAAGACTCTTGGGTGCGGGTTCCTTGAGTATGTATATGAAGAAGCTTTGTGCCATGAGTTCAGGTTGCGCAACATCCGATTCGAACGACCAGAAAGAATTGGACATCCGCTACAAGGAGTATGTGATACCCAGACAGTACCGCCCTGACCTTTGGGTTGAAGAGAAGGTGATCGTGGAGAACAAGGCTACCGCCGTCTTGACAGAGATAGACGAGCTCAGATTTTGAACTATCTGAAAGCAACTGGAATGCGAGTTGGATTGGTGCTGAACTTCGGGAGACCTCAGCTCGAATACAGACGACGAATACTCTAACTTTATAACATCTGTGCCAATCCGTGCTATCCGTGGTTTCTTACTACTAAGGAATTCACATGCCAACGTACGAATACCAATGCAAGAACTGCGGCTTTGAGCTGGAAGAACTTCAGTCCATGAAAGAACCTCCCCTGGTTCGCTGCCCCAAATGCAAGACGGACAGTCTTGCGCGTATCATGAGCTCGGGCTCCGGACTCATTTTCAAAGGCTCCGGATTCTACCTGACGGACTACAAGAAGTCGGACAAGAAGGAAGCTCCCAAGACCAGGAAGAAGGAAGAGACAAAGTCCGATTCTTCAGCCTCCTCCCCATCCCCCGAAAGCAAGTCATCCGAAAGCAAACCTTCCGGCGACAGTGCCCCGCCGCCCGCGAAAAAGGAGTAGCCGCCCCCATCTGCCGTCCTATGAACATCGGTAACTGCTTGTTTCTCTGCTTCCCTCTGCGTAACTTTCCAGTGAAGTGCTGAAGACATTTCCACCGGCACTCCTGCCGTACGTCTCACCCGTTCTTTTCTGATTGATCAATAATCAACAAACAATTTTCTTTCCGTGAGGAAATGGAGGTCCGCATTCCATGAGCATTAGTCAACTTGCAAGAGCCATTCCTCCTTCTCCGACGCTGAGTCTGAATGAGGAGGCGAGAATCCTGAAAGAGAAGGGGGAAGCCGTGGTTCACCTTGGCGCCGGTGAACCTAAAAACAGAGCCCCCATCAGCGCGATACTAAGTTCAGCAGCGAAGCTGACGACCGGCGACATCAAGTACACGCCGACGGACGGCACACCCTCGTTGAAGAAGGCGATCATCCGATATACGGAAGAGAATTATGATCGGGTGGTCGGCCCGGAGAACGTCATCGTCTCTGCTGGCGCGAAGCAGTCGCTCTACAATCTTCTCTACACGCTCCTCAATCCTCAGGACGAGGTGATCGTTCTCGCCCCCTACTGGGTGAGCTACCCCGAGATGATCAAGATGGTCTACGGCGTGCCGGTGATTGTGAAGCCTGAAGATGGGACATTCCATCCACGGATGAAGGACATCGAGCAGGCAATCAGCTCATACACACGGGCCATCATTGTCAACAGTCCGAACAACCCCTCCGGGATCATGTACCGGCCGGAGTTTATTGCTGAACTTGTCGCCTTCTGCGAGAAGAAGGGTATCTATCTCATAATGGACGACATCTATCACAAGCTGGTGTTTGATGGCAAGGTATCCGTCTCGGCATTCAAGTACACGACCAAGGATATTGAATCTACGAAGGTCATCGTCATCAACGGCATCTCGAAGCTGTACGGCATGACCGGCTTCAGGATTGGTTGGGTGATTGCATCGAAGCAGCTCGTTGAGGTCATGACCAACGTGCAGGCGCAAACTGTGTCGTGCACCTCCCTCCTCCTGCAGGCAGCAGCCGAAGGAGCTTTGACCGGACTGCAAAGCCCCATCGAGTCGCTCCGACTGACACTCGAGAACAACCGGAACGTGATGATGCAGGAACTCCAGTCGTTCAATGGCGTCAAGATCACCAAGCCGGATGGGACATACTACTGCCTGCCCGACTTCCGCGCGTACAGCAACGATTCGGTCGCTCTGAGTAAGATGCTGCTGAAACGCGCGCTGGTGGTTACCGTTCCTGGAAAGGAATTCGGCATGGAAGGACACCTGCGACTGAGCTACGCGACGACCATTAAGGACATCACCGAAGGCGTTGCCCGGATCAAATGGGCGCTCGATCCCACGTCACCCCGGGAAATCTACATTGGCGAACGGAAACTTCTGCGAGACTGGCTATGAACAACATTCTGAACATCAAAACACCTGCCCAGGGAGAAGCCGGGGCAGTCAAGAGCGACTACGGACTGGACAATCACGGAATTTCAAATCTCCGGATGGCATACTGGAATCTGCCGACCGAAGCACTCTACGAAGAGATCACATTCCGGCAGGAAGCGCGCATCTGTCACATGGGGCCGATTGTTGCCAACACCGGGAAGCACACAGCGCGCTCGGCCAACGACAAATTCATCGTGAAGGAACCATCGACGGAAGAGAAGATCTGGTGGGGACAATACAACCGGCCATTCAGCCAGGAGAAGTTCAACGAGCTGTACAGTCGTTTGCTCGGTTTCCTGCAAGGCCGCGATTTGTTCGTGCAAGATTGTTATGCCGGCGCCGATCCGGAGTACAAGATGCCTGTCCGCATCATCACGGAGCTTGCCTGGCACGGACATTTTGCCCGTAACATGTTCATCCTGCCGGAAACGAATGAGGAATACCGCCGGCACGTTCCCGAGTTCACCGTGATTGCCGTGCCGTCGTTCAAGGGGATACCGCAGGTGGATAGCACCGGGAGCAACACGTTCATCGTACTTAACTTCGCTCAGAAGCTCTGCATCATCGGCAACACGGCATATGCAGGAGAGATCAAGAAGTCCGTCTTCACGATCCTTAACTTCCTGCTCCCCCTCGAAGGCGTCATGCCGATGCATTGCTCGGCAAACATGAGCCGCGGGAAAGACGATACGGCGATCTTCTTCGGGCTTTCCGGCACCGGAAAAACAACACTCTCTGCCGACCCTCAACGGAGACTTATCGGCGACGACGAACATGGGTGGAGCGATGCGGGCGTGTTCAATTTCGAAGGAGGGTGTTATGCCAAGGTGATCAACCTGTCGGCAAGCGCTGAACCCCAGATCTATGCAACCACGCGTCGCTACGGGACGATTCTGGAGAACGTCGTCTTCGATCCGGTGACCCGGATGATTGACCTCGACGATCCGAGCATCACGGAGAATACGCGGGCGTCGTACCCTCTCGGCTATATCGAAAATGCGGTGGCAGAAAAAAGGGGCGGCCACCCGAAGAACATCATCCTCCTGACATGCGATGCTTCCGGCGTGATGCCTCCACTGGCCAGGCTCACGCCCGACCAGGCATTGTACCAGTTCATTTCCGGATACACATCGAAGATTGCCGGAACGGAAGTGGGACTTGGCAAGGAACCAGAGCTTACATTCAGCGCGTGCTTCGGCGGTCCGTTTATGGTGCATCATCCGTACTTCTACGCCGACCTCCTCAAGCGGAAGATCCTGAGATACAATGTGAACTGCTGGCTGGTGAACACCGGCTGGATCGGCGGACCGTATGGAATCGGCAAACGGATCAGCATCAAGTACACTCGTGCATTACTCAACGCCGCGCTCGACGGTTCACTGTTGAACGTCGAATACCAGACCGATCCGGTGTTCGGGTTCAAGGTCCCAAAAACATGTGATGGCGTCCCTGCCACCGTCCTCAATCCAGCCGAGTCCTGGCCAAGCAAGGAAACGTACATGCAGAAGTACACAGAGCTCGCATCCCGATTCATCGAGAACTTCAAGAAGTTCGAAGCCGGATGTGCGCCGGAAGTGATTGCCGCGGGGCCGAAGAGATAGTGAATTTAGTGTGGAAGAGCAGGCGGTGGTGTGTTGACTTACGCCTACAATCATTGTACTTTCGTTTGGTGCTATTCCGCTTGTCCTACCAATCTCAGGAGGACATATGAGAACCTGCTCCATACTCCTCTTCTTCTTGTTTCTCTTCGCCAGCCCTAGTGCTTGGCCCCAATGGGCACAACCCCAACCAATTGACAGTATTACAGTGCCTCAATGGCTAGGGTCGACTGTGACATCTATTGCCATTGGACCATAACGGGAAGTCGCCATCGTACCTCGGAGGGGTGATACTCTTCTGTGTTACTTCTCCCGTGATAACGGTAGGAGGTTTTTACGTTCGGTCATTGCTCACGAACGGACGTTTGGCTTCTTACATGAGACCATTGGCCCGGTGGACGGTGTCGTCTTCGACAGTCACTCAAACCTTTTTGTCTTCTGGCGGTTGATGACGACCGAAGAGTACGTTGGTTGGTACTCATTCGTGATTTCGAAATCCACTGACGGGGGACGCACATTCTCACTTTTCTGGTCATCCAGAACTTTCGGTGGGCTCACCTCGTCGAGCTTAGTCAAAACCTCCCTTGTCATTGATGCGAACGACCGTCTTCACCTTCTGTGGGATTCGACCGGGTGGGATTATGGTTACATCTACACACAGTTCGCGGCCGCTGATTCGTCGATAACACAGCAGACAGTCCTTCCCACGCTACCTGCGTCCGGGTATGCGGCTTCCAGCAGTCTCCTTGTCGGTGGGGAATTCGTGCATGTGGCTTTGAGTGCAATGTACAGGGCATATCCTCGCGCCGCGTTGTACTATCTTCGTTCCACCAACAGTGGAGCAACGTTCTCCACCGTGATTCCAGTTGACACACTTAATGCGAGGTTTCCTGCACTCATCCGAGACCCCTCGGGTCAAGTGTCCTTGGTATACGCAGTCGGACCCATTTCTGCTCCCCAGAGCTACGACGACACGGCATTGGTCGCCCGACAGTTCCTGGATTCAACATTTTCCCCCCCGGTTCTTTTATTGAGTGCGGTTGGCGGTTCAATGACGCCGAAAGTTGTTCGGTCCGTTGGCTCCGGCTTCGCAGTAGCCCATACGCGCTATTCCCAAGTATACGGCACTTCTTATTACCAGTTCGATCAAATTGGGGGAACAATCACCGACAGCCTGTTCTTGCCGGGCCATCACTCACCCGACTTCGCAGTTGACTCACTTGGGGGAAAGTATCTTGCTACGGTGTACCAGAACCATGTCTATCTAACAACGAAGGATGTTGTTCTTGGGATTTCGGAGCAACAAGCTAGTGCCCCATTGGCCTTTGACCTTTCTCAAAACTATCCCAACCCATTCAACCCAACAACAACCATCAAATTCCAAATCCCCCGCCAGACAGATGGCGGGCAGGCAAGCACCAGCTTTGTTACACTCAGAGTCTTCGACATGCTTGGGAGAGAGGTGGCAGCGCTAGCGAATGAGGAAATGAAGCCGGGGAGCTATGAAAGGGTGTTCAATGGTGAGGGGCTGGCGAGCGGTGTGTATTTCTACAGGTTGCAGGCCCGCCAAATAAACGGCGGGCAGGCGGGAAGTTTTGTACAAACAAGAAAACTCGTTCTGTTACGATAGTCGTGTTGAAGGAAGAGCGGCGGTGAAAAAAGAAGAGTCCCAATGCTCGCGCACCGGGACTCGAATGTTACTGACATACTTCACACTACTAATGCTTGTGTTCGTCCGATTTGGCATCCGCCTTCTTTTCCATCTCTTTCGCATCCATCTTGGATTCCATCAATGATGCAACGATAAGCTGCCCGTCCTGGATAGAGCCGGCGACATCCACCATGATTCCCTTCTGGGTGGTGGTCTTCTCGAGCATCTCCTTTGCCATCTTATCACCGGGTGCGTCAAACTTGTACCACTTATTGCCAGAGAAAACACCAAAGCCGCTATTTGCGCATTCCTCTTCTAGGGCACATACACGTGTGTGAGCAGCAGCCTTCTTCATCGTGGTTTCCTTGCCTGCCATTCCTTTGGCGCACATCGCATCAACGATGTAGCCATGAACCTTCTCCGTTTTCGCATCGGATTTTGTCGGTTTCTTGTCCATCTTTTCCATCTTGTCCTGCGCAAGACCGATGCCGGTCACGAGCACAAAAAGGACGATGAGGGAAAGCACGTTTCTCATGGGGATATCTCCTTTAGATTAGTGAATGGGTTGAAAGAGTGGAATTGGTGAAGTTAATCCTACCAGACTAACGAGATCACGCTGCCATCAGTTCCCGGATTTCCTCTTTATTGATATCGGTCGAGTTTGAACGTTTCGCCCAGATAGAGCTTGCGCGCTTCGGGATCATTGGCCAACTTCTCCGCAGTACCTGACATGAGGATCTCTCCCTCAAACAGGAGATACGCCCTATCGGTAATGGAAAGCGTCTCGTGGACATTGTGGTCCGTCACCAGTACGCCAATACCACGGCGCTTGAGCCCGGCAACAATCTTCATGATTTCTTCCACAGCAATCGGGTCGATGCCGGCAAAAGGCTCGTCGAGCAGAATAAACTTGGGATCCGTGGCCAGCGAACGTGCAATTTCCGTGCGTCGCCTTTCGCCGCCGGAAAGCGTGTATCCCTTGCTGCGGGCGATGTGCGTAATGCTGAAGTCGTTCATCAGCTCCTCGCACTTGGTTCGTTGCTGGACGCCGGTCAGGTTCATCATCTGCAGGACGGCCATAAGGTTCTCCTCTACCGTCATCTTCCGGAATATCGAGGCTTCCTGCGGAAGATAGCCAATCCCCCTGCGGGCCCTTTTGTACATTGCGGTCCTAGTGATCTCCACATCATCGAGGAACACGCGTCCTTCCGTGGGGGTGATCATCCCCACGATCATATAGAACGTCGTGGTCTTGCCAGCACCGTTGGGGCCAAGAAGTCCCACCACTTCACCCTGCTTGACGTCCACACTGACATGGTTGACCACCGCTCGCTTCTTGTACCGTTTCACGAGATTGTCGGAACGGAGGATCCTGTCTGCGGGAGGTTGTGCCTGCTGTGTCATCGTCTGTTCTGTGTGAAAGCTATACGGATATCGGACGGAAGAATCCGGGGACGGTTCGTCCGCCAGAGAAAGCCTGCAAGTGCGTACTCTGCCTCGCGTCCCTCCACGAGATTTTCGGGGAAGTACTGTCCTTCCACTCCCCCAAGAATTCGAATTGCTTGCACCTTCCCGTCTCCGAAGAAAACTATGATATGGTCACCGCTCGTCTTGTTCACTCCATTTGCCAGTGAGTCCTCGTAGAGATGGTACAGGCTTGTGGCACGATCATCCACCTCAATCCTTTCCAGACCCTTGCCGGCGAAATACATCCTCATCAACTCCCCGCTCATCTGGTCGAATCTTGTTGGTCGAACAGAATCGCTGCGTGAGGCGGCAAACGCATCGCCCATGACAGTGACCAGATGCAGTTTCCGTTTTCTGAGATAGACGTTGATGGAGTCCCCGGTCACCTGCGTTTGCTGGTACCAGACCACTGGTGCCTGCCGGAGAAGCATACTATCCGCTTGTGTAAAGAACTGAACGTTCCCCGCGATCGCGGCAAGATCCGACCGGACGATCTCCACGCTGTCGATGGCAACCAGACGCGTTACCGAATCACGATACGATTCCATCACACGGCTCCTGACCACAAGGGTGTCGACACTCCCCGGAGTACTTGAATCCAGCTGCACCATGATCGGTCTTCCTGTCACCCGGCTGAATTGCTGTCTGGAAAAATGATCAAGTCGGTTGCCCGTTATTGTAACATTGTCTGCTGCGTTGACTATACGAACACGGCCCGTTGCTATGGACCGTTTCTCGGTCCGAAAGTAAACGAGAGAATCCGACGTCACGGTGGACCCGGTGTCCCGGACGAGGACCCTTGTATGAAAGAAGGCCCGCTTGGGCTCAATGAAATATTCGCCATACCCGGCTGTGAGCTGAACGCTTCCGTCATCGAGGGCCACATGATCGAAGGCTTCTGCGCGGCGTTCATCGCGGTAGTATGCGCCGCGCGGCGCCCGGAGCGTGAGGCTGTCGTCGTTGACCACCACGTTCCCGGTCAGAATCACTTTCCCGGACGCAATGAATTGCAGGGCGCGATCGCAGCTCACGCGCACATTCTCCTGATGGAACCGCACATTCCCTGTCAACTCCCGGGCATCCTGTCCGTCGATGATTTTTCCTTCAAGATTGTCAGCGTTCTCAAGAATGATGACCCTGCCGGGTTGGCAAACAGCCACGCCGTGCATCCAGACAATCACAGCAACCCATGCTAACAGTCTCCCAAAACCTGCGAGCGTCATCACCCTATTCCTTAGTCACGGCCTGACCGGTCACTCTGAAGATCTTGTAGTTCTTCAAGCCCTGGTCGGAAATCATCCCATGTCCCATGATATGCTCTGTCGGCGACACAATATCAACGAATGCATCCGTTCTGATTTTACGAGAGGCGTTGTCCCAGAACAGGCTGTCAGTCCGCAAGATTGTTCCACTGTCCGAGATTACCACAACGTTTTCGTGCGCCTCGAAATCCTGCGTTCTGTCGTTCACCCTGCCGCGCCGAGCCGTGAGCACCGAGGTATGTTCCTCCATCTCGTTGTAGAAATCCACGTGGAGACTATCGGACAAGAGTGTGAATTGTTGAGTTGTGTATGACGCAATATGGCCTGCCCAGAGAACAGCCTTGATTTTAGCCGAGTCGGTAAACGTCACCGTGCTGTTCCAGCTTTCCTGCGATGGAATCTCTGTCGGATTGATTGCAACAACGGCGGGTTTGATCTTCTCTTCGCACGCCCCGGCCAGAATACCTGCAATGAGAACAAGGAGGAATCGCCTCATGACGTCTCGTCACTTCCCAGGCCGGCCTTCACCAGGTCATGCAAATGAATGACTCCCGCCGGTTTGTTATCCTCGTCCACCACAACAATCTGCGTGATGTTGTATGCTTCCATTTCTTGAAGAGCGAGGGCAGCGAGAGTCCCCCGACGGATGGTTTTTGGGTGAGGCGTCATCGCTGCGTCAGCGGTAATGCTTGCGATATCGACCCCCTTTTGCAGGAGCCGCCGCAAGTCGCCATCGGTCAAGATGCCATCAAGTGTGCCGTCCTCGCGAACGACACATGTACAGCCGAGGCGTTTTGACGTCATCTCTATAATTGCATCGCGGAGGTGGACATTCCCGCGCACGCTGGGGACGGCATTGCCGGCGGCCATCATTTCATCCACCTTCAGCAATAATCGCTTGCCCAAGGTGCCCCCGGGATGATAAAACGCAAAGTCTTCCTTCCTGAACTTTCTCCGTTCGAGAAGCGCCACGGCAAGTGCGTCACCGAGGACGAGCGTCACCGTTGTTGAGGACGTCGGGGCAAGATCATGCGGACACGCTTCTTCCTGCACGGATGCGTCGAGGACGAGCGTGGATTCAAGCGCGAGCTTCGACCGCATGCGTCCCACCAGGGAAATAATTGGAATGCCGATTCGCTTGAAGAGGGGGAGCAGACTGTTGAGCTCTGGTGTGTCCCCACTTTTGGAGATACAGACCACAACGTCATCACTGCGCACCATACCCAGATCGCCATGAACGGCGTCGGAGGGATGGAGAAACATGGAGGGCGTCCCTGTCGAGTTCAGTGTGGCAACGATCTTCCGGGCTATAATACCGGACTTACCAACGCCTGTGATAACTACACGCCCCCTGCAATTGAGGATCAGATCAACCGCGCGACCGAATGACTCACCGATCCGGCTTTCGAGACTGGCAACCGCGCCTGCCTCGATCCGCACCACCTCCCGTCCTTTCGCGATGGTCTCATGCATATCGTTCATGCTCGACGCCTTCGCAACAATTGATGGAACCAGGCCTTCATACCTCGTTCCGCAACAACTGCTTCTTGAGCCACCAGCTCCACCTTGCGCATCAGTTTGTTGTACGCGACAAATGCGGCACGCAGCTCGAAATCTGCATAGGTTGACAGGTTGTCAAAGAAAAGTCCTGGGACGAGCGCGATCTTCGGGTCACGAATATTCTTGTGCAGCATCAGCTCGTTATAGAAGTTTGTGATTGGAATCGGCAGGTTCATCCCCGTCCGCCCATCGTGCACCCACAACCTCCTATCTTCCCATGCTATTGCGAGAACAAGGTCGCCGGTGATTGTCACTTCACGCACCGCTCCTCCCGTCGCAGGTGAAGCATCGCCTGGTGCCCATGAAGAATACGTCCAGCGTCTTTTCTCCTCAAAGTGGTCGGAGACTTCCTCTCCAGTGGTGGAAACAATTTCGACGTCGATCTGCTTGCCGACATACTCCCGAACAGTAATTGAGAACATATCCCGCGTCGTTTCGACCATGCCGTAGGCAACCACGGGGGCGAGGGGCGAGGTGATGTCGGCAATGTCATTCGCAAACCCGAGCACCAGGTTTCCCTTCCCGCGGCGCCCTTGACTGAGGACAACAAGCCTTTTGAGGAGGTCGCGGTATTCCCGGTAGCCACTCCGATCAGCGGGAAGAACGAACTCCAACAGGTCGAGCTCCTTTTGTCGGAGGGGACGCGGGTACCGGGACTGTGCCTCAGTGTCAGCCATGCGGAGGTATTCAGTTTGCATTATGGAATACGATGCTTAATGATAAATTCCATCAATTCGCGGACCGCGCCATGGCCACCTCGTGATGGGGTGACGTAGTGGACCGCCTTTCTTACCTCCGGTCGCGCGTTCTTCGGTGCGGCGGAGAACCCGACAGCCTTGAGGAGAGGCAAATCAAACAGGTCATCACCAATGTATGCCATCTGCTCAGGCGCGAGCCCATGTCGTTTGGCCATTTCGGTCATCGCTGCGAGCTTGTCGGAAGAACCCTGGATCACTTCATCGGCATTCATCTCGCGGGCGCGGGTATCGACCACCGGGGTGGACCGGCCGCTGATGATCCCTATCTTCAGCCCGTGCTCTCGTGCTCTCGCCACTCCGTACCCATCCTGCGCGTTGAAGCGTTTCATTTCCACTCCATCGGCCGAATAGTAGATCCCTCCATCCGTCAACACACCGTCAACATCCAGCAACACCATCCTGATCTTCTTGATTCTCTTCGCCAGGTCTTTCCTCGTCGCCATCTAGAACCCTTTCACAAGTGCATCAAGAGCTGTTGCCTGCTTGAGCAACTCATCGAGGAGATCCAGGCGTAGCTGACTCGCCGCGTCACTCAGCGCCTGGGCAGGGTTGGGGTGCACCTCCACAAAAATCCCATCGCACCCTGTTGCCACTGCCGCACGAACAAGGGGCAGGATAAACTCGGGCTTTCCGCCGGTCTGGGCGGCGGCAACATTACCACCGGGGAGCTGCACCGAGTGCGTCCCATCAAAGATAACCGGATAGCCAAGCTCACGCATGACCTTCAGCGAACGCATGTCCACCACAAGGTTGTGGTAGCCGAACGTCGTCCCCCGCTCCGTCAGTGCAATGTTCCGATTCCCCGTCTCCGCGACTTTCTCCGCGGCGTGTTTCATGTCCTCCGGAGCCACGAACTGGCCTTTCTTGATGTTGATTGCCCTTCCTGTCGCACCGGCTGCATGTAACAACTCCGTCTGGCGACAGAGAAAGGCAGGAATCTGGAGGACATCAGCAACTTCAGCAGCCATCGCGGCCTCAGGCTCGGAATGAATGTCGGTAAGGATGGGTAGTCCGAGATCACGTTTCACCTCGGCGAGGATCTTCAACGATTCATCGATACCGATCCCCATGAAGGACTTGCTGCTTGTCCTGTTCGCCTTCTTGTACGAGGATTTGAAAACGACAGGTATGCGGTACTTCGCCGCGGTCGCCTTCACCTGCTCAGCGGTGCGAAGAATCATCTCGCGGTTTTCAACCACACACGGCCCTGCGATCAATACTAACGGTTTTCCATCGCCAATGGGTATGCTCGAAAATTGCACCATCACACTGTCTCCGGATTTGTTGTCTTGAGAACACCTTCCTGTTTTGCCATAATTACTGCGACAGCGGCGTCACCGGAGACATTCACTACCGTTCGGCACATATCGAGAATCCGGTCAATGCCAAGGATCAGTGCAATCCCTTCTTCGGGGACGTGCACCGAACGCAATACGATGATCAGCATAATAATGCCCACACCGGGAACCGGGGCTGTACCGATGGAAGCGAGCACCGCCGTGAACAGCACCGTCAGTTGCTCGGCGAGACTGAGGTCCACACCGTACACCTGGGCAATGAAGACCGTTGCGATCCCCTGGTACATCGAAGTACCATCCATGTTGACCGTCGCACCGAGCGGCAGGACGAAACTCGTGATTTCCTTCGGGACGCCCAGGTTCTTCTCGCAGCACTCCATGTTGACCGGAAGAGTCGCCGCGCTTGAGCTGGAGCTAAAGGCAATCAGCATCACTTCCTTGATACCCCTGAAGAAACGGACGGGGTTCATTCCCGAAAGAAACTTGACCAGCAAACCGAGCGTGATGAATTGGTGAAGAAGCAACCCCAGAACCACCGTCGCTGCGTACCATGCCAGCGTTTCCAGAATCTCAAACCCGAATTCCCCCACCGTCGCGGCGATCAGGGCAAACACCCCGTATGGCGCGATCTTCATGATCAGATCCACCATCTTGATCATCAACTCGCTGACACCGTCAAAGAAACCGATTACCCTCTCTGCTTTCTCTTTGGCAATCATCGTCAGGCTCACTCCCACCATGACGGCAAAAAAGATGATTTGCAGCATCTCGCCGTTCGCCATTGCGTTGATGGGATTGGTGGACACGATTTTCACCACCATATCAGTGAGATCGACGTTAGCCTCCTGCTGGATTTTTTCCTGGATATTCCCCTGGAATTCCACCATCAGCTTCTCTCGCGCTTCGGTGCCCAACCTCGTGCCGGGCTGGATGTAATTTGCGAGGACCAGTCCGATGGTGATGGCAGAAACTATGGTGACCGCATAAAATGCCACCGTTTTTGCGCCGATCCGGCCAACCCTCCGGAGGTCGCCCAGGCTGGACGTCCCCACGATTAGCGACGCGAGCACGAGCGGAATCGCGACAAACATCAGCAGGCGGATAAACACGGTGCCAACGGGCTTAATAAGCACTGCAACGGTTTTCACCTTCTCAATGGAACCCACTTTCTCGAACCGCCTCGGTGTGGAAGCCGTAAACGAGACCAACACGTGAGTTCTATTCATTTCCGCTGCGGTGAGCTTCCCGAAGAAGGGAAGAATTTTGAGCTGATCGTCCGGTCCAAACGAGCCCCGAAGCTGATTGGATTCTGTATCAAGAAACTCAACGCTCGACCAGGCCTCGACGACCTCGCTCACGATCTCATTCGCCGCGTCTCGGTAGGTGATCTCGAGCTTATACTTGCTGACGTTGAAGAGAACCCCAAAGATGGCGCCAAAGACAAGGGCAAGAAGTATCTTGTTGTGAAGCTTGATCCTAGGAAAGGTCATCCGCAGCAGCCGGACAGCATGACAGATTCTGTGTGTTAGCAGGCTGCTGAAAAACTCCGCTTCATGTCATTGCGAGGCGCTTTCTGCCGAAGCAATCTCGCTTTTCAAACTGGATGCAAGGGTTAAGATTGCTTCGCTTCGCTCGCAATGACAGGTTGCTCGAGTTTTTCAACACCCTGTTAGTGGAGTAGCGGTGAATATTGGACGGGCTATGATACGAAAATCTGAGTTGACAATCAAAAGAGAGAGAGGGTTCGTTGGTCATTGGGATGTGGCGGTCTACGGAGAGGACTGTATTTTGAGGATTGAATTCTGTATTCTTACGGTTAGCCAAGACCAACCCATACATAGATCCATCTTTCCCCTTGTCATCATTTCGCGCGTACGCCAAGATTAACCTCGGTCTCCTCGTTCTGGAGAAACGCCCGGAAGGGTACCACCGCATTGAAACGGTCTTTCACCGAATCGACCTGTTTGACGAGATTACGATCTCCCCTTCGCCGGAGATCATCGTGGAGAGTTCGTCGCGCGAAGCCCCGGGGAATGAGCGGAACATTTGCTTTAAGGCGGCAGACCTCCTGCGCCGTCAGCTTGGAGTAAACGAGGGGGTCAAAATCTCAATTCAGAAGAACATCCCGGTCGGTGCCGGTCTCGGTGGCGGAAGTTCAGATGCAGCGACCGTGCTGCGCCGACTTCCATCGTATTGGGGAAAAGGAATAGATGAGGAGCAACTCGGTACGCTCGCCCTGAAACTCGGCTCTGATGTTCCATACTTCCTTGGAAATGGATCCGCCGTAGCAAAAGGGAGAGGAGAAGCACTCGAGTACTTCCCCCTTGACCTTCCGTACACCATCCTCCTATGCAATCCGGGAATTCACATCTCCACGGCGTGGGCCTACCAGCAGATTGCTCCTCACGCCATTGACATCAACCTGAAACAAATCCTGGCAGATCCCATGATGTCAGCTTCTACGTTGCGCGAAAGGCTCTGGAATGATTTCGAGGTTCCCGTCTTTGCGCATCACCCTGAAGTCAAGCGCATCAAGGAGGACATGCTGCGCAGCGGCGCCGAGTTCGCCCTCATGTCCGGAAGCGGGTCGTCCGTCTTTGGACTGTTCTCGCATCGGAATGAAGCAGAACAAATCGCCCGTGCATTCCGCGCCATGGGATACAAGACATTCTTCACGCCGCCGCACTTTGTCCCCGAAGAAGTGTGAATACCTCACCTTGCTTCTCTTGACCATTCTGGATATATTTTTCCGCATAGTTGAACAACAGGACTCGCCTTGCCGAAGACTTCTCCCCTCATCCTTCTCTTCTTCCTGTATTTCGTGGGGGATCCAGCCGAAGCCGTAGCTCAACAAATTCCCACCTCATCTGTAGATTCACTGACCATTGCGGCTCAACTCGATACGGCAGTGCAGGCGCTGACAGATACCACATTCGTTCCGGCAGATTCCATCGCACTCGACTCACTCGGACGAATGAGCACCCCCTCACTTGTTGGAACCTACGACCGTTGGCTTGATTCAAGTCAGTACCTGACCAAGGAAGACCTTCACTGGCTTGATTACCGGTATCTCGGTGGGATCCTGGAAACCATTCCTGGTGTGCAGCTTCGGGAACAGAATAGCGAAGGGCAATACAGTCAACTGAACGTCCGCGGGCAGGATTGGCGGAGCATTGCCTTCACGATGGATGGACGACTGCTGAACGACCCCGCCTCGGGTGTGTATAACCTTTTCCACTTCACTACCGAATACGCGGATCGCATCGAGGTTATCACGGGACCGCGGGCATTCCTCTACGGGCTCAACAGCTCCGGCGGTGCGGTCAATCTCATCACAAAAAACTACAACAGCAACAGGGCCTTCTCGAAGTTGAACTACTCGGAGAGTGCCTGGAAATACGCCTACAGCGACGGGACCTTCAGTCAGAACATCTCCCGCAAGGTCAACGTTACGTTCGGCTTTCAACATCAGGGCACCGAAGGGAGATTTCCGAACAGTGCCCATGAAGCATGGAACATGCGCGTCAAGGTCCGGTACAATATCTCCCGCAACTTCAACATCATCCTGTCCGAGTACCTGACGAACACGCAGACCCAACTCAACGGCGGCGTTGACTATACCGCCTCCGGGCTCGCGCGTTCACTTGACCCGCTGCAGGCAACCATGAGAAACACAGACGCCTTCGAGAAGATCTCGAGGAACGACGTGGACCTCTCCCTGGTTGGGACCATCTTCGGCGACACGACCAATGTCTCCATGTTAACGCTCTACTACTCGAACAACCTGAGAGAGTACCGGGACGAAGAGACCAAGAGCCCCAGCAATGGGTTGTTCATCAAATCCGACCATCGGTCATCATGGATGGGGGCGCAATTCACGCAGAACTTCGACACCGAGTTCCAGCGGTTCAATATCGGCGCGACAATTGAACTGAGACAGATCGAGGCCAGCCCGAATATCGGCAGGAGAAGAAACGTTGTCGGTAGTCTCTGGGCAAAAGAAGAGCTCGTGCTCGGCACACTGATTACGGTGGCAGGATACGGACGTTACGACCAATACCTGAAAAAGGATTACGCCGGCTTTGGCGGCGACGCGACGCTCCATCTCGCGGAGGAGATATCCCTTTTTGGCGGACTGTCATTTTCGCGTCGATTCCCGACGTATCAAGAGCTCTTCTGGAGCGATACAACGGTGGCGAGACCCGACCCCCTCAATTCCGAAAAGCACAGGCAAGCGGAGATCGGCGCACAACTTCGATTGGCAAATGGGTTGAATCTTCGGATCGCGTATTTCCATCGGACCATTGACGATGCCATCGTCTTCACGCCGGGTTCCTCAAGTTCGACCTTCCCATCGATGGTCATTGGGAACATCGACAAGGTCACAACCAACGGTGTGGAAGCGAAGCTCCACTGGCGCTTCTGGGTATTCGCCCTCGAAGGAACGGGCACGTTCATCATCAGGAAAACGCAGGAAGGAACGCTTCAGGATTTTCCAAAAACTTCTGCCAACGGGGGTATCTATTTCTGGCAGACACTTCTCAACAATAAGCTGGAACTGAAAACAGGCTTTCGTGGAAGATACGTCGCTTCGCACGTCGGGATGGAATTCAATCCGGAGATCCTTGCGTACGTGCCGGGCACCGGACCCAAGATCGGACTCGGCTCCTCCGTGGACTTCTTTGCAACAGCGCATATCGGTGATGCGTATATCCACCTCATGTGGGAGAACCTGACCAACATCGGGTATTTCATAACCCCGTACTATCCGGTACTGGATCGGGCCATCCGCTTCGGCATTTCCTGGGAATTCTTGAATTGATATCGGAACTTGCAAAAGTAATTTCATTTGCGTTCCGGTTGTTTGGTAATATTTTTGCCGGGGAAGTACTGCTTACCGTTATTGCGTTCTTGATGCCGGTAATTGCGCCACTGCCGTTTATCGGACTTGAACTGTTCGTAGGGGTGATCCAGGCGCTCGTATTTTCAATGTTGACTGCGGTATTTTTGAACATGGCGACGACAGCGCATGGACATGAAGCAGCGCATTAGTTTAAATTTAAATAGTAGTGACCTGAAGCGGAAAGGAGGTGCTTAAAATTAATTATGGATCCAAAAACAATTATGACCGGCCTGACTATTGCA